>Ga0210003_1001302_pt1 | contig 22138 bp, 22 predicted proteins | sample LantaG_FD_182804 | JGI IMG/M metagenome (GOLD analysis project Ga0210003, IMG submission 182804) | Deep subsurface microbial communities from Baltic Sea to uncover new lineages of life (NeLLi) - Landsort_02402 metaG (SPAdes) (version 2) | ecosystem: Environmental > Aquatic > Marine > Oceanic >... | reverse complement strand
TAGGCGGCGGCATCGGCGGCACGGGCGGCATAGGCGGCGGCTAAGGCGGCATCGGCGGCGGCATAGGCGGCGGCATGGGCGGCATCGGCGGCACGGGCGGCATAGGCGGCGGCATCGGCGGCATAGGCGGCGGCATCGGCGGCACGGGCGGCGACATGGACGACGACGGCGGCATCGGCGCTGGCACGGGCGGCGGCACGACTTCTATCTTTTCCCGATAACCAATTATTTGCCCATTCTACAAAACTATTTTCGTTGTATACTTCCAACGCACATAATATGCCGTATCGTATTTTCTGTTTGATTGTTATCTCCGGGATGGGAATTTCCTCAATCAGCGTTGCCTTTTTCCATCCTTCTTTAAGTTGACCGTCCGTCTTGTTTTTTCCCGACACTTTAGCTTTAAATAAGCGAGGGTTTGGAAGCTGGGCATGAATAGAATTGTGCAGTATCGCCAATAGTGGATGACAGTAAAAATGGAAGAATCCCTCTCCGCATAACGCGTCTTCGTCGTTTTCAATAACGTATTTTTTCCCCAACTCCCACTGAAACTCGTTATAAGTTTGCATATTTTGGTTGGTTAGCTTATATCTGATTTTAGACATTTTCTACCTCCTTGTTTAAATGAGCCGACACGCCCGCCAGAGTATAGCTATAATAGACGTGAGAGACTGGACATGTCGGCTCTGATAATGATAACGTAAAAAGCTCTTCTAATTTGTTTAGTTGGATATGCGGGGGAGTTCTTAAATCGTTATGTTCAAGGATACTTGGAGTATTTATAGCCGCAATCGCCGGATTGTTTTTTTGTAAATGGGAGTTCACGTAGGTCAACCCGGCGTTGCGACGTTTAATGTTAATGGGTTTTTGAGTCATAAGTCAGAACTCCCATCTGGTTTTTATTTTTTTTGTCGGTATCATTATACTATTTCTTTAATGAAAGTCAAGTCTTTTTATTAAGTTTTTTAAACTATTATTGGGTATGGGGCATACCTATTAAAAACCCCGGTGGAGAGAATTAAAACCACCAGGGTTCTCTTTTAAGGGGGGTTGTATGTTAAATAAAGGGACTGATATTAGACGTTTATTAGACGTTTATTTCTCTTGTCTTCTGTGTTACATCGACTTAGGCTTAGTAATACTTTCATTTTAATATGTAAACTATATGTAAACTTTATGTAAAGGGTTTATATATTTACTTCGGCAGCTCTTAATTTCCAGTATCTCGCATTCGCCTTGTATGCAATCGCTATCCATTTACTGTCTGATATTTTTTCCCTCTTATGGGTTGGTGGTTCCTTTATTATATCGAGAGACAATACCCTGTCCGGCTCCCCGATATAAATACCCCTTGTTTCACGAACGTATGCCAGGCCTGTGTGTTCGGGGACTTCGCTAAGGCTTATTATATCTGGCGGGCATACGTAATAAAACTTGGATGGGCCGGTTCCGTTTCGTATCTTTCCATGTTTGGGTTTTGCAAGGTCTGAGATAAAGTCACTATGGCTTATTTTGATTTCAAACTCGTGACAATACCCCGACTTAGTTATATATAATGCGTCGCACTCCCACCAGTTGTAGAAAAATATATTAGTTATTATTAACGGGAACGCCTGAATATGATGTCGCCAGGTGTATATCGCTAATTGTATGTCGGTTTCATTTAGATTAGTTGTGTCCACGCTATTAACTTTCCCTTAACAACTCTTTCTCTTATTAAACTTTAACGCCTTTTCCTTCCAAAGTACCAAGTATTTCCTTCGTCGTCTGTGTGTAACACTTCTTTTTCTACCGCCAATATATAATGAAGACCATCATCAATATATGTATCACCCTTTTTAGCTTTGTGTTCGGCGGCACAAACGATTGTTACGTGGTCTTTTCTTATCCTTACTGCCATAATTTATATACTTCCTTTCCCTTTAGATTAGTTGTGTCCATTCTATTAAACTTTTCCTTTAATAACTCCTCATTATATTAAACTTTAACGCCTTTTCCTTTAATAACGGCAGGCGGGGCTGCGAAATTGCCCCCGCCGCCGCTTTGCCCCGTGATTAGCTGGCTCACGGGGCCACAAGCCAATCCTTAACCATAAGGTATCGGATATGTACCGCTATTGTGGGAAGCGGCCCAACCCATAGACATCAAGTCGGCATGGGCCGGTTTACAATATCCCCTAAAGACATTCATTTTCCGGTGGCGGAGTCTCTAAGAAGAAACCGCAAGGGTCTCGTTGCCTCATACTTGCCCCGCCACCGTTCTTCTGAGGCACAGAAATCGGGCGTTCAACCTAATCCTTTCAAATACGTTTGAGCATCTTCTATTGCGTCTCGGCCATGCAAGGCCAGTATCTTCTTCTTGTCAGGCCACAAAATAACCGTCTGGGGGGCTATCCGGCCCGCCTTCCAATAGGCCATACTATACGGGTCGTCCAGCTTATAAGCCCCTGTACGGATACCTATCTGCGTCCTACGGGCATCGTACTCGCCTACCTCGGTAGATTCTATGCCGGGGCTATGTTCGTGTTCTGTGACGGCTATATCGGCATCGGGAACAAGCATTTCAATCATTCTGTGGTGGGTATTGAACTTGTTTAGGCTTGAGTTAAATCTATAATGATGCTTCCAGATAATCTTATATTCAATATCTCCAATCAGGAGCTTAATCAACCCGCCTTCCGGTAGGTACGGAAAGGGCTTGTTCCTCATTATAAAGTATTGAGCCGATACTCCGGTGTCTCGCTCTATCATTTTGTCGTGGTTGCCGCCTATTTTGGCTATTATTCGACCCCTAAGGTATTCAATTATCTTTTCCTCGGTCAATAATTGTATCTGTGGCGGTTCTAACTGCCAGACCGCCGCCGCCTTGTTCTTAAAGTTGGGCGAGAAGTTATCAGCCAAGTCGCCACCGAGGGCAACGTAATGACGCTCACAGGACATTATCTTTTCTACGTCGCTGAGAAACCCCTCGTAGTCAGTGTGGGGACTACCGACATGAACATCCGATAGAAAGGTCAGGGCTATGGGCTTTTTCGTGTTAATGGCCGGTTCGGCGGTTAGTTGTCTAATTGAGAAGTTGTCATGGAAACTCTGCCGTTCAATAAAGCCATCGAGGATTTCCGGCAAGGTGATTTCCTGTACTGTTTTCTTTTTGCGATGAATAATATCCACAGCGTCACCCATAAAGTCGTCTTGCTCTTTATAGGGTTTTGATTGTTGGGGATGGTCGGGGATACAATATCTTTGATGTAGGGACTTAGCCGAGCATTGAGTAATATTAAGTCCAAACTCTTTACTTAAAATATCTGATATTTCTTTCCAATAAGAGACATTGACTTTCTTGAGTTCGTATAAATCACCCAAGCGTTCTATCAGTTCGGGACTATACTTTTTTTCGTATCGGCGACTCTGGGGTTTCATTGTGTTAGTTACTCCAAACTATGACTTGCCCTACGGCGTCGTCTTTGCTCATCTTCGTCAATCTTCTTTATGTTCATATATATTCCGGATAGATACTTCTTAAATATTTTACTCGCCCTTGATTGTGGCATTCCAGCCTCAACAAAAGCAGCTTGCAATGCCGAATAAGCTACCCAGTCAGCGGCCTTGTCGGAGTTTTTGTTGTTCCAAAGTCGAGCAAAACATTCAAGTATGTCCTCCCAGGTTGATTCAAACCCCGTAAGTTTATAGTCTTCGTAGTTAATTCCATTCTTGTTATAACTGATATTTCGTTTCTCGATATTTTCGATTGCCTGTTTTAATATTTCAACGGCTCTTTCCGGTATATTCATTGTCGTCATTTCTTTACTTTCTTGGGGTTTTTTCCCCTTTTGGTCGATTACTATAATGATGCGACCGAGGCGACTGTTTTTAAATATCATCGCATCCCCTAATGCCAGGGGGTCTTCGTCAACTGTTATGCTTATTTTGCGTTTGCGTACCATGCTTACTCCTATCTCCATATTCAATACTGTCACCAACAAGTAAACCAACCCCAACGATAATTATTATCACGGAGATATACCAAACACAACCCACAAACAACGCCAAAACTCCTAACGATATTAGCATTGTTGCTATCGTTATAATTAACGAGCCAAAGAATAGTTGCCAATCAATATAAAATTTCATCTTTCGTCTCCTTTAATTATGTCCTGCCCAACTCCATGTCAGGCAGGACTTCCTGGAGCTGATGCGAGATGTTAAAGACCAAACCCAAACCAACCGGCAAATCCAACCATCCAACCACTTGGATATAAATTATCATCCGTGACTGCAAACTTATACTTTGCCATACCGCACAATCCGAGTCTGTCTGTGAAAGCATAAGACGCCGCTACTCCTGCGGCTCCGTTGATATAGTTGATTAGGTCTTGTTCGCCCTGGTTCACCCAGTCTGCATTCGGGCCGGCCACAGGGCCGACATAGAGATTACCAAGTTTATCCCAAAGCCCACCGAGGTTGAACAGGGCGACGACTTCCGTGTTCATTATTCCACCGTTTACGCCAAAATCACCATAGGCGAAACCCCAGAAGGCTCCGCCCAAGTGATTGGCATAACCAAAAGAAATATACGGTTTGTCCGAGTCGTACCGTGCGCCAAGCATGAGGACATTGTTAGTGCCCGTATCCTGCGCCGCAACAAACCGTATAGGTAACAACACCAGCGTTAAAAGAACGATGAGTAAAAGTAGTTTTTTCATTGTGTTTCCTCTTCGTTCTTTTGTTTCAAGAAAGATGGCGAAGCATAAGTTTGTGGTTCTTTGTGCTCACAATCGTTGGCGCCCTGTCTTTTCTTACCTAAATCAGCCCACATAACAGCTTCTTGAAGTTTTGTGTTCGTCAATGAATATTCACGACAAGCATGAAGGCCATCATTGGTAACATCTTCCAGTTTTTCGATAGCCCTAATGATTGAATCAATCACGTCACTAATTGTAGTTGGGCTCATCACTTACCTCCTTGTTTGCCGTTTCCGTTATCGCCCGGCGACTTTGCGCCGTTGCCGTTCATGCCTTTTTTGGTTAAATAGATATTGCTCAGGTGATAAGCTACCGCCATAAGGACAATACCTATGACCGCCGGTAATGTCGCCAAGCCCTTATAGCAAAGCCACGTTACCGACCCGATGCCGATGACCGTCACTAAGAACTTCGTACCCTGTTGCGGGGTAACGAGAGCTTTGATGAGGTCAATAATCGGCTGTAATAGTTCTTTCATACCTTTCTTGATTTCCCTTCTTATGATTGGTTTAACTATTGGTTCTAATATCTTCGTGAAAATACTCATTTTATATGCTTCCACTTATTTTCTTAAAATTATTCATCGTTTGCTCCGGAAGTATCAATAAATATTACGGCAAGCGGTATCCAGGTCGTGTCGTAAAGAGTATCTTTTGGTATGGTGCTGTATATATATGTTGGCGGGTCTTCCTTGATACATATAAACTTGTCGGGGGTTTGCGTATAATCGTGAAGAAGAAGAAAACCACCGGGACAAAGATAATTTGTATCTACCACCTTAAACGTCCAACGGGCGAGGCGGCGTTGGTAGGCGACGAAAACAATACTGTCGGAAAAATAATGAATACTATCAAGGTAGCCGTGGTCGCATCTTATTGTACGCTTCTCACATTCCATACCTCGTTGTTCCATGTCCTCGACTGTGCATCGGTATTCCTCCCAGTAGGCAGTATCTCTGTCCTCGGCGTGCGCCGTGCAGACAAACAACAACGCCAGTAAGATTACAGCGTATCTAAGCGATTGCCGAGCGCAACCTGATATATGGAATCCCATTTTACCTCCCAATTATGTTTTAGACTGTCTGCCCTTAATGTGTCTCCGTCAAGCAGTGCTCGCGTCCACAATTCAAAATAAATCCTACAATCCATTGCACCAAAGAGATACTCCGCCTCGCACCCGTTCGCAGAACCAGAATCATACCTGGCCGCAGAACCAGAATTATACCCGGCCGCATAACCCTGCTCATAATCCTCGTTATAATGTTCAGCCCGGCCACTATCTCCACTACACCCCGTGCAGACGAAGCCGAAGAATACTATAAGGCCGATAATGCCGAGGGCGAACACTTTAGCAAAGTAGTTGATGTCTTTATTCATGCGGCGCGTCCCTGAGCCAGCGTTCTCCACACTTCAAATACGTTAGAAGGTCGCTCCTAAAATACTTCTGGGTATCTTCATAATCTTCACAATATAAAGTCTGCCTTTCCTTATACCACTTCTCCCAGGCGGCAAGGCGGTTCTTAGCGTTATCTCGTTCTGATTGAAGTAAGGCGATTCGAAGTTGACATTTTTGGTTTATTTCTTGCAGTCCCTTGATTTTATTAAACTGCGTATGGGCGACATTTTCCCAATCTATTATTTCTCTGCACTCACATTCATCTTCGTCGTCGGTCGGTAGTGCGCCCGTTAATTCGTTTATGGCTTCGAGGATTTGCTTGAGGGTTTTAATGATTGCTTGTTGTGAATTTTGATTTTCCCGAAGGTGCTTTAAACCGAGGGCTTTGAGCATTTGTTCGTACCCGTTCATATACACTCCTTATCTTTTGGTTTACGTTGACTGACAGAATCTACTGTTTTCAGTAAATAAAAGTCCATTACATTCTTTTAAAATTAAAAGAATGTGACATAAATCAGTCTAATTGACAACCATATAAGGAGTTATGTTTCGGTGTTTCTAAGCTGAAAATGGAATAAATCGTCGAAATTATTATCTTTAGTGTTGTAATCCACGTTCCAGTCGCCGCCAAAAATCAATTCAGTCCCCATTTCTTTACCCGTTGCAAGTATGATTCCAGCATTAAAATATGCTTGGTTTATCTGTTTATAATATTCTTTGGGGTTGATTGTCGGGTCGTTAAGAATGTCCCAACGTACATCGTCTGGAGTGACATCGACGGCCAACGACGGTACTTGATTATGTGGTGAATCGGGGTACTTCTTTTTTGAGCGTCGAGGTATAGAGTAAAAGGCGGCATCTTGCGCCGCCTTTTCTCTGTGTCCACAAATAACTTTCAGTGATAATGTTTCTGCTGCTCGATTGATGACAGCCTGTATCCCGAAATCACAGGTCGATAGTATCGCCGACGATTTGTTGTCGAGACCAGCCATTATTCCAGCCCAAAGTGTAACTTATACGTGGTGCTGTCGGGAACGGTTATTGAGGTTATCTTATCGCTATAACCATAACACCCTATCGTCACTTTGTATTCTTGGTCGTTGAGAAGGCTGGATACTATTAAGTCCTTAGAAAAATATCCATTGGTGTTTGTTCTGGCTTCTACTATCTGACCCGACAGAATAATAGCGCTGTCTGAAGCTCTATTCACTGTTGGAACTTCAAATCTAACGTATGCTAAGTTTAAACTATCACCACTTGGGTTGATTATGTAGCCCCAGACCCGACACGTATTAGTCGTATGAGTATCATAAGCCCTGATTACTGTCGTATCACCACTGGCCGTCACCGTATCGGTTACTTCGTCAGCCTGATATTCCGGGTGAAAGAACTTGAATGTGTAAGAACCGGAGTCAAGCGAGAAGGTCTCGTAACCGAGAGCATCAGACTTACCACTACCGACATTTGAACCCGAAGCATTGTCAACCGATAAAAGAATATAGGCCAGTACGGAATCCGGTGTAGTATTGTCAGAGGTGTCGATAACCTTGATGTAATGTGTGTAGATACCAGAGCCAGTCGCAGTCGGCCCGTAGAAGAGACCGGGGTTGTTTGTCGCCATAGCTTTCATGGTTGTCGTATCTGTGGTGCCACTCCCGGCGTTTCTGGCTGTGTCGATAGCTCCCGTAATGTTACCTACAAAGTCGGTGTCGCCTTGACCGACAACAACCATACCGGGGCCGTCAGAGTTGAAAATATAGGCCGACCCCGAATTGCCGTTCGTTCCAGAAATACTCAGATGACCAAGCGATAGGGTTATGCCACCCGTTCCGTCAAGTGCGGCTTCAAGGTTGTTGGCTGCCGTAGCGTCGCCGGAAATTTGCGACATATTAGCCGTTACCGTCCCCGAAAGTGACCCGACAATATTACCTTTAATATTAGCCTCTATAGTATCAGTTTCAAGTCTTGTTATTTTCCATCCTTGCGTAGAATCAACACGGGCAAAAGCCGAGTCGTTCATCATCGCCGCTACCGAATCGGCGCACATTGTAGCGGTTAAACTATTAGCCGCACCCTGATAAATAGAAGAATCTTTTTTAACTGCCAAGGTGTCACCGAGGGCATTAGTATCAGACGGCACCACCGCAATATGGGGTAGGGTATCGTCAAGAAGTTGGCCGATAGTATCGTAGATTCCAGCGAGAGTCACTGAGGCCGCGGCGCCCTGATAACCAGCCGAGTCGGCCGCCAGCCAATCGTTAGGCATAACGGCAAGGCTGTCACCTGCCGAAGTCGTGTCTCTGGCGACTATGGAGTTGCGGACAGAATCGACGCCGGTAATTATACCGTGAAGCGAGTCACAAACAATGTCGTCACCAACTACAAGACTGTCACCTATCTTCATGTCGCCGGTTATCTGGAACATACCACTTATACGCGCCGCCGCAACACTACCACCCGTACTCACGTTAAAACCAGTACCACTCGAAGAATAAACAAATAATCCATCTCCACTCGACGGCCCACTTTCAAACCTACCACCGGAACCGTTAAGCGACCCCTTGCCATAAATACCGTTCCCGGAAGTACCACCAACACCATACAGACCAGACCCCGCACCAGCTCCCTGAAAATACGCCCCGTGTCCACCAGCCGCACCACCAACGACCTTCATGCCAGGAGAGTTTGAATTGCCGCCCTGTGCCAGAAAGCCTATTCCAGTTCCGCTTTGATAAGCACGAGCATAAAAAGCCGTATCGCCATCGGTTGTACCCAATATATGCAGACTCCGAAGTTTCAATACGCTATCAGAGCCACTATAAGTAACCATCCCGCCCCTCACAAGAGCATCCCAAATATTCGCCGTATCCGAAGCCCCGGCACCGACGTTATTTATAAACCACTTTCCTAATTTGGAAGTATCCACGGTAGTCGTTGTGTCTATGGCAACCCACATATCTTTCGGTTGCGCCCATAAACTCGTATCGCTGGCTTTGACTATCTCGGCCATTATCGTACCCGTAACCGTATCGCCCTCGACTAAGGCCAACAGACTGTCCATGACTTCCTCTGCCACGCCACTAACGGCGTCAGTACAGGCTTTATTAACGGTGGTCGAATCCGACCCGCCGTTGTTTAAGAACCAAGCTATAATGTCAGAAGAGTCAATCGCCGAGGTATCTATATTTGCCCAGGTCAAATAACCGAGCGTATCCAGTGTCGCCAATGAGTCGCTTACACACTGCGCCATCGCACCATAAACCGCTGCTGAATCAAGACCCGCCGCCGAACCTTGATAACCAGCCGAATCTGCGGCAACCCATTCACTTGGCATAACGGCAAGAGTTTCTCCCGTTATATTGGTATCTTTAATAACAAGGTATCCTTTCGCAATCGAATCTATCAGTCGAGACAGAATTGTATCGGAGATTAAAACCATTTCTGCACTACCGACCGAGACATCTTTAGTTATCGTATCCACCGACCCGGCTATATCAGCCAGAATATCATAATTGCCAGCCCCGGCGCCGGTCGCTACCATACCGTCGCCATTGGTCGCCGTCAACACAAAGGCGTCGCCGGAAGTACCACCGCCAAAAATCTCAAAGCCGCTTCCTGTTGCTCCGCCCTCAATATAGATAGCGGGGGCCGCACCCGTACCCGTAATAACCATTCCGGTATCTGCGCCAGTTATCGTTACCTGTCCAAAGGTCACAGGCGCACCCGTACCGTCGAATATGTCGCTGAGTCTTTGCGCCGCCGTGGCACTGTGGTCAACATATTTAACATTTACTTCAAGACTATCGGATTGCAAGGTATCGAGAATGGCCTGCAAGGAATCCATCGTATAAGTATATAACGCCTGAATAGAGTCAAGGGTAGCGTACAGGGAGTCGATGATAATGGTCTGGTTGGCTGAGGTTGCAATCCAGCCATCTTGAAGTTGTAGGGAATCCATTATGCCATTGACGGTATCTATAATAAGCGTTTGATTGGCAGAGGTTGCCCCCCAGTTGTCCTGATTTTGTAGGGTGTCTATAATCCCGTTAACCGAGTCCTGCACCAGCAACAACGAATCATATCCCGCATAGAGGGTATCGTACAAATCATCGAAGTCGTGCCCGGTGTAGAGCTGGAAGTGTCCTTTGTGGGGTGTACGCAAGGCGGCGTCAGTATTATCCTCAACGGTTAAAATATAACTATACGCACCGTTTACTGGTGTGCCGTCGATGTCTGCAACCGCTTCTTTCCAGCTATAATATGTTCCACCGGAAAATACTACGGCTGTTATCTTTGCCCCGTTATACGCCAGAGTATCACAGTAAGCCAACGCCCCGCTCGGATAAAAGATAGCGATAAACACCGAGTCATTGGCCGCCATATCAACGACGTTACCCGCCGAATCTATGGCGTAGAACGGTATAGATATACTATCCGCCGGTAAATCTCCCGCGTTATTTACTATGCCGTAACTAAACGAACTGAACGGTAGCAGACACACCACCGCCAAAAATATCAAGCCCCACTTTTTCATTTGTCCCCCTAAAAGTTATTTTAAAAGCATTACTCTCCTGCGTGTCGCGGCGGGTGCCCCCCCCGTCGTAAAATAAACTCGTAACTCCGCACAGTAATCTTGTGTATAGTCCCACGCTAAAGTTTTTGCCTGACCAGCAACCTCCACTCCCCTGACAGTCCTATACGCAATATCGTTACCTTCCTCCCAGTCCGCCCGGTCTATAACTTCCTGAAATACAGCATTGTCCACAATAACCCAATATCGAGTATTGGCCGCAAAGGTGGGTAGTGCGGCAGTATCAACGGCCGTAGTCCAGTGTCGAGCACCCAGGTCGGCCTTATCGCTGAACGTCGCTGCATCGGCGGTATCCTCAAAACTAAATATTGACGTAACACCTTCGTGTGTTGATGCGGCATTGGATTGATAGCCGCAGGAACAAGCAAGAATAGTTGCCCCGGCTGGTATGGGACAGGTTAAGAAGCGAAAAGCGGCACCACTCCCCGCACTTACATTTGCTGGACTGAGATAAATGGCGGCCCCCGTTAAATACATCGTAGTGTCGGGTGTTGCGTCAATACTCCAACCAACATCGTCCGTCGAAGCGTTTACGGTGTCGTACCAAGAATCGGCGTGTGCCGTGCCACAAAGTAGAATCAAAAATATCGGTATTAAAAACTTCTTCATTTTTTCATCCTCATCTTATATCTTGTCCCCGGTTCCGGCGGCGCACTGCCGCTTGGTTGGATTGCCCCGTACTTCGTCCACGTCTTGCCGCCATAGGTTAAGTTCATATCGGCACTCAAAGAATCTGTGCGGGCGTAGTTCATCACGGCCGACGACGTATCTACAAAACTGGGCGCAACATTAAAATCGCTATGGGTATCATATCCCTGTGCTTCCCACCAAGCAGTATCACCCGAACCCAACGAATTTCTAAAACTCCAACTCGTATAGAATATATTAGAATCCGACAACAACACGCTGTCGTCATACTTATCTATATATGCCTCATCACCGTTAGCCGAATAAATAATGTTATACTTAACATAGTTCGAGTCAGGAAAAGTATTATTGTAACCATCGGTAGCCCCGAAAACTATACCGTCCCCGGTAGATGACTTGAGGTGAAAGGTGTTATTGTAAATGTATATCATCCCATAAGTACCCGGATGAAAATCGTTGACATAACCCCTCGCATTATCCCGATTTGACACTACAATGTTGCCGTACACACTATCAATATCTACCGCCCCATCGCGGGCAATACCGTATTCACAATTAACAATCGTATTAAACTTCGTAACATCTCCCGTTCTTTGTACGGGAGCACCCTTGTTGTTTACTCCCGATTCCAGAGTATAAACGTAGCAACTTTCGGTGGTTATATACATCTCGCAATATAGTACCGTCCCCTCCATGTTGTTAGACGTATGATTCCAGACATTGGACAAAGAGCAGGCTCTTATCCTGTTATAATGACCATAGGTTGAGCTGTCAGAAGAATTGTTACTCATCGACGACACGGAGGCTATGTTGTTAGCTCCCCCGCCCGAAACATAACGTATAATACAATGGTCGATGAATACCGAATCGTGGTGATAACTACCGCCAAACATGATTCCTTTCCGCCCACCATACCGAACGTCTAAGCCATAAAAAGTAACGTAGTCTAAATTATCGTGGTATGCCATCTGAATAGGTATTTTATGAGTGGCGTAGATAGTATAGTTTGCAGGGTCGTAGCCTACCCCCCCAATATCGTTAAGATATACATACAAACTATCATCACCGGCATCTGTCCAGTAATATTCGCCCTCGCTTAAATCTCCATAACTTGAAATGCCAGTAAGGACTGTTGTATCCTGCCAGCAACCAGATACGGTCACGTCAGTAAAAGTTGAATAGGGTTCTTCCCCGCCAACTTGAGTAAATTGACACACATAAATATTACCGCTTACGTTAGACCAGCCGGTAGCCTGTTTCCCGCCGTATATGTGCGCCGCCCCTATCAGGGGTGTACTATCAACACCGTTGCCGGATATGTAAGCCGTTCTGTCGCCAAACGAAGCCCCCGAAGGTGGAACAAGTTGCACGTCTTCCCATGTACCGTGCATAAAAGCGGTATCACCACCAACCATAGCGTTTTGAAGGCGACTAATAGTAGCGAAGGGTTGTCCCCACGTTTCCCCGTTGTTACCGTCTGAGGCTTGCGGAAAAGTGACGGAATCCATTACGTAGTAGGTCGCGCCGAACGCCTTCATTGGGCCGCCGAAAACCAGTATGAAGAATAACGCCAAGTCAATTATTATCCACAACCAATGACTTCGTGGTATCGCCTCGATGGCGCCCCGCTTTTTCTTCGCCATGTGTCCCCCTAAAATATGTGTACCATTTTTAATATCCCATAAACAAGCCCGACAACCCCTGTCAGCGCAACGGATATTCCCCCGATTTTCCTAATCACATTCCACGTTATTTGCCCCGGAAGGTCTTCATGCGTTTGCTTATGCTGGATAATATATTGTTCGTGTTCTGCCAACTTCCCGTTTTGTATCTTTTGCCCCACCAACATTGTATTGATATTGGTGTGCATTTCGACTATCAAATCTCTGTCTGTTTTCCCCGCATAACTATCCGTCATCTTATCTCCCTGGCCCTTTCGGCGCGCTTGGTGGTGATGGGGCTTTCGGCCCCTGATTGTCGGATGTCGATTTCGGTATATATGTTCCCTTTGCTTTATCTATTGTTTCTTGTTTTTCTTTAGCCCTATTATAAATCTCATCAAAGTTTACATCATCAAGAGTAAGTCGGTCTTTAGGGTGATGTTGGTTCCAGAGAGAATAACGACGATACGCCCCATGGCCGTCGCCCTCTATAAACAAGTCGAGGATAGCCGTGCGTTCTCTGCCCTTGAAATACTGTGCCCTATTTTCTTTCTGCGGCTTAGTCTTTACTCTTTCTAATGTATAGCGAGTAAGCGAACCCCCCACATCACCCATAAATTTGGGGGCTTGTCGCTTGAACGCCAGACCTCCGTCGCCATACTTCCCCCAATCGGCGGCAAAGGCACAAATACCTTTAAGGGTTTTATATGCGTCGCTAACCACGACTGGAGTGAGAAGAAATACGGTTTGGTTTTGAATCCCCCTTGCCGACCCCGCGCTGGATATATCTGATATTAAGCCCAGTGAACCAGCCGCCGCAATATTATTAAGTATCCGCGACATTGTACCAAACTTATCTTTTCGGTATTGGTCTTCGTCAGATAAAAGTGTTCGTATTTCATTCTTAACAAAGACTGTAAATTCTCCCGCAATTTGACTCCCAATAAAGAGTTTAACCACCGCCGGGATTGTTCTTCTTAGAGCCTCCGGTTTAGACACACCTTCACGCTTAAATTCACGCAACATCATATTTTTTATTTTAACTGCCTGTTTTGTACCAAATCGTTTGAATAATACAAATGGACGAAAAGCGGGATGATTAGCAAGCGTCGGGTCTTTAAGAACGTTCTTTTGAAGTTGGTCATCAGTTGCGAAACGATACATTTTTTCTTTAAGTAAATTATTCGTTAGAGGCTTATTGTAATCAATACCAATATCTGCTAATTTATCTCTCGCGTAGCGTCCCCGCATAGAATCTTTTTGTGCCAATTTATACCAACTCGTAGCGGCGTTTTTAAAGCTGATGGTCGATATATATAGATTAGCCTTATTAGCGTAGTTAAAGACAGTAAGGGATGCGTTTGATACTTTCCGCGTTTTCCCCGTTGTTTCCGCCATCATACTTGCTGACGGTGTGTGGGTAAGCGCCCCGGATTCGCGGGCAAGACTACGCGCCTTCGGAGATACGGCAACTTCCACCAACGCTTTCACGTAATTCTTGACGGGAAGTTCAGCAAAGGTTGAATATAGGGTTTGTACGAGGTTCGGCACCGTAGCCGTACCCAGCGCTATTTTTGTGACGACCTCTGCGGTTGTCACCAGTTCTGATAATTTTTTTATTCCACCCTTTAATCCGTGTTGTCTTTCGTATTCACCACTCCACAGGTCAAGTATTTGTCGTGCCTTGTCTGCTTCTTTTATATCAAATTCTTGAATCTTTTGTAGTCGCTTATTAGCCTTACTAAAGTCCTTCCCCCATACTTCAAGTTCCGCCATATACTTAGACATTCGCCTAAAATATTGGGGGATGATAATACGAGCGTTTGTTTCATAGATGTCAAGGTCGGGTAAATTTTTTAATCCACGGTGCTTAACGTGCGGTGGTAGATTAAATATTTGTGCCGCCGCTTCGTGATACATTATTTCAACAGCCTCCGAATATGTGCGAGCCTCACCCGTTTCTAAGAGGTGGTCAATAAGGTCTTTCGTATGGAAATCGCCCATTTTTTTCCGCTTTATTAAGGCGTTCGCTATTGCCTTGTCAGCCAGACCTCCCTTTTCCAGACTCTTAATAATTGGAGCGAGATCGTTATATATTTTCTCAACATATTTTTCTTTTATTATACGGGGGAGATAATTCTTTACTCTACCCGTCAGAGGAACACCCGTTTTTTTCTCTATTGCATTAACTTTATATAAGAACGAAGTCATCACCCTGTTTATATCCGGCGCCCTACCCGTCTTAATGCGTTCACCTAATTGGTCGCCCGATTCGTTTTTCCGAAACCGTTTCTTTTTAAATGATGTTTTTCTTAGTTGCTCCGTGGCCGTTCCTTCTCTACGACGAGACAATTCATCGGCTCGTTCGATGTCTTTCATAAGAGCTTTTGATTCTGGATGCTTAACCTGATTCTGTGCTTCTTTAGCAAACGTCATTATGTCGCTAATAGACTTGCTGCCCTTTTTAACTGCTCCCCCAACAACCCTCGCACCCGTTGTAACCGTACCTACTGTTTGCTTCGCCACATCGGGGTTAATCCCCATAAAGGACAGCGTGGTCGGCTCTTTGCCGCTTACCTTCTGTTTACTTTGCGGCGCAGATGTAACCGGTTTCGGCGGTTTTGTCACCACTTGTTCAGATTTACCGACATTTTGTACCTTGCCGTACTTCGCCGCTAAGTCGGGGTAGTCGGCAAGCACTTCGGCGGGGACGGGCTTGCCCCCTCTTATGGCGGATTCAACCTTATTATAGTGAAATCCAAGATATGGCCTTCTTTCTATCCGAGCCAAAACAGTTGGCTCTTGAAGTATCAGTTCGTTAATATCTGCAAGGGGATTAGAATATATTTTATTGCTTCCAACCACATAAATATAATTTGTTGGTTGTGGACTTGTTATTTCTATAGCATCAACATCCCACGTGCTTATTCCTCCCATGTCTTCAAGTTCTTTATATTGTTTCGACCTATAAACAGGAAACTCCCTTCCGTCCGGTAAGTGCTTAGAGGAACCCTCAATAGTTTCACCAACCCGCCTATTTTTATCTTCAAAACGAAGACCTATATAGGCGTGTGGTCGTTCTAACTCTGGTATGTTCTTAAATTCTTTAACTGTGTTTTTTATATTTTCAACAACGATTTCATCGGCTTTTTCATATTCTTCCTTCGTCATCTTCCACGACTCTTTCGCCTTAACTGGACTGGGCGTTACTTCTTTTTGTGTTTGAAGTACTCGACCTCTCTCAGCCGCTTTTCCGCCTGTTCCTTTGTCGGGTATGGGCCGCCGAGGTTCTTGCCTGACTCGCTCACTACCCGCCAACCGCCCTTGACTTTCCTTATCATATTTTACTCCTGTCTTTTGTTTACTTATTGTTTCACCTGTTTTACGCAGACCCTTCACTTTCCCCAGTAGAGGCGAAGCCGCAAGGATAACGTCAAACATATTTTCCAACGTCTCTTGCTGGGCCGCTTTTTGTTCTTGCTCCGTTGTTTGCTGCGGTATAAAGGGCATACCGGGCGCACCAGTCGGATTCAACAAAGTCTCTTTGAGGTTGACACCGCCAGCCTTGCCGAGTCTTTGCGCTAACTCCGGGAGAAACGACGCAACCGCACCAGCCGTACCGATTGGATTTTCCAATGCACCCAAAAGCAGACCGGGAGCAAACTTCGTTCCCTTTACTCCGATATTGTGCATGGTTCTACGCCCCTTTTCCTGTGCCGATAAATTTTCTGGAATCTCCTGTTGTCCAAAAAGAGACGGTTTGATATTAGTAATCGCCCTATCGACTTTCTCGGTCGTCCCCTTCGGTAATATCCCCGGCATAAACGCATCACTCCACGGACGTTCTGGAACCTGTTGCCCCGGTAGGTTACTCATCAATTCCCCTGAGCGGTTATAGGGCTTTACTACTACATTGGTCGCATCGGACGGCAGAGTTCCACCGAGGATGTCGGGCGGGGTGGCAGGTACGGCGGCGTTAAGTCCCGCCAAGTCGTCTTGTAGTGAACGCTTTCCACTAATTCCCGCTAAGTCGTCTTGTAGTGAGCGTTTCCGCTTCTTACCAATCCCAGCAAGGTCATCGTCCAATGACCGCTTTTGTCTAAATAGGGGCTGTTCCCCACTCATGTAAGAAAGTTCTTGCATAACCTACTTATATTTATAATACAATGCGGTTTTAGTTGTGTCGTCGAGTTTCTGCCAATCGACTTCCGAATAGTTTTCCAGCCCCCACGTATCGACCTCCGGGGCAACCATAGACTGCGGTGCTGTCCGTTGTGTACCTCCCTGTTGCGGCGCACCGCCAAGAACACCCGGTTGTAAGAAGGGTATCCTCGATTTAACCTGATTCCCACCACTGGCCTTGTCTGCTAAATACTGATTATGTTGTGTATGCATTTCGGATATGCCACCTAACGGTTGTGACGGCCATTGACCTGTTTGAGTTATATAATTAGCAGTATCACCCGCCACACCAGCAACGGGAGGATAATACCCCTCTTTCAAAAATGGCTTCTCGTTAGCGTCAACCCCCTGTTCTTCTGGGACATATCTCTGACTTTTCCATAAATCCAACAACGCCCTAACTATACTTGCGTCTGGCTTAGACTCCTTTCCGGAACCAAACATATACTGTTCTTGTTTTCCAGGTGGCATTCCCGCAAGTAACCCCGCCTTAACCTGGCTTTCGGTAAGCGGTTTTTCCTCGGTAGGTTTCGGCGTTTCCCCTACTTTATTACTACGAATCATCTCCGCTAATCTACCCCGGTCTATATCAAGCATCGAACCCCGATAATCCGCCGTCGCCCCTTGCTGTGATTCCCAGTTAGACTGCCCCTGTGCGGCCTTGCGCTTCTCTTCCTGAAACTCAGCATACTTCTGCCTATACTCGGGGAGAATGTGCGTGTACATATTAGCGGCAGACTTAAAAATATCGCTCAGTGCGCCCAGTCCGGGTTTATCTCTGTCGGTATAGTCTGGCATTATCGCCTCCCCGCCCCGGCAAGCATCCCGGTATAATACTGCTTCTGCCGAGCCTTCAACCTGTCGTTTTCCATCGAGGCGTTGAGGTTAAACATCCCCTCTTTTTCGAGCAACGCCTGCAGATTGGCATATTGCCCCGTCCCGGTATCGAGGCCAAATCGCTTATTAAACTGCTCCCCCATTTCTCCCAATCGAGGAATCATAGCCGCCCGGTTGCGCCCAATCGCCCCACCGACGTTAATAACGTCGGGGTTAGTGGTTACCATTTCCTGTGCGGTTTTCATTCCCTGCTTGCGGTACTTCGCCATAGGGTCGCCACGGAGCGCATCAAGCAAGAACCCGCCCGCCTGTAGTCCGAGTCCAATAGCGGGATTAAATGGCGTGACAGCCTTCCCAGCCGCCCCCACAGCCCCACCAGCACTAAAGCCGCCTCCACCGCCACCGCCCGGCATACCGAAGCCTTGCCCTGCGCCCAGTTGCGGACTCGGATAGTCAATCCCATATTTTTGTTTAAGCCACTGGGCAAATTCTGCCATCTCGTCCATATATCCCCCTATTTCGCCTGTTTCCCCTCTGCCCTCATATACTTATAATCTATGCCGTTAATTCTCGTGTCTGCCAAAGACTTGTCGCTGACGATGTATATCTGGAAATATTGACCCGGCTCGGCAGTCGCTACTTCCTTGAGGTGATACCGGGCATCGTTCAAATCACTAAAGGCTGTGGTAGAAAGCGTGTCCCCCCCGTCATCTAACACATAAACCAAAATCAGCGAATCATCGCCGTTGGTGCTCTCCACCCACAGCCCTATATCTTGTACTTGCTCTTTCCACCTGTCGGGATAAATAGCCCCCGATTTCCATTCAACCCGTATCGAATCGCCGTTGTCAGTATTTCCTGTCCCGTAGGTATAAATCGTCGAGTCGCCAGCCCTAAAGAAATAGAATGTTTTACCGGGCATAAAATCCAACTCGTCCTCGACATCGTACAAACACCCGCCGCCAAACGTAAAGTCCCAGGTCGCCCACGAACCCGTCTTTTCAAAGTAAGCATAAGTCGTGTCGCCGAGACAGAACAGGGCCATCTGCTCGGTCGGCAGGTACTGACCGACCATGCCGTATTGAGTCGCCATTGAAAGGTCGTCGAAGTTATTTAACTGTTTTGATATAAGCCCCTGACTGACGGTGCGCTCAAGTTGTTTCCCGTCAGTTTCACCGACTATCCCCCCCGACGACAGATAATAATTGAGTGCCCCCGGCACGTAACTAAAGGGTGCAATACACCCCCAGCGTCCGACAATCTCCGGTTTGGTGTATCCGTCCCAGATATTGTAATTAGAGAAAAACTTAAATATCCGCATAGCGGTTCGACCAGGATAAACAAGCGTTATCTGGTCGCCGTTGTCCCTATCAACTTCAGTGATATTCCAGACCCCCCACTTATAAGCCGAATCCAAATCCGACCGCCAGAGTTGACTTCCCTTATAGCCGAACATATAATTGTCATAGGGGAAAATGTTAGCCAATACTGACGGTGGTTCAACGCCGGTATAAGTCTTACATAAATCGAGTGAATCCTGCCTTACTGAATCTACGTATATACTATCGGAAGACGATAATTGGGCTAATAATCGAGGTGGTAAGGTTATAACAGAATCAACAGCATATCCAGAATCTATAAATATTCTGTTAAAAGACTCAAACCACTTGTCGCTCCGAATCTCATATCCCCCCGTGTCACGCCCCACCTGGTAAATTTGTCCCCGGTATAAATCCAAAACCATCCCACTATCGCCATCGGGTATTTGCGGTAAGCCAATGGCAACCGTATCGAGATTATAAGATGTTCCCTCGGCGTTATAAACCGCCAAGCCCTGACTTAATGCCCCCTGATTGCCCGTAATGGTGTCGTGGAAAGCGACATAATAAACCACGCCAAGATTCTTAGCCTGCGACGGCCACCCGTGCATAATATGCAAATCGGCAATCGCCGTATCGGTCACTGTGTCGCAAGCCAGAAACGTCGGCGCACCGTACCTGCGTGACAAAGCCCCCGTCGAGTCCCGGCCATAAAGACTGTCGGTAACGGCTAAGATACTGTCGGTCGCTAAGGCTGAGTCCGCCAAACTGTCGATAATAATTGAATCGCCAAGCACACCCTCGGAGTCTATCTTTAATCGCAGACCCGTATCGAACAAATATGACGCGGCTGTTAACCGACCCGGATTACCCTTTGACCGCCAGACCGCAAATTCAACCGTGTCGTCGGTCGTTAATAAATACCTAAACGCCCCGGTGTCTGTTGATTGTGGCGGTAGTTGAAACTTGCGTAGCATCATCCGGCCATCTTTGACCTTAACCGGCGCAGACACTCGGCCTATCGGCCCGAAATCCTGTAAGGTATCCGTAGCGTCCCATCGAGCATACCGGATTGCATATCTGTACTCGCCATCCAGCGTATAAGCCTTCGCCGAACCGGTATCTTTTAGTGGCACAATAAGCGGTTCGCCCGGAGCCGGTAATGGATACGATTGCGCTATGAAACCGTTGTGTGCATCGTCGATGACAACCCCTCGCTGGTCGCCGTTGACGACGTACAACTGGTCATTAAACTGCGCGAATCGGGGCTTACTCTGGATAGAGAAATAAGGCCAGATACGGTTGGGGACACTTGCAGAAGATTTTTCGGTTTGCGTTACAGTGTTTGTCTGCACCCCATGATAAAACCCATCCTTGTACATATACCACAGAATAAAACGAATTGACGTACTATATGCCGCCTTTTCTACCATCGAAAAAGCCGAGTCGTGGTTTGTCATCGTAAAATAATCAGCCACATCAGAAGCATCCAGTCTGGCAACCATTACACTACACACCCGAAACAAGGCACAATTCACATGTCCTTGAGCATCGGAGGCACAAGAACTGCTAAAGGTATCACAGTAAACAGTATCCGAATAAACGGTATCAAATAAATGGGTCGCTACTGAAACCTCCACGGAATAAAAATAAGGCGAAAAATCGCAAGGCGGGAACCCCGTTGTATCCGGTACAAGATAAAAACTATCTATCTTTGTCCCGAACTCGTGCGACCCCTCACTCGAAGCGTATATCCCGCCATAGCCGACAGCCAGCGAATCGGCGACGGCAAACAGATACTGCGTGCCGTCGTGTTTATACAGCGTCCCCAACCCGATTATCGAATCCATACCCTTAAAGCCGAACACCGAGTCATAGCCAGGCCGCACCTCCAATATGCCATCGCTTAAATCGAGATTTTGACATACAACCGCCCCGCCGAGAGGAACCTTTATTGTCGGCATGGCCGTCATTAACCCCAGCGAAAAGTCGTCAATCTTCCCTGTGTCGGACTGGCCGAAAGCCAGTACCGGCAGGAACACTAATATGAATAAATATTTAATCATCATAAAATTCTTTATATATAACATAATAAGAATCCGCTAAAGCCCAGTAATAATTAAAGGTTGAATCTCCAACTTCATAATAATCAACAGCAAGACCTCGATAAAACGCAGACAATTCAAGACTGCGAGAAGCCTTATAGTAGGCACATATCCCGTACAACGTATTCCCCACAAAACAGAGAATTAAAAATAGAATAGTCGCCATTACAAATTTTTTAACATTCGCCATATTAAATAAAGTACCGCCGCTATAAAGATTGTTACGGGTATCCACCCGATGATTATTTCCCATATTATTTCTGCCAATAGTCTGCCCTACCGTAATTGCCTCTGATTTCTTCAAGTATCTTGCAAGTATAGTCTATTATCTTCTGTCGATATTTCGGCGCAACCGACGTAGCCGAAGCCGCCGCCGTCAACACCGTATCCATAGCGTAATAGTTGACGAAAATCTTCAGAGAATCGTAACCCATACGCCACTTCGGAAATATTGAAAATGTCGTGTCGTGAATAACGAAATAGCTTTCTCCCGTATAGTCGCCGACAGTTCGTATATTCGCTTCTATTGTAGGTTTTATCTCTTGTAATGAATCCGCCATTATCGGTATCAGGGGAACGCGCGCCGTGTCACCATAAATTATAAAACAATTACCAGCCCTCAGAAAATCAGTGTTAAGCGCCCCGCCCTCCATTGTCGA
>Ga0210003_1001301_pt1 | contig 22165 bp, 18 predicted proteins | sample LantaG_FD_182804 | JGI IMG/M metagenome (GOLD analysis project Ga0210003, IMG submission 182804) | Deep subsurface microbial communities from Baltic Sea to uncover new lineages of life (NeLLi) - Landsort_02402 metaG (SPAdes) (version 2) | ecosystem: Environmental > Aquatic > Marine > Oceanic >... | reverse complement strand
ATCAGCAATTATTTTTTCGGAAGCCCATTTTACTTCTTAATCAGCTATTTTTGCCCATCAAAGACACATATTCTTCTTTTCTCATTTCAATCTTCGTCTATAATATTTCTATCCAGGCAGTTCACTCCTTAATTGCTCCAAAGATTTTCCCGATTTTTCATGTTTCCACCAACCTGTGGGAGTCCAGTAGCATGACGGATAAGGACCGCCAAAGGCGAAATAAAACAAAGCAGAAGCATGTGTAATAACCATGCCTTTCCCTTTTTTCAAATTATCGAATTCTTTATCCAGCCACTTCCGCTCATAATCTCCGGCTTTTTCCCGAATCTTCTCCTCTATATCAATCAGCCTCTTTGCCGAATCCTCATTAAAGATCAGATATTTCCAGGAATAATCCAAATATTTTGGATCTGGCTTTGCTATCAATTTGACATCCCCATGCGAAATACTGAATTCATCTGACTGTCCTATTAAGCCGGCGTCAACGAGCTCCTTCCAGCTCCAGAATCGCTTTATCATTACATCACCAATCTGGTCTTCGACTATTACATAGTATTCAGCCCTTGCTTCAGCTTTAAACCGTGCAATGCGAAGACCTCGAATACCAAGCTTGCTTGCCTTTGAAATCGATTCTGGAAGAAATTTTGACCCCACCAAAACTCCTACTGGATTGTTTATTAGACTATCCAAAGAGTCTTCATCTACACCTTGTAATCTAAGTTTTAATACTTCGGCCCTGACGATTTTTCTTGCCTCGACATCTTTCTCCCAGGCCTTCAAGTACCAATTCAGTTGATTCACAGCATTTAAGTCGATATCACCTGGCTTCAACTCAAATATTCGTAGCTCAAAATCTCCTTCCCTGTTTCCAATGCCAATTAAATCAATCCTTCCAATATCTCCTTCTAATTTTAGATTTATTTGTTGTTTCAACAAAGTTGGCTTAGGTATTTTCGATCGAGGATCCCAGCAACCTAAAACAGCGGGATTGCTCATAAGAAACGACTCCATGTCTCTCTCAGATCTAAAAGACTCAAGAGTGCCTATTCTTTCGGTTTGTATTCTCCAAATTTCCGATTCCATAATCTTCTCTCCTATTTATATGTGTTGATTATTTCATACGTCGAATCTCGAAACCTCTACATGTTCACTAACTACTGAAGGAGTCAGAAATCGACAGAATTCAATCTGAAGGTGACGATCTCTCTTTAGAGCATCATTCCTAAGGTCAAGAAACAGCGTAGGAACTTCCTCTCCACAAAAACCTAGTATCAGTTTCACTCGCTTTCTAGTGTTGATCCTTTTTCCCTTTGGGCCATCAAATGCAAATTTCACAGCCATTTTGTTTTCTTCAAGCCAATTTCTGTGCTCCAGCCCCTGAAAGAACAGATTTTCAAGCTCATCCCGCCCTGCATCTGGTCCCTTGATTTCAAACGCCACCAGTGAATGGTCGTCTATGTCATACCCTAAAATATCCAGTCTTTCAGGCCTATCCGTCCCGGCCACCGTAGGAACTTCATAGGAGATAAATCCAACTTGGATGTCTTTTCCTGTGGTGGAAGGAAGTTTTAGCCCCTCCTCTGAGCTCATCTGCTTACATAGAGACTTCTGAAAATAATTCTCATTGATTCGATCATACGGAAAAGCTGGTTCATGGCTTTTCTTCGGATCAGCGCCTTTCCGCAGATCTTCTGTCAAAACAATGACATGAGGAACAAGAGATTTCAAAAAGCTAAATTTTCTCAAGAACACATCATTAAAATGAGCGCCGATAAGATAGAGACAGGTCATCTTTCCTGGAGCCTCCTTCCTTATCCGCTTATGCAGTACTAGTATTGGATAAAGTATCTTACGCAGCCATGGCGTCCCGACATTTTTTGTCATCAGATCTTCTTTGGTGCCTGGAAATCCCACAACAAGTCCTTCCCAACTTCGGTTACCGCGACACATATACAATTCCAATTTGGGCCGATACCTCGTGATTTTCTTTTGTTCCAAAATCACAGCGAACGATTTTTCGATTGACATTCCCCTGGAAATCATAAAATCCGTGATTTTGTTTACGGCTGTTTTGCTGAGAGATCCCTCATTTAATAATTGTGCATACGATTTCTTGCTATTCATTTTGTTCTCTCCAAATCCAATATTATTTAGGGAGAGTTCCCATCTTTAATCGATACTCATAGGTGTTTTCTTTTGTGCATCTATTAATAATAGTTGTTTCTTCGATGGGTGCACCCATAGTCCAATAAACATATCCATCTTCTTCAAAGTAGATGAGTTTCATTTTATAGAACTGTCCTTCATACCCAAAGCGCCGAATATGCTCAACCATTTTTATAAAAAGATTCTCATCTACCCTTTCTTTCACAATATAATGATGCGGCCAAGTTTTAGCATATGTTTTTGTAAAAATCCATTTTGAATTATTTATGAAGCCGTTCAATTTCTTAGAAAAGTTCTTCAATGGTCAGCTCCATTATGAATCTTCTAGTTCAATTTCCCTTCCTTCCCACTTTTATTCTGCAAGAGCTATGAAATCCTTAACCAAAATATCGGTTGCTTTCATTAAATCTGGAAGCTCCTCAGGAGGAATATCTCTCTCATAATAGAGATAACATCTCCGCTGATTGAACAGTCGATTGACAAAGGGAAGTGACTCAATATTTTCCCTGTAATCCCGAAAAGGTTTTTCAGGCAATTTTCTCCTTCGCATCATATCATCTGTCAATAAACTAATATTGTCTGGATATATATCTAGAATAGATAGAATCCTTCTTCTCCAAAAAAAGCGTATGCTGAAACCACTTTTGCCCCAGTAAATATTAAATCTATAAGATATAACTAAATTGGTTTTGGGATACTCTTTACATAGGCCATGATAATGTTGTCAATAATCTTAGGATATGATGTGTTAAATGAGCGGTCGTCTAATTCAAACGTATTCAGATCACAATCATCCAAAAGATTCTTCATTTCACAACAAATTCTTTTAAAAAGAAAGAACTGATTGTCCTTTCCTACAGGCAAATTAACAGTTCTATATTTTCCGTTTTTTCTGAAGAAATTTCTGTCCTCTTGTGTGAAAAATCGAATAGTATATTGTCTGTCAATTGGAGGAATCAAATCTGGGAGAAGATGAGCTAAGGTTTTGGAATTCGCTACGATACTAGCTTCTGATATAGAAACCTGCAGAGTGTTGTAAGGTAAATGAATCTTATCAAGAATATGATTATATTCATCGAGAGAAATGCATTCCATTCGATGATCCCTTAATTCTTCAAACACATTTTGGCTTTGAAGGATTGATGCTATAAAGACGTCAAACTCAACTAATTTTGTTTTGGTAATTTCAGGATCACCCATTCTGTGCATACCCCAGGCAGTGAGAGTTGCATAGATCAATTCAATGTGTCGTTTAGATAGAAAGCTGTTTTTTTTCTCTTTTATACATTGAGTATGAAAATAAATGGAAGGTCCGCCGAATTCCTTTAAAACAGTTAGTGATTTCTGATAATAATCCCTTATATTCTCAATCAAATCATCCCGGTTCTTCAACATTGTTTTCCACTGATTATTCTATTTTTTGTTCATTAATCCAGCCAACCTCTTTCGGGCATCTTGTACCTCAGCGGTACCAGCGTCAACGTCCTTTCAGAACTCAGCTATTTGTTATAGCCATGTATTTCAGCCCACTCGACGATGGCATCCCAAGCATTCAGAATAACTGCGGCTTCGCTTGCTGTGGGAATATATCCTTCATACTCAGCGACGTTCCTAAAGCCAAGTATTGTGTGCATAAGGTTGGCTATGTTTTTTGGCAGCTTTTCTTCGGAACGGAGCCGATTAACACGTTTAGCGGGGCCCTCATCCCTCATTCTAGAACCATCTATATTGTCTAGGATAGAGAAGAGGGATCGACGGAGTTCCCCAAGTTTTGAGGCAGAAAGTGTCGGTTTCTTTTCCGGCAAGGGGGACTGAGGTGCTTCCGTAGGATGACCTTCTACTTGGAGGCTGCCATACAAACAAGAGATCTCGCGCCCATCCTCTGCAATCTCAAATACATTAGTCCGTTTCAACAATGACTGGTTGAGCCTCACAAAGTAAGTAGCAAGCGTTTCTTTGCGAATTGGATGAACATCCTTCTTGATAGCTAAATAAGCATTGACGGATTCAGGAAGGTTGTTAAGAAGAACTACTGCCTCCTTAAGATGAGTAATTTTAGCCGAGGGTGTGTTCCCACTTTTAGTCCAGGCATAGGCCTTGCATTCGACCACAATATCTCGCTCGGTAGTAACTAAATCGAAAATATGAGACTGCCCTTCTGATAAGGTGATTCTGACTTCATTTTCTAAGCTTCTACCAAACCTGGATTCCAATAGCGTCTTACAATGCTCTTGAAATCGCCTGCCCTTTTCAACATTCGATATCATTTAATACTCCCAAGTAAAACTAGCTCCTTATTACGCACCCTCTGTTTATTGCAGGTACAAGGTTCTTGATTTAACGAGCTTGTTCTCGACAATGACCAAGTGACCGCGGTTGCTCAAGTCTGAAACCTTTGTTTAATATAGTCCTGAAGCTGATTTGTGCTGAGCTCTTTCGTAGTATCTCCAGCGCGCACGAAGAAATGCTCGCCTCCATTATATTTGAGATAGATCGCATCGTCAGACGGCCAACACTCTATAGCAAGGACACGCGTACCCTGATACTCTTCAAACCGTGGGTGAATGAACTTTATATGATGTTCGCTTAACCTTGACTTCATCACCTCCATTGCATACGAGTAAATTTCATCTTCTGAATTGAAACCGTCCTTATCGAGACCTACCGGAGTGCCATCATCTTCGACTCCTATTACAAGAGTACCACCCTGTAAATTGAGAAAACCTGCTACAGTGCGCAGCCAACTACATACAATTTTCTCATCCTTTCGGCCAGTATGAAGATTAGTGCGCAAGGCACACTTAAACTCAACTGTGGTACTCTCTCCGCTAGCCACCATCTCGGCGATATCAAGCTCCTCAGCTTCAGGTTGTATCTCGTGAATTTTGTTAACCAGTTGACTATAACCGTGTGAGATCACTTGAGAAATTCGCTCTCTTCTCTGCTCCAGAAAGTCATTGTACTCCAATGTTTCCCAGTTTTCAGGTAGCGCATGCCAGTAATACATCTTTTCAAGTTCTTTGTCATTAAATCGTTCTCTTAAAACGGGTACGTATTCAACCGGGGACTGGTCTGATACTCTCGTGTTGTCCCCCCACTCCAATAAAGCAAAGTTAGCAATCTGGTTGGTTTCACGTAGCTCGGTAATATCTAAAGTTTGTAGGTAACCCTTGGGAAACAAATGATGTCTCTCTACAGCTTCACGATGTGCGTGTGTTGTAGGATCAAGCAACTCCGAAATCGGTAGTTTTGAATACAACGCCCGGGCATCCAACAACACAAGCGCAGCATGATAGGCGAAGAGAGAAGGGCTTCGCGGCGACGAAGTGGCCAAGTCGTTTGGCAAAGTTATACTCCAGAAATCGTCAGTGATGGCCAGATCACATGCCCGCTCCAGAATCTCTATGAATCCGTCTGCATCCTTCACTTCCCTGAAGCGTGCAAGGTCGAATTCCATTGCGGTCTCTGGTGATCCCGTGAACCGGCCGGTCAGGCTTGACATGAAAAACCAACGTGCGATAATTCTTCTCAGACGGAACTCGTCGATGCCATATTCAGTTCGCCCCATCAGATAAAGAATGTATGAGAAAAGCAAGTTATTCTGAGAACTAATCATCTTCATACTTCGGAAACCTGCCTGCTGGATGCATTTCATGAAGTCGTGCCAGTACTGAAGATTTAAAACCCGTTCTTGTGCCTTTCTCAAAATCTCGAACTGTTCATCTCTCAGCTCATTGCTGAATTCCTCTGTCTCTAAATCCTTTCCTCGCAGGATGGAGTAAACATACTGGAGTCTTGCGCGCTTGAAGCCAATCCCAACGCTGACGCGAAGCAGCTGGTCGGGATCGGGATGGATGAAATGGTTGAAGGATGAGGGTTTACTGATGGACGGCTTGCGTGCTTCATAGCAGAAATGTTCCAGTTCAGTTCGTCCTTCATCCCAAAAAACAGACATGAGGGTCAGTATAAAATCTGCCTGGTTCAAAGGAGTCCCTTTGCTGTTTATTCGGACGAAAACGTCCGCAACATTCTCCTCATTGACGTCCGCCGACAATTCGAGCGCCGTGAGGGGGAAACTCAAAAGTCCCTGCAACTGTGCAATCGCTTTACGTACTCTTTTCTTCTCATCTTCATCAACCTCTCTCGTTGCTTCTAAGCCAGATAGGTAATTTTCTACTACCTCAAAAAGATCGGTTTCGTCGCTCCAGAGTAGGGAGATGTCTGGGATGTAGACTTTATCCTTGCGGATGGCCGCATCAGCCACTTCAAACTTCCCCAGAAGAGGATTGAATGCAATATGGATCGGTTCGCTCTCGTAGTTATCCCGTACAACGGGGATGTCCTTTATGACAGCATAAAGCGAGGTGAGTCGTTGTTGGCCGTCCACTATAAGAAGACGAGGAGGTTTCTGCTTTTCATCAGAACCTATAAGACGTGTGCCATCTGCGAGGCAGTTTTGCCAAAATAGAAGGTATCCGACCGGGTAACCCTTGTACAAGGAATCAAATAGATCGCGCACCTTGGCGTTCTTCCAGATGAAGGGCCGTTGGATGGTCGGGAGACCGATTTCTCCCATTTTTATATACTCAATCAAGTTGCCGAGAGTGTAATCCACTTTTTTAAATACGGTTTCGCTCATGCATATTCCTCCAGAGATTTAAAATTGACTTCACGAACATGGCCCATTGTAATGAGTGTCATTCCCTCCCCATTGCATTCTTTTTCTCTGCAATATCTCGATTGGCACCATTGCAGCAGAGCCGAGAGTTATTTGTGATGTCAAAGTGATTCTTTGGGCGTTTTATACACCGATCTCCCTCTGCTCTAAAGGAATAGGATATAGATATCCATGCGGAGAGTCAATCAGAAAGGAACAGACTAATCCCCGTGTGACGCTCACGTGACAAATTCGGTTGAATTCCGCTGAAATAATGGTACTTGGATTGAAAGTCTAAAAAAAGGGTAAGTTACTGAAATTAGAGGTTTTTCCCTGGTACGCCCGGCAGGATTCGAACCTACGGCCTTCTGATTCGTAGTCAGATGTTCTATACTTTTAGAATTCCTATTTTTTATCCCGTTTTCGTTGATTTCCAGGGCCTTTTTTGTACTTCCATGCCTCACTTTTGCTTAAAATATGGGAGTTGTATCCCGTCAAATTGGGTAAAAATGGCAAATAAATGGGATGAAATTTAGATATATATAAGTTATTGATAATGAGGCAGATAGATTATTTAATGGTTTACATAATGTACAATGTGTAATATAAATTTTCATTTCTATACCCCTTCTTTAGTTAAAATATTTTTTAGATAAAATTCTAATCCTTAAAAAGCAGTCAATGCTTTTACCGCACTAAACCAGCATTCTGAAACATTTTATTCAGCCTTTCTGTAATCGTTCATTTCCCTTACTAGCTTATCTGTTGCATTAATAAGAATACGGAACTCCTCTAATGGAAAATCTCTTTCATAATATAGATATTGTCGTCCTTGAGTAAATAACCGCCTCACAGAAGGTATTGTATCAATGGCATTCCTATAATTATGATATGGTTCTGTAGGAAATTCTTTTTTTCTTACTAAATCTTCTGTCAATAGGCTTATCTGTCCGGGATAAACCTCTACAAGCGAACGCATACGCTTTTTCCAATAAAAGTACACACTTAAACCGGATCTACCCCATTTAATAGAGAATCCATCCTTAATCCATTGTTCTAGTATTGGCATAAATATATCTGCATATTCCTTAAGCATAGATTTATCAAATGTTTTGATATCCATTACATTCGGAGTTCCTTCATCAATCGTTGTTACATCAATTTCCGGCCTTTTCTTTTCATACAGGATTTTAACAACAGCTCTCGTAACTTCATTTGTCTCACCGACAACCCTTGGAATAACCAAAACTGGCCATGACATAACCTTCTTTGTTTTGAACATACGTATTTCTACCAGGCCAATTTTAAATTCCAGATTAGGTGCCGATTGAATAGTATCTATTAACATGGCTACTTCTGGGTATATTTTATCCCCAACAATTAATAGCAAAAACCTGCCATGGCTTAAGCAATTTTGTATCTCATTCTGAAATTCTATCTGATTAACATTACTAATCTTACTTGAAATTCTATGCCAAAAATCTGCTTTCCCCCCTTCTAAATTTGACTTCTCAATACAATCTTTAAATTCATCAAACGACATATTTGAAAGATCTTTTGCATAATCCAGAATCTGTGCAACAACTGTTCTATGAGCCTCTGGATTTCTCCAGAGTTTAGTTTCCACAAGGCAAATCAAGCCATCTGACGTTACATAAAGATTATCTATTGAACCGGCTGTAACAGAAACTTCTCTGCCGAGAGGAATCAGATCATCCCAATTTGAATCCAACTCGCTACATGGAAGCAGCATCGGGTTTGCTATCAACAATTCTTGAAGCCACTGTTCATCAAATAACTTTTCTTTTGGTGACAATGCATATAGTTTATTTACAGTTTTTCCATTTGAGTCAACAAATATTAATTCTTCTTTCATTAAAATCCCCCGATATTAATAAAATTTTAAATTACTAAAATATTTTATCCTTTATACTTTTTCTTTTCTAGTTAGGCTATGTCAATTTAAAGTTTTAAAATTGCATGATCACATTGTTCTAGATCCATCAATCAACCGCTTAGTGTCAGAAATTTATCATAAGAAAGATATTAGGTCAATTGAATCAGGGCTATTTAATATAGAAAAAGGTTCCAGGTACGTTTTAATAAGGGGAAGTTATTACAGGTCAAATTTTCGTGGCAAAATTTGTTGACACTTTACTCAATTATTAAATTATATTGTGTCTTCAAAACTCCCAGAATTCTATCTTAACATCATTGGCAAAATAATATTTCCTTAAGATGAAATTGTATAAGATTCTTTCGGTAATGCTCGCTCATTCTATTCGCTCAACTCCCGAAAGAATCTTATACATTCCTAGTACTATGGTAAACAGAATTCCCATTTTGAGGGAACTCTTGGAAGGTTTAAAAAAACTTTACAGGAGTGGAAATGATAAAAGAAAAAATGTACAAACAGATTCAAGATTTTAAGCGATAAGGGTATTCCAAAAAGGAAATAGCAGCAGAACTGGGAATAGGGAGAAGTGTTCTGGGATCCAGTGTTGGCCACAGCCATAATCTATAGGATAATCCACCACTGTCGTATCATTGTAATCAAAGGTGAAAGCTTCAGGATGAAAAATCATAAACAAAAAAAGGCAAGATCATAAAATGATAAAAACAACTTATCTACCAAATTGGGTGCCTTTTCAGATGCAAATAAGGTGGGTATTTTTCTTTCCCATTTTTGGGACTTTTTCCTTTACGACAACAGAGGTTTTTTAGTATCATTGGGTTGATGACAGGGCTGATGAGGGGAATAAGGAAGAATAGAGAGGAAAATTTAGGCGAATGGAAGCCATAGATCATGAAGTATAATGATTAGGGAAATTATGTAAAAAAATTTGATTATATTTTAAGAAAAAGATAGCTGGTAAAATTTTTATTTTATACATATGAGTTTGAAGGAGGGAATAATGTTACAAATTTTAATTCTTTGTGCATGTGTTTTAATAATTGGCGTAGGTTATTGTGCTATGCAATTAGAAAAAATTGTTTTAGGTGACAAAGTAAAAAAATATTCAGGTTTGAGTATTTTTTTGATTATGCTTATTTTAGCTTGCCTATTTTCATATCTATCCATAATTCAAAGTCAAGAAATTACAAAATTAACCGGTTTTTAAGCATATAAAAAACCCTTAAATGTGACTTTTTCCTGGTAACCTTGCCTCTCTAAGAGAAAAAGCATAATGTATTTGGAGTTTGGTACCTAACCAATTAACAAATTGGTCATCAGTTGAACTATGACTTATAAAGGTTTTTATTATTATCTTGAAATTTACATTATTCATCTGGGTCTTCGATAAGTTTGATCTCTTCTTCCGATAATCCGTAAAGCTTGTAGACTATTTGATCAATGAGCCAATCAGTTTTACGAAGTTTTTCTTTTATTGGTAACACTTTAGTGAGGGATTTTTCGTATTCAGATTTGATGTTTTCATAAAAATCCCTTGAACTGAGATTTGCTTGGATTTTATTCTTATTTTTTTCCAGAATTTTCCAAAATTTATCAAATGATAAATAATCTTCATTTCTCTGATAATCTCCAAGATAATTTTTTAATTGAGTTTTTCCAACCAGAGCCTCTATTCCTTTATTTATTTCTGTTTCCTGTTTAATATGTATTTGGCTTTCCAACCACTCAAGGAATCCTTTTGTTTCTTTTTGTTTTTCTTTATTCATTTCAATCATCTTTTCTGCAAGAAATGCAAGAAAATCATGAACTACATCAGACTGCTCCCACAATGCACCTTCAGGAATCTGCCAGTTTTTGTTCAGAGGATTAGAATTGTGCCTTTTTACAAGTTCTGGATCGGGATGATGGTTATTTTTTAATCTAATATCAATATAGGAAAGAAGATTTTGTAGATTTAATGTTCTGATATATTCCTCATAATAACATTTTGTTTCTTTAATTAAAATTTCTTTTTTGTTTTCATGCGTAACAAAAGAAATATGACGGATTGGCAGACTTTCATAGAATGAGATTGGATACCTTAAAGATCCTTGTGGAATTCTTGCGCTATAATAAGTTACTATGTGGAGCCAATTTAAAAGATGACTGTTAATTAAGCTAGTAAGAAACAAACCATCATTGATGCTATTACAAGATATGCCATGAACAGCGACTAAAAGCGCAAACCCTTCTAAGTCTAAAGCAGCCGATAGCTTTTTGGCCGTTCCTCGGACAACAACTTTTGGTGACATAAAGAACTCTTTAGTTAGTTTATTTATCGGAGAAGTTCGAACATTAAGAACTGGAAAGCACAGACTTCTTTTATAGATATCAATTGGATGTAAGCCCCAAAGAACTTCATATCTATTAATTAGGCTTGGTGTTATTAACCTAAAATGATCAGAAGATGTTGATTCTATATCTGTTATGTAAGGTTCCATACTCCAATATTCGAAGCCCATAATACCTGTTCTAATTGAACGAATCTTTTTCAATATTAAAGATTTTGAATACAATTTCTTTTCTAAACTTTTCTTTTTACCTACTAAATAAATATTAAAGTGTCCAGTCTCTGGATGTCTTAATTCCTTTAAAGGTCTTCGTTCAATGCCCACAATTGCAGTTTCCATTGCATTGGTACACTTATGAAAAAGACTTTGAAGCTTGGATATTTCTTCAGGTGAATCCTTCTTAAATACTGCTATATATACAAAACTCGATTTTCGTTTGCTGGCAACAATCACTAGTGGGCTAATAAGTACACCCATGAAAACACTAGGACATTCTGTAAGATCTATAATTTGTGAAATGCTGTATTCCTCATAAAGCATATCTCTTAATTTTTGTCCATAGTCTGAAATTAAAAATTTATTGGAGACAATAAAGGAAAAATTCCCTTCTGTTGAAATGAGAGAAAGTGCTTTTTCCATAAAGAGCACATATATATCATAAGAACCAAATGCAGTTTTAAATGATCGATCATAAGCACTTTGATCATGTATAAAATATTTCGTTCTCTCGTAAGGTGGATTTCCTATAACTGCATCGAAGCCAGGATTTTTCTTTCTTCGATCTCCTTCAAAGAAAATCTCAGGAAATTCCAATTCCCAATGAAAGAATCTTTTTTCTTTTGCTATATCTTTGGCTTTTTTAAACCAATCTTCCTGATAAAGTTTTGCCCATTCTTCATTAGTAGAGCGAAGCTTATCATGAAGATTTTGGTAATTACCAAAATGTCTTTCGTTGCCAAAATATATACTTGTCCAAACATCAGCTACATCTTGGAATCGAGAAACAATCTTCCTGAATTCCATATATAGATTCTCTTTTTTCCTGATTTGCTCAACAGTATCCGATGGGAATTGCTCAATTTGGGCAAAAGACCCGAGAAGAATATGAACTTTTTCTCTAAAAATACTTTCAAAAAGTCCTAACTGAGTAGATTCTTCTTTTTCTTTCTTTTTTAATTCTGGAAGAGTTGATAAATCTTCAACTCTCGCTCCAATTAATGAATTTCCACATCTCAGGTGGTGATCGAGGAAATTTAAAGGTCTATTCTTTGACACAGTATAGAGCCACAAAGAAACTTTGGCTAATTCAACTGCCATGGGATTTAAATCAACTCCAAAAATACATCTCTCAACGACCTCACGTCTTGCCCATCGTATTTCTTCTTCTTCATCTTCTTTAAAACCGTATGGGATAGAAGTTTCTTCAACCTTAGGTCCTTTCTCTATTTTCTCAAGGGGTTCACCACTTAAGATTTTAAGAAGTTCTCTAGCTAAAAAATCTGTTGCTTCAACAAGAAAGTGCCCGCTTCCCATTGCCGGATCAAGGATTTTCAAAGAAAGAATATCATTAATTATTTTACTCTCAACTTTTTTAATTTCTCCTCTATACATTTTCTTTTTGTTACCTGACGCTTTTTTCATTCTCTGAGTGAGTTCTTTAATTCTTTTTGAGATTTCTTTCTTTTTTTCTTCAACTAAAGGAGCGATTGTATTCTCAACAATATACTTAACTATATAGTCAGGCGTGTAATAAGAACCCGTTGCTTTTCTTTCTCCTTTATCAGTTACAAGATAGACTTCTCCTGATTGGATTAGATCTTCTTCTTTTATATTAATATTTCTTTTTTTTGCTTCTTCAACAGAGATATATATTTCTTTCCCTTTAGCTTTAATTGGGACAAGAGGTTCAAGAGCAATTTTTAATTTGTATTCAAGTAGACCTTCATAAATGGAGCCTAAGTGCCTTATTTCCAGGCTTCCATAATCTATAAAAGCCTTCTCTTTAGAACGAGAGAGTAAATCAATTGTCGTTGCTAGATAATAATCACCTAATCTATAATCCTTTAAAAAACTATGTTTTTCTGAATCAAACAACCCGCCATTATAAGGTGGGACATCGAGCTCTTTATTACCAATATTTATAATTTCAAATAATTCCTCAAGTTTGTTCCAATACCCAAAAGTCGAGTACGCAATCGGTTCATTTTTATCAAATCTAGTAGCAATCTCTTTTTTTATTGCATCTAAACTATATGAATTGGTGTAAAATTTATTGTCGCCCAAGGGAAGAAGGCCACGTTGTTCTGCATACAGGATAAATAGAAGTCGATAAAGAAGAATAAGTGAGTTATCGTGGATCTCTTTTAGGCGTTCTTCAGAAATATTATTGCCCGGAGTTTTCAGAAAACCTTCAGATAATATTTTCAGAGCCTTATAAATATTTTTTTTCAGTTCTTCTCCAACCGCTTCTGCATAATTGATGCTCCCTTTATAGACTTTTTCTATGAATTCGGGAAAAGCTGCCTTTCGGAAAAGAAGGTAAAAGTACCTTAAATCTTCAGGTGTTCCTGATTCTATAATATCTTCAAGATCAATCTCATAAAATATATCGAGCCTCTTTGATGTCTCTCGCTCATAAAGCCTCCAAAATTTCCCGTTAGTAAGAATTCCCCACTTTACTCCAGTAAGCCATAAATAACGGCTAATTTGTAGAGAAGGATTTTGAACTTCAAAAGGATCAGATTCAGTTTTGAGTTTTTTATCTAATGCCCTACCAAATCGTTTGGCTTCGGCAATGCATATTACATTTTTAAAATACTCACCACTTTTTCTTTTCTGAGCATCCTTTAATTTATTTTCATCTTGAAAAAGAGCATAATCTGGTCTTTTCGACCATTCACCTGAAGGAACAGGAGGATTAACATCTATGGTCCATTCAAGACAATCTAATACTTTATCCAAAAAATGTTTTCTGAGTTGATCTTCATTTATAGATTGAAATCTTTCTTTGTCCCAGAACTCTTTAATTTTATCGAAAATGATTTTAATTTCAGATATTGAAAACTTAAACTCTTCTTCTTTAGGAAGAAGTTCATTCAAATAATAATTTGAGAATAAACCTCTATTACGGTGGGGCATCATGACTTCTCCTTTGCAATTATTAATGCAACAGATACTAACTCTGGATTCCTTTCTATGACCAGTTCTTTCTCTTCGAACCGATCAAGCGACTTTTTGAGTTCATATTTTAAATCTTCTTTTTTTTTCTCTGAACTTCTAATTGCAATTGCCATATCCTCTCCTAAAGGCTGCCGTAACTTATAACTGCTAACTTTTTTTTGGACATTAATCCAGGTCATAAAGCCCATCTCCTAATTTTTATCTTTTATCTTTACTTTTCCTGGCCGTTTCTCTTACATCAAAACCCAATCTGTTGTTTTTTCGAAGTTCTTTCATGAAGGAGACAGTCCCATCTTTTTTAATATGAAAAAATGTGATAATGCAAGACCTAACCACATCGACTATCCATTCCTATATCAAAATTTTTTAAAATGAGAGATTTTCTTATCATAATTTTTCTAATTTGAAGTGAAATTTAATCTTTTAGGCATAAATAAAATGTTTCTTCTCTCAACTTTTAATATTTTTTCCTATTTTCTAAAAATTTAAAAACTTCTCCTAAGCTATTACATGGTTTCCTTAGATCAAAATTAATTTTATTCAATTCGTATGCAATTTTTAGATAGATTCCTAAAGGGACACGAGGAATATCATCTCTAGGTTTTCCTAAATCTTTGCACCACCACTTGATTAAATCACTTTCCCCTTTAGAATCGTAACATGATTTACAAGCATAAACAAGATTATGCATTCCTGGCGGGACACCATATGATCTTGGAATAACATGTGTCATTTGTAAATTACGCCCTTGAATATTGCAAAAAGCGCATATAGTTGGATTTTTCGCCACGTGTAAAAGTTCTCGTTCATAATCTGACATTCGGATTTCACCCGATTTTAGGCGTTTATATGTGTCAATAATAAATTTGTAATTTATTTTGAATCCGGCAGAAGGAGCAACAACTAATTTTGCATAGTAATAAAATATCATATCCTCCACTTTTCTCTGGACAAATGGTGCTGGCATCCCAAGTTCTCCTTAAACTACACCTTCAATCACTTATATAAGAGTAGGCCACAGATAGGAAACAAGAGAGTCCAAATCCTTCACTCCACACACTTCAATTATTTCTCCCACAATAGGGCGAATTTCTGAAGGCCTCATTATTTTAAAGTCTTCCTCAATTCTTTCGGACAAATAAACTTTCTTAATTTTTTTTGTCTGTGACTCACAAAGAAATTCCGCCAATCCCGCCAGATAGGTTTTCTCAGGAGGCCTTATTTGTTTTGTTAGATCTACTTCTCCAATGAATAAAGTTTGTTTATCAACTGACTGATGAAGATAAGAACTCAAGAGAGCAACTACTATAGGAAGGTCTAAAACTGACTTATATCCATGTCTGCCTGGTATGTAACAACTAATATCATATGATAAATCTACTACATCGATATCTCTTAAGGTGCTTAAAACTTTGATGAGCTGTTGGATTTTTTTGCTTGGAAGGAACGGAGCGCTAAGACCTGGTCGACTGCCATATCTAGGTATGGTAACCGAAGCCTGGGCTTCAGCAAATTCATCACCAATTCCACTATATCCCAGGATAGTACTTGCCTCAGCTTCAACATGAGGTGATTCGCGAAGCCCAGTTTCTTCCATAGTTAAAACGATTGGATCGAGTACAGAGGGACCAAATCTATTTTTTGGAACAAATACAGGTCTTAAGCGAAGGGCTCTCCGAATATAAATTACACAATCAACTGCATGTTCAAGCGCCTTGGGACCTGCAATTTCCCCGCTTTTCGTAACATGATTAACAAACAAACATGTTATTCCGGTAGCTTTTGCAGTATCAGTAAAATCTAAAAGTGATTTAAATTTTACTCCAGTTCCCATAGAAAGTCCTCCTCCTTGGAGTGAATCTATAGCAATAAAACGACATCCATGGTACTCACTCTCACGAGGCAAGACTCTCTTATTCAATATCCATGGAAGATGTGAAAGGTCATCTAAAGTGTCTACAAATAAATTTTCATTAATCTTAGAAAGAGCTTCACTGCCAACATCCCTAAATACCCGATTTGCTACTCGTTTTACATCGCTCATGCTTTGTTCTGTTGGAATATAGAGGACTTTTATTCCTTGACTGCATATGTCTCCCAATATTTGAAGTGTTAAAGTTGTTTTCCCTATCCCTGGTTCGCCTGCCAAAAGATATATGCTGCCTTCAATCAATTTTGTGCCTACGGCCTTTTTCAACCAAGGCAAATTTAGGATTTCTATTCCTTTTTTTTCTGTATCTTCTATATCAATTATCTTTGGCATTTTGGTCTCCTTTATTCATTTATATCAAATAAGATTCAAAATATTCGATTCTTTTATAAAACAAATTAAAATTATTACCCTCTAAACACATTCTCATTATGCCAGGTGAGGAATTCCTGAGAGGGGTAGTCCAGCCTATTTGAAGGCAGATGGACTCCCTTGCCATGAAAAGTAAAATAGTATTCGCCGTTATGGAATTCCTCCCTAATGCGCCGGCTCACTTCGATGTGGTGCTGCGAAGTTATTGTCATGTATCCTTTATCAAAAAGCCTGTGCATATCGCTGCGAAGAAGCAGGCCATTCTTTACAGCATGCGGTCCGCCATCAGCATAAGATTTAATATGCGCAGCTTCCAGGACCGGAAGCGCCCTTTCTTGTGTGATCGCACAGGCACGATTATATGCATCTGTAACCATAACTCTGAAAGAACCCTGGCCTAACCTTGGCTTAACAAGAGTTCCGTCCCCATATCTTAATTGATCTTCAACAATGCCTCTCCCCTCTTCATCCATAAACATATTGTGCTTTTCTGCAAGTCTGTATTCTAGCTTCTTCAAAATGAACTTTCCTGCTTTGCTCGATACATCATAACTCTTTCCTCTTACAATATTTGCAGACCATTCTGGAGGATGAAACCATTGAGGCTCCTTAAAGAAAAAAGGCTGCGTCAGAATAAGGCAGCCTATAGGAAAATCCTCAAAGCGATCATCCTGGCCTCCCCGGTATTTCACAATCCGCCTTCTCATTTCTTCATAATTTGGGGCTCCATTCTTTACCCCGAAAGCATCCCAGGCTAAGCTGATAGGAAGAGTTGTGGCATATGCAAAAAACCCTCCGCCTGCGATGTAATTCCTTGGGCTGTGGAGTTTAAAAAGGAACAAACCGCCCTGCTCCAGTGATCGTAAGAGACCGCTTGCAGAAGGCTGCCAGAAGTTTACTTCATCGAGAGGTTGGTTGTTTAGAGGCTGATAGCTTGAAAGAAAATCGTGCCAGTTGTTATCTGTTACACCGACGTAAAGCTTCATCTTTGGGTTTTTGGCTCCCCTTAATGCTATATTTTATATCACATCCAAAAATAAAACAATAACCTTTTGAGATGAAAACTGGGGTGAATTTATATAAGTTATTTGCTGCATGTTATACATTGAATGTGAGATATTTTTATAACCCTAAGTCATTGAAAAGTCAAAATTTGGCTGTTTTTATGACTTCAAGTCAGCGGAAAGTAAAGAATCGTCTGTTTTTATAACTATTAGTTATTAAAAATCAATAATTGGCCTATTTTATAACCTTAAGTTATAAAAAATCAAATAAATAGAGACACCTCCCATTTTCCATGCTTTATGCTTTTTACTCTGGGGTCGGACCGCCCGAAGTGCTTTTTCCTGGGTTCCACTGGGCTCTGGCCGCATGAAATGTTTGAATTTTCAGGAGTTAGACTAAAAAACGCCTTTAAAATCTGCCTTAAAACAGCGGAAGCGCCAAGAATTTTTCGTATGAAATTTTATCTTTCCTACGGATTTCTTATTGACTGGATGTATACTTTCCTTGTATTATCGTGAATGAAGCAGCTCAGAGGGTGAAAATTTGATGAAATTTAGAGAAAATCCTAAGTTCAAAAAAAAGGAAATTACTATACCTAAGAGTAATAACCTTACGAATTCTGCGTAAGAGCGCGCAATGGCGCTGGATGATATGGCGGATATTAAGATGTCTGGTTTGTGGATTGTGCATGAGGTTCAAACTTTTGCTAAAACCCCGACAAAGGTAGTGTTTCATAATTGAGTTCATTGATGAGTATATCAGCAACGGCAATTGACTTGTTTTGTGGTGCTGGTGGAATGACACACGGCTTTACAAAAGCCAGGATACCTGTAATTGCTGGTATTGATACAGACGAAACATGCAGATATGCATATGAAGAGAATAATAATGCAACCTTCATCAACAAAGATGTCAAAGATATTACAGGAACTGAATTGGCAAGTTTATATTCAGAAAATGGATCCAGAATACTCGCAGGTTGTGCACCATGTCAACCATTCTCGACCCATACGCAAAAAAATAGCAAAAGAAATGAAGACGAGAAATGGGGCTTGTTACATTCATTTTCAAGATTGATAAAAGAGATCGAACCCGATATCGTCTCTATGGAAAATGTTCCTCAAATTGAAAAGCAAGAGATATTCTCGGATTTTATCAGAAATCTAAGAGAACTCAATTATCACATATCTTGGCAATTTGTGTATTGCCCGGACTATGGGATACCACAGACAAGAACTCGTTTGGTTCTTTTGGCTTCAAAATTGGGAAGAATAAAACTAATACCTAAAACACATACACTCTCGCGATATCGAACTGTTGAAAAAACCATTGGAAATCTTGAACCTATAAGGGATGGAGAAACTTCTAGTAAAGATCCCTTACACAGGGCGTGTAAGCTTACAAAAATCAATAAAAACCGAATTCGTCAGTCTAAACCAGGAGGAACTTGGCGAGATTGGGACAAAGAACTGCTTACACCGTGTCATCAAAAACCTTCGGGTAAAAGCTATGTTTCTGTCTATTCTCGAATGGAATGGGACAAGCCTGCACCCACAATTACGACGCAATTCTACAATTTTGGTACCGGTCGTTTTGGACATCCCCAGCAGCATAGAGCATTAACTTTAAGAGAAGGGGCACTTTTGCAAACATTTCCCAAATATTATAAATTCATTGATCCAAAACAGCCTTTTTCCATTAAGCACCTTGGAAAGCATATCGGCAATGCAGTTCCTGTTAGATTAGGTAAAATCATTGGTAAAAGCATAATGAAACATTTAGAGGAATATAATGGCGGATGAAAGGAAATTTACCTTCGAAATTTCTTTAAGCGTTCTAAACCACTTAGGAAGGAACTTATATCGTAGTTTCATTACGGTTTTGGGCGAAGCGGTTTCTAATTCTTGGGATGCCGATGCTGACAATGTGTGGATTTATATTGATAGGGATAAAAACTATCTTGTTTTAAAAGACGACGGGGATGGCATGACCGCAGATGACTTTCAGAATAAATTTCTAAAAATTGGATACACGAAGAGAAAATATGGAGAGACTAAATCTGCAAAGGGAAGACCTTATATTGGCAGGAAAGGGATAGGCAAGTTAGCATTGTTATCCTGTGCAGATAAGATTACCGTCATATCAAAAACAGAAGGTGGCGATTATGACGGTGGTTCAATAGATAATTCGGGATTAGACGAAGCAATTACGAAAGATTTAACACCTCAAGAATATCCTTTGGGTGGATGGGATCCAGAGATTTTTAAGCCTTATACAGAAGACCACGAAAAAGGAACTATAGTTTATTTCGAGAATATAAAAGATGGGATAAGGAATACAGTTGATTATCTAAAAAAGTCGATCGCCCTATATTTTAGATTTTCTCTCTTGGATGATTCTTTTAATATCTATTTAAATGACGAGAAAATCACTTTCGATTGCTTGGAAGATTTTGCTTCAAAAACTGAATTTTTATGGATAATAAATGATCTTAAAGACCCCTATATCAATAAACTTAAGGCAAGATTTACAGAAAAAGACAATGAAGAGAAAGAACTTACTATTGAAGAGGGTTTTAAAGGGTTTATTGCTTCTGTTAAAAAACCGAGCCATCTCAAAATCAGGTCTACAGACGAAAGAATTGGCATTGATTTGTTTGTTAATGGGAGATTGAGATTAAGGGATATTTTTAAACATATACCGACGACGAGGGTAGTCGAAAGTTATCTTTACGGACAAGTCCATTTAGATGAATTGGATAGCACTAAAGAAGACCCATTCACAAGTAGCAGGGAGGGAATTATTGAGAATAACCAAGAATTTAAGGATTTCTTGAAATCTTTCCGGGAGAAAGTTATACGGGTTGTATTTCAAGATTGGGACGAGTGGAGAGATAAGCACAAGGAAGACGGTGACCCGGATAATCCCAGACTTACGACAATAGAACGGAAGTCAAAGGGATTGTATGACGCAGTTTCAAAAGAATATGCTCTCCCGCCAGATTCGGACAATAGAAGAAAGGTCAATAGTTGGGTAGATGATTTAAGGAAAGATGCGACCTTCAACTTTTCTTCTTATGCGGAGTGCTTTATTTCTGAAAACCTAGTTCGTAAATCAATCCAAGAAAGAAATATTGATATATCTGGAAAACAGGTTATAATTAATGATCTAAAAGATAAAGAAAGGCGAAACAAAGCAGCAGGTAATATTAATATTGAACTTAGACAGGAAAACATTGATATAAGCTACCTTGATATGACTAATCTCGCAGCTCTAGTTGATACGAGGGGTCAGGAAAACTGTCTTCATAACGATTCAAAGCAATATAAGCCAATTAGAAATGCACTTATGCATACTGCTCGTTTGACCGAAGAAGCAAAGCGAAAACTTACGACTGTCTATGAAAATATAAAAGGAAGAATTAAAACACTGCTTTCTGGCAATTAATAACTAAACTCGTTCAGCTAATTGAGCGAATCGAATTAGAAGAATATGACTGATACGGTTTCCCAAAAGAAGCGTTCCGAGATAATGAAGGCTAATAAACCTAAGGGTAACAAATCAACTGAATTGAAGCTTATTCAGCTTTTCAAGCAGTTAGGTTTGAATGGCTGGAGAAGGAACTATAAGATAGTTGGTAGCAAACCCGATTTTGTCTTTCACAATAAGCGAATAGCTGTTTTTGCTGATGGTTGTTTTTGGCATGGTCATAATTGTAGAAATGTTACACCGAAGAAAAACGCTGAATATTGGCGAGAAAAAATAGAGCAAAATAAAAAACGAGACAGAGATATCGTCAATAGACTCACGATGAAAGGATGGAAAGTCTTCAGAATTTGGGAATGTGAGATAAAAAGGGGAAATATCTTACAAAATTTGATTGATTTTGATTGATCTTGTTAAATCAGAGAAATTGAAATATCCTTCAATTCCAAAATCATCTCATAACCATCCCAACGCACAATAAATGAACCCCACCAAACTGAAAACCCTAATCCATTGCTTCCAAAACAGAAATATCTCCTCCCTCGACTTACCCGACACATCAGAAAAACTGTTTGTCCTTTGTGGTCGGACCGCACGAAGTGTTTGAATTTTCAGGAGTTAAACAGAAAAACGGCCTCAAGATCGGCCTTAAGGGAAGGCCAAACAGCTGCTACCGCAGCCCATCGCAGCCAGCGGTTGCCTTGCTTAACGATCTTGCCATGATAAGTCCTTCCCCCTGAGCTGTGGGTAGAAGGTATAACCCAGATTCTCACGACTGCGTTTATAGACCTCACCAATTAAAAACAAAGTTAGACTCCCTATTTGACATGCATTCCAATTTCCTCAATAATAATTTTTAATCTTAGGATGATGTTCTAATGTCAATAATGTTTGGTCCCTTCTGGTTTTGGGACATAGTGATAATCCTTTTGATTCTACCTATGGCATTGACATTAATAAAGTAACTAATGAGATGACAGAAATTCACCTTCTTCTCGACCGGGAAAAGCAGCTTCAGGCCAAGCTCTATGAAAAGGAGAAAAGACTGCTTGGCCTAGTCAGCATGTTCCTGTCGCTTGGCATTCTTCTCACCTTTTATTACAGTGGTTTTAGTGGATGGCTGG
>Ga0210003_1001300_pt1 | contig 22166 bp, 17 predicted proteins | sample LantaG_FD_182804 | JGI IMG/M metagenome (GOLD analysis project Ga0210003, IMG submission 182804) | Deep subsurface microbial communities from Baltic Sea to uncover new lineages of life (NeLLi) - Landsort_02402 metaG (SPAdes) (version 2) | ecosystem: Environmental > Aquatic > Marine > Oceanic >... | reverse complement strand
GTTCTTCTCGAATTTCGCCCGCACGGACGTGAACGGGTCGCCGTGCTTCGTGACGAGGACCGGTGAGTTCGAAAAACGTTTTTCTTCTTCTTTTCTTTCTTTCTTTCTTTCTTTCTTTCTTTCTTTCTTTCTTTCTTTCTTCTTCGCAGACTCGGGTTTTTTTTTCCTTCATCGTCGCCTCTTTTTCGTTTTCTCTTTCTCTCCTCCTCACCATCGTCACCACTCTCCGTCATCCAGGCTACACGGGAGAGGACGGCTTCGAGATCTCGGTGCCCGCCAACGACGCCGTTGCTCTTGCCAAGGCCCTCCTCTCCGGTGGGGGCACCAAGGACCCTTCGCAGGTCCGCCTCTGTGGGCTCGGTGCCCGCGACTCGCTGCGCCTGGAGGCCGGGCTCTGCCTGTACGGCAACGACCTCAACGAGGACATCACGCCCGTCGAGGCCGGCCTCACCTGGACGATCGGCAAGAGGAGGCGCGACGCGTGCGACTTCCTGGGCGGCGACGTCATCAAGAAGCAGCTCGCGGACGGCGTTTCGATCCGCAGAGTCGGGCTCGTCGCCGGGGGGGCCCCGCCCAGGCAGCACGCCGACATTCTCTTGCCCGACGGCACCACGAGGGTCGGGGAAGTCTCCAGCGGGGCCTTTTCGCCGTGCCTGGGGAAGAACGTGGCGATGGGGTACGTCCCCAAGGAGCACGCGAAGGCGGGCACGCAGCTCAAGGTGTCGGTGCGCGGCAAGCTGGCGGACGCGACGGTGACGAAGATGCCGTTCGTGGCGAACAACTACTACAAGGGGTAGAGAAAGAGAGATGGGAGGAGTTGATTGAGTTTGGCGCGGGAGGAGGAAGAGAGAGAGAGAAGAGAAAAAGAGAGAAGAAGAAGAGTTCTTTTTTTCCATTCGTCGATTTTTTCTTGTAGCAGTTTTTTTTTTCCTTTTCGTTTCTTTCAAATTCAAGGCCTCTCTCTCTCTTCCTCCTCTCTGATTCTCATTTTCTTTCGCTTGCTGTTTTCGTGTATTTTTTTTCCTTTTTACACTTGAAAGAGAGATTGGTTCATGAAAACGCAAAGGGGGCTAAAAAGAACGAAATAGGACGGGGAAAAAAAGAGAAAAAACTGCTGCTGCTCTCTCGCTGCCTTTCTTGCCTTTTTTTTTCCAACTCGAAAAAGAAATCAAACCTTTTCCTCAGAACGGCGCCCCGCTCGTCGCCGTGCGGATGATCTGGAGCAGCGCCGAGCCCACGACGACGAACAGGAAGAAGCCGAGCATGATCGGGCCGACGTTGGAGCTGGTGCCCTTTTTCTTCTGCGGGAGGGAGGTGGTCGGTGGAGGTTGAAAGGGAAAGAAAGAAGGAGGTGAGAGGAAGGTCAAAGAAGAAAAAAGGCGCGTCTCGATTCCTTTTCCAAAACGGCCGATCTCGCGCTGCTGTTTTTCCTTTCTCTTTCTCTCCTCCCCCAACTCGTACCTGCGCCGTGTTCTGCACGAGCCCGCGCTTGTGGATGTTGCCGAAGAACTTGTTCGACTTGGCGTTCTGGATGCGCTTGGAGACGGCCTGTGGAAGTGTAGACGAAAGGAGAGAGAGAGGGAAAGGGGAAGAGAATGAGAGGGAAAAAAAAGCGTTGGAAGTTTTTTTCTTCTCTTCGTCATTCGACGAGGCATCATCATCAACGCCGCGCTCTCTCTCTCCACGCTCCTTTCCGCTCACGCGCGAGGCGCGGCGTGGAAGGGAACGACGCAAGGGACCGTTCCCCGGAGGAGGAAGACGGAGAGACGCACCATGGCTGCTTGCTGCTGCTAAGAGAGAGAGAGAGAGAGAGAGAAGAAGAAGAGAAGAAGAAGGAACGATGATTTTTTTGAAAAGACTGCGACTTCGCAAAAGAAAACAAACCAAAAACCAAAAAAAGAAAAACTCTCCTGTCTCTCTTTTTCTCTTCTCTCTCTCAACCCCCCCTCCCTCTCTCTCTCTCTCCACTTGCTCTTCACTGCACCCCCACCAGCTCCACGTCAAAGACCAGCGTGGCGTTCCCCGGGATCGTGCCCCTGACACCCGAGGAGCCGTACCCCATCTGCGGCGGCACGGTGAGCCTCCTCTTGTCCCCGACCCGCATGCCCTCGCAGCCGCGGTCCCAGCCCTTGATGACCTCGCCGACGCCGAGCCTGAAGCTGAAGGTCGCGTTTCCTTTCGTCTGGTCGAAGACTTTGCCGTTCTTGGCGAGCTTGCCAACGTAGCGGACTTTAATGCGCTTGCCTGCCTTAGCAAGAGGGGCTGTGGCGGACTTGGAGGAAGCCAGGGTCTCGATGACGAAGCCGTTGTCGAAGCGGCGGATGCGTTCCGAGGAAGCTTGTTGTTGCGCTTCTTTGAGCTTTTGCGCGAGCTGCTGCTGCTCCTTCAGCTTCTGCTGCTGCTGTTGCTGCTGCTGCTGCTCCTTCTGCTTCTGCTGAATCTGCTGCTGCTGATGCTGCTTCTTGGCGTCGACCGCGGCGGCAGAGGGGACTGGGGTCGTGGGGGCGGAGGCAGCAGTCTTCGCCTTCTTCGCGTCGCTCTCCGCGGCCGCTGCTGCTTCGGCGGCGTCCGAAGGAGAGGGAGCAGCCTTGCGCTTGTTGTCCTTGCCGTCTTTTTCTTCGCCTCCTCCCCCCCAGGCGGGCGCCGTGGCCACGGGCTCGTCGTCGGGCTCGTCGTCGCCGCTACCGTCACTGTCGTCGCTGTCGTCGTCGCTTTCGTCGTCGCTCTCAGAGTCCGAAGAGGAACCTTCTTTCTTGTCGTCGTCGTTCGCGTCGAGCTCCTCGATGATGACGCTCGAAGGCACCTTCTCGTCGTCCTCTTCTTCGGACTCGGATTCCGAGTCGCTAACCTCGCTGTCGTCAGTCTCGCTCTCGCCGTCGCTCTCACTGTAGCTCTCGCTGTCGTCATCGCTGTCATCTTCGCTGCTCTCGTCCGAGATCATCCCGTCCTCGGACTCGGAGTCATACAGGGCGCCCCTGCTGCCGTCGGCGAGTCTTGCGAGGGCGAGGTCCTCCTCGTCCGAAAGCTCTTCCTCTTCCGCTTCTTCGTCTTCCTCTTCGTCGTGGCCGCAGCCGTCCTCCTCGCCGCCGAAATCGGGGAGGTGGTAGCCGGTGAGGTGGACCTGGACGCCGTCGATCGGGGCTCCCTTGGCTCCTCGGACCTCGAGGCGGAACTCTGTGAGAGAGAGTTTTTTTTTGTTTCGAGGTTTGAGAGTCGGGTTTTTCTCAAGGTCAGAAAGAGAGGGGGGGGGCTGTCGTGGCCGTCTCATTCTTCTCTCTCTTCTCTCTCTTCTCTCTCCTCCCCTCTCAATTCTACCAACTCACCGGTGTACTCGTCGAAGATAAGATCCAGGGGCACGTTGTCGCATGACGAAGACGAGGCGTTCCCGCAGCGCAGCGCCGCGAGCGCGAGCTCCGGCGACGACGAAGAGCCGCCGTCTTTCTCACCGCCGCCGCTGCCGCCCCTGCTCCCCTCGCCCCTCGGGCGGTAGAAGACTAGACAGTGGAGCTGCGAGTCCTGCTGCTGCTGTTGCTCCTTCGGGGGAACCAGCACGGCCTGGGAGAGGTGGAGCCTGCCTCCCTCCGGTGGGGGGACGAAGGGGGCGACCTTGCCTGTTGTGGCCGGGAAGAGTGGAGAGAGAGAGAGAAAAGAGGTTGAGAGCGAGAAGAGGCGGCAGCGACCTTCGGCGCGTTTTTTTTTCCTTCTTCTTCTGCTTTCCATTCGTTTCTAGACGCCCCTTTCAAAGGGCGCACAGCGCTTCTGATTGACGCTTGATTCGCCTCTCGCTTGGCATGAGGTGCACTCGAGGCAATCCTTGAGGCTTAGAACGGAAAGGGGGAACTCGAAGAGGCCGGGAGAGAGACTGGCGCGCGGGGCGGAAGATTCGAATGCTTTTGACAGGCGGCGGCGGCGGCCGTCGCAGCCGTCGGACATGTTTGCTCCTCGACATTTGCTCTCTCTTGCTCTCTCACTTCTCTTTCTCTCTCTTTCTTCTCCTCGACCTCTCTCTCGCTCACTACTAGACGTACCTGGCGAGAGAGCCACACCCCAGGTGGCCATGGTTGCTTGCTGCTTTCGACGGGAGGGAAGTGTGTGGCTAGGGAGGAAAAAGAGAATGGGGAACAAGGGAAAAAAGAAAAGAAACAAGGCGAGATGTATTGAGGGCGGTTTCAGTTTTCGAAAAAAATTCGTCAAATTTCGATGCAATCGTGTCCTCCCGCAGCTGAAGCCCAGGAGGCTGCGGATCCCTCTGCGCGACCAGTCAAAGATAGCGCAGACATCAGCAATGTCCTCGCTACAAAAACCAAACCGAAAGATGGAGCAGAGACGCCAGGAGTAACAGCCGATGGGACGCCTTTCCTAGCCGAGGCCGACGACGACGACGACGCCGACGACGCCGGCAAAGTTCAACCTCTACCTCTTCTTTCCAAGTCCCAACAGAAAAAGGAGCTCCGCCGTCTCCGCTCCGCCCAGCTCTACGCTTCCAAGAAAGCCCTCAAGAAAGAAAAGGCAGCCCAACTGAAGTCCGTCAAGATGGAACAAGTGCGAGAGAGGCTCCAGGCAATGACCAAGGAGGAAAGAAGCGAATGGGAGGCGCTGCGGGAGGAGCGGCGGCGAGAGCGAAGGGAGCAGGCGTCTCTCAAGAAGCAAAGACTCCAGAAAACGCTCGAGGAAGAAGGAGGCGGGGGAAAGAACCCTTCTTCTCCTTCTTCCCTGAGGATCATCATCGACTGCGGCTACCCCGACGGGATGATGACCCCCTCGGAAGTGCGGTCGCTGGCCGGGCAGCTCGCGAGGTGCGTCGGCAGCAACGCGCGGGCGCCTCGGGCGCCGGCGAGGCTCTGCTTCGCCGGAATTCCTTCCCCGGGCTCCTCCGATTCTTCTCCTTCTTCTCCTCCTTCTCCTTCTGTTTCGTTCTCTTCCGCGACCTCCAGGCTGCTCTTAGAGAGGTTGGGCAACATCGACGGGGTCGAGCGGTGGCCTGTGCGGTGGCTGCCGTCGCTCGAAGGGGAGGCGGCGGCAGCGGCGAGGGGGGGGGGCAGCTCCGACGACAAAGACAAAAACGCTGCTTCTGCTGCTGCTGCTTCCTCTTCTCCTCCATCCCCTTCCTCTCCTCCCCCGAACAGAAAGAAGATCGTCTACCTCTCTGCAGACTCGGACCGCGAGCTCTCCGACCTCTTGGACCCGCGGACGACCCTCGTCGTCGGAGGGCTCGTCGACAGAAACCGCCACCGCGGCGCCGCGGCCTCTCGCGCGGCGTCTCTGGGGATGGAGACTGCGAGGCTTCCCCTGAAGACTTTGGGCAAAGCCGTGCTGAGCTCTTCGGGGGTGCTGACGGTGGACCAGACGTTCGCGCTGGTGCTGGCGGCGGTGAACGCCGGCGGGGGCGGAGGAGAAGGTGGAGGTGGAGAGGAAGGAGAGGAACAAGGCGAGAAGGAAACGAAGACGGAACCGAAAGGAGAAGCGACAGAAAAAAGAACGGGAACGAAAATGATTCAAGCAGACTGGGCAGCCGGGGTGCGCGCGGCGGTTCCCGTGAGGAAGCTGGCGAGGCCGCCGAAAGAGGAGCGAGAGGGGCAGGCGGCGCCCGAAGTGTAAAAGTAAAAGAAAAAACCCTTTCCATTTTTTCTCATTTCTTCGAAAGCAAAAAGCGACACGCCGCATGGATTCAAAAAAAAAAGATGCTCCACGCCGCGGTCAATTCCGCGCCTCTGCGTGCTATGGCTTCAGGCACAGAGGCGCGGAACATCAAGCTGAACTTATCACAAGCTGGTCGTGCTCGAAGCAAAGCTGCTGATGGAAGAAAGGCGCCGCGGAAGAGCGCTCTGAAGGCTTCTCAATCTTCTTCTTCGACGCTCGAAACCTCCCCCACCTCCACCTCCATCTCCTCCACTCGAGGCTTCCGCGACTGGCCCTCCCCCCTCCCCCCTACCGCCTCCCGCCCCACCCGCTGCGAGCGCTACTCCGAGCGCCTCTGGGGCCTCACCCAGCCCTTCACCCCGTCGCCGCTGTCCTCCTTCTCCGCCGAGAACAGGATGAGTGTCTACGCTCTGCCGGCAAGGTGGAGGAGATCGGAGGAGGACGAGGAAAGGGGGAGCAATGAGCTCGTCATCGACCTCTTCTTGCACAACCCGATCCCTCCGACGGACGAGCTGGTGGCCCACCTGGAAGGGATCAAGGGGACACTGCGGGCGGAGGCCGAGGCGGCGGAGACGGAGAGGAGGAGGGGAGAGAGCGATTCGACTTCTTCGAGTTCTTCTCCTCCTTCTTTCTCTGTCGTCGTCCGTGTTGCCCACTTGGTCGTCCCTTCTTCTTCCCCGGAGCACTGGTCCGCGACCGCGGACGCGCTCGAGAGGCTCGGAGAGAAAGAGAAAGACGAAAACGAAGACGAAAACGACGAAAACGACGATGACAACTCCTGTTCGACGCTGCTGTGGGTGCCCCCCAACTTTTTCGAAGGCGGCGGCAGGCTCCTCGGGTCCGTCATCGAGGGTAAAGATAGGATCCAGGCCCTGAAGCCCCGCGCCAGGCTCCTGGAAAAGGGAGACGCGCAGGAGGTCTTTGGCCGGGACGTGAGCGTCACGAGCGTCGTCGGCGGGGGGCTCGGGCTCTTCACCGAGGTGGTCTTCCACCTTCGATCCGCCAGAGCCGTTCTGACTGCAGACAGCGCCTTCTGCCTGTCCCAGGAAGATGCAGCAGCCTCCGTGGCCGGGCCCTTGGATTTGTTCTTGGCGCGAGTCGTGGGGATCTACGGGAAGCTGGGCAGTCCCGTGGGGGTCGCTCTCAAGTCTGCCCCCGGGGGCCAAGGGAGAGAGTTCGCGAAAGACGTCCTGAGGTGGTGCGAGAATGATAACGTCGAGATGGTGGTCTCTTGCCACCTGTCCGCGCCCGTGAGGGACGACGCCGCGGGGCAGCTGCGGCGGGTGTTTGGGTTTCTGCTGTAAAAAAAAGAAAAATTAGAAGAAGAAAGGTCGAAGAACAAAGAAAAAAACGAAAAAACACATTCGACAGATTTTTCTTTTCGGCGAAAAAGGAAGAGCAATCTCCCGCTTTCTCGCCCCCCATGCCGCAGGCCTTCGCGGCCGTGCGCTGCTGCTCGTGCGCCACGTACCATGTCCAGCAGTCCAAGCAGAGCCTGAAGTGGAAGTGCTCGCTGTGCGGGGAGCTGCAGACGGTCGCAAAGGTGGTCGCAATTCCCATGGTTTTTTCTTTTTTCCTTTTCGATTCGAAATCGATGACCTCCTCTTTCCTCTTCCCCTCGCTCTCAAACCTCTGCTCCAACAACAACAAAATAAAAAACAGATCTACCTAAGCTCCCTGAAGGCCAAGGACTGCCGCCTCGAGGTCCAGCGCCTCAACTCCGCCCGCCCGGAAGAGGAAGAGCGGGAGGAGGAAGCCAGGATCCAAGCAGAGGCGCTGGCGCAGGCGAGGGAGGAGGCGGCTGCGTTTGCGGCGGCGACTGCGGCGAGAGAGGCGGGGTCTTCTTTCTCGGATCCGCGGCAGCAGCAGCCGAGCCGCTGGGGAGGCTTCGTCGCTGCTGCTCCTTCCTCTGCATCAGGAGAGAGCAACAAGAAGAGGCCCTTGAGCGACGCCTACGGAAACGCTCCGGCGCTGGTCACGGGCTTCGACGGCTTTCGGAGGGGCCGCGGCGGTGGAGGGAGGGGGAGGCGAGGAGGCGGCGGCGGCGGCGGCAGAGGAGGAGGAGGGGGCTTTGGCTTTGGCTTTGGCAGCGGCAGCGGCAGCGGCAGCGGCAGCGGCAGCGGCGCTTTCTTCAACGTCGCCGCCGCGCCTCCTCCTCGCCCCGCTGCTGCGGTTGTTCCTTCTCGTCCTCGTCCCCCAAAGGCGACGCCGATTCCGACTCGAAAAGAAGAAGAAAAAGAAGAGCCGAACGAGAACGAGGTTCTCGCGGCCTTTGGCTGCGCCCCCTCCTCTCCCCAAGCGAGCAAGAGGCAGAGGCTGCCCTCGCCGCGCAGGGGTGCTCCTCCTCCTCCTCCTCCTCCTACTTCCAACTCGTCGAGGTGGGGCACTTTCGGAGCGCCGCAGCAAGAACAGAAACAGAGGAAGGAGAACAACAACAACGGCGTCGGCGGCGGCCGCTGGGGCTCGAAGGCGCCTGCTCCCGCCGCGGCAGCTCCGCCAAACGCCCCGCTCTTCTTCACCACGGCCCCGCGCTGCGATGACGAGGACGACTTGTAAAAAAAAAATGAAGCGAAGGAAAGCTTGAAAAATGAGAAATTACAGCACGAAGAAGAAGAGAAAAAGAAAAAAGAAAAGTTCAGAAAGAAAATCGGCCGAGCCTCCCTTCTCCGTCGCACCAAAGAATCTCTCCCCCTCCTCCTCCTCCTTCGCCTTCTTTGACCACCGCCAGGCCCCGCACGCCCGCGGGGAGAGGCAGCGGAGGAGCAGGAGGCAGAATAGCAGCAGCAGCGCGGCCTGCCACGGCGGCGCGCGGGGGGAGGCGCAGCGAAGGCAGAGCCGCCGGGAGCGGGCCGCGGCCGTCGCCGGCGTTTTCGAAAGCCGCGGCCGCCGTCGTTTCCTCTCCTCGCTCTCGCTCTTTCTCCTTGCCCTCCGCGACTGCCCCAGCCGGCGCCTCCCACGCCACCGTCGCCTCCCTGCTGCGCCCTTTGGCTTCGACAGAGACCACGGCCAGGGCCCTGCCGGCGCGCGCGACGGCGAGGAGGCGAGAAACGGGAGGAGAAGATTTTTCAAAATCTTTCTTCCTCCAGGCAAGCAGTGTCGCCCTCGGCCCCGAGTCCGAGCTCAGCGGCGCCGCCGAGGCCGCCGCCGAGGGAGGGGAGACCCCGCCGGAGAGCTCCCAGCGGGTCGCGGGGGTACTTCCGTCGTCGGCGGTGGCCTCGAGGGCCAGGATAGCGGGGCCAGAGGTCAGGTCGGCGGGGAGAACCGGAGGAGGCGGAGGAGAAGGAGGAGGCACCTCCTCCTTCTGACAAGGAAGAACTTCTTCCCTCCCTCCTCCCTCCGCCTTCGCCTCCTCCTTCTGCTTCTTCTTCCGAGAGTAGAGCAGCAGCGCGCCCCCCCAGCAGGCCACGGCGAGCTCCTCGCCGCAGGGGAAAAACTCCAGCGCCGTGACGCGCTCGTGCGGGACCTGGGCGTGGAGGGCGGGCGTCGAGAGAGGAGGAAGGAAAGAAGGAGGAGGAGGAAGAGAAGCGTCGTCGGCGTCGTTTCCTTTTCTTCCTCCTTCTTCTTCTTCTTCTTCCGCCTCCCAGATCCAGAGCTGCCCCGCCGGGCCCGCCGCGGCCATCTTGCTTCCGTCACCAGAGTAGCACACCGCGCATGCGGGCCACGGGGAGCAGAGGGTGCGGAGCCTGGAGAAGGAGAAGGAAGTTTTTGTTGCCGCTTGAGCTTGCATTTCCGCCGTCGCCGCCGTCGCCGTCGTCGCCGCCGTCGTCGCCGTCGCTTGCGAGAGAGAGAACAGGACGACGCCCGGCCCGCCAGCCACGGCCACCTCGACCGCAGCAGCCGGGAAAGAAGAAGAAGACGATGACGAGGTTTCGGCAGCAGCAGCAGCGGCAGCGGAGGGAAGAAGAGGAGAGGAAGAGCAGCAGCTCCTCACGGCGAGGGCCTTTGGCCAGAAGTGCAGCCGCTGCGACGCCAGGAGCGAGAGCGAAGCCATTGCCGCCGCCTTTCTTCCGTCTCCCCTCGCTTCCGCTTCAGCAGCCCAGGCCTCGACGAGCAGCAGGCGCGTCCTCGTGGCCACGAAAAGCCTGCCGCGTCTTCTCCTCCTCCTCCTCCTCTTCTTCTCCCCTTCGACCTCCTCGATCTTTGTCTCTGGTTGCCAGGCCGCGGCGCAGAGCTCGTCGCTTTCGGGATCCAATTCGAGCCTCGCGAGCTCGCGCCCGCCGTCGTTCAGGTCCAGCAGGGAGAGCGTGGCCGGGTCTCCCAGGTAGGCGAGGAGCGGCGGGAGCGGGGGGAGTGGTGGGGGGAGGTTCGAAGAGGAAGAGGAAGAAGGAGGGGCGCCCTTGCCGCTGCCGCCGTCGTCGTTGTTGTTGTTGTCGTCTGAAGGAGAAGAAGAAAAAGAACCAGAAGAGGAAACCACGAGCGCGTTCGCCAGCGGCGCCAGCGGTGGGCGCCTCTGCGCCGGGCCCGAGGCCAGCAACAGAGCAGGTGGAGGAGGAGGAGTCATTGTTTTTCCTTCCCGCTCTACTTCGTCTCTGTTGCTGCCGCCGCTGCCGCTGCCACTGCCTTGTCCCTCTCCTTCTCCGCGGCGGCCTCCTTCGCGGCGAGCCTTCTGGCCTCTGCCTCGTCCCTCAGCGGGGCTGCGATCTCCTCGAAGCCCGAGTCGGCGAGGGCGTTGACCACGTCGTCGGCGGAGATTGTCTGAAGGAAAAGGTTTTTGGGTGGCGTTGTTGGTTGAGAGTTGAAGAAGAAGAGGAGGTGAGACGAACGAAATCGGCAATCAATTGAAATTTCGCTCAACTTTCTGCCCCTCTCTCTCTCTCACTCTCTCTCTCTCTCTCTCCTCTGATTCTCACCTGTCTCTTCGCGCCCTTGCACAGGTCGTTGGCGGTGGACGTGATGAACGAGATGAAGACCTGGTTGGAGGGTAGAGAGGGTCGAAATGAGGGCGTGAGCAAGAAAGAAGGAAGGAGAAACAGAGAAGAAGAAGAAGAAGAAGAAGAAGAAGAAGAAGAAGAAGAAAAACTCGACTTCCTCCTCCTCTGTTATTACCTTGGCGCCCTCTCCGAGCGCTTCGAGAGCTTCCTTGGACACGCCAAACTCCTTGCCCGGGCCCAGCTCCTGCGCTGCGACCTCGCTCAGGCGCGCCTTCACGATCCTGCGGAGGATCGAGCGCGGGAGGTCGAAGTCGACAGCAGTCAAGGTTTGGTCTTCTTTGTCGCCCGAAGCAGCAGCTGTCGCTTCGTCGTCGTCGTCGGTGGCGGCGTCGCCTGCGGCTCCTCCCTCTTCTTCTTCTTCCTCTTCCTCCTCGTCGACCACGATCGGCTCGGCCTGGTCGCTGGTGGTTGTCGTCGTCTGCTGCTCGACGGCGGCTTTGTCTGTCTGCTCTTCGGCGGCGGCGAGTACGGAGGAAGGGACAGGCGAAGGAGGCATTGCGATTTCGTTTTTTGTTTTGTTTTGAATTCTGATGCGAACGCTGACCATCGATTTCATTCATTCGCTCTTTCCTTCTTTCCTTCTCTTCCTCTTTCTCTCTCTCTAGCCTGCTCTCTTTCTCTCCGTCTCGCCGTGGCATCGCTGCAGCTGCTTGTGCAAGGCGCACAGCGGCCTCCAGCAGCTGTCGCCTCTGCGCGGAGGGTCACGGGACGAAGAGAGCTCTGGAGGAGGAGGAGGAGCAGAAAGGCCGATCCTTTTTGCTGCTGTTTCGCCCAGCCATCATCATCGACCTCGACCTTTGACGACGACGGAGAAAACGAAACCGAAAACGGAACCTCCTCCCAAGCTGCTTGCCACCGCCAAGGCCGCGCCGCCATGAAGGTCTTCGCCGTCTCAGACATCCACACCGACTACCCGGAGAACCTCGAGTGGATAAAAGGATTGAAAAGCGAAGAGTTCGGCGACGACGCGCTGATCGTCGCGGGCGACGTGAGCGACGACGAGGCGACGTTCATCGAAACTTTCGAGCACCTCTCTCGGACCTTCCGGCACGTCTTCTTCGTGACGGGAAACCACGAGCTGTACCTGCGCAAGGGGACCAGGGCCGGGGAGGAAGAAAGAGAGAAGGGGACCGGGAAAGAGGAAGAGGAGGAAGAGGAAGAGGAGCAACGGGCTCCCGCTGTCTCTTCGGGGTCGAGGCCCGGCGACGGCGGCGGCGACCGAAACTCCGACCCGTCTTCCTCCTCCGCCCTCCCGCGGCCCCTGAGGAAGTTCAGGGACTCGGTGGAGAAGCTATCGGCGATCCACGCGGACCTGGCCGCCCTGGGCGTGAGGACGACGCCCAAGCTGCTCGACGGGGCCGAGGTGGTGGTCTCGGGGCAGCGGGTTGGGAGGAGAGGAGGTGGGGCGGCCAAGGACGACGACGACGACGACGACGACGACGACGACGACGACGACGACGACGACGACGACGACGAGAAGAAGAAGAACGAAGAGAAGAAGAAGAAGACGAGGAGGAAGAAAACTTCGACGCCTCTCTGGATCGTGAGTTCAGAGTTCCTTTCGTTTCTGAACAGGGAGACAAAAGGAAGGGAAAGAAACGAAACGCTCACACTTTTTTTTATTCGACGAAAAAAAAAAAAACCTGACTTTCGAAAAAAAAAAACATCAAAAAATAAAAACCGTTCCCAGGTCCCGATCCTCTCCTGGTACCACTCCGCCTTCGACACCGAGCCCCCGATCCCCTCTTTCAACACCGACCCGCGGAAGATCTACACCGACTTCAAGGCCTGCCGGTGGCCTCCCGGGCTCGACCCCCTGAGCGGCGGCGGCGACGACGCCCTCGCCGGGTTCTTCGACTCGCTCAACGACCCGCAGCTCTCCTCGCTCACGCGGAGCTTGAATTCGAACGATTCCGGTTCAGAGAAGTCCCCGCGGCCCGTCGTCATCTCCTTTTCGCACTTTTTGCCGTTTCTGGAGCTGCTGCCCGAAAAGAGGTTTGTGACGGCGCCGAACTTGGTAAAGAAAAAGTTTGTTTTTCTTTCCTTTTCTTTTTCCTTTTCTTTCGACGAAAAAAAAAAGAAAGAAAGAAAAAACTCGCTCTCACTCTTTTTCCCTTTCTTCTCTCTTCCTCTCTTCCTCCTTCGACAGGCAAAAGTCGCCGGCTCGGTGAGGCTGGGCCAGAGGGTCGCCCTCCTGAAGCCCGACGTCCACGTCTTCGGGCACACGCACATCCCCTTCGACGGCGAGCTCCCTTCGATAAGGGCGCTGGAAGAAGGAGCGGGAGCGGAAGGAAAAGAAGGAGAAGGAGAAGGAGAAGGAGACTGGAAAACTTCGACTTCGACGCTGCCAACGAGATTCGTACAGGCTCCGCTGCGCTACCCAGCCGAGCGCCGAAGGAGCCGCGAGGGGCGAGTTGGAAGCCCTCGCTCCTACGAGCTGCAGCTGATCTGGGACTGCGGAGGAGACAGTGGCGGAGAGAGTGAAAGCGACGGCGAGGAGGAGGAGGAAGGAGAAGAGGACGAGGACGACGAGAGCGGCGGCGGCGGAAAACCCGCCGTCGTCGTCGTTCAGAGGCGGGGGAAGCCCGGGCCGAAGAGGGAGGCCTTCTGGACCAGCTACTACGAGGAGAACGCGCGCGACCCGGCCAACCTCGAGCTGGCGCCGTGGGTGAGGCCGCGCGTCGAGAGGTACAAGAACTTGTAAAAAAAAAAAATGATCGGAGGTGGCAAAATTTGAAATTTCTTTAAAAAAACAAAAAACAAAAAATCGAACACTCTTCTCTCTCGTTTTTCTCTCTCACTTCACCCCCCACTCTCTCTCTCTCTCTCTCGCTCCATCTCCCTCCACTCTATTCTACTCGTCGTCGAGCCCCGGGATATAGAGCAGCTCCACGTCGAACACGACCGGGCTGGCGGGGGGAACCCGCGGCCTCCCGGGGCCCGAGGGCAGGCCCTTGGGGAACGACAGTGGTCCCGGAACGTAGACCCTCCTGAGGCCTCCGGCCTTCATCGTCTTGATCCCTTCGTCGAGTCCCGGGACGATCTGTCGAAAGAGAGTTTTTTTTTTTTTTTGGGGGGGGGAGGTTGGGAGGACAAGTTGGTTGTTAAAAAAAAGAGCCTTTCTCTCTCTCTTCCCTTTTCTCTCTTTTCTCTCCTCTATTTCTCTCCCCCACCCCCTTACCTGCCCAGCCCCGATCCTGAAATCGTAAGGAGCACCTCTGTTCAGGCTCGAGTCGAACACTTTACCGTTGGGGGTCATCGCTACGTAATGGGCCACGACCTGAAAGCCCACGGGCGGCTCCGGGCCCGACCCGACTTTGACGTCGCGGAAGCTCAGGCCGGAGGGCAGCTCGACGAGAGGGGCTTCTTTCAAAGCTGCCTCGCAGGCAGCGTCGCAGAGGACCTTGTCCTCGACGGTGGCCGCGCCAGCGCCGTTGGCGGAGGCGGCGAGGGCGGGAGGAGGGGGGCTGTTGTTGAAGAAAAGAAGAAGAGGTCGAGGTCGAGGTCGAGGTTGAGTTTTTTTTTTTCGAGATCGCCACGCGTGCTTCTTTTTCGTTCTCTCTTTCTCTCTTGCGAGTTCCATTTCAATCCTCTTCCGATCAGAATTCCGATCCCCTCTCCTCCTAGAAACCTCCAGGAAATCACGCACCTGCCTACGGAAGCGGCAAAGACCGCAGCCACGCCCCCGGCAGAGAGCAGGAGCGCTCGGCGACGGCTAGGGGCGACGTCGTCGGCGTCGACGTCATCGATCCTGGCGTTGTCGACATTGTCGAAAGCTCTGGCGACGACTGCAAAGCGAGCAGCGGGCTGCGCTGCGCGACGGGCAGGCGACGCAGGCGAAGAAGGGGCACGCGTGGCCTGTGTGGAATTGGGGAAAAGGTGGAGGAGAAGAGGAGGAAGAGCGAGAGAGAGGGAATGATGAGGCCTAGAAGAGGGTCGGCGATTTGAAAACTAGAGGACGAAGAAAGAGAGCTCTCTTCTCTCTTTCTCTGTCCCTCTGATGCTTATCAATCACTCACCACGCTGCGTGAGGAGAGAGAGCTCGTCTTCATGTGTGGCGAGAGAAGGGGGAAAAAGGAAGAAACGAACTTGAGAGCCCGCGCTTTGTTCGCAGCAAACTTTCGGTCTAGTTTCGGTCGATAGAAAAGCGAGAGTGGAGAAATTTTTTCTTTCCTCGTCGCCCGTTTCTCGACGTGACGTCATCATTTTTCCGCTGCTTCGCTGCTCCTTCGTGACGCATTCCCCGCTTCGCTCTCTCTCTCTCTCTCTCTCTCTCTCACCCCCTTGCTCTCCTCCCTTTCTTCCTCTCCTCTGTCTACCCTCGGCGGCACCCTCTCGCCTGCCTCTAGGCTCCCGTTGCGTTTCTGAAGAGTCGAAAGGGCGGTGAAGACGACAGAGGGAGCAGAAACCCTCGAGAGAGAAAAGAGTTTCGCTTCTTCTTCACCAACGCTTTTTTCTTCTTCTCCTTCTCTCCCCGCATTGGCGCCCTTCCACTGCTGTCTTGCTCTTTTCCTTCCCTTGGGCGATAGGCTTACGACACACCCCACCCCCGAGACCAAGGAAAAGAACCAACGAGGGGGCTAGGAGAGAGCACGAAGGCTTTTTCCAGTTAAGCCCTGCTTTGAAAAAAACCTCGAGGAAAAAAAAACCTCGACCTTTATTTTCTTTTCGAATGTGCGAGGCTTCCCCTCCGGCGCACCCGCCTCGGGGCCCTTGCGGCACCCTCGCCGAGGCCGAGCGCGTCGTCGCCGCGGCGCGCGTCGCAGCCCTCAGGGCCAGGCTGGGCACGGACGACGGAGGAGCAGCAGGAGCAGGAGGAGGAACAGGGAATGTTTCCTCCTCTGTCCCGTCGTCGTCGTCTCCCGCTGCTTTGACCTCCTCTTCTTCCTCTTCTCCTCCCCTGCTGCTGACTCGGGTGCACCCCTCCCTGCGCCTCTTCGTCGGCGGCGTGACCTCGGCGCGCTGCCTGCTCACCCTGAGGGCCAACGGCGTCACGCACGTGGTCAACGCGACGACCTGCCTGCCGCACTTCCACGAGGGGAGGGCGGTGGTGGAAGGAGAAGGAGGGAAGAAGAAAGCGGCGACGACGGCGTCGGTGACGAAAGACTCGAAAGCTTCCTCGACCTCTCCTTCTTCTTCCACCCCTTCTTCTTCCTTCTGCTACCTCCGCGTCCCGATCTACGACGACGCCTCCCAGGATCTGGGACCGCACCTGGAGTCCGCCCTGGCCTTTATCGACGCAGGGCTGCGCTTTTCGAACGGAAACGGCAGCAGCATCAGGAGGAGGCGGAGGCAGCAAGAGGAGAACGAAGATGCCGACGCCGCCACCGACGAGCTCGACCTCGACTTTGACTTTGACCTCTCTGACTCGCCTTCTCCCTCGCCTTCTCCTTCGACCTCCGGCGGCGTCCTCATCCACTGCGTCGGCGGCGTGTCCCGCTCCGCAGCCCTCGCAGCGGCCTGGCTCGTGTCCCGGGCCGGAGCCACGGCCGAGGGCGCCGTCGCCGCGGTCAAGCGGGCGAGGCCGCTCGCGGCGCCCAACTCGGGCTTCCTCGAGCAGCTCTGCGGGCTCGAGGCGGACGTCGCCGCCGCTGCTGCCGCGGCGACGAGGGCGGCGTCCTCATCGTCGAGGCACCGCCACGGCAAGCGACGCGAGACCGACCGCGAGTTCTCGCATAGGCTCGCGGAGCTGCTGCTGCTGCGCGCGGCGCCGAGCGGCTCCGTGGTGGTGACGGCGACGAGCTCCTCTTTGTCTTCGGATCCGACTTCGAACCAAACGACGACCTCCTCAAACACCACCTCGAGGCCCATCAGCGTGCCCCACGGCAAGCTCCGAGGCCGGAGCAGCTCCACGATGGCGCTGTCTCTGCTTCCCTCTCCCGTCACGGAGGAGGAGGAGCACGGCGGCACCACCGAAGGCTCTTCCGACGCCTCGGCGAAGAAGAGCGCTGCCGCCATCGACGACGACGAAGCGGAGAGGAAGAAGAGGCTGCCGCGGGCGACCTCTGCCTTTCTTCGGAAGAGTTGAAAAGCTGTCTCCTGCGTCCGCCCCCCCCACATTCTTTATACACAACTTGCCTTGTACACCTATTGAATAACTTTATTGTCCCTCTCACACGGCTTCTCTCGTCGGGGGGGGGGAAAGAGAAAAAGAAAAACGAAAAGCGAAAAGGGAAAGAAAAGTTGCTTGCCTCTCCTTGCACTCTCGCTCTCCTTTTTCCGTTTCTTTCCTTTTTGTTTTTTTCTTCTTCCTTGTCCGCTTGGGAATTGTTTCATTAAAATCACATTTTCAGTTTTCGGTGTAAGATCAAACACTCAATCACACTGCAGTGCCATCCCCTGTCTCGAAATGGAGGAGAAAAGAGAGAGAAGAGAGAAAGAGAAAGAAGAGGTCGAAAAAAAAAACTCACTCTTTCTCTCATTCTTCTTTGGCCTCTTCTCTCTTTGGCTACTCTTTTCTTTCTCTCGGCGCCGGAAAAAAAAAAAGAGAGAGCAAGTTCGCCGCGGAAAAAAAAAGGAGAGAGAGCGAGCGAGTTCGCGCCGCCTCGCAGGGGGCGACAATGGCCGATCCCAATCAGCAGCCCGCGGATTGGAGGGATGCGCCCGATCTCCTCTCGTACCGGAGGAGGGTGGTCACGTTGATGTGCGTGGCGCGTGGGGGCGGGGCGGGAGAGAGAGAGAGAGAGTTCGAAAGATCGTCGAGCGTTTTCTTTCCATCCCCGCCGCCGCCGCCGCCGCCGCCTCTTGCCGCCAGTCGTCCCTCCTCTTTTCTCAAAACCTCTCTCCCCTTTCTCCTTTCAAAACACACGCAACAACAGCCACGCCCGCTTCCACGCCCAGCAGCCCAACCAGGCCAACGACTACGCCGCGCGGCTTCCGGATTTCGCGAGGAGGCTCGAGGCGTGCCTGCTCAGGCAGGCGCCGACGAGGGTAGGTTTGAGAAGAAGAGAGGGGGGGGGAGTTTTTCACAGAGCGAAGAGTCTAGTTTTTTTTCTTTTTGGTTTCGTCGTCCGTCCCTCGCAACGAGCTTTTTCTTCTCGCGTTGCAATTCGCGACCCCCGAAAAACCTCTCGTTCGGGACGTTGAGACCCTTTCCGCTCCCTTTTGCGCACGGCTGAGGGTCGGAAACGGTTTTTTCTAGGTCCAGCAGGTGTTGGAAAGAGAGGAAAGCCGCAGGAACAAGCTCGCGCGGAGGCGAGAACGATGGATCAATTTCGTCTCGCTCGCTCGCTCGACGATCTCTTCTTCGAAAGAAAAACCAACTCAAAAACCTTCGACCTTCGACTCTCTCTTCTCCTTCTCTCTCTCTCTTCTCTTTCTCTCTTCTCTTTCTCTTTCAGGAGGTCTACACCGACGAGAGCTCGCTCGAGGAGAGACTCCAGCAGGCCGGCAGGAGGCTCGTGCAGCAGAGAGCCGCGGCGCAGCAGGCCGCTGCCGCCGCGGCCGCTGCCGGAGGAGGAGGAGGAGCTGGAGGCGTGCCCTCTGCCGCGCCGCCGCCGCCTCAAGCAGGCCTCTCCGAGGCGCAGCTTGCAGCTTACCAGCAGCAGCAGCAGCAGCAGCAGCAGCGCGCCTTCGCGATGCAGCAGCAGCAGCAGCAGAGGCAGTATCAAGGCGCGGCGGTGGGACAGCAGCAATTCACGGGGGAGAGCACGACCGCGAGCTCCGCGGGGCCGCCGCCCCCTCCGCAGCAGCCTCCTTCGTCTGCCGCCTCCGCCGCGGCCGCTTCCTCGGCAGGGATGGGCTACGTCATGGCCAATGGCGCGCCCGTGCTGCTGCGAGGAGGGCCCCACCTCAACCCGCACGACGCCGCGAGCGCCGGTGGGGGCTGGGTCGGGATGGTAAGAAGGAGAAAGAGAAGGGAGAGAGAGAGAGTTTTTTTTTCCCTCTCGTTTTTCGTTTTTTTTCGCTCACAATTTTTCTTCTCTCTCTTTTTTCTCTCTTACAACAGCCCGGCTCCGCGCCGGGCAACGTCATGCTCGGCAGCGGCAACAGCACCAACCCCGTTCCCTCTTCCGCCACGATGATGGTGCCCCAGCACCAGCACCAGCACCAGGGAGTCTCGCAGCCGCAGGCCAACCGCGGGGGCGTCGCGGGCACGAGCGGCGTCGGCGTCGGCGGAGGAGGACCTCTTCTTCACGCTCCTCAACTCCATCAACCTCCGTCGTCGCACCTGCAGCAGCACCAGCACGCCCCCCACCCTCCCCCTCCCCCCGGGATGTCCCAGGCGGACCAGGCGTCCTACCACGCGCAGCAGCAGTACCTGGCGCAGATGCGGCAGCAGCAGGGAGGAGGGGGGATGGTGGCGGTGAACCCCGCGGCGACGGCTGCTGCTGCTGCTGCTGCTGCTGCTGCGGCAACGGCGGCAACGGCGATGGCTCCTCAGCCCGGAGCAGCAGCAGCAGCAGCAGCAGCAGCAGCAGCAGCAGCTGGAGCCCCTCCCGCCGCGGCGCCTCCTCCTGCCGACGCCGCCGCCGCCGAGGCCCAGCGCAGGGACTACATCGCGCGCCAGCAGCGCTGGCTGCTGTTTCTGAGGCACTGCGCCAAGTGCACCGCGCCCGAGGGGGCGTGCCCCTACGGTGAGAGAGAGAGAGAGAGAGAGAGAGAGAGTTTTTTCGACATCGAAAAAAAACCCGAAATCGAAAGAAAATGGAAAAAAGGAAAAAAAACTCACTCTTTTTCCCGCTCCTTTTCTCTTTTTTTTTTTTCAACCCCATAAACTCAATCCCACCAGGCGCCTCCTGCACCACGGCCAAGGCCCTCTGGTCCCACATCCTCCAGTGCGCCGACGCGCGCTGCCCCTACCCTCGCTGCGTCACCTCTCGAGAGCTGCTCAAGCACCACCAAAAGTGCACCAGCACCGCCTGTCCCGTCTGCACTCCCGTCAAGGCCTACGTACAGAAGCAGCGGGCCGCGGCGGCGCAGGCCGCGCAGGCGAGGGGCCAGCTGGCCGCGCAGAAGGCGGGGTTGCAGCACGCGGCCGCGGCGACGAGCGCGCAGCTGCAGGCCTACCAGCAGCAGCAGCGGGAGAGGCTGCAGGCGCTGCAGCAGGCGGCGGCCGCTGGGGACCAGAGGGCGATCGCTGCGCTGCAGGCGCACAGGGCACAGCTGCAGCAGCAGCAGTTACAGCAACAACAGGCTGCGGCAGCGGGTGGCGGCGGCTCGAGCAGCAGCGGCATCGCCGGCGTCTCCGCGGCGGCGCTGGCTGCCGCCAAGGCGACGCCGGTTGCGCAGCAGCACGCAATGGTCGCCAGACACCACCAGGCAGCGGCCTCCGCCGCCGCCGCCGCCGGGAACCAGCTGGCCTACCAGCAGCACGCCGCCGCGGCGGCCGCGGCCATCGCGAGCTACCAGGCTGCGGTGGGAGCGGCGGTCAGGGCGATGCCGGGGGGGATCACCGGAGGGGTGCTGCCCGGCGGCGGCGGAGGAGTTGATCCAAACTCTTCCGCTTCCGCGGCCGCTGCCGCCGCCGCTCACGCGGCTGCTGCAGCTGCTGCTGCCGCCGCTGCAGCAGGCCAGCACCAGGAGCACCAGCAAAACCAGCAGCAGCCCCCGGCGGCCAAGAGGCCGAGGAGGTCCGTCGTCGACCTCGCCGGCAACAAGGGCACGTCGCTCGTCGAGGCCTTTTCGGCGAAGGAGATCGAGGTCCACCTCTGCAACCTCCGCTCCGCTCCTCCCGGCGGGGCCCCACCTGGAGCTCCTTTACCTCTGGCTGGCGTCCCCGCTGGGTCCTCGAAACCCGCTCCTGGGCAGCAGCAGGCCCAGCTGGGCTGGGGAGGGAACGGAGAGGAGGACTCCGCCTGCGCCGCCTGCGGCCACACCCGCCTGACCTTCGAGCCCCCCTCGCTCTACTGCACCCAGTGCTGCTGCCGGATCAAGCGCAACCAGGTGTTTTACACAACTCCCTTACGCACCGGCGGCGCCAATGCTTCTGCTGCTGCGGCAGCAGCAGCTTCTGCTTCTAGCGTTGGCGGCGGCAGCGACGCGCCCCCTCGAGGGCAGTGGTGCCACGGCTGCTACACCGAGGCGGCCAGGACCGACCGCCTCGAGCTCGACGGCGCGCCGGTCCGGCGCTCCGAGCTCGAGAAGCGCAAGAACGACGAGGAGATCGAGGAAGGGTGGGTCCAGTGCGACCAGTGCGAGCGGTGGGTGCACCAGGTCTGCGGCCTGTTCAACAAGGGGAGGAACACGGGAGGGGACGCGCCCTATGTGTGTCCCGTCTGCTTGCTGGATTCCTTGAGAAGCGGCCAGCGGCAGCCCATCGCGAGCGGCGCGCGGCCCCAAGCCATGCTCGAGGCCAAAGACCTCCCGCGCTGCGACCTGTCGGATTGGCTCGAAAAAGCGCTCGCGAAAGCTTTGGCGGACGACGTGGACGCGAGGAGGAAGAGCGCGTTGGCGGAGGGGGCGAGGGCGGTGCTGGCCGCGAGCAATGCCGCAGCGGCGGGAGGGGTTGGTGGTGGAGGTGGAGGTGGAGGAGGAGGTGGAGGAGGAGAGGCGGCGACGGCGGCAAACGCTGCTGCCGCTGCTCCTTCTGCTGCTCCTGCTGCCCCCGCTGCTGCTGCTGCCGCCGCTGAGGAGGCTCCCAAGGCCAACGGCGACGCCTGTACCGCTCCCGCTGCCGATGCCGTGAAGAAGGAGCCGGCGGATGACGAGAAGGACAAGGCTGGAGCAAAGGAGAGGGAGGAGAAGAAGGCTGCCGCCGCCGGCGGCGACGAAAAACCCGCCGCTTCCGACGCTGCCGCTGTTCCTGCTCCTCCTGCTGCTCCTGCTGCTGCTCCTGCTGCTCCCTCCTCCTCTTCGCCGCCGATCCTCGAGGCTACGGGGCTCACACTCCGCGTCATCAACAACGTCGTCAAGCGCACCGAGGTCAAGCCGCGCTTCTCGGCCGTCTTCGGCGCCAAGGGGGCGGCGGAGCAGGCTGCTGCCGTCGCCGCCGCGGGAGCTGCTGCGCCTCTGGCCGGCGAAGAAGGAGTTTCGACCTCTTCTTCTTCTTCTTCTTCTTCTTCTGCTCTCGCCAAGGCCTCCGAGGCCAACGTCCCTTACCCGCGCGAATTCCCCTACCGCCAGAAGGTGCTGATGCTCTTCCAGAAGATCGACGGCGTGGACGTGTGCCTCTACTGTCTTTACGTCCAGGTACGAGATAGTCCCCCACCCCCTTTTGTGAAAAGAGGGGGTCGAGGTCGAGCGAGAGAAAAAAACAAAAACAAACTCTGGACGAAACGAGAAAAAACCACTCACCTTTTTCTTCTCTTCTCTTCCTCTTCCTCTTCTCTTACACCAAATACAGGAGTACGGAGGCAACTGCCCCTTACCCAACCGCCGCTGGGTCTACCTTTCTTACTTGGATTCGGTGAAATACTTCATCCCGGAGGGCGTCTCAGCCGCGCCGTCGGGCCCCACCGCCGACCCGGCTACCTCGACGGGCTGCGCGCTGCGCACGCTGGTGTACCACGAGCTGCTGATCGCATACCTGGCGTACGTGCGGAGGCGAGGGTTCGAGCGGATGTTCATCTGGGCGTGCCCGCCGCTGCAGGGGTAAGGAAGGGGGAGAGAAGAGAAGAGAAGAGAGGAGTTTCAAGTCCCCCCCCCCCCCCCCCC
>Ga0210003_1001299_pt1 | contig 22171 bp, 14 predicted proteins | sample LantaG_FD_182804 | JGI IMG/M metagenome (GOLD analysis project Ga0210003, IMG submission 182804) | Deep subsurface microbial communities from Baltic Sea to uncover new lineages of life (NeLLi) - Landsort_02402 metaG (SPAdes) (version 2) | ecosystem: Environmental > Aquatic > Marine > Oceanic >... | reverse complement strand
TACTGCAACCAACTCCTGACGCTCTTGGTCATTTAAACGAACAATGTACTTTTTATTCATAACGTACTCCGTAAAAAAATATAGTTTACGGAGTTATTATCGGGCACATCGAATACGAATATTTAATCTTTACAGAGCACTAGGTTTTCAATAGGTTCAAGTTTTCTAATTGGTGTGTTAGTAAAGTGGAGTACTTCCAAATCCTTAAGATTTCTGATAGGCTCAAGACTGGTTATATTGGTAGAATCAAATTTGAGTTCCCTTAGATTAGTAAGGTTTTTCAATGGTTCCAGATTTTTTACCTTGGTAAAATTAAATGAGAGCTTCTTCAATTCATAAAAATCACGAATAGGTGATAAATCTTCTACATTAGTATCATCAAAACTCAAAACTTCCAGTTTTTTCAGATGTTGAATATAGTCAAGTTCATCGAGGCTCTTAGAACCAGACAACACTAACTCTTTGAAATCCTTTGGAGGTCTTGGGTATATTAGATTGTAGGTTGGATTATGTGCTTTGATGGCATCTTGCTCATAATGCAACTTGCAAATTGGCTCATTAACTTTGTTATCAATCTCGTGCTGTAAGACTTGTTTGAATTGGTAAGGAAAACTAGCGAAAAGAAACCCATTTTTAATGGCTCTCTCAGAATTCACACTATCTATGTTCAATCGGACACAGAGTTGTATGCCAAACGCACGATGGAATATGTATTTTATGTGTCTTACTCCAGTGAGGGATTGGCCGACCTTCCTGGCTATAACGGTTTCAGTTCGAGTTGTGGTTTTCATGAAGAAAGCGATCTCTTCATTCTGTAAATCTTTGGAACTTCCTGTGCAGTCAGAATATTTAAACATAAGCCCAAAAACGTTCCATCCAATTAATCTTGCTTTTTTCTGTCTACAAGCCTGATTGCCCCTGCGAAGTTCTATTGATACTGGTTCATCTCTTCTTTTTTGAAATCCAAGGTCTAGTCTTTCTTCTATTTTTTGTGGTATATTCTTAAGATGGAAAAAACAAGCGATTCGATTGTCCTCGTATTCCCTGAGATAATCTTTATGCTCCAAGCATAGATTTGCTGCTCTTAATCCAGAACGAAACGATTGGTTACGGTGAGGCTTATGCTCTGCGCAAGAAATATTTACGTTAACTTCTGGTAATAACCACTGAAAAAACTCATTTGTGTTAAAGGTTATTCGACTCAGTCCATCTATCCATTCGGAAACAACTCTATCAATACTTTCTGCCATATCCGTTGCCTGATGTTTGAATGAATCTATGGTTCTTGAACTTCTTATAAACAAGTATATGTGTTTTATAATTATTATAAATACTTGGGTTGAGATAGCTAAGATGAAAAGTTTCAGTGAGATTGTTTTAGATAGGAGTCGAAGGAGTGACAAAATAATTATTATTCCGATTGAAACCAATTCAATTTTGTATCGTAACAGTTTTTTTATGAAGTTCATCAGCTTTTCCAGATTTTATTTTTTTGTTGATGCTGTAAAGAGGCAAAGAAATGAAATGATTGTTCCTGTTATCGCAAATATAAATAACACAAGAAATGCACAATATACTATGTTAGATTTTGTTGATAAAATGATAGAATATGACAACATCAGTAATAGCAGAAAAAAGGCATGTAGTAGAAGTCTAGTAGGTCGGGCACCAAGGAAACATGTTGGACGAAACACCTGGTATCTAAGCGCATACTGTGATTTTCTGATTGAACTTGGATTCCTATGTTGCATCCATTTTGATCCATCCCCCTTCTTTGGGTGTACGATGAAATATTGTACATTTGAAGGCGAAACCTGCATCACATCCTTGTTTGCCTCGCGGTAAGTCTTTATCCAAGCCAAATTATATATGTTAACTTTGGCATTTAATTCTTCATAATTCTCTCTGATCGACATTAATTCATCGGTAGATTCATTATTACAGGCTAATGCTGCTGCTCCTTGTGTGCCATAGGAGTGAATACCCATTAAGGCGTACATCTTTTTGCTCAGATTATAGGGATTGTCACACTTAACAAAGACACCATGATCGATAATAGTATCACCTCTATTAGAAGGTTGTTTTTCATAACCAAGCCCTTCAACGGATTTTGGATTTATTCTTATTATGTTTTTCTCTTCGTTATATAGCCATTCAAGCCCAGCTTCTTTTAACATAATACGACAAACCGAATTTGAAGGAGGGGCTCCGATAAAAACTAAATGCCGATTTTTTAATAATCCCTTTAATTCTATATTTTCTCTCAATCCTTCAGTATTACTTCCAAAAGTTGAGCTGGCTCGTACCCTTATATCCTTAGGGTTATACAGATACCTCAACTGAGATACAACATGATCAACTGCAATTAAATCTCCCTCATATAACAAATTGTCATTCTTAACCATTCGTTTGATAATAAATGGCGATGATTCTGCAAATTTTTCCACCTCTTCCTCAGACAACTCAATTAATCCTTGCTGCACATCTGTTTTTAATTCTTCCTTGAATATTTTCTGGGCACGATTAGAATCCCAAGTCGGATGGATAATAATTATTCTGCCCTTCATCCCGCCCCAAAGGTTAATTATTGAATCGGGCATTGCATAAGGACGATCCCAATGAGATTTGTGCCTTTCCGTTGTATCTGATGATGCAATATCTACATTGCTCATTAACACTCCTTAATATTATAGTGAGTTAATTTAAATTCCAGAGACAGCATCTTTATTTCCAACCGATATATGCATCCCAAACTGACCAATAATCGAGTACGACCGCCGGATTCTATCAAAGCCATTACTAACGACCAAAGATCCAAGATGTCCCGCTTCATCGCTTGCCGATCACAAATCTACACTGCTACGGCCGGATTTTCAATCAAAAATCTCGAATTCCGGCTTTTTTTATGGCCTATCCGGCCATTATTTGCCCATCATAACAGAGTTCTTCAGCTACTGTCTATTGTGGTAAATACGTAATTTCCTTGAGACGTTACTATCTCGTGTTGCGTATTTTACGGCTATCGACTGTTCAAATGTAAGCGCATCGGTGTGCATAATGCACACCCTGCCGAATTAACCAAATCAACGAATTAACCAATCCACTATATTACACAGCGTTTCTCGCGGGATTCACCCCATGAGATAATTAAAAAACGCTTCCACTATTAGTTACAGCGTATCTCACGGGGTAAATGTTACCTATAATTCTGGACAAATTTCAAAAAAGCTTAAATATCGGCGATATTGCATTAAAAACAGCGTTTTTTGAGTGAATTTTTTCGATTTTGTTGGGTACATTTACGAATTTCAGCAAAGACTGTTACCGGAAAGCACAAAATTTTTACCACGAAGACACGAAGGACCACGAAGATTTAATACAAATAATAATTGGTTGTTTTTTCTTCGTGGTTCTCAGTGCCCTTCGTGGTGAATAAGAAAGCCGGGGCTTTCGCGGCCGGGGGGAATTTTGTATAGTTTGCGGATATGATAGAGATTCGACAGATGACAATCGACGACCTCCGGCTGGGACTGCGACTGTCCCGGCAGGCGGGATGGAACCAGCTCGAATCGGACTGGCGGCGTTTTATGAACATGCAGCCGGACGGCTGCTTCGTGGCCGAGCTTGACGGCCGCCCCGTCGGGACCACTACCACCTGTATCTTCGAGAGTGTGGCCTGGATTGCCATGGTCCTTGTCGATGAAGAATCGCGCGGCCGGGGTGTCGGCAAAAAACTTTTGAAACATTCTCTCGATTTTCTTGACGGGCGAAAAGTTAAGACGGTTCGTCTTGACGCGACTCATTTAGGCCGGCCTCTCTACGAAAAACTGGGGTTCGTGCCGGAATACGAATTAGTCCGGTTCCAGGGCATAGCTCAATCGAGCATAACTCCGGGTGGCAGCCTCAAAGCCGCAGGCTTTGGGGATGGTGGGGGAAAAGCCGTCCCCAAGCGCCATAAGGCGTCCCCAAGTGACAGCCACTTAGCGCCGCCGGAGCTGTTCGCGGATATGATTGAGTTTGACAGGCGGGTGACGGGGACAAATCGAGCGAAGATGCTCAGCCTGCTATTCGCGGAACTTCCGGAGAACGCCCGCATCCAGAGGCTCGGTGACAAAATTGATGGCTTTGTCACTATGCGTCCGGGGGCGAATGCGGTCCAGATCGGCCCGTGCATAGCGAGCATGAATGCCGGTCCGGCGTTGTTATCCGATGCTTTGAACAGGTGCGCGGGAAAGGCCGTATTTGTCGATATGCCCACCGGCAATGTCCATGCCATGAAAATCGCCGAGTCACGCGGGCTGGAAATTCAGCGGCGTTTCACGAGGATGTGCCGGGGCGAGAAAATCAAGGACAATCCCAAAGCAATCTGGGCCGGTTCGGGTCCGGAGAAAGGATGAAAAATCCCGCGGGCGATCATACCAGCGAAACAAGATAGTAGATAATACTGGCGACAGTCACGCCGATTGAAATAATCATAGCGATGTTCCAAACGAGGGCTTTGGCGCCGGTTGGCTTGGCATCGCCGAGATACTTTTTGCTGTTGTTGAGAATGAAAAATGCGATGAAAGCGATCGGCAGCATCAGGCCGCAGATTGCCGAAGTCGGTATCGCGATCCAGGGCCCGATATACTTCCACAGGACCACGCCGACTACAGCCGGAGCGGGAATAAGGCACGCCAGGCGGTATCGCCAACTGCCCGGCTCGATCCCGAAAATTTCGCATACGGCAAAGCCGCTGATAATCATGTGCATAGTAATCGAACTAAGCGCCATTCCCAGTATTCCCAGCCCGAAAATGATTCGCGAAAAGAACATGCTCAAGCCGGCCGATTCGAGCATTGCCGCCGCCGCCATTGGTGAGAGTCTCGTGGAGCCCGAAGCAAATTGCGCAGGATCATAGATCGTGCACCCGGTAGCGATTACCATCAGCGAGGTCGCGATGCAGAACGGCAGAAGCATGCCGGTAATCAAATCGAACCTGGCTAAGCCCCTGTGCTCCTTGCCCCAGCCTCTGGCAAGCAGGGTATAGGGAAACAGGAACGTGGCGTTTATTCCGGTAGCCGCACTGAACGCCGCCATAACAATCGAGACACCCCGCGCATCCGTCGGAATATACAGCGGTAGGAAACCTTTGAACAGCTTGCCCCACTGCACGCCGCCGTCGATTGTCCGCCGCACAATCACAATCGTGAAAGCGACAATAATCATCCAGACAAGTGCTTTCAGCGCACGTTCGTAAAACCTGATACCTTTATGCCCGCTGCTGTACATCCATGCCGCCGCAGTCGATATAGTCAAAACGACCAGGCCGATCACGATCAACACGAATGTCTGCATCGCCGGTGACGAAGGCGTCCAGCCGGTCGTCGCCTTGATCATGTCGTCGGTCATTCCGGCCGCAAGTGCGTACTGGGGCAAATGCCAGATGACTGTCGCCAGAAGAGCCCCGATAGCCCAGCTCCAGCCGACCACTGGATGAATATAGCGTTTCATAGCATAAAAGGGACGCACACCGGTTGACAACGTTTGATAGGACATGGCCGAGAACATAACGATACCAAGCACCATCGCCAGCGGCTGGACCCAAAGTAATCTGTACTGCAGATATGCCCCGGCGAAAAGCGAGGCCATCGCACTTCCACTTCCCAGCACTAAAGCGCTCTGCAGCCAGCCGGGGCCGGTCTTCGCGAAATACCCTCGCCACCGCCGGAAGGTACTTTTGCCTTCGAGTGCTGCAAGATCGGCTTTTTCCCTGGCGAGAATTTCGGGAGCCGACGCGGTGAACATCGGCAAACCCTTCACTGAATCGCCCTTTTCAGAACTCCGATCCTGCTGGTCTTTGGTCACTGTGATATTTCGTTTCCTCTTATCAATACTTGCAGAAGTCTCCGGCCGGACGCACTTCGCCCCCAATCATTCGGCTCACACAAAATCCTTTATAGTTTGCCCCACGCTCGGATGACGATTGATCGACGACTGAATCAGGATGCGAACCTTAGCTTCAATATCGTCAAGATATTGCTTGCTGACCCTGTTGGCCGACCAGCCCTTACGGTTTTCCTGAGCCCAGCGAAGGGCGAATTTCTTGCATTGTGCTCGGTTAATAAGACCACCATTCGATGCCATATTTCCTCATCTCTATGAAAACGCGGCCAGGGCGGTCAACGCACACACGGCGTGCGAACACCCTTGCCGGTTGAATCATCCTGACCAGAATCCCTGTATTGCTCAACAGTTTCGACCGTGTATTTTTCATAAACCGCAATTATCGCCGGGACAGGCGGAATTGCAAGAGATTGTTAGAACGCTCGCAAAATGTAGGGTGGCGGCTCGCCCCACCAAATCGCAAATCGTAAATTTCCTTGCTCGTTCTCCAAAAAGTGCTAATATTAAGCCTTTGAGAGGCCGCACCGCACTGAGATAATGTTATGGAGCTATAATGGAAACGACAAAAATCGCGGTATTCAAAGGCAAGCAAATCAGGAAAACCATTCACGGCAACGAGTGGTGGTTCTCGATAACGGATGTTATCGAGGCCCTGACGGGGAACGCAAGACCCCGCAAATACTGGAACGACCTAAAGAAAAAACTCATAAATGAGGGTTATTCTGAAGTGTCCGAAAAAATCGGACAGTTGAAAATGGAAGCTCCTGACGGCAAGCTGCGCCTCACCGATTGTGCTAATACCGAAACTGTCTTTCGTATTATCCAAACTATTCCCTCCCCCAAGGCAGAATCGTTCAAACGCTGGCTGGCAAGGGTCGGCTACGAGCGCATCCAGGAGATCGAGGACCCCGAACTCGGCACAAAAAGAACCCGTGCCCTGTACAAAGCCAAAGGTTATTCGGATCCATTCGATGTTACTCAGGACAGGCTTGTTTCGGATTTCGGGATTCGTGCTTCGAGTTTCCCGGAGCCACGTGCTTCGGGTTACGGGTCGCTTCTCAAGGCTTGCCCCATTCGACAAGCTCAGGGCAAGCTCTGAGGAATTCGAATGGGAAATTTTTTAACCAGATTTTGATTTATCCTCCATAAAGTGCTAATATTATGCCTTTGAGAAGTCCGCACTGTATAGAGATAATTTGAGGAAATGACGATATGGCGGAGAAATTATAAATGGCCAGTATAAATAACATTGTTCAGAAATTATGGAGCCTTTGCGATATACTTCGTGATGATGGAATTACATACTACCAGTATGTCAATGAATTAACCTATCTCCTGTTTCTTAAGATAGCTCAGGAAACAAAAACAGATAGAAATCTTCCTACGGGTTGCAAATGGTCGGATCTCGTTGCACAAGGCAACATTGAAAAGAGGTTCAAAGCTTATCGTCAGCTACTTACAGACCTGGGAAATAACGGAACAAAACTAGTACAAAAGATATTTGCTAATCCTACATCACTTCTTCGGCACCCAGAAAGTCTTGATTTGCTGATTAAGAGAATTGATGAGCTTGATTGGTACAATGCTCGCAAAAATGGCTTCGGTGATCTTTATGAAGACCTTCTGCAGAAACATGCGAAGGAAACATCAGGTGGGGCTGGTCAATATTTTACACCACGTCCTTTGATTGAATGTATGGTTAACGTTACGAAGCCTAAAGCAGATGAAATCATTCAGGATCCAGCAGCCGGCACGTGTGGCTTCCTTGTAGTAGCTGACGCTTATATAAAAAACAACAGAGTATCACAATCAAAACAACGGGCCAGTTCTTCGAGAAAGAAATTATTCTATGCTGTAGAAATAAATCAAGACACCCATCGTTTAGCATTAATGAATACAATGCTCCATAATATTAAAGGGGAGATCAAACATGATGACACATTGTCACCGACAGGTGCAGATCTTCCCAAGGCTCATGTCATCCTCACCAATCCACCGTTTGGAAGCAAAAAGGGTAGTGGGCGAGCCTCACGTAGTGATCTTCCTTTTCCCACGTTTAACAAGCAACTTGCATTTCTGCAACATATCTATCTTGGCTTAAAACCAGGTGGACGTGCCGCAGTGGTCTTGCCGGACAACGTACTTTTTGAAGAAAATACCGGTCAAAACGTTAGAGCCGACCTGATGGATAAATGTAATTTGCACACCATTCTCAGATTGCCAACAGGTATTTTCTACGCACAGGGAATAAAAACGAATGTGCTGTTTTTTACACGGTGCGAGACTGATAAGGACAATACCAAAAAAGTCTGGATATACGATATGCGGGCGAATATGCCAAGATTTGGCAAACGAACTCCTCTTAAACATGAGTATTTTGAAGAGTTTGAGAAATGTTATGGCAATGATCCTAACGGTAGAGCCAAACGTAAGAAATCTGACTCACAGAAGGATCGATGGAATAATTTCACCATCAAAGAAATAAAGGAAAATAATTTTAAGCTCGACAGCTTCAAGTGGATCGAAGACGAATCCGTAGAACGTGCCGAGGACCTACCCGAACCCGCAGAACTCGCCACCGATGCCATCAGCGAACTCGAAGAGGCCGTATCCGAACTGAATCTCATCCTCGCGGCCCTGGAGAATGGAGAGGGGCCGAATGAGTGAGAATGATATAGCGTTGCCGGAAGGATGGGCGGCAATTCCTTTAGAAGCTTGTGTCGAAATACTTGACAGTATTCGGATTCCTATAAACTCTAAGGAGAGAGCGAATCGAAAGGGTAATATTCCATATTATGGTGCAACCGGCCAGGTAGGTTGGATTGATGACTATTTGTTTGATGAAGAAATCCTTCTTCTTGGTGAAGATGGGGCACCTTTTCTAGACAAGTCTAAGCCGATTGCATATATCGTAAGAGGAAAATCTTGGGTTAATAATCATGCACACGTTTTAAAAGCTATTGAATCACTAATGTCCAATTCACTCCTGAAATACTACCTCGATGATTTTGATTTCAATGACTATGTAAATGGATCAACGAGACTTAAACTTACACAGACCTCAATGAAAAGTATCCCTGTTCGCCTCCCTCCCCTTGCCGAACAGAAACGCATTGTGGCCAAGGTCGAAACCATCCTCACCTCAGTCGACAAGGTCCGCACCCGTCTGGATCGCATCCCGGACCTCTTCAAACGCCTCCGCCAATCCATCCTCGCCGCCGCCGTCTCCGGCAAACTCACCAAAGATTGGCGGGAGGAGAAAGGTGATATAAAATGTACCGTTGAAAAATGTTGCGGATCGGAAATTGCACAATTTCCCTGTATTCCGGATGGATGGGTGTATACTAAAATAATGCCAATACTTACAAATGATCGTCCAGGTATCAAGACAGGGCCATTTGGGAGCTTACTGAAAAAGCATGAACATCAAGATGGTGGTGTGCCAGTTCTGGGCATTGAAAACATTAACAGGCTAAAGTTTGTGCCAGGAAGCAAGATCCACATTACAGAAGAAAAAGCGTTAGAACTTTCTCAATACGATGCAGTTCCTGGTGACATTCTTATTTCACGATCAGGTACTGTAGGTGAAGCATGTGTTGTACCTAAAGACATCGGCAAAGCACGGATATCGACAAATTTAATGCGGGTTTCGGTTCGAGATGACCTCGTTAAGCCATTCTATTTTGCTATTGTACTTTGTGCACCAGGTGTTGTGTTAGATCAAGTTAAGAATCTTTCAGCAAGCTCAACGCGTGATTTTCTTAACACACGTATTCTCCAAACCATTGTCTTTCCAATTCCATCCTTGGAAGAACAAGAAGAAATTGTCTACTGCGTTGAACAGCTATTCAAGTTAGCCGACAAACTTGAAGCCCGTTGCCAAAAGGCCAAACAGGCAGTAGACAAACTCACCCAATCCATCCTAGCCAAGGCCCTGCATGGCGAACTCGTCCCCACCGAAGCTGAACTGGCCCGCCAGGAAGGCCGGTCCTATGAAACCGCTGAGGCATTGCTCGCTCGCATCCGCGAGGAACTGGCCCAACGCAGAACCGAGAAGAAGACGCGGCGCAAGTCCGCAAAACAAGAGAGGATCACTATGAAGAAGCTCGATAGAGAGAGCGTTGAGAAAACAATCAGCAGTATATCAGGTGACACATTCTCCTTCGATGAACTACGCAAGAAGCTCCCCGGCGACTATGACGAAGTAAAGGACATGCTCTTTGCCATGCTGGAGGATGCGAAATCGGGTTTGGAACAAGTCTTTGATAAGCAAATCCAGACCATGCGATTTCGCTGGGGAGGAAAGGTATGAAGCTCTTGCGTGTACACATTATTTCTGCACAGACTTGCGGTGGATTACTGGATGATCTGGATGTGCGCTTGCGTGCGTCTGATATGGATTACTTTGCATTCGACCCACTGTGTCTGATTGGTCCGAACGGTTCAGGAAAATCCCAATTCCTGCAAATGCTGGCTGAGATATTCCAGTCTATCTGTCATGCCTGTGTTCCCAAGGAAGAGCGGCTGGAGGGCAATCCAGAACTGCTTTTTGAGCTGGAATACCTAATTCGGCCTGAAAACACGAAGTATCCAGTGCATATAAGGGCTTCTCGCAAAGCAGACGGCAGGAGAAAACCAACCATTGTGATCGAAAAGAGGCAAGACGATGAATGGGTGAGTTGCGATGTAAGTGCTAAAGAAACAGTGCAATTGCTGCCCTCAAAGATCGTTGGTTACACATCTGGAGATAACGAAACACTTAGTCTACCGTTTCTGGTCAGTCGAAGCGGGTATGCCGACGACGTCCGAAGCAGTGCTTTGGATGAGTCATCCACCGAGAGCGAAATCTCCGATACACGCCTGATGCTCGTTGACTACGGTACTAATCTGGAAGTCCTGGCCGCGAACTTGCTATTGAGTGATAAGATGAGTCGTAAGGCACTTCTTAAGGACGCCAATGTCAAGGATATGCACTCGTGTCGATGTATAGTTCAATTGGCACATAGCGCTGTAAAGAAAGTTCCTACTAAGAGTCGCAAACGGTCCGGGAGAAAAGGCGTTCAGTTAACCGCCGAACTTGAGCGGTATCTGGAGAACCTGAAGCGTTCCGCCACCTGTTATGACTACAACGACAAGTCCGAAACTTATATTTTTGACTTCTATGTCGATGACCAGGCCCGAATTTCATTTGCGTTTTTCTGGGACAATGCACTCGAGCTCTATGCCTCCTTGCATAAGCTGGCTATGCTGAATGACCTTGCCATTCCAAAGCGAACCCGTGAACGCTTCCGAAAAGATACTTTGGCACGACGATTTGCATCTCGATTGCCCGAACCACAGGATGAGGACAAAGTATTCCGATTCGAACTGGTCCGGTTCACCTCAAGACGGAAGAACAATGCCGTGGATTATGTCTCACTGTCCGACGGTGAACACCAACTGGGACAACTCCTCGGTACACTGGCAATGCAGGCATTTCCAAGGACAATGTTTCTCTTGGACGAGCCTGAATCACACTTCAATCCACAATGGCGTGTGAAAGCAATCTCTCGAATGTTGAACCTGCCAACAACCAACGGAAAACGAGTAGATGGTGGGCGGCGTTCACCAGTGGCGGAGCAGGAATGCCTGATTACGACTCATGCGCCTTTCGTTCCTTCCGATATGCCTCGCGAGAAGGTGTTCATTTTTGCCAAAGAACAAGGCAAGATCATAGTTAAGCACCCGGAAATTGAGACCTACGGAACGACATTCGATACGATTCTTGAGGAATGTTTCAATGTAGTACCCCCCATTTCAAAGAAGTCTCTTACAGAGATAGATGCACTCCGCAATAGCAATGATCCAGAAGCAATTGAAGAGGCACTCCCAAAACTAGGAAGCTCGGTTCAAAAGGCATTCTTGCACGATCGACTGCGTCAATTGAAATCGGATTCGGGGGGACGGTAACGTGCTATATAGTTATCCCATTGAAGCGACAAAGGGTAATTGGCTACAAGCGTGCTTATGTCGTATACTACGTACGATTCATGCTTCAATAAGAAATAGTGTGCCTGTTCCCGGATGGCCTGACTTGATCCCTACAACCTATCGCTCAGACCTACAACGGCGAACAGGATTGCGGAATCGCCTTGAGCAGTATGCAACGGAATTGGCAAACCTTACTCCATTAGATCGGCGTGTGGTCTATATTGCTATCTGCGGACAGAATCGTATACGCAGGCTCTTGAGTAACCAATGCAACTGTGCCAGGTTAGATGAATTACCCGCGGGTATTCGCACAGCCGCAAGTAATTTGTCGAGAGAGGCATTTCGGCTTCTCAGCAAGCTCGGTATTCGTGACGAGCAATACCAAACTATTTATAATACTATTCGACATAAAGTATGCCCGTTCTGTGGCCTTGAGTACTTCGATGCCCCTGAGGCTCCACGTGAAGACTTGGATCACTACTTGCCTCAAAGCAGATATCCCTTCGCAGGGGCAAACCTAAAAAATCTTGTTCCCATGGGTGGCCGCTGTAACTCCGCATACAAAGGGAAAACGGATATGCTGTGGAATGGGACAACACGTAGGCGTGCATTCTTTCCCTATGGCCATCCGGGAGTATCAGTATCTCTGAAGAACAGTAGTCCATTTGGTGGTACGAATGTACAACACCCTTGTTGGGAAGTGTCCTTTTCCCAAGACTCTGAAGAAATACAAACATGGGATGACGTGTTTCACATTCGTGAACGTTATAAACGAGACGTTCTTGATCCAGAATATGAAAGTTGGCTCCGTGGATTTAAAACATTCTGCGAACCTTTAGGTCTACAACCAACAGACACAACAGGTCTGCTTGATGCCATGCAGCACTTTCATAAGGTCTGCGAGGAAGACGGACTCAGCGGTAAAGGATTTCTCAAGAGCGCGGTGTTTGAGATGCTTATCTACCATTGCCAACAGGACAACCAGCGATTGATTCACTTGCTTATGAAAGTAGCAACAGCCGCAGCATGATGATTAGGCCAGAATAGAAAACTGAGAAAACTAGGGACAGCCACATTAAAAAGTTAAAAGGCTCTTCAATTGATTATTTACTTTGGCTAAGCCATAAATTTAATATACCTATGGTATAAATCCAATCTAAACTCGAAATCCTAATCCTGAAACCCTAAACAATCTCAAAATCTCAATTTTAAATGTTCAAAAGAATATGTTTGTAGCTTATAATTTACGTTATTCGGATTTATCAATATAAAATGAGGTGTTAAAGAATGAAGAACATTAAGATTATTCTGGTAATTGTTGTTTTGACTCTGGCCGTAGTTGTTGCTCTGCAGAATAAGCAGCAAGTGGATACGAAATTTCTTTTCACGACTGTAACGATGCCGCGAGTGCTGCTGCTCCTGTCAACTTTGACTCTGGGATTCTTTATAGGATTAATCACGGCCAGCATACTGCGCAGAAAATCGGGCAAAGTGAAATAAAAAACTAATGTCAGACACGGATTTACACAGATTTACACAGTTGTCTATATTCATTCTTTAAACCGTGTTCCTTCGTGGTGAAAAATAATCCGTGTTAATCTGTGTTAATCCCGTCTAAGTAACTTTATAATTGAGCATCGACATACGAGGTATGATTTTATATGAAATATTCAGGTCTGAGCGATGATCCGAAGAGCATAAAAGCCGCACGCGGCAATCCGACCGACTTTAAAGTTATTCAGCAATTCACATCCGAGAGTTCCGCCCGTGCATGGGAACGGCGAATGCTGAACCAGGGATATGATAGAGATACGAGCGGCAAAGGCTGGAAATATGGATTTACCTATTCACTGAGAAGTCAGAACGCATTCCATTGATTATTTACCCCATGAGATAGGTTAAACCGCCATCTCACGGGGTGAACTATTTATTATTCTTTCTTCGTGGTTCTCAGTGCCCTTCGTGGTGAACCATATACATAAAGGAAATGCAGAATACGACAGACATAATTTTTCGTGAGGAGCAGAAGTTCAGCTTATTGCTGCGCTGGCTGGTTTATGTGTCCATGGGCCTGTCGGTGGGGTTTAGTGTTTTTGCATTGCAGAAAGAGTTTACCGGGCAACGTTCATCGGAGACATGGGAGATTTTTCTGGCCGGACTTGCCGGGATCGGGATACCGGTAGCTATCATGGCGTTGTTTTTGTTTTTGAAGATGGAAACCGAGGTTCGCCCGGACGGTTTGTATGTACGTTATGCACCTTTCCACATTCATTTCAAGCGATTCGGGCCGGAAGATTTGAGCGAATATTATGCCCGGCGGTATAAACCTATCCGTGAATATGGCGGCTGGGGGATTAGATGCAGCTTTAGAAATGGCAAGGCGTATAACGTAAGCGGCAATCGAGGCGTGCAGCTTGTATTGGGCAACGGCAAGAAACTGCTGATAGGCTCGCAAAAGGCCGATGAGCTTGCCGCCGCGATTGCCAGGATAAAATAAAAGCAGAAGAGCCGGCCATACCTATGGCATAAATTGACGATTGACTGCCCCTTCAACTCTATTCAGAGCTTGCCCCATTCGAAGAAACCCAAAAAGCCTTCTCAAGCAAATTCTTAAATTAATTTATGCTTTATTCTACAAAAAGTGATAATATTAGGTTTTCGAGATGTCCGCACCGTATAGAGATGATTAGGGGAATTGCGAAATGGTGGATAAGCTCTTAGAGCAGTTAATAGAAGATTTTGATCGTGAAAAACTTATCCAGTTCTATAAGCAATCCAGCGATAAATTTCGTAGTACTGTAAGCGAGGATTATTCCAACTATCTGCCGGAAGGAGACAGCAGGTTTGGAAAAATCGAGCAGATAGGGGAAATTGAATATGAAAAGCAGGCAAAAACTATAGCTTTTTTCGTGTGCCCGGTCAGCGGGGAATTGTCGGATAAGGATTCAAAGAAAAAGCAGTATGAGATTGGAAAAAAGATACTTAAGGATAATTACCGCGATGCAGGTATATTTGTCTTTCATGGGGACAACAATTTCAGATTAAGCCTTATCGCTGCTTCATATTCCGGGCCGAAAAGAGAATTTACGACATTTAGAAGATACACCTATTTTGTCAGCCCTGATTTAACCAATAAGACTTTCAAAGATCAGCTTAAAAAGTGTGATTTTTCAAGTATTGAAAAAATCCTCGAAGCATTCTCAATAGAAGCGGTCAACAAGGATTTCTATACTCAGATTGCGTTAAAATTTACAGAATTGACGGGAGGATGGAGAAAAGTAGGCAGTAAGAAGATACAAAAAGAAGCTCGTATGAAGCTTCCTGGCGCAATTGATGAAACTATTTACAAAGAATTTGCAGTTCGTCTGATTGGCCGTTTGATATTCTGCTGGTTCTTAAAGAAAAAAACTTCTAAAAATAATATTCCGTTAATACCCGAAGGAGTTTTATCCACAACTTCACTTGATAAAAATAAAGGTATTGGTGGATATTATCACAGCATTCTGGAACCGCTATTTTTTGAAGTATTAAATACGCCGCTAAAAAAGCGAAACGATAATTATCAAAAGGAACCGTGGTTACTGATCCCCTTCCTTAATGGTGGTCTTTTTACTCCACATGAGCATGATTTTTACGATATTGATGATACCGGTTACTCAAAACATATCAACACACTTACAATCCCTAATAACTGGATTCGAGAACTGCTGGAAATCTTTGAACGATACAATTTTACTATCGATGAAAACACACCGGTGGATATTGAGTTGTCAATTGAGCCGGAAATGTTAGGTCGTATTTTTGAAAATCTGCTAGCTGTAATCAATCCCGAAACCGGCGAAACCGCACGTAAAGCTACAGGAAGTTATTATACTCCCAGAGCTATCGTCGAATACATGGTCGATGAGAGCCTCAAGCAATACCTGCTCACCAATACCAGCATTGATGAAGATAAAATCACAGAGCTTCTTTCTTATGCGGATGCCGATGAAAATAAGTTGTCAGAAAATCAAAAAGAATCTGTTATCCAGGCTTTACATGAGGTCAAGATAATAGATCCAGCCTGCGGCAGTGGTGCTTTTCCGATTGGTATTTTGCAGAAAATCCTACTGGTTCTTCAAAAACTTGACCCTGATTCGCAAAAGTGGCTTGCAAGAATGATGAGTAATGTACCCGATCCGCTTATTCGCAAGGAACTGAAAAAGAAGATCAAAGTACCTAACTATATCCATAAGCTTGGCATTATCCAGGATTGTATTTTTGGTGTTGATATTCAGCCGATAGCAGTAGAAATTTCCAAACTGCGTTGTTTCCTTTCCCTAATCGTAGATGAAGATGTTGACGATAAACAGGAAAATCGTGGCATTGAACACCTTCCCAACCTCGAATTCAAATTTGTATGTGCAAATACGCTTATAAACTTGCCCGAAACAGAAATTACAGAAGCCAAAAAATCACGAAGCAAATATGGCCCCAAAGAATTCAAGGGTCAAAACCTTATGTTTGAGGCAGAAGGTAAAATAAAAGAGCTCAAAGAACTGAGGGAATTATATCTGACTGCAATGCCGGGCGAGAAAAAGAAAATAGAAGATCGCTTTTGCAAAGTACAATCTGATATGTTTAAGCACAGCTTAGCATGGGGAGGTATAGAATCAAAGACATCCAAACTTTCTCAATGGAATCCATTTTCAGACGAAGTAAGTAGCTGGTTTGATCCAGATTGGATGTTTGGGATAAAAGATGGTTTTGATATAGTAATAGCTAATCCACCTTGGGGTGTAAAAGTTAGCGATGAACAGCGAATAAAGTTATCCTTGGAAGTTAACAAAAACTTGGATAGTTCAGAGTATTTTATTCTTAGGTCACAGTCATTAATGCATCAAAAATCACTACTTACTTTTATTGTACCAAAATCAATGATATTTGCAAATAATTGGAGAGTTTCACGACAGTTTTTGCTTAATAAAAATATTGTAGACGTAGCAGATGCAGGAATTACTTTTAAGAACGTAAATTTAGAGTCTTTTGTTTTCATCGTAAATAACACGGACTACTCAGGCTGTAATAACAATGTTAGGATAAGCAGATTCGAGCCAGTAAGGAGGTATAATCCAACTAAAGTATTGCATCAACTCCCCTATATAAGTCAAGATATGATGTGTAGAGCTGACAGTATTAATCTTGCAAATCTGTGTCCCGTTTCAAAGAGTATTGTCAATAAAATACAAGAGAGTGGGCAATTTTTAGAAAACATATCGAGAGAGGTTTTCCGTGGACTATATATCCCAGATTCTGTAAAAGAAAAAATATTAGATAAAGGAAGCACATTATATGTTAATAAAGTGCCAGACGTAGCTCTATACATCATAAAAAGGGTACGTAAATTGGATTTTTCAAAAATTAGTAAATCAAATAAAAGTGTTATAGAAAAGCTAAGTCGAGACAGAATAATTGTAAAAGTTCTACGAGGGAAAAAACTTACTTGTACTTTCGCAAGAAGAGAACTTCTTACAACGGAAAAACTTGTAAATTTAGTTATAATGGACTCTGACACTTCTCTCTTTTATGTCTTAGCATTATTAAATTCTTCACTTACCTCATTCTACTTCGCAAAAGCAATATTTAGTGATATTACAGAAACTTCTCGAGTAATGGATGATTGTTATCTTCGCAAAGCCCCAGTTAGAAGATTATGTATTGCAGATCAAAAACCGTTCGTATCGCTTGTGAATAAAATCCTTGCTGCCAAAGAGGCAGATCCTCAGACAAATACAAAATGCTTGGAAAGTCAAATTGACCAGATGGTTTACAAACTCTACGACCTGACAAAAGAGGAAATCGAGATCGTCAAAAATTATTTCAAAGTGAAAAGGTAGTGACAAGAATGCCACATAAAGCTTTTATAACCAATGAAAAGACCAAGACATTAAAGAAAAGGCTAACAGAGCTTATCGAGCATAGTGAAGAGCTAAAGTTCTTAGTTGGCTTTTTTTACTTTTCTGGCTGGAGTCAGATTTACGAAAGCTTAAAGGACAGAGATGACTTAGAGATAAAGGTGCTTGTCGGACTCGATGTTGATAAAAAACTCTTTTCAATAATGGAATATGCTCAGCAGGGAGACGAAAAGACAAACGAGGAAAAGGCCGATGATTTTTTTGAGTCTTTATCAATAGCAATCAACAGCGAGCAGCTTGATAACGAGGATTTCTACAGGCAGGTCGATCTCTTTGTAAAATTAGTAGAGCAAGACAAGCTCAAGATAAAAAAGACGCAGGAGCCAAATCACGCTAAGCTGTATATATTCAAGATTAAGGAGCATTTGAGCGGCATCGCCGATTGCAAATTCATTACGGGCAGCAGTAACTTAACGAAGGCGGGGATTTCCGAACAGAACGAATTTAATGTTGAGATAGGCGATTACGGTACAGATAAGGCCCAGGAGTATTTTGATGGTCTTTGGGAGACGGCTTTAAAGATAACCGAAGAGCCGCAGCGTAAAAAGGACCTGCTCGAACTTATACACAACCGTTCACAGGCTGCTCTTGTAACTCCATTTGAAGCTTACGTTAAGGTATTGAAGACCTACATTGACTTGCAGAAGCAAAGGCAGATAAAGCCGCACGTAAGCAAACTATTGGAAGATAGAGGTTATAAATCGTACAGCTATCAAAGCGATGCGGTCAACCAGGCATTGACGATAATTGATAATTATAACGGCGTTATTATAGCTGATGTTGTGGGGCTCGGTAAAAGTGTTATAGCCTCGATGATAGCAAAGAATATGGGCAAACGAGGGCTTATTATCTGCCCGCCGGGACTTATTGGAGATAAATCAATACCAAGCGGCTGGAATCAATATATCCATGACTTTCAGCTTTATGACTGGGTAATTTACTCCTCCGGGGATTTGGAAGGAGCCCATAAATACCTTCAACTGTACGGCGAGGATATTGAGGTTTTAATTGTTGATGAGGCACATCGGTACAGGAATCAGGACACTCAAAGTTATGAAATTTTAAGTGCAATCTGTAGTAAGAGGCAGGTAATGCTTTTGACCGCTACGCCTTTTAATAATAGCCCCGCCGATATATTTTCCCTGCTTAAACTATTCATTGTTCCCGGCAAATCCAAAATAACACTTGACGAGAATTTGGACGCAAGGTTTTCTCATTATGAAAAGAAATTCAGGATGCTTTCATTTATAAGCAAGAATCATAATTCGCCAATCGATGAAAAACGTTCAAAAGCAGAAGGTTATTATAAACAATTGTTTGATTCACTTCCAATTGATATGTCAGTTGTGCAGGGACAGTCAAGGCATTTGGCAGATGAGATACGTGCAGTGCTTGAGCCTATTATGATAAGGCGGAACAGGCTGGATTTGAAAAATGATCCTGTTTACAGCAAGGAAGTCACTGAGCTTTCCGAGGTTCAAAATCCGGTTGAACTATTTTTTGAACTTACAAAAGAGCAGTCAGAATTTTACGATGATGTGATAAATGAATACTTTTGCGAGGAGGGTAGATTTACAGGTGCGATTTATCAGCCGTTTAGCTATGAAAAGAAAGTTGACGAAGATGAACTTGATGAGGAAGGCAACAGAATATTCCAGCAGCAAAGAAACCTTTTTGACTTTATGCGGCGATTACTGGTCAAGAGATTCGAAAGCTCGTTCGGCTCCTTCAGCCAGAGTATAGAGAATTTTATTACGGTTCATAAATGCGTTAAGAAATTCATCGAGAAAACAGAAGGAAAGTATGTTCTTGAAAGAAAGATAGTTGAAAAGGCATATGAAAATGATCCCGATGAATTGGAAAAAGCGTTACTTGATTTCGCTGCCATGATTGAGGAAATAACTGAGACGAAGCATAACAGGATTTACGACATAAATAAATTTCATGATAAAGATCTATTCCTGAAAAATATCGACAGCGATATTACTCTTTTCGAACAAATCAGGACGAAGATAGCTGAGCTTAAACTTGTTCAGAACGATCCCAAGAGCAAAAAGCTTGTAGAAGAAATTGGAAAGATTATAACTGCACCGAAGGAAAGTGAACCTCAAAGGAAGGTAATTATCTTCACGGAGTACACAGATACAGTTAAACATCTTCAACCAATAATTGAAAAAGCCTTTGAAGATACGGTATTAACCATTAAGGGTAATATCGGGAAAAAGCAGAATGAGATTATGCTTAATGATTTTGATGCGAGTATTGCTTCCAATCATCAGAATGATAATTATAGCATATTGCTGACAAGCGATAAGTTATCTGAGGGGTATAATCTAAACAGGGCCGGGGCTGTAATCAATTATGACATACCCTGGAATCCTACGAGAGTAATTCAAAGAGTCGGCCGGATAAATCGTATAGGTAAGAAGGTCTTTGCTGATCTTTATATTTATAACTTTTTCCCAACCGAACAGGGATCGGATGTTGTAAAGAGCAGGCAAATCGCTTCTCAGAAAATGTTCTTGATTCATAATACCCTGGGCGAGGATTGCAAGATATTCGATGCCGATGAGACACCTTCTCCGGCAGAGCTTTATAAGAAAATCAATACGAATCCTGAAGAGATGGATGAGGAAAACCTTCTTACAAAAATAAGAAGTGAATTTACTCGAATTACAGAAGAACATCCTGAAGTTATTGAAAGAGTTGACCACCTGCCGAACAGAATAAAAACTGCAAAAAGCTTCGATTCTTATAATCTTGTGGTATTTCGTCGCAAGGCTTTGGGATTATTCATTCAAAAGTCAGTCGTTGATAAAGATGCCAATATCAATGTGCAAGATGTGCTTGTTGATAATGCTATTGAGCTTATCAGATGTAGTTATGATGAAGAGAGGCTCGATCTAAGTGGGGATTTTTGGAAACATTATGAGAAAATAAAAGAGCATAAGTTGAAATTTCATACTGCTAAAAATGAAATATCGCTTGAAGTCAAAGCAATGAATAATCTACAAAGTGCTTTGAAAAACTATATGTCTGATCTTGAAGAATACCTGCCGTTTATAAGGGATTTGATAAAGGATTTGAGATACTATCATACTATTCCGAAATATTCGGTCAGAAGAATTGCAAACCTTGAACTGAAAGCTGAAAAGCCCAAGGAATTAAAGAAATTCATCCGTGAAATTAAGCTGTTGATACATAATCTGGGGAACGATTATCTTGAGATCGTTGAAAAGAGGGTGAAAGACAACCGGGATGAAATCATAATCGCTGTTGAAAATGTCAGTAAATAAATCAAAGACAAAGAACGAAATAAGCAGATTGACGAAACAATCGCCTACCCCTGCGGCTTAACAATAAAGTGAGAAAACACGTGGAAATTTTCAATTTTAATCACAAAAAGCTCTAAAAAATCAAAATAATCGTCAGAAATTAATCAAAACATTCCGTTTAGTGCTTCGGATTTACAGTAATTGCAGCATAGTAAATTGCTATCGTTTTTTAAGGATTGACATGGGAGCGAAAGTATCATATATAATGCGGTTTTGAGTCAACTTTAATGTTAGTAGGAGAACTTTAGAATGTCAGAACAACGAGTATATTTCTTCGGCGGCGGAAAAGCCGAAGGCAATGCAACGATGAAAGTGCTGCTGGGCGGTAAAGGGGCGAATCTCGCCGAGATGACGAGCCTCGGTGTGCCTGTGCCGGCGGGCTTTACTATCGGTACGAAGGTTTGTGATGAATATAATAAATCCAAGGGAAAGTGGCCGAAAGGGCTCGCCGAGGAAATCGATAAGAACCTCGCGAAGCTCGAAAAGGCCATGGGCGCAAAGCTCGGCGACCCCAACCAGCCCCTCTTAGTAAGCGTAAGAAGCGGAGCCGCCGTATCGATGCCTGGAATGATGGATACCGTGCTTAATTTGGGGCTTAACGATGACGTGATTGAGGGGATCATCAAGAAGACGGGTAATCCTCGGTTTGCGTACGACATTTATCGCCGGTTCATCGATATGTTCGGCGACGTAGTAATGGGCTGCAGCCACGAATATTTCGAAGAGGTAATTCACGCCGCCAAGGAAAAGGCCGGCGTCGAGCTCGACAACAAGCTCAGCGCCAACCAGCTAAAAGACGTCGTCGACAAATACAAAGCCGTCTACAAAAAGCACGTCGGCGAACTCTTCCCGCAGGACGGCAAACTCCAGCTCACCCACGCCATCAACGCCGTCTTCGGCTCGTGGAATATCGCCCGGGCGGTCAAGTATCGCCAGCTCAACAACATCACCGGCCTACTCGGAACCGCCGTCAACGTCCAGGCGATGGTCTTCGGCAACATGGGCTCCGACTGCGGCACAGGCGTC
>Ga0210003_1001298_pt1 | contig 22188 bp, 21 predicted proteins | sample LantaG_FD_182804 | JGI IMG/M metagenome (GOLD analysis project Ga0210003, IMG submission 182804) | Deep subsurface microbial communities from Baltic Sea to uncover new lineages of life (NeLLi) - Landsort_02402 metaG (SPAdes) (version 2) | ecosystem: Environmental > Aquatic > Marine > Oceanic >... | reverse complement strand
CTCCAACTTTCAACTCACCGCGTCGATCAGCAGGTTCTGCGGCTTCAGGTCCCGGTGCAGCACCCTGTGCGCGTGGCAGTAGGCGATCCCGGCCAGCATCTGGTACAGGTACAGCTTGACCAGCCTACCGTCGGAGCCCAGCCTCGGGTGCGCATCCATGTGCTTTTTCAAATCCAAATCCAAAAACTCAAAGACGAGGTAGAGCTTGGCGTCAGAATGCACAACATCCTGGAGTCGCACCACGTTGGCGTGCTGGAGCTCTTTGAGAAGCGAAATCTCCCGGATGGCGGTGGAGGGCACTCCTTCCTCCTCCTGCTCGAGCCTGATCTTTTTCAGGGCGATCGTCGCGCCCGTCGCCCTGTCGCGGGCCTTGTAGACGACTCCATAAGTCCCCTCGCCGATCTTCTCGACTTTCTCGTACTGAGATTCGAGTGTTTCGTTTTGGGTGGTGGTGGTAAAAGTGTGCGGGAAAGAGAGTGAGGAGGAGAAAGAGGTGAGACGAGATGCGAGACGAGAGAGGTCGGGGGGTTGAAGAGAAGAAGAAGAAGAGGAGGTCCGCTAGGTCGCGATGAAGAAGAACTCTTCGAGAGATCGCTCGCTCGCTCTTTTTCCGCCTTCAGCGAACTCATGCTTCTTTCTTCTTCTCTTTGTCATTCTCTTTTGCTTCCCTGCACTTCTGGTCTTCTCTTTTCCTTTTCTCTCGCCGAGTGAAACGTTCATGCTCATAAACAGAGACGCGGACCCGGAGCAGGAAAGACAGGTAGCAGGAGAAGGAGAAGGAGAAGGAGAGAAGAGAGAAGAGAGAGGAGAGAAAAAAAACATCGAAAAAAGGAGCGGCAAAAAAAAAAAAAGACAAAGACGAAGAGAGAAAAAAAAACGCACCCTCTCCATCCTTCTTGCGCGCCGTTTCCACGGCTTCTGTCACGGCTCGGGTCTCCGGGGCCTCTATCTGGTGCGATAGGGAGTAAAGGAGAGCGCAGAGAGCGTAGGGAGGAGGAAGAACAAAGGGGGGAGCGTCTTTTTTTTTTTCAAGCAGCCATTGCTCCCTACTTGTGCTCGAACGAAAAGAGGCGAAAGGAAGAAGAAAAAATCCAACGACGGCGTCGACGACGGCTGCTCTGCTTTCACTCTTTCTTCTTCTTCTTCTTCTTCTTCTTCTTCTTCTTCTTCTCTCTTCCGCGACCAGCGACGACAAGCAGCGACGAATTTCACGCTGCCTCTTGTCCGCGCTGAGTTCCTCTTGATCGCCTCTTGCGTTCTCTTTAAGAGCCAGAGGCGGATCGAAGTTTCTTAAGCCAGCACGCGAGACGCGAGCGGTTCGATCAAACTCTCTCTCTACTAGAAAGAGAAGCCGTCGGCCATTGAGCTCTCTCTGCATTCACGCGCGTGAAACTCCTGTCAGGAAGCTTTATCTCCCGCTGCTCTTGCTCAAGAGCATAGAACAGATACGCGTGGCTCTCTGTGCTGATTTTCAAATCAGAGCAAGCTCTAGAAGACCTCCGACGCAAGGACGAAAGGCAGCGACATCTCAACAATGACGACGGCGACGGCGACAAAGAGCGGCGCTGAGGCTGAGGCCGCCGCCTTGGCAGCAGCAGCAGCAGCCCATCCTCCTCCCGCTGCTGATGATGCGCCGATGACGACCTCGTCGTCTTCAGACGATGAAGAAAGCGAAAACGAGGAAACAAATACTTCTTCTTCTTCTTCCCTCCCTTGGCTCCTGGGCTTTGTCGAGCCCCCGACGACGACGCTCTCGCTGCTCCGCCACCACTTCCGCTCGAAGATCGGGGGTCGCCCGGCCTGGCTGGACCCTTGCTCCTTGCCGACGCCGGCGCAGCTGTGCTGCGGCGTCACTGGGAGTCCCTTGGATTTCCTTTGTCAAGTTTATGCGCCGTTGGACGAGAGCGAGAGTGACGACGACGATGAAGAGGTCGAAGAAGCAACTCGACGAAAAAACAATCACGACGACGCCTTCCACCGTGCCGTCTTCGTCTTCGTCGGCCCCTCCGGCTCCGCCCTGGGCAACTCCAACGACCCTTCGATCGGCAACAGGTCGATCCGCGCCTTCCGGTGCCAGCTCCCTCGACAGAATGACCACTATTCGCCGTCGCCGCCTCCGCGAGAAGGGTGCCCTCCGCCAAAACTCGTGGACCTCTGCGCCGTCACCAACGCAGACAGGTGGCGCGTCGCGGAGTGCGAGGCTTCTATCGTCGCTGCTGCTGCCGAGGCTGCTGTCGCTGCTGGTGGAAGTGGGCAGATTGCCGCGGCGGAGGCGGAGGCCGCGGCGAATGCCGCCGCCGCGGCGTTTGCAAAGGGAGAAGGAAGTGGAGCGAATTCTTCTTCTTCTTTTCCTCCGCTGCGCCTGTTCCCCGAGGCGGAGCTCGTTGTCGAAGAGGAAGGCTCGGACTGCGGCAGCGACCTGGAAGAGGCCGTGGCTGCGGCTGAGAGGGCGATGAAGGCGGCGACGAGGACGACGACGGCAACGGCGACGAAGGCAACACCTGCTGCTTCTGCTCCGCCAACGCCGGCGCAAAAGCGAGAAGAAACAGAACAAGGAGCCGCCGAAGTCGCCGAAGCCACCGAAGCAGACGAGGAAGAAGCGGACGCCGAAATGATGGACTCTGTCGAGGCCGCGGTCCACCCCGACGCCGCGGCGATGGCGCGCTTCGCCGCCCGCGTCGCCCGAGCGCCCTCGCAGGTGCTGAGGTACCGCTTCGACCGAAGGAGGCAGAAAAAGCAGCAAAACTTGTCGAAAAAGACAAAAGACGACACGATCTGGCCCCGCGCCTCGCCTCTGCCTCCCTCGACCGTTCCCCCGTGCTCCAACTGCGGCGCCCCTCGTGCCCTGGAGTTTCAGCTCCTGCCGCAGATGCTCAACTTCCTGGGGTGCGACGCTGCGGATGAGGAGGCGCCCGACTGGAGTTGCGTCGGCGTCTGGAGCTGCGTCAAGAGCTGCAGCTCTTCGAAGGAGATGAAGAGTGGTTTCACACCTTCGAGTGCTCCTGCTCCTTCTGTTCCCGTCTCTAAGACGGGCAGCGCCGGGATCAGCGGTGGTCCCTCGGCATACCTCGAGGAGTTTGTGTGGGTGCAGCCGAGCGACGCGCAGCAGCAAGGAGGGAGTTAGGAGGAAGAGAGAAGGATAAAAAATTCCGCCCCTCTTTTTCTCTCGTCACACTTTTTCTTTTTCCCTTTTCGAGTCTGAATTTTGTGGATTTGACGCGAGTTTTGTAGAATGAATGAATGGATTATTGGAATACAAATGATGTTGGTGATGATGGTGGGCTGTGTACAGAGAGAGAAACGGCTCGTTGTTTCGGAGGAGGGAAGAGGAAGAAGAAAAAACTTGAAAGAAAAAAATCAAACGACGACCGGCGGCGGAACGCTGCTCGTATTATTGTTCCCGCCAGGCCCCCTCCCGCCTCCTCCTCCATTCACCACCACCACCTCATCGTCATCTTCCCCGTCGACCAAATTCACGGGAACCAGCCTCACGAAAGCGTCCGGAGGCCCGCCGCCGACCTTGGGCATCGAGAACAGCACCGACGACAGCTCCGCAATCGCCCTCTCGAGCAGCGCGACGAGCTCGGCGGCGGCAGAGGTCCGCTCCGCGATGGCGGCGTCACCGGCGACGGAGTCAGCGGCGGCGGCGGCAGCCACTGCGCCTCGAGGCGAGGAGAGAGGGCTCGTGGCGGACGCTGCGGCTGCAAAGGCCTTGGTCTGCGCGATCTCCTTGGCCAGGCGCAGCGAGAGGTCCTCCAAAAAGACTCCGGTGCCCGGGCACCCGCCAAACCATTTTTTCGCGTCGCGCTCGCGGCCGAGCAGGCGAGCGAGCGCCGCCCGGGGAGGGGCCCGAGGGGTGAAGAGCGCCTCGAATCTCGACGCCGACGACGAGGAGGGGAACTCTCCCATCTTCTTTTGCAGGACCTTGACGACGACGGAGCCACGGGGGAGGAGCAGAGAAGGTTGAGCAGCAGAGGCTTTGCTTCCTTCTCCACCACCTCCACCTCCGCTTCCGCTTCCCGCTCCTCCGACCAGGTCGAAAGGGTCGGCCCCTTCCTCGAGCTTCCTCTCCTGCTCCGCCTCGGCCTCCCGCAGCGACGCCTCCATCGCGTCGCGCAGGTCGAGCATCTCCTCCTGGTCGTCGAGCCAGACGTGCGCGGCCTCGACCCAGAGCTTGGCGTCCCTGGGGTCGCTTTCGTTCCCTTCGTTAACGCCGCCTCCGTCGCTCTCTTCGTCGTCGCCGCCGCCGCCGCCGCCGTCGCCGCCGCCGAGCACGCGGGCGGCCGCCCGCCTCTGCCTCTCCCTGTCCCTGACGCGGGCCGCGGTCGCGTCCAGCGCCGCGACGGCCCTCGCCACGGGCACTTTGGGCAGGTGCACCAGGCTGTCCATGCACCGGGAGCGCGCCGAGCCGTTGAGGGGGTCGCAGAGCGGGTCGTAGCCGGTTTCCCCTTCGTCATCGTCGTCGTCCTCCTCCTCATCGTCCTCGTCGAGGTCGTCGTCGACGTAGGAGTCGGTGTCGTCAGGGTCGCTATCTCTCTTGCCCTCGCTCCGTCCCTTGGTCTGTCCCTTGGTCTGTCCCTTGCCCTTCTCGTCGTTATCGTTGTCGGACTGCTCTACCTGCTTGCGCTTGACCTTGTCTGCCCTCGAGGGTTTGGACCTGGAGGATTTTGACTGTTTGGCCTTTTCGGCAGCGGCAGCAGCAGCAGCAGCAGCAGCAGACGCGGCCTCGAGCTTCTTCCTGAAGGCCGCTATCTCGTCGGCCTGCACCGCCTGCGCCGCCGCCTGCGCCGCGAGCGCGGCGCGAGGGGACGCCGCGACCTCGGTCCTGCGCGCCGTCGAGGCCGGGCGCGCGGAGTGAGAGAGGTTGTTAGCGGCGGCGGCGGGTAAGGTCAAGGTCGAGGCTGCAAGGGCGGCGTTAGCGTTTGCTTTTTTTGCATTGGCCGTCGAATTAGACGCCGGAGCACCGCCTCGGCGCTGCGCCTCGGCCGCGGGTGCAGCTGTCGCGGACGGCGCCGCGGCGGCCCGCGCCGAGGAAGAGGCCCCCGCCGAGGCGGGGGCGCGGGCGGGCGCGGCCTTTTTCTTCGTCATCTTAAGCTCTTTATTTCTTCGAGGGCCGAGGAAGAAAAAATGAGGTACTCGAGCAAGCTCTTTCTCTCACTTCCGATCGACAAAAAAAAAAGTTCGAAGCTCTTCGATCAAAGAAAAAGAGAAAAACCAGCAGCCATGGCGCGACGTACGTTTTGCTCTCTTTCTGTTTTGTTTCCGAGGCCCTTGATGCAGCAGCGAGCGTCTGCTCTCGTTCGCCGGTGGAGAGAGAAGCGGCGAGAAAGGAAGCGAGCGGCGAGAGAGAAAGAGAAAGACGAAGAAGCCTCGCGATCGGCCGCCGCCGCTGCGCTGGAACGCCCATCGCTCTCTTCTTCTCTCTTTGCTCTCTTCTCCCTCGCCTCTTTCTCTCCCACCGGCACGGCTTCGGTCCCCTGCGATCGTCGCATGCGATCTCCCTCGATCGCCTCTGCGACCCGCCCGAGAGAAATCGAGCCAAAGCGCGGGAGACAGAGGGGCTTGGACGCCAATCACCACCCAGAAGCGGGCGTCGTCGTCGGACCTTGGTCGTCGTCGATTGGCGCGCGAACCGCAGCCGACTTCCGCGCCCCTTCGATCGCGCCTTGCATACCTTGCGCTCTCCTGCTCTCTCGCCCGGCAGTCGCGCGAGAGTCCTCTCTTTCGGTTTTGCGCAAGCGAGAGCTTCGAAGCGGCTATCCTCGTGCAGCGATGCGGGAGAGAAGATTCCGCGAAATCACAAGAGCCGCCGCCGATCGAGTTTTTTTTTTCCTCTTCGACTTCTTCGACCTCCTCTTCTTCTTCGACCTCTTCGACCTGGACCCTCTCTCTCTCTTTTCTTCTTCCACTCACACTCCCACCCCACCTCGCAACCACCCACCACCTCCAACCACCCCCACCCCACCAACTCAACTCAAAACCAAACAACAGGCCCGTCCCGCTGCTACAGGCAGATCAAGAACAAGCCCTATCCCAAGTCCCGCTTCTGCCGTGGCGTCCCTGACCCCAAGATCCGCATCTTCGACGCCGGGCTCAAGCGCGCGCCCGTCGACTTCTTCCCGCACTGCGTGCACCTGGTCTCCTGGGAGAAGGAGCAGATCTGCTCCGAGGCCATGGAGGCCGCCCGCATCGCCGCCAACAAGTACATGGTCAAGCACGGCGGCAAGGACTCGTTCCACCTCAGGGTTCGCATCCACCCCTTCCACGTGCTCCGCATCAACAAGATGCTCACGTGCGCCGGGGCCGACAGGCTGCAGACGGGCATGCGCGGGGCCTACGGCAAGCCGCAGGGGACCTGCGCCCGCGTCGACATCGGGCAGGTGCTGCTGTCGATCAGGTGCAAGGACGTGCACTCTCCGCTGGCGGCCGAGGCCCTGCGTCGTGCCAAGTACAAGTTCGCCGGGCGACAGAAGATCGTGGCCTCGAGGAACTGGGGCTTCACCAAGTTCACGAGGGACGACTACGTGGCGTGGAAGAAGGAGGGCAGGCTGGTCAACGACGGCGTGACCGCCAAGCTGCTCGACAAGAAAGGGCCGGTGAGCAAGCGCAAGCCGCAGCACGTGGTGCCGACGCCGTCGAGGAACTGCTCGGTGCCGCTGCACGTGCAGTAGGCTTGATGGATTTGGATGTTTTGATCTGTGTTTTTTTTATTATCAACTCTGAGGTGTCGCCGCTGTGTCGTCGTTCGAGATGGATGGGATGCAGCAGAAAAGGGGAAGAGGAGGAGGAGAGGAAGAAGAAGAGAGAGAGAGAGAGAGAGAGAGAAAAAAGAGGAATGATTTTTTCGATTTTTGATCTCGATCTCGAGGGGTTGAAAAAGAGTTGAGAAAGAGGGTTGAGACAGGAGAAAAAGTTTTCTTCTTCTTCGCTCGACCTTCTCCTCTCTCTCTTCCTCTTCCTCTTCCCCTTCTCCCACTTTCCTGCTGTGTCTTTTTGGTGTTTGCTTTTGTTCTTTCGCGCGCGCGAGTGTGTGTAAAACGAGGCTTTTCTCAAGGGGGCGAAATCATCTTTCTTTCTTTATTCTTCGAAAATGTTAGCTGGTGGAAGTCAGCGAGGGAGAGTGACATTCTTTTATCAAGTCCAGGTACGCTTTCGTTGAGCTCTCAGCTGCTGCTGCAAACGACCGCGAACCATTAAAGTGCTCAATTCGTCATGTTGCTATTGTTATTTTGGTCGTTGTTGTTACAATTCCGCTTGCGCGGAGAGAGAAAAGCGGGAAAGAAAAGAAGAAGAAGAGGAAGAAGGACTTTGCCTCTTTCTTCTTCTCCTTCTCACCTCCTCTGCTGCTGCTTCCGCTCCCTCCTCTGCGACCTCCCGTCCTCGTGGTAGGCCCGCGACTGGTGCTCCCTGAACGACGCAAGGTCCGAATCGAGCAGCGAAGCGGAAGGAGGCGCGGCGTTGGAAGCGTCGTCGTCGTTGGCGGCAGCAGCAGCGGCAGCGGCAGCAGCAGCAGCGGCATTCGCGCCTCCCTTCCCTTTCTTCCCTCGATACTCAAACCCGACCCCGGCCCTGTCGAGCCACCGCGGCCCTTCGAACCGCCCGTCGTCGCCGGGAGCCGCCGTTTCTGCTCCTCCTCCTCCTCCTCCTCCGATCCCCGCTGCCGCGACTGCCGCCTCCGCCGCCCGCCGACGCATCACAGCCTCCCACCCGCTGCCCCGGGTCGCCTCCCCTCTCGCCCTGGCCAGCTTCTCCTCCAGGTCGGCCCGGGTCATCCCCGGGACGTAGGCCTCGAGCTCAGCCTCGAGGGCGGCGAGGCGGGCCGAGAGGTAAGGGGTGATTGGAGCGATAGTGTTGTTATCTTTTTTACCCTCTTGTTCTTGTTCTCGTTCTTCTTCCGCCCTTGCTACTCTCGCGGCTGCCTCGGCGTCTTCGGCCCTGATTGGGGCGTGGGGCCTGCACCCAGCGGTGCGCGCCGCGTTGACGAGCTCCGGGATCAGGCCCGCGGGGAGGTCGAAGGCGTCGATCGTCGGCGGCGTTGGTGGTGGGGGTGCTTGGTTCTGACCTCCTTGATTTTGACCTCCTCCTTGACCTTGACCTCCTCCAACTTCTTCAAGTCCAACAGCTTCAACCTCTTCGTCCCAGTGCCTCTCCCCGGTCCTCGAGGCCTCCGCCACGGCCTCGTGCAGCCTGAAGTCGAAGTAGCTGGCCCCTTCTCCGCCCTCGAGGAACCCGTAGTCCTCGTTGCCCCGCTGCTGGTCGCTGGTGTATTCGAGAAAGGCCGGACCGTTGCGGGCCGCGAAGACGGCGAGCGTGTCGATCCTGCGATGGAGGGCCGCGTCAAGGGGGGCCGGCACCGGCGGTGGGGCTGGGCCGGAGAGGCGAGGCCACATCTGAGAATACGGAGTGTGTGTTGAGAGAGAGCGAATCAAACGAGAGCAAGCTCTCCTCTCCGCGGAGGAGCGCGGAGAGAAAAGGGAGAATCGAGTTTTGAGACTGATCGATCGCCGACCGAGATTTTTTTTTTTTTTTTTTTTTTTTTTTTTGTTCTTCGAGAGTTCAGAAATCGATAAAAAGAGAGCTCAACTCTTTTCTCTCTCTCTCCTCCCAAACAGCCATCTTCATGACCCGGAACCTCGTGGCCGCCCTGGCCAGGCGAGCGAGGAGCTCGCAGCTGAGTGTGATGCCCACTCGCGGCGGCGGAGGCGGCCCCGTGGCGCTGAACAAGCCCGCGGCGAAGGAGGTGAGATTGGAGAAGAAGGATGAGGAAGAAGAAGGGCGATTGAAAAAAGCGAGGTCGGCGAGGGGTCGATTTCGAGCTCACCTGTGAATCTTTGATGAATTCAACCGGGTGGAGCTGGAGAACACGAACGCGTTCTCTCTGTCGCGAAGAGAAATGTGGAATCGCGAGGGAGAGCAGAGCGGGAAAAAGAGAGAAAGGAGATGGAAGATGGTGGGCGCGGCCGCCAATCGACGACGAACGTTTTTTTTTCTTTTCTTTTCTTTTCGACCTTGACCTCGACCTCGACCTCGACGTCGACCTCTTCCTCACCTTCTCTTCCCTTCCTCTCTTCCAACAACAACACCAAAACCTACCCCCCTTCTTTAGCTCGCCCCCGAGGACGAGCTCAACTGGGACGACGGCACGGCCAACCCGGAGTACTGCGTCGACAGGTGGGACGACGTGGGAAAGTACGAGGCTTTAAAATGGCTGATGGGCGGCCTCGGCGTCTTTGGCGGGGCCCTGACCTTGGCCTCGGTCCTGGACAAGAGGTCGACGATCCCGTTCGCTCCCCGGGAGTACCCCTTTGACTCGCTGAAGAAGGAGCTCAACGGGAGTAAAGGCGTGGGGCCCAGGGATTGAGATTGAGGAGGGGGAGATGGAAGTGTTTCTTTCTTTTCTCTTTTTACAAAAAAAATCAGTTTTTAGTTTTTCTTTTAAGTGTGTGAATTATATCGTTTTCTCTGGTTTATTTTATCATTCCTTTTTTTTTGAATTCGTTATTGTATCTCTCGTTGATCGAGGCGGAGAACAGGAGGATGGAAAAACGAAAACAGAAGAATGATACAAAGTGTTTTTCTTTCTCCCAACGCTCGCGCGCGCCGCCGCTTTCTTTCAAAAAAACTCATCTCTTCACCGGCTGTGCAGCAGCATCCGCGCCGGCTCCGACAGCAGCGCCCCGACGTCGGCGGCGAACTTGGCGAGGCCCGCCCCGTCGACCACGCGGTGGTCCGCTCCCCAGCTCATCGGCAGGCTGGCGACGGCGGAGAGGGAAGGCGGAGGAGGAGAAGGAGAAGTTGCCTTCTTGTCTCCAGAGTTTTTCTTTCCTCTGCCGCCGCTTCTCACTCCTCCTCCTTCCTCCTTCTCTTCCTTCTTCGCCTCATTTTCCACCACCACCAGCTTCGGCCTCACCCGCCCCAGCGCTACGATGGCCGCCTGCGGCGGGTGCACCAAGGGAGTGGCCCAGGCCCCACCGAGAGAGCCGATGTTGGATACCGTGAGCGTGGCACCCGACAGATCAGACTCCGGGAGCATGCCACTACCTCCTCCTCCTTCAAGTAAACCGCTCTGCAGCCTCGCGAGCTCCGCCGCGACCTCCGCGACGCTGAGGTCCTGGACCCGCTTGACGACGGGCACGACCAGGCCCCGCGGGGTGTCGACGGCCACGCCGATGTTGTGGTCGGCGTGGATTAGGAGCGACTCTTTCGTCTCGGACAGCGACGCGTTGACGATGGCGTGCTGGTCCGAGGACGCGAGCGTAAGAGAGATCGCCTTGATGACAAAGGGAAGCAGGGTGAGCTTGACTGTCCTCCCTCCTTGAAGTACTATTTTGGGGTCGTTGGCCAGGGCCTTGCGGGCCTCGAGCAGCTTGTCCACCGGATACTCGTCCATGAAGTGGAAGTGCGGCACCGTGAGGGAAGAGGTCATCGCAGAAACCATCGCGCGGCGGTAGCCGCGGAGCGGCAAGATGACGTCGTTGGGGTTGTCGTTGGTTGGAAGAGGAGCTGCTGCTGCTTCCTTCTCTGCTTCTTTTGGTGCTGTTGCTGCTGCTGATGCTGTCGGCGACGACGAAGACAGGGATGCAGAGACAGAGCTCGAAGCAACAGCACCACTTCCACCTCCACTGGCGGCGGCTCTCTCGACGTCTTCCTTCAGGACTCGCCCCCCGGGGCCCGTGCCCCTGACCGAAGACAGGTCGGCGATCCCGAGCTCCCTGGCGACTCGGCGCACTGCGGGGGAGGCCAGGGAGACCGAGTGAGGAGAGTTGGAGTCGGAGGAGGTGGAGGAACCGGGGCCGGAAGAAGAAGAAGAAAGAGAAGGAGAAGACGAGACACTCTCGGTTTCACCCTCCTCTTCTTCCTCGACCTCCACCCGCAGCTCGCAGAGCGTCGCCCCGACCTCCACCATATCTCCCTCGCTGTAGCACAGCCTCTCGACCGTCCCGGAGAACCGCGACGTGATCTCCACGGCCGCTTTGTCGGACTGCACGTCGCAGAGCGGGCCGAACTCCTCGACGGCGTCGCCGACGGCAACGCGCCACGCGACGATCTCCACCTCTTTGAGGCCCTCGCCCGTCTGAGCCAAGGGGATGGGGACGAGCTTCGTGGTGGGTTTGGCGTCGAGGGAGCGGGCTGCGTCCGCGGCGAAGGAGCGGCGCGAGTGGTGGTGGTGGTGGTGGAAGAGGTTGGAAGAAGGCGAAGAGAAGGCGCCGCTCGACGACGACGCCCTCTGCTGCTGCCGACTCAGCAGCGTGGTCGTCTTCGATGCTCGAAAAGCCCTCGCGGTGCCTCCTGGCGAGCTCGTCGGAGCGTCTTCTGCTGCGTCGACGTTAGTCCCCAGGGTCAGAGTCTTGTCTCCAAAGTCTGCTCCCGAGGAGAACGCGCGAGCCGTGGCGTGGCGGAGGAGGGCGCGCGACGAGGAGGAAGACGATGCGCCCCCTCCGCGGTCGATGATGGCCGCTGCTCGAAGGAGGAACATCTTGATGAAAGAGAAGGCTTTTCTTTTGCAGCTCTCGCGCGAGGGTCTTTTTTAGGCAGAGCCGCGATGCGCGTGTCGGGATTGTGCTGAGAGAGAGAGGAGACGAAGCGGCTGAGGCGAGGAGCTGGAGCTTGTTGGCGAGGAGCCGAGCTTGAGCGGAAGCGAAGAGAGAGGCGGAGAAACTGAAAAAATGAAACGAAAAAAAACCTCGGCGAAGTTTTCGACTTTTCCGAAATCACACCGATGGGAAAAAAAAAGCAACAAAGCGCCGAATCTCTTTCTCTTCTGCATCTCTCTGCTGCTGCTGCTGCTGCTGCTGCGTCGTCGTCTCCCTCTGCTTGACGACGACGACGATCAAAATCGGTTCTCGCATCGGAAAGAACCCCATTCCTCCTCGACTTGATGCTCGGCAGCGAGAGGAGGGCGGCTCTTTCTTTCTCGTCGCCGATTGCACGATCGCCGCTCCTCGTTCTCCATCATCGTGATTCAATGTTTTCGGCTTTCTGTCTCCGCCGGGGCACCAGCTCGAGGGCGCGTTCTGTGCTCTCGCTCGCGAAGATGAAGACGGATGCGACGACGTCTCCAGCGTTCAGGATTAACAAGAGCTTGTCTCCGTCTGTCCAAATCACGAGGCAGTCTTCGTCTTTGATCGCTCGCCGAGGAGGTCTGTCGCCGTCGCTGTCGTTTGCCGCTCGTTCGATGTCAACGTCATCGTCAACCTCTTCCGACTCCGACGACGGCCTCAGGCAACGACGACGACGCTCCTCCTCTTCTGCTTCGACAGCATCATCAACAGCCTCTTCTTCCCGCTTCAGCCCCGTCAAAGTCGACGAGGAGACAAAGCTCTACTGGCAGCACCTGCTCTCGGACCTCAGGCGGACCTCTGCAGCGCGCCTGGCCAGGAACCTCGATCCGCAGTTCGTGCTGGGCCTTTCCGGTGTCCCTTTCTCGGCGCCGCCTCTGGCGCGGTTCTTTGCCTCGATCAAGGAGCAGCACCCGACAAAGGTGATTGAGTTTTTTCTTTGGAAAGCGTTGTCGAACGAAACGAAAGAAGAAAAAACTCTCTCACCCTTTTTTCTTCTCTGTCTTTCTTCCTCATCCCTTCTCCTCCATTCCTTTCCCTCCATTCCTTCTCACAGATCGCCCTCGTCCGCGTCGGCGAGTTCTACGAGTGCATCGGCGCCGACGCCGTCCTGCTCGTCGAGCACGCCGCCCTCAACCCGATGGGCACCGGCCCGAACACGATGCCCCGCGCCGGGTGCCCGGTCGCCAACCTGCGCCGGACGCTCGACGACCTTGTGCGCGGCGCGGCGCTGTCTGTCGTCGTTGCAGAGGAGGTGCCCGAGGCTTACTCGTACGGCTCCCGGGCCAGGAAGAAGGAGAGGTACGTCGCCGGCGTGGTGACCCCGGCGCAGCCCCACTACCTGGTGAACAGCCTCTCTGCGGCGGGAAGGAGCAGTCGGGCGAGGCGGCGCGGGAGTGGGAGTGGAGGAGACGAGAATTTCGCTTCTGTCGGTGCTTCGTTCCCGCTCGACGACAACAGCAACAGCAACAACGACATAGAAAGCACCACCACCAACGACCAAGAAGACATCGACACGATCGACGCCACTCCGCCCGTCCTGGGCGTCTCTGCCGTCGCTTCCTCGTCGGGCTTCACCGTCGTCGAGGTCGACGTGGAGATGCGGCGCTTCTCCGTCTTCCGCGGCCTGACAGAGGACGCGGTCTCTGCCCGCCTGTTTTCGGGAGGGCTCTCCCCCCCGCTGTACCTGCACTCTCCGGACGACTCAGCCGCACCGAGGAGGTTCGCGGACGCTTCCGCAGAGCAGGAGTGGTCGAAACGCGTGGCGACGCTGTTCAGGCAGGAGGTCGGGGTGGTGAAGCGGTACGGGTTCGGTGGAGGAGGAGGGAAGGGGGTGAGTTTGAGTTCTTCGGGTTCGAATTCTTCTTCAACTTCTTCTTCTTCTCTGGAGCCTGCGGTGGCTCACCTGCTGTCTGCCGTGCGGCGAGACCTGGGCCTGCCTCCGAACGAGCCCTTTGCCGAGGTGAAGAGGGGGAGCAGGAGCAGCGGTAATGGTGGTGGTGGAACGACGACGAGCGCGGGACCGCAGGTCTACCTCTGCACTGCCTCGCAGCTCGGCATCCACCGCCAGCGCGGCGTGCCCAGCCTGCTCGACGCCCTGCTGCCGTCGAGTAATTCTGCTTCGAGCAGCTCGATGACCGCCTCGCGCTCCGTCCCGCTGGCCTCGCGGCGCTGGCTCGAGCGGCTGCTGCTGCTGCCGCCGCCGCCGCCCGTCGCCGGCGAGATCCGCCGCGCGCTCGAGGTGCTGGGCTCGCCGACGCTGGGCGCCGTCCCGCGCTGGTTCTCGCTGCCGGCCCCTCACATCGTGCTCAAGCTGCGCAGCGGGGAGGCCTCGGCGGGCTTCTTCAGGGACCTGGTGGCGATGCTGGACGGCGTCATCGGAGTGGCGACGAGTTCGAGTTCGAGTTCGAGTTTTTCGAGTTTTTCGAGTTCGAGGACGAGTTCGAGTTTTTCGAGTTTTTCGAGTTCTTCGACTTCGAGTTTGACGACGACGACGGCGACAAAAACAATAACACCAACATCACCACAACCACCACCGCTCAAACGCGGAGAGGAGCCCAAACACGAGCTCCGCTCCCTGGCCCAGGCCCTGCTCTCCCCCACGGCAGAAGAGACGGGGACGCGACTGAGCCTGCAGGAGCTGTCCGAGGCGTGCCAGAGGGCGGTGGCGTTGGTCGAAGCCACCGTCGCCGACGTCCGAGGCGGAGGAGGAAAAAGTTTTGACGACGATGACGACGGCGAGCTTTTCGATTTTGGCAAGCTCGAATCCGTCACCTTCTCTTCTCCTCCTTCTCGCGCCTTGAAATCTGCCCTCCTGGACCTGTTTGACGCCAACGAGGGGACCTACGGCGGGCAGGTGCACCCGTCGCTTTTGGAGGAAGAGCTCGCCGCCGTCGAGGCTGCCCGGGAGCGCGTCGCCAGAGCCGCGACGGAGCTGGTTTCCAAGGTCTCAAGGGAGAAGAAAGTTAAAGCAGCTACTTCGAGGGCTTCTTCTGCTGCTGTCACAAAGGAGCCCGAGTTCGTCTTCGACGCGGTCAACAACGCCGTGTGGGTGCGGATGCCCCGCGGAGGGAGTACTTCTTCTTCTACTTCTGCCTCTGCTTCGAACGACGCTGCCGCCGAAGAAGACGAAGAAGAAGCTTCGAAGAAGAAAATTGTCCACCCGCTCGACCGCTACGGCAGGCGCGTCGCCGACCGCTGGTCGTCCGCCGAGCTCGAGGGGGCGCTCGACGCCTACCGGAGGAGGTGCGTCGCGGCGCGGGCGGCGGTGCGAGGGGCGCTGAGGGTGCTGGCGAGGGAGCTGGCTGACGGTGGAGGTGGAGGTGGAGGTGGAGCTGGAGGTGGAGGTGGAAGTGGAAGTGGAAGTGGAAGTGAAGTGGAAGGAACCTCTTCTTCTTCCTCTTCTTCTTCTTCCTCTTCTTCCGTCTCGACGATGGCCGCGCTCGTCTCCGCGGCCACCTTCTCCACGATCGGCGCGGCCCTGGACGCGCACGCGCGAGAGGCCGCCGAGAAAGGGTGGGGGCTCCCGAGGCTCGTGGTCGAGGAGGAGGAAGATGAAATTTCCTCTTCTTCCTCCTCTTCCTCCCCCTCCAACTCCATCATCTCCATCGCTTCCTTCTGGCCCTTCTGGCTTCAGAAGCAGGACTCCCAGCCCAACTCGATCGAACTGCGCTCCATGGCGCTGCTCACGGGGCCCAACATGGCTGGCAAGTCCACGGTGCTCCGCTCCGTCGCGGCCTGCTCGCTGCTGGCTTCCTGTGGGCTCCGCGCGCCCGCAGAGAAGGCCTCGGTCCCGGCCCTCGACGCCATCGTCCTGAGGGCCTTTGCCGCCGACGCCCCCAGCTCCGGTCGGTCTTCCTTTGCGGTGGAGATGGACGAGACGAGGCACGTGCTGGCTGCGGCAAAGGGCAGCTCGAGGTCGCTGATCTTGGTCGACGAATTAGGAAAAGGGACGGAACCGGCAGCCGGCGCCGCCGTGGCCGGTGCCGTGCTCGAGAGCCTGGCTGCAGAAAAGGGGTGCCTGGGATTGTTCGCTACCCATCTCCACGAGGTCCTGGAGTTGCCGTTGGAGAGCTTTGGATGGGAAAAGGGACAAAAACGACAGCAGCAGCAGAGATTTTGCATGACGACGAAGCTCGACCCCGTCTCGAAAGCCAAGGTGCCGGCGTGGAGGCTCGCCCAGGGGGACTCGACAGAGAGCCTCGCGCTGGAGGTGGCCGCCGAGGCGAGGGTGGACTCCAGGGTCGTGGCGCGGGCCGCGGAGCTCTACGAGGTGCTTCTGGCGGCGCGGCAGAAGAAGGAGAAGGAGATGGGAGGAGGAGTTGAAGGAGGAGTTGAAGGAGGAGGTGAAGAGTTTTTGGGAGGCACTTTCGCCGTCGACGCCTCGATCGCACCGAGGGCCGAGGAGGGCGTGGCCGTTGTCGTTGCTGCTGCTGCTGCTGCTTCGAAGAGCGAAGCAGCACCAGCACCAGCACCAGCACCAGCAGTCTCGACGCCTCCTCTGTTCTCGCTCGAGGACGCGGCGGCGGTGCTGTCCTCTGCCGCGGCGGCGGTGCTGAGAAAGTCTTCTTCGTTGTCGACTTTGACTTCAACCTCTTCTTCTTCTTCCTCTTCGACCTCAACCTCACTTTCTGAACCAATTTCTTTCACAACACCACCCCCGGCCGCCTCGCTCGTCCGCGCCGGCTGGTCCCCTCCGCCCGCCGTCGTCGGCCGCTCGTGCGTCTACGTGGTGCGCCGCGACGACGGCTACTTCTACTGCGGCGAGAGCGATGACCTGGCGGCGCGCTTGAGCTCGCACCGGGCGCGCGCGCCCGTCGCCGGCGGCGCGGCGCTCGAGTGCTGCTTCATCGTCGTCGGAACGGGGCAGGGAGGGAAAAGCGCCGCGCGTGCGATCGAGGCCGCGAGCATCAGGAGCCTGGTGCGGGCTGGCCTGCCGCTGCTGTCCGAGGCGGACGGGGTGCACAGGAGCGGGCTGCTCGTTGGTGAAGGGGAAGGGGAAGGGAGGGAAGGAGGAGGAGGAGGAGAGGTGGTGAGTCGAGCGGCGGCGGCTTGAGAGAGAATGAAAGAGTGTGATTCTTTGGAGTTTTTTGACAGACAGATTGTAATAACAGCATAGAATATCATTATTATAACGAGAAGACTGATGCGGGCGGCGGGGAGCACCGCGGAGGGCTTGCTGGCGTGGCCGGAAGAGGAAGAAGGAAAAGTTGAAGAAGAAAGCGCGAGAGCCGCAGAACTGCTTTGAATAGTTTTTTGATTTTGAAAAAAAAATCCCGTCTTCTTTTGCTGTCTCTTTCTTTACTTCGTAGTGACAAGTCCCTCTTATCGTTCGGAACTTTTTATTAGTTGAAAGGGAATAAAGACAAAAAAAGCAAAAGGGCAAGGTGAGAGTTTTTCAGTTGATGCGAAGAAGAACGAAAAGAGTTTTCTTTCTTTCTCGTTCTTCTCTTTCTCTTTCTTATTTCCGCGCAGCAAGCACTTTCTCTGCACACTGCACCTCCTCACGCGGCATCGCGAGAGTACTTGTCCATCTCCTCCGCGGCCTCGCGCCACCACCTCACGCGGGCCTCTTCGGCGGCTTCGTCGTCGTCGTTTTCATCGCCGGAGCTCTCGCCTTCCATCGTCGACGTCGGCGAAGGAGGAGAGGACGGGGCCAGCACCGCCAGCCTGTCTACCACGGCGAGCAGCGTGTAGCGCTTCAGGATCGGATCGTGGTACTGCGCCGAGCGCGCGAGCCAGTCGTGGACCAGCAGCACGCCGCGGGCGTGGTCGAGGTGCCACAGGGCCTTGAGCGCGCAGGCGACGCGGAAGCGGCCGTCCACGAGGACCAGGGTGAAGGCGTCGGTCGAGGAAGTTTTCAGCTCCTTTTCTTCTTCTTTCGATTCAGCAGCAGCAGCAGAAGAAGAAGAAGAAGAAGAAGAAGCACCAGAGAGGGCAAGACGCGTCGAAAGGGACGATCCCTTCTTCTTGGGGGACATCGAAGAAGAACTCGAAGACCCAAAAGTCACCGCCGCGGCGGCCTCGTCGAGCGCGGCGAGGTAGTTGCCGAACAGCCTCGGGTCGCTCTCCCCCGTGGGCGTGCCGAACCTGCCCGTGGCGCCCGTGTCGACGCAGAGGTAGGTGAGGACGTTGTTCTGGATCCAGAAGTCGACGTCGGCGCTGGCGAGCATCTCGTCGCACCAGGATTTCTTGGGGGAAAGAAAGGAGAGGAGGAGAGGGAGGAAGGAGAAGAGGAGGAAGGAAAACGAGGTTGAGTTTTTGAGTTTTTTTTTAAAAGAGGAAAACAAGGGGGAGCGAACTGAGGAATCAAAGTTTGAAAGTGGAGTGGGGCTGGATGCAAAGATGCTGAGGTGGTCGAAGGAGGGTGAGGGAGGCAAACGACGAGGAAGAGAAGAGGAACAGGCGCGCGAGAGAAAGAAGAGGTCGAGGTTGAAAGAAAGAAAAACTGCCGCGACGGACAAGCAGAAAAAACGCTTCCTCTCTTCCTCTCTTCGCTCTCTCCCTCTCTCTAAACACTCCAACTCCACCTCCAACGCCGTCCAACTCCAACCCCACGGCGGCCTCAGGGGCCGACCGGGCCACGCCCGAAGCCTCCGCGGCGATGGCCCCTGGAAACGCTTACCTGGTTCTCGATAGAGACTGCCCGGCGAGCCAAGGGCGCCGCGAGCACTGTGGAAGCTCCGGACCCCCACTCCGCATACACGGACCCGCGAGAATAGTGCTGCAGCGTCAACAGCTCGGCGGAGGTGAGGAGAGGCTTGCGAAGGACCGCCAGCGGGAAGCCGGAGTCGGATATGGCGTTGCCGCTGTCGTCGGCGGAGGCCAACGCGGCGGAGATGAGGGACGAGGAGGGGAGAGGTCGGCGACGAGGAACGGCAGTTGAAGAAGAAGAAGAAGCAGAGTACGAGAGCGACGACGACAGGCGCGACGAGAAGCTCGACGCCGGCTTTGCCTTCTCCGCCGGCTCGTTCGACGACGAGGACCCCGTGGAGGCGACGGCGATGAGGATCAGGGTGAGCAGCGTGAGCGCAAGGGCCAGAATGGAACGGGCGCGGCCAGTGCGGTTGTTGTTGCCGTTGTTATTTCTGTTGTTGAGCGCCGCCGCCGGCGACGACGACAAAGAAGGAGGAAGCGAGGAGGAGGAGATCGAGGGCTGGATGAAGACCTTCGATTCTTCGAGCCTGGCTCCCAGGGGGGTGGAGTACTGCTTGCTGAAGGGGATCATTGTGGGGAACAGGGGATTGGAGGAGGGAGGTGGAAGGGGAGGAAGAACTAAGCTTTTGTCTCTTTTCTCTTCCTCGAGTTTTTTTGTGAGCAGAATTTTTTCTTCGTTGTTGTTTCCACAGTTTCATCTTCTTCTTCTTCTTCTTCTTCTTCTTCTCTTTATTCACGGCCGCGCGTCTGTTCAGCCTCCTGCGGCTGCGCGCCTTTTTCTTCACACAGCACCAAGGTGAGGGAAGCCGCTCGTTCCAAGGTGGCGGCGGGGACACGGAAAGCTGCTGGTCCTGTCTCGGCGGGGCGCGCTCGCTTGGTGCTGGCGCCGGTCGCTGCTGCCGCCGCCAAAGAATTTCGCCTCTTCGTTTTTTTTCCAGCTGCTGCTGCTGCTTCCGTGCGAACGAATTCGTCTTTCTCTTTCTCTCTCGATGACTCCTCATCGTCGCCTGCGCCTGAGAGCTTGCCCCCAAGGCGGTGAAGGCATGGGCAGAGTTCCGCTGTCGCTGTTTTTGTCGTGGTTGTTGTTGACTCCTTTTTCTTCTTCTTCTTCTTCTTCGCCGCCGCCGTCGTCACTTTTTCAACCGCTCCCTCTGGTTTTTCTCATTCTCTTTCCCTCTTCGCTGGTGACCCCAAAAGACCTCGGTGATCTCTTGTTTGGACTTGAATGTCTGCGTGACGTCCTGAGGGCGCTCTGACGTCAACAGAAAGAGGGTCCGAGGCGGACGCGAAGCGGGGGTCGTGGTTGAGGATCGAGAGAAAAAGAGAGAGGTCTCGAGAGCGACGAACGAAAAAAAAACTCACTTTCCTTTTCTTTCTCTCTCTCAACTCCCGCTGTCCAACTTCACACACAAACAGAAACGAAAACATCATTCATGAAGGTGAGGGAAGCAGAGGTGGTGATGAAGGGCGCGTTTGGGAGGAAATAAAGGGAATTGAAGGCGGAAGAAGAAGGAAGGAGACGGAAAAGAAGCAGCAGCAGTACCGCCGCCGCCGCTGGGGCTGGCGGCGGCGATGAAGAAAGCAAAAAAAACTCGAGCTCACTCTCTTCCACTCTCTTTTTCCCAAACCCACTCTTCCCTCAGTTCACCAACGCCCTGAACCTCTCAGCGTCAGCAGCCCTGCTGCTGCTGCTGCTCGTCAGCGGCGGAACCGCGTTCGTCTCCGCCGAGGGCGGCGGCGGCGGCGGCGACAAGCCCGCGGCGCTCCAGACCTCTGGCAACAACGGCTTCTTCGCCTTCGGGCCTCCCGCGCTCACCGGGATGGCCGCCGCGGCCCTGACGGCGCCGAACAACACGGTGACGGGTGCGTGGGAGAGGAGGGAAGGGGAAGAGAGAGGGAGAGAGGAGGGGAAGGTGGAGAGAAAATGAGAAGAGGTCGAGTTTTGAAAACAAAAAGCAAAAGAGAGCTCAAACGAAAAAAACACCTCCAACCCTTTAAAATAAAACTCTCTCAACTCAAAAAAAGGCGCTCTCGTCAACAAGGTCGACACGCTGCTTTCTGCCAAATACGACCCGGAGACGGTCGCGGCGTGGAGGCGCCTGGTCACCGGGCAGGTGAGAAGAGAAAAGAGCGAAGAGAGGGAAGAGGAAAGGGAGAGAGAGAAAGACGATTTTTTTCCAGTTTTTCTTCTCAACTTTTCGACCTTGACCAAAAAAACGAAAACCTTCCCAAAACATCAAAACCCTCTCCAAAACAGGCCGCCATCGACGCAGTCGCTGGACCCGCCCTCTCGGGAGACATCCAGTGCTTCGTGGGACCCTCCGGGACGGTCGTGGGGCTGAAGTACGGCTCGGCGCAGGTAAGGGGTGGTGGAGGAATGGAAAGAGGAAAGTTGTTTTTTCTTCGACCTCCGTTTTTTTTTCGAGAGAGAAAAAATTTTTCTTTTCCGGAAAAAACAACACCCACCTCTTCCTTCACCCCCCTCTCCCCCCCTTCAGGTCTGCGAGACCAGTCCCAATGTCGTGGACATCAAGATCGGCACGGGCTTCGTCTCCAACGTCAAGGTGATCCTCGCGACGCCCAACGCGACAGTCGGCGGGCTCGAGTTCGTCGTGACCACGGGCAAGACGAGCCAGAGCACCTTTTGCGGGCGCGCCCTGGGGCTGAGCGCTTGGATCGGCAAGCCGGGGCAGGCCGTCGGGGCGATCGGGGGGACCTGCAGCGCGCCCGTGGTCGCCGCGAGGCGTCGCCGCCGCGGGCGCTCGATGCTGGAGGAGGAGGAGGAGGGAGAGAAGCTGAAGAAGGAGGAGGAGGAGAAAGCGGCGGCGGAGGGGACGACGCCGGAGCAAGAGGAGGGGGGAGAGAAGCTGAAGAGGGAGGAGGAGGAGAAAGCGGCGGCGGAGGGGAAGCCGGAGCAAGAGCAGCCAGAGCCCGCCGCCGCGGCCGACGAGGCTTCTGCGAAGCCCGAAGGGAGCTCGGGGCCTCTTCCTCCTCCTTCGCTGCTGCCTCCTCCGCAGCAGCAACAGGAACAGCAGCAGCAGCAACAGCAGCCTCCTCCTCGTCCTCCTCCCCGCAGGCGCAACCACCCCCACCACCACGACAAGGACGACGAAGAAGCGGAGGCTGCGGCGGCGGCGGTGGCGTCGCCTGCTTTAGCTCCTGCTGCTCCTGACGTCGTCGTCGCGCTCTCGCCCGCTGCCGCCGCAGCGCAGCCGTCGCTGTCTCGCCGCAGCCTCCTGCAGGCTCCGACCAACGGCACGAAAGGGGGGCTCTCGGCGGGGACGCTGCAGGTCGTGCTGGTGCCTGCTCCCGAGGGAGAGAACGACAGCGGCGCTTATGGGAACGGGACGATCTTTGGAGGGTAGGGAAAAGGAAGAAGGAGAGGAGAGAAAATGAAAAAAAAAGTTTTTTCTTTTTTTTTCGCCGCGACGATGAGCCAAAAAAAGGAGCGAGAAAGAAAGAAAAAGTGAAAAAGTTTTTTTTCTTTTTAGAGCTTTGAGACAAGGAAGACGCGCGAGAAGAGAGACTGACTTTTAGAGAGACTGCTTTGAAATGATTTGTTTTAATGACTGAAAGATGAGTTCGCGTCCGGAGAGGCGCGAAGAGGAAGAAGAGGAAATGTGGAGAAGAGAAGAGAGAGAAGAGGAGGAGGGAGGCGAACAAGCGACGTCGAGGTCGAGAAAAAGAAAAAAGAGAGAAAGAGGTCGAAAACAAAGATCACTTTTTTCTGTCGATCGAAAAGGAATCGTCGAGCTTGTTTTGCTTCATCAAGATACCTCGCGAACCCGCTTTCGAGCTCGGGAACGTCGGACGCCGATCGTCGTGCGCTCCCAGCGAATTGAAAAAAAGAAAGAAAGAACTCGCGACGATGGCCGACGACGTAGGTTTTTAGGTTCAGGGTTAGGGTTAGTGTTTAGGGTCAGGGGTTAGGGTTAGGGTTAGGGGTTAGGGTTAGGGTTAGGGTTAGGGTTAG
>Ga0210003_1001296_pt1 | contig 22195 bp, 19 predicted proteins | sample LantaG_FD_182804 | JGI IMG/M metagenome (GOLD analysis project Ga0210003, IMG submission 182804) | Deep subsurface microbial communities from Baltic Sea to uncover new lineages of life (NeLLi) - Landsort_02402 metaG (SPAdes) (version 2) | ecosystem: Environmental > Aquatic > Marine > Oceanic >... | reverse complement strand
CAAACTCTTACTCATGAAATGGAACATGTTAATCAATTTAAAAGAGGAGATTTAGATTACGGAGAAAACGGAGCTGGTAAACAAGTTGTCTGGTGGAAAGGCAAAGAAATAGATTATAAGCATATGGCTTCTGGCGATCCAAAACAACCTTGGGAAATAGAACCTTACAAAAAAGAAATAAAACTAAATAATAAATATTAAAAAAAAATTAAAATGGCAGAAGACAAAATGGGTGCATACAAAAGAAAAGGTGCAGCCGAATCAAAAGAATTATCAGAAGACGGACCAGTAATAGACGAAAGCAAAAAAACTGCAGGACCTGCTGAATACGGCGGAAAAAAAGGAGACGATTCAAAATCTAAAAAAGATTACGAAGGACCAGGAAGATCATCTGGATACACTCAAAACTTTGGACCAGCAAGAGTTAGCGGTTACACAAAAGGAGCTGCTAAAATAAACTCTATAATGGGAAAAGGACCAGCGGAAGGATTTTTAAATACCGCTAAAAAAGTAGTAAAAACTGGCGTAAGAGCACTTGGTGATATTGGAACACAAGCATTTGATATGTTAACTCCTGATCACGGTACTCACTCAAGTGAGAGAAAATCTCCAGGAGCAACTTCTTACAGTGAGAAAAGAATGAAAAAAGGCCTAGAAAATGAATTTTATCAAAAATCTAGAGATTTAACAGCGTCGGGTCAAACTTATTTTAATTTATCTAACGTGTTTGATGATGATGGAAAAGGTGGTCAACCAGCTCAAACAATTAGCAAAGATTACAAAGATACGAAGTTTTTATAAAAAAAACAATTGAGTAAAAAATTCAAAAATACCAAAGTTGGGCAGTTTTTAAGCAAAGCTGCCCCAGGTATTATTGACATTGCAAGCGATGTCTTACCAAGCGCAGGAGTTTTTGGTTTAGTTAAAAATTTAATAACTAAAGATAAAAATCTACCTACAGAATTTAAAGAAAAAGCATTGATGTTATTAGAACAAGACATGATAGAGATGCAAGAAGTCTCAAAACGCTGGGAGAGCGATATGAAAAGCGACTCATGGCTTTCTAAAAACACGCGACCAATGTGTTTGATTTTTTTATCTATAATGACTATCTCATTTATATGGGTTGATAGTCATGAATCATTATCGTTTACAGTAGAACAAGAATGGATAAGTTTATTAAAAACTTTAGTAACAACAGTTTACGTGGCTTACTTTGGTTCTAGAGGAGCGGAAAAATTCAAATCTATAGGTAATAATAAATAAGTAGACTAATAACAATTAAATAAAATTAAATGAAAAAATTTAGCATCATTATAGTATTGTTTCTTTTTTTAATGTCAATTGTTTTAAATTTTTTTTCAATTAGTTTTGAAACATACGAAACAATAGCAACAATACTAGGATTTTCAATAATAACATGGTTCTTGCTAGGAACATATAAATTAGCAAAATCAATAATAAATAAAATCAAATTAAATTAAATTATGAAAAAAGCAGAAGAAAAAATTAAAGCAATGATTACTGAAGAACAATTAAAAAATGTTCAAGAGCAACAAGCTAAATTAACTGAAGGGTTAAGAACTTTAGGAGTGCTAGACGTTCAAAAACAAAACGTGCACGGTCAAATAGCTGAACTATCTAAAGAGATTGAAGCTACTAAAAAAGAACTAGAAGAAGAATACGGTCAAGTTAATATTGATCTTAAAGATGGTTCTTACGTTGAGATCGAAAAAGAAGATGCAGAATAATATAAGAAAGATTAGTATTGGGTCTGACTACAAAAATGATGCTATGCATTACTCTGTAGGTCAAGAAGTCTATGGTGGTCATATAATATCACACATACTTTTTAAAGACTCAGACAATTCTTATAATATACATATTAAAAAAAACGACGAGGTATTGCCATGGAAAAAGTTTAACTCTAACATGGCTATATCCGTTGAGTATGATCTTAAATATTAATGAAAAGTTTATATGATTTCATAGTAGAACCAGTTGGTGAAACTTATGATAACAAAATAAACCTAAGTGGTGTTGAAGTAATATTAAATACAAAAATAGAAAGCTATAAATTTGTTAATAATATTGCTAAAGTTATAGAAACACCATTAGCCTTTAAAACTCATGTTAAAAAAGGAGATTTAATATTAATACACCACAATGTTTTTAGAACTTTTTATGATGTAAAAGGTGTTAAGAAAAAATCAAGGTCTTACTTTAAAGATAACAAATATTTTTGTTCGTTGGATCAAGTGTATTTATACAAAAGAAAAAACAAATGGAACTCTATAAATGATAGATGTTTTATACAACCTTTAAAAAATAATGATAAATTTAAGGTTGAAAAAGAACAAAGTCTTATTGGTATATTAAAAATAGGTAATAGCTCATTAGAAGCGCTAGGAATTAACGAGGGTGACACTGTAGGTTACACACCTAACGGTGAGTATGACTTTATAGTTGATGAAAAGCGTTTATATTGTATGAAATCAAATGATATTGTAATTAAGTATGGAAATCAAAAAAACCAAACAAAGTATAATCCTAGCTGGGCAAGTAGCAGTTGAAGAATTAATCAAAGTAGCTAAAGAACCTATACTAGGTTCAAGCGAAGATTTATCAGCAGACAGATTAAAAAACGCAGCAGCAACTAAAAAGCTAGCTATATTTGATGCTTTTGAAATACTTAATCGCATTGAAGAAGAAAAGAATATGTTAGAAGAAAAACCAAAAGAAGCCAAAAAAGAAACTACGTTTCGTGGCTTTGCTGAAGGAAGATCTAAATAATGTACAAACAGACTTTATACAAGGTACTACCCAATCATATTAAACCTAAGATTCTTAAACAGATGAATAGGTATAAAAAATGGAAGTATGGATACAACGAAGATCATGATATAGTTGTTATATCTAAAACTGGAGAAATAGGTGAAATATATGAGATTCAAAACCTTAAAATAGCTTTACCTAAGCAACACGAGGTTCATGTTTTTGAAAGCGACAAGTGGACAAGAACTGAAATACCTAAAGTGTTAAAGAAAATAAAAACTGTGTTCGACTGGAGAGAATATCCTGAGGACTTTAAAGAACTGTGGTATGACTATATTGACGAAGAATTTAAAAGACGTGAAGAAGGTTTTTGGTATATTAATCAAGGCATTCCTACTTATATTAGTGGCAATCACTATATGTACTTGCAGTGGTCCAAGATTGATGTTGGGAAACCAGACTTTCGAGAGGCAAATAGATTATTCTTTTTATTCTGGGCCGCAGTATCTGCCGATAGTAGGTGTTACGGTATGTGCTATCTCAAGAATAGACGTTCAGGCTTTTCGTTTATGGCATCCGGAGTTACAGTGGACATGGCGACCATATCAACAGACGCACGTTTTGGGGTATTGTCCAAATCTGGCGCCGATGCTAAGAAGATGTTCACCGACAAGGTGGTACCCATATCAGTCAATTACCCATTCTTTTTTAAACCCATTCAGGATGGAATGGATCGTCCCAAGACCGAGCTTGCCTACCGTGTCCCAGCGTCCAAGTTTACCCGTAGAAGTATCACGTCCCTTGACAAAGCCGAGGATCTTGCCGGGCTTGACACGACCATCGACTGGAAAAATACGGGTGATAACGCGTACGATGGGGAGAAACTCAAACTCCTCGTCCACGATGAGAGTGGGAAATGGGAGCGCCCCAACAACATCCTTAACAACTGGCGCGTTACGAAAACCACCCTTAGATTAGGTAGCAAAGTTATTGGAAAGTGCATGATGGGATCAACATCAAATGCTTTAGATAAAGGAGGTGCTAATTTTAAAAAATTATATTATGACTCTGATATCACAAAAAGAAACTCCAATGGACAAACTCGCTCAGGATTATATTCTTTGTTCATACCTATGGAATGGAACTACGAAGGATACATTGATTCTTATGGCGTACCTGTATTCGACACACCAAATAAAGCTACCAAAGATCCGCATGGGACACCTATAAAAATAGGAGTAATTGAATATTGGCAAAACGAAGTTGATGGATTAAAAGGAGATCAAGATGGTTTAAATGAATTTTACAGACAATTTCCAAGAACAGAGGAGCATGCTTTTAGAGATGAAGCAAAATCATCTTTATTTAATTTAACTAAAATATACGAGCAAATAGATTGGAACGCAGATTCAAAAATAAACAACACGGTTACTCAAGGAAACTTTCAGTGGGTAAATGGAGTTAAAGATAGTTCTGTTATTTTTACACCTAACTCAAGTGGAAGGTTTTTTATATCATGGATACCATCGTCTAACCTACAAAACAAACTTATAATAAAACAAGGCACTAAATATCCAGGTAATGAGCATATGGGTGCTTTTGGTTGTGATAGTTATGATATATCAGGAACAGTAGATGGCAGAGGTTCAAATGGCGCTTTACATGGTTTAACAAAATTTTCAATGGAAAACCATCCGCCTAATCATTTCTTTTTAGAATATATAGCTAGGCCACAAACCGCTGAGATATTCTTTGAAGACGTTTTAATGGCTTGTATTTTTTATGGCATGCCTATATTATGTGAAAATAATAAACCCAGGCTTTTGTATTACTTTAAAAGAAGAGGTTATAGAGGTTACTCAATGAATAGGCCAGATAAAATATACAACAAATTATCTGTTACAGAAAGAGAGATAGGTGGAATACCTAATTCAAGTGAAGATATTAAACAGGCTCATGCTGCGGCTATAGAATCTTACATAGATGAATATATAGGCTTAAAAGTTAACGGGAACTATGGAGACATGTATTTTCAAAGAACTCTAGAAGACTGGGCTAAGTTTAATATAAATAATAGAACAACTCATGATGCTTCTATAAGCTCGGGACTAGCCATAATGGCTTGTAATAAAAATAAATATAGACCAAATCCTGTAGTTGAAAGAAAAGTTTATGATCTAGGTATTAAAAAGTTTAACAACAAAGGATCAATGTCAAAAATAATTCAATAAATGAAGTCAAAAATATACACTAACTCTAACAGTGCCTTTCCTAGTCAGGTAGTACCTGAAGCGGAAAAGTCTTCTTTGGAATATGGAACACAGGTAGCTTCAGCTATCGAAACAGAGTGGTTCAACCAAGGTAGGACTAACGGTAATAGATTTGTTACTAGTTGGAATAATTATCATAATTTAAGATTATATGCTAGAGGTGAGCAATCAGTTCAAAAATATAAAGATGAATTATCTATAAACGGTGACTTGTCTTATCTTAATTTAGACTGGAAACCAGTTCCAGTTATTTCTAAATTTGTTGACATAGTTGTAAACGGTATATCAAATAAAAAATTTGAAATAAAAGCTTTTTCTCAAGACCCTTATTCAACACAGAAAAGAACAAATTATGCTACTAATTTAGCAAAAGATATGTATGCAAAAGAAATGCTTTCTGATGCTATGAATCAATTAGGTACAAATTTCCAAAGCTCAAACGTACCTTTAAATAAACTACCTGAGTCTGAAGATGAATTAGAATTGCATATGCAATTAAGTTATAAGCAAGCTATAGAAATAGCTGAAGAAGAAGCTATATCATCTGTGTTAGCTCAAAATAAATGGGATCTAACAAAGCGTAGAATAAATTATGATTTAGTAACATGCGGTATAGCAGTTACTAAAACTTCATTTAATAAAGCAAATGGTATAGTTGTAGACTACGTAGACCCTGCTCATGTGATATATTCTTATACTGAAGATCCAAATTTTCAAGATATATATTATGTTGGTGAAGTTAGATCGTTAACTATACCTGAATTAAAAAAAGAATTTCCAAATATATCACCTGAAGAATTACAAAAAATTCAAGAGATGCCAGGTAATAGACAATATATAACCGGTTGGGGTAATTATGATAATAACACTGTTCAAGTAATGTACTTTGAATATAAAACTTATCATGATCAAGTTTTTAAATTAAAACAAACAGAAAATGGATTAGAAAAAATAATCCAAAAGACGGATATGTTTGATCCACCAGAAGCTGATACATTTAAAAAAGTTTCAAGAAGTATTGAGGTTTTATATAGCGGTGCAAAAGTGCTAGGAACAAATACAATGCTTAAATGGGAGATTGCTGAAAACATGACTAGACCAATGGCTGATTCAACTAAGGTTGAGATGAATTATGCTATATGTGCTCCAAGAATGTATAAAGGTAGAATAGAGTCAATTGTAAGTAGAATTACAGGGTTTGCAGATATGATTCAGCTTACTCATTTAAAGATGCAGCAAGTACTAGCAAGACTAGTACCTGATGGTGTGTTTTTAGATATGGATGGTTTAGCAGAGGTTGATCTAGGTAATGGTACAAATTATAATCCAGCTGAAGCACTTAACATGTATTTCCAAACTGGTTCAATAGTTGGTAGATCTTTAACTCAAGACGGTGATTTAAATAGAGGTAAAATACCTATACAAGAATTATCATCCTCATCAGGTGGGGCTAAACTGCAAAGTCTTATACAGACTTATCAATACTACCTACAAATGATAAGAGACGTAACAGGGCTTAATGAAGCTAGAGATGGTAGTTTACCAGACAAAGACGCGTTAGTAGGTCTAGCTAAGATGGCCGCTAATCAATCTAATATTGCTACTAAACATATCAACCAAGCTAGTCTTTATTTAGCTCTTAGAATATGCGAAAACATATCTTTAAAAATGGTAGATGTACTAAGTTTTCCTTTGACTCACAAAGCTTTGTTAGAAAGCGTATCTGTGTATAATGCTAAAACTTTATCTGAAATAAGTAATTTAAATCTTCATGACTTTGGTATATTTTTAGAATTAGAACCAGAAGAAGAAGAGCAGCAAATGCTAGAGCAAAATGTTCAAATAGCGTTACAAGGCGGAGGTATTGACTTAGAAGACGCTATAGACATACGCCAAATAAAAAACATTAAATTAGCTAATCAGCTTCTTAAACAAAAACGCAAAAAGAAAATTAAAAGAGATCAAGAGCAGCAAAAACAAATTATAGCTTCTCAAGGTGAAGCTCAAGCAAAGACAGCGGAAAAAGTTGCTTTAGCTGAGGTTCAAAAACAACAAGCTTTAACAGAGCAAAAAGTAAGCATAGAGCAAGCTAAATCTCAATTTGAATTGCAAAGAATGCAAACTGAAATGCAAATAAAATCTCAAATATTAGCTCAAGAATTTGAATACCAAAAACAATTGGCTCAAATGAAAATAGGAAAAGAAGATAACAAAGAACAACAAGTTGAAGATCGTAAAGATAAAAGAGTAAAATTACAAGGAACACAACAAAGTCAATTAATAAACCAAAGACAAAATGATTCCGGACCAGTAGACTTTGAAGGTGCTGGCGAAGATTTATCACAATTTGGCCTTAATTAATTAAATTAATAATCATATAATATCATATCATGTCAGAACAAACAAACGAACCTGTTAAGCAGGAAGGTGACTTTAAAATAAAGTCTAAAAAGAAAACACCTAAAAACTTAGGTCAACAATCAGAAAACAATATAACAAAAGTTGATTTATCAAAACCCGAAGCAACTGGAGAATTAATCCCAGAAGTTATTAAGGTAGATATACCAACTCTTAAACCAGAAGAGGATGCCATTCAAATCGGAGAAACAAAGAAAATGGTTATGGGCGAACAAGCCGGAGATAGCGCTAAGGTGGACAAACAAGTACCAAAGCCCGAAGAAGTTTTTGAAGAAGCTTCACCAATCCAAGAAATAACACAGGAAGCTAAACAAGTAACAAAAGAAATAAAAGAAGCAGTTAGAGATGAAAAAGTACTAGGTAGGCAATTACCAGAAAACATCGAAAAACTAGTTAATTTTATGGAAGAAACTGGTGGAACAGTACAAGATTACGTTTCGCTAAATAAAGACTATACAACTTTAAGTCCTACGCAAGTTCTTAAAGAATACTATACAACAACAAAACCACATTTAGATCAAGAAGAAATTTCTTTTTTAATAGAAGATAATTTTGACTTTGACGAGGAAGTGGACGAAGTAAGGGAGATTCGAAAGAAAAAACTTGCTTTTAAAGAAGAGGTTGCAAATGCCAAAAGCTTTTTAGAAAGTTCTAAGAGTAAATATTACGACGAGATCAAGTTGAGACCGGGCGTTACTCAAGAACAGCAAGAAGCAGTAAGCTTTTATGACCGCTACAAAGAGCAGCAAAAAATTGCTACAAAATTACACGGTGACTTTAGAGACAATACTAAAAAACTATTTAGCGAAGAATTCAAAGGTTTTGATTTTAACGTTGGAGATAAAAAATTTAGATATAGAGTAAAAGATCCTAGTAAAATTGGTGAAACTCAAGCAGATGTACAGAACTTTGTTGGAAAATATTCCAACGATAAAGGTGAAATTGTAGATCAAGCTGGGTATCATAAAGCTATGTATGCTGCTATGAATGCTGATAAAATCGCTCATCATTTTTACGAGCAAGGAAAAGCTGACGGTGTCAAAGACATTATCACATCTTCCAAAAACCCATCACAAGACGGACCTAGGCAAGTTGCCGATGGAAATGTTTTTATAAACGGATTAAAAGTAAAAGCTATTAGTGGATTGGATTCATCAAAATTAAAAATAAAAACAAGAAAATTTAACTAAAAAAAACAAAAATTATGGCTTTAAGTCCACAGTTTGGGAGTATTATCCCATCCCAGTCGCAACAAGCATTATCAACTAATTATTTAAACTTTTCTGGTGCAAATGGTGTGAATTTTTCACAACAATATTTACCAGAGCTTTACGAGCAAGAAGTAGAGAGATATGGTAACAGAACGTTATCAGGTTTCTTAAGAATGGTTGGAGCTGAGATGCCAATGACATCTGATCAAGTAATTTGGTCAGAACAAGAAAGATTACACATATCATACAACAACTGCGTAGTAGCAGGTGCTGGTGCAGCCGCTGCAACAATTACAATTCCTGTAACTGCTGTTGGTGTCGCGCCACAAATCGTTAACGTTGTTTCCCCTTTATCAACAATAGTTGTAATGGATAACTTCGGTAATGAAGCAAAATGTTTAGTAACAGCATCTAACACAGCGCAAGCTGGTGCAGGAGCTGGACAGTTAACTGTTGAAGTATATCAAGGAGCTAGTTTAGTTGCTAATGGTATTCAAAACGGGAACCCTGTTAAAATATTTGTATACGGTTCTGATTTCCAAAAGGGATCAAGTACTGCAAATGCTGCAGTTGGAGCAAACGCTTCTACTGGTGCAGGTAACTTGTTAACCCCTATGGTAACTGTAGATCCTGCATTTACTACATTCACAAATTCTCCTATCATAATTAGAAGCCAATACACTGTAAACGGTTCTGACACTGCTCAGATCGGTTGGGTAGAAGTTTCTACTGAAGATGGAACTGGAGGTTATTTATGGTATCTAAAAGCTGAGTCTGAAACAAGACTTAGATTTGAAGATTACCTAGAAATGGCAATGGTTGAAGGTGAATTAAACGCTGGTGCTGGTGCAGTTCCTGCTCAAAATGGAGGAACAGAAGGTTTATTTGCTGCTATACAAAATGGTGGTAACGTGCAAGTAGGCTTTACAGCTGCTGCTGGATTAGACTCTTTTGATGCAATACTTAAAAACCTTGACACTCAAGGAGCAATTGAAGAAAACATGTTATTCTTAAACAGAAGCACTGCTTTGGATTTTGATGATATGCTAGCTTCTATCTCTGGAGGATTCTCTGGTGGTACTGCTTTCGGTTTATTCGAAAACTCTGAAGAAATGGCTTTAAACTTAGGTTTTAGTGGTTTCAGAAGAGGTTCTTATGATTTTTATAAAACAGATTGGAAATACTTAAATGATGCTTCTACAAGAGGTGCTTTAACTGGACCTGCTTCTATTGAAGGAGTTTTAGTTCCTGCTGGAACTTCTACTGTTTATGATCAAATTTTAGGTACAAACATTAGACGTCCTTTCTTACACGTAAGATATAGAGCTTCACAAGCTGACGATAGAAGAATGAAATCATGGCTAACAGGTTCTGTTGGTGGTGCATTTACTTCTTCATTAGATGCAATGGAAGTAAACTTCTTATCTGAAAGATGTTTAGTAACACAAGCTAGAAACAACTTTGTATTATTCAGAGGAATCTAGAAAATTCATGTAATTTTTACCCTCGTTATATTAACGGGGGTAACTATTACTTTTAAACTATTTAATTATATTATATTATGTCAAATAAAAAAGAAACCCAAAAAAATTGGGAAATAAAAGATAGACACTATTTTTTATCAGGAAGAAAAACTCCATTAACTTTAACAATACCTAGTAAACATACTAGAAAACATCCATTACTATATTTTGATCCTATTTTAAATTCTCAAAGAGAAATAAGATTTGCAACTAATCAGCAGTCTTGTTTCGTAGATGAGCAAAAAGGAGAAGCAACTATGGGGCACATAACTTTTACAGATGGTGTGCTAATGGTTCAAAAAGAATTACAAACATTACAAAAACTGTTATCAATATACCACCCGTTGAGTGGTCGTTTGTTTATGGAACATGATAACATAGCTGTAGCTGAAGATGAACTATACAATATTGAATTAGAAATTCATGCTTTAAACGCTGCGCAACAAATGGACATAGATCAAGCCGAGGCTATATTAAGAGTAGAGCTTGGGTCACAAGTGGGTAAAATGGCTTCTAAAGAAATAAAAAGAGACCTATTAATGTTTGCTAAAAGAAACCCTAAGTTATTTATTGACTTAGCTAATGATGAAAATGTTATACTAAGAAACTTTGCGATTAAAGCAGTTGAATTAGGTATAATAACATTGTCTCCAGACCAAAGAACTTTCTTATGGGCAACTAATAAAAAGAAACTAGTAACAGTTCCTTTTGATCAAAACCCTTATTCTGAATTTGCAGCCTTTTTAAAGACTGATGAAGGGCTAGAAGTTTACAAGTCTATCGAGAAAAAACTCAAATAACATGTAATACTAATATAGGGCTCGTTTACTCGGGCCCAATATTATAATAAAAAATACAAATGGCAATAAACGTAGATCAGGTTTACAAAACCGTCTTATTAATAATAAACAAAGAGCAAAGAGGTTATCTTACTCCTGACGAGTTTAATAAAATAGCAACACAAGTCCAACTAGAGACTATTGATGATTATTTTCAAACTATTAATCAACAAATGCGCGTGCCACAAAATGATAGCGAATATGGAAATCGCTATAAAAACGTACAAGAAAAGCTAGATGCTTTTAAAAAAATAGGAGATTGTACTTACAATGCCGCAGTTGGAACTACTCCAGCTTTTTTTGCTATACCAACATCTTCAAATGTAGCAAGCGGATTTCAAACATTTTTAACGTCGACAACAGCGACAGGTTATCCTTTAACTACAATAACACAGGCTCAAGTGCAAAACGCTACTACGGTTGTTACTATAGAAACACCCACTGGCACAGCCGCTATTCCTTATGCTAACGCTAATTGGGATATTACAGGTGGTATATTTAGTGCTGATACCTCTACGGTACCCGCAACGCCTATTGGAGCTGGTAGTACGTTAAACATAAATTTATACCCTAATGATTTTTACAAATTAGGAACAATATTATATAGAGATGACAAAGAAGTTGAGCAAATTCAAAGAAACGAACTAGCTATGCTTAATATGTCACCTATAAGCAAACCTACTGAGCATTTTCCTGTTTGTTTTTATGAACAAAACAGAATAACTATATATCCTCAAACTATTAACAACCAAGTACAAGTTACTTATATTAGAAAACCAGCAGATGTAGCTTGGAATTTTTCTTCCGCAACTGGTTACTACGTTTATGACCCAGCTAGCTCGGTTAACTTTGAATTAGACATAACTGAGCAAACTAGTACTATATTAAAAATATTACTATATGCTGGAGTTGTAATAAAAGATCCTCAAATAGTTCAAGCTGCAACTCAAGAAATAGCTATGGAAAATCAAAACGAAAGAAATTAATAAGATATGGCAATACAACCACCAAGCAACGGATTAGTAACTGAAAACGCACAACAATATTTTCAAGGTTCTCAAGGATTTAGAGCTGCCGCAAATGGTGGTGGTCAAACATTTCCAACTGATTTTGATACTGATCTTATATTAGGAAGTTTAACAAGTTGGAATCCTACCGACGTTAATTATAGTTTAAACAATTTTAAAGTTTACACTAGCTCTACAGGATTAGCTGGAAGCTGGTCAGAGTGGATCACTCAATTAGAAGTTACAAATGGTAAAACTATAACTTTAACAGCAGCGCCAGTAGCTAACGCTTACGTTGTTGTACAGTTAAAAATATTAAGTGGAGGTAAATATGGTAACACTGAAGCTGAAAAAGCTTACGGTGAAACTGTAGAAGACAATTACGGAAGTTATCAATACGTTACATTAAATGACGTTGTAAGTAATTTTTTAGTAGGATACGTAGGACAACACAAACTTTTACAAGACGCTAAAAGAACCGATGTAATATTTTTTACTAAAAGAGCAATGCAAGAGTTTAGCTATGATACATTAAAAAGTATTAAATCCGCAGAACTAACTGTGCCAGCTAGTTTAACGTTAATACTACCTCAAGACATGGTTAACTATGTTAAGATGTCGTTTATTGATGATCTAGGCGTTAAAAGACCTATATACCCTGCTAATAATTTAACTATAAGTCCTTACTATACTCAAGCGCAAGATTCTGCAGGTATACCTACTCAAGATAATTTTGGTAATGATTTAGAAGGTACTTCAATTACACAAGAAAGATGGCACACTGCTAATGATAGTTTTATTAATGGTAATTTTGCTAATGACTTCACTAATGATATGTGGGCATATAATTGGGGCGAATTAGGAGGATTTATCGGTGGAGCTTATGGCCAAATGTATGGAATGGAGCCTCAATACGCGCAAACTAATGGTTGGTTTAATATAAACGAGCGAGAAGGTAAAATATCTTTTTCAAGCAATTTAGTGGATAGATTGATAGTTTTAGAATATGTGTCTGATGGTTTAGCATATGACTTAGATAGTAGAGTTCCTAAGTTAGCTGAAGATGCTATATACGCTTATATATTACACGCTTTGATTTCAGTTAGAATAAATCAGCCGGAATATGTTGTGCAAAGATTAAAGAAAGAAAAAAGTGCTAAATTAAGAAACGCTAAAATAAGATTATCTAATATAAAGCTTGATGAAATAGTTCAAGTAATGAGAGGTAAGTCTAAATGGATAAAAAATTAAATTAAATGGCAGAGTCTAAAAACAGTTTCATACAATCTAAAATGAACAAAGACTTGGACGAGAGATTAATTCCAAGTAATGTGTACAGAGATGCTTTAAACGTAGCGGTATCTAGATCAGAAGGGAGTGATGTTGGTTCTTTAGAATCTGTATTGGGTAATACTAAAATATACAATGGAGGTGGTCAAGCTAATTTAGAAATAATTGGTAAAATAATTGATGAAGTTAATTCTGTGATTTATTTCTTTAAAACAAATTACACTGGAATTGCTGATGTTTTTCCTGCTGACACTACCTCATGGATTATGACTATAGAAAGGTATAGCATAGCTTCAAACAGCTCTACCGTTTTAGTTGAAGGTAATTTTTTAAATTTCTCTACACAAAACCCTATATATGGAGTTAATTTAATTGAAGATCTTTTGTTTTGGACTGATAATAGAAACGCGCCAAGAAAAATAAATATAACTAAAACATTAAATTATTATTCTAACGAAGACCAAATATCTGTATGCAAATGGGCTCCTTATAGAGCACCGGAATTTTTAAATTTAAGGTCTGTTATAACGCTAAGCGCGGCTACGCACCCTTCTACAATGAGTGACGCTGAAGATTTACGCACTGTTTTAGTGGGTATTAACGAATTGAGTTCTTCAAACTTATCTGTAACTCGCTATAGAAACGGAGATACTATAGAAAACGCTCAAGACGATGCAGCTTGGATCGCAGCAAACACAAATCAAACTGGGGCTTGGTGTTATTACAGCAATAGCTTAGGTAATGGGGTTACTTATGGAGTTTTATACAACAAATGGGCTGTTTTAGACCCTAGAGGATTAGCGCCTGTAGGTTACGAAGTATTAACAAAAGCACAGTGGGAATCTAGTTTAACATCGGCAGCTACTGGTACCGTTGTTGGAAACACATATACCGGAGCGGGTACGGTTTTAAAATCAGAGGAATTATGGGAAATTCAAAACCCTGCGGTTCCTGCAAACGAAGGAACAAATACTCTTGGTTTTAGCGCATTGCCATCTGGAGAGAGAGTTTCTACATCTCCTTTTTTCCAAGAAATATTACAAACAACTAATTATTGGACTAGCGACGCGCTTGACGATAGTTACGTGCAAATTGTTTATAATTCTGCTAATGCCACAGTAGAAACAGCACCTGCTACAGATCCAAAGTTAGCAGGTAGAGCTGTTAGGTGTGTTAAAAACACTAACTACAACGGTTGGAACGGTGATCCAGAATACTTAAAAGATAAGTTTGCTAAATTTAGCTATAGATTTAAGTTTGATGACAATGAATACTCGGTGGCAGCGCCTTTTAGTCAAGATGTTTTTATACCCGAACAACAAGGACAATTTGTCAATGACAATGAAAATCAAGCGTTTATAACTACTGTTGTAGAATTTATGCAAAACTCTGTTAATAATGCGGTCTTAAACATAGAACTACCAACTATTGATATTTTAAACGAGTATAAGATAAAAGGAATAGATATTTTGTTTAAAGAATCTGATGCGCAAGCTTTTTCTGTAATAGAAAGTATAGTTGTTGATGAAGCTTTTGTAAATAATTTGAACAATACAAATATTTATCAATATTCTTATCAATCTACATTGCCTTTAAAAACCTTAACCTTAAACCAAACAACAAGAGTTTTTGACAAAATACCAGTAACGGCTTTAGCGCAAGAGACTAGTGGTAATAGAGTAATGTATGGTAACTTTGTGCAAAGTAATGGAGCCCCTATAGGTTTGAATTATTTTGTAGATAGCTTAGATAAAACAATACAAGAATTTATACAATATCCGCAACACTCTATAAAAGAAAACAGAAACTATCAAGTTGGTTTAATTTTAGCAGATAAATACGGAAGACAAACTGACATAATATTATCTAATTATGATGATCTAAAGGATGCTTTAGGTAACGCAGTTCCAGGTTCTAATATATTTCTAAACTACAAAGCATTATCTTTTGCAGATAAAATACAAGGTTGGTATGGTGACAATTTAAGATTAAATTTTAATTCGCCTGGTATTCCTGAAGCTGCAGATTCAAACAACGTAAACCCTGGTTATCCAGGAGTGTACGCTATAGGAAACTACTACACCGTAAGCGCAGCAACAGCGCCAATACCTACGTTGCCATATTTTTGGGATTATAGTAACGAAACAGTAGTTGCCCCAAACACCAATCTAACAATGTTGTTCTCAAACATAGTATACGTAGACACGCAAGAAGCTACTAATACTTATGAACTATACAAAAACACAGGTTCAGGTTGGATAAAATTAATCAAAACCACAGATTACACTATAAGTGACGCTACAGGTGACGATGACGTTACTGTTACCTTTGTTGTAGCTCCTGTTATTGGAGTTGCCTATAAGCTCACGTTAAGATACACAGCTAACAACTATAACAAATATCAAACAGGTACGTACAGCGCTGGTGGTAATCCTTTGTTTCCTGACTTTGCAACAACATATCAAAGTTATTACGCTGTAGGAAAAGAATTAAGAGGCTTATATTGTGATTATACTTCTATAAAAAGTGTAACTGCTTTATATACTCCAGTTAGAGCTGTTTCGTTTTTTACTAAAAATGAAATCGCATCAACTTATTTGTTTGATAATAGTGGACAAACTAGTCCAACAAGAACTGAACCAGCTTTAGCTGTTGACAAAACGTTTGCTACTTATAATATAAATCCTAGAGGTTTTTATAGCTATAGAATAGGTATAAAGCAGTTGCAACAAGATTATTATAACGTATATTTACCTGGTTTTGTAAACGGGTATCCTATTGACGGTAATGTTTTAGAACGTGGTGAAACCGCTTTTACAACATTAATATCTGACAATATAAACAAAATACCTAGAAACTTAGAAAAAGTAGGTCCTTTGCAAGATCAGTTTACAAGTGACGAAAGATTATGGCCTAGAGTTGTAAACACACTTCAAATTGCAGATACTACAACTACACCTACTAGTTATGTTTATAATAGGCAGTTTTACCCTTCTTCAAGTCCTGATACTGCAGACTTAATAGGTACTGTAAAGGACGTGTTCCCTGACATAATTTTTAGCGTTCCACCAGCCGCTCCTGCAACAGATGAATACAATACTTTTACTCTATATGATCCAGCAACAAAACCTTATATAGCACAATTTTCAACTCAATCAAGTTTAGGTGTTAAAGAAGAGAGTTTTGCACTTCCAGGAATAGGAACTAGTAATTTTCCTTATCCAGCGGGAATGTCACTAGCTGTATATGAAACTGCTCCAGTAGTAGTTCCTTTCGAAATATTTTACGAATCATCAACTACTGATTTAATATCAGACTTAAACAACGCTATACAAGGGGAGAATACTGAAATAAACGGTATGACAACTCCGGTTATTGATTTTGAAGAAAATAATCCTATTGGATCGTATGTGACTTCTAATATTTATCCAACTGTTAATGGTACAACTTATACTGGTGCTACTGGAAGTTTAATATCTGTATTCAATTATCCACCAAACGCTAGTTTTACAGGACCTGCATCAACTCCCAACACAACTAATTTCGCTTTAAGTGGGGCTAATCAAAGGTTTTCATTTGATATTTTAGCAACTGGCAGTATAGCTATAAAAACAACAGATACTTTTTACGCAGGATCAAATGGCGTAGGCACAGACTCAGGTTCACAACTTGGAAGTAGCTATGCTGGAAGATTTATATGTACAATAGCCTGGACAGATGGTGCAACGGTAACAAACGAGACTTTAACACTAGAGTTAGTCAATAATAATCCTGTTATCTATCAACCGGCTTTGATTCAATCTGTATTTGATTCTAACACCACGTGGATATTCGGAGGACAAGGTGTTATTGAAGGAGCAGGAGTTTTAGACACCTCTCCGAGAGCAATAAATGGAAGCGCAAGAAACACAGATAATCTTACTTTTGGAAACTGGGGCCAATACACTTTAGGAACTAGTCGAGGTGGAGCAAATCAATGTTGGAGTATAGTTTCTTTAACAGAGACATTGAACAGTGTATCTACTGTTTATACAAACTCAGTTGACATAGATGCTCGTTTTGAAATACCTTTAACTGCTTTAACTGGTAGTAGCGGAAACATTAATAGGGCTTGTGGTTTTAACATGAAAGTAACAAATAATAATACGTATCCTTTAGTTTCTGGAACGACTTATGATTTTGTGTTTAGAAATAGTGATACGTCTGGATTAACTGTAGATACATCGGTTAGCTTTACATTATCACAAGCTAGTTACTCTGGGTCAGTAGTAACAACCGCTTATAGTTCTGGCACAGGTTTTGGTTCTTCTTTAACTACTTCTTTGATAGGCAACAGCCAACTTCTTTTACCAACTTGGACTGGACAACTTCAAAACTGGCAAAATAATAATTTAATTTATTTATGGGTTAGGTTAAAAACTTACGGTGTCACGGATCAAGCTCTTAATGTAGATGTTACAAACGTAAACTCAGGCGTTAATAGACAAGGTGATTTTCCTTCAACTGGAACAACCGTTACAGAATCTAGTATTACAGCTAGTATTGGTACTCAGACAGGTTCTGGATCTACAGAGACATTTACATATACTAATCAATCTTTGTCTGCCTTTAGCGCAAACAGCACTCAAATAGCTAATGAAATATGCCCTGGAATGGTTAACGCAACCACAACACCTTCATATAACTTTAGAGAATGTGCTTTAGTGAATTTAAAATTAGAAATAACTCAAGCGCCTTATTCTAGTCCAACTGGTGGTCAAACATGGGAGGCAGAGCTAATGTATAGTTTAGCTGCTGGTGCTGGATCAACAAAATATTCATTACCATACGTGTCTGGTACTATAGTTCCTTTTTACAGTAACACATCAGGAGGAACACAAGGTTCTCAAATAGCGCCAACAGCTACCCCTATACCAACTGGACCAAATTAAAAACAATAAAAAACAAGTAATAATAACTAAGTATGGCTGCAATAATTCCTATAAAATACTATAACACATACGTTTTAAAAAAATTAACTGGATTCAATGTCACTAATGCTTACGATTGGTATGTGGAAGAGTCTAGAATAAGAGGTGGATACAACAATGTTCAAACAGGATTATCTCCTCGTGCTTTTTTAAAATCAGAAGACAACTCTAGCGAAACGCTTGGGAGTTCTATTATGTATTCTGGGGTTATAAATTCTAGAACCGGCATAAACCAAACAAATCAATTTCCTTCTGGAGAAGACATAACAAGAACTGTAGACCCTTCTAAAGGTAGTATACAAAAGCTATACGCCGAAGACACTAATTTAATTATATTTCAAGAGCGTAAAGTGAATAAAGCTCTTATAGATAAAGACGCTATTTATACACAAGAAGGCCAACCAGTACAAACAACTTCAAACGTTGTTATTGGAGCCATAATTGCTTACGCTGGAGAGTTTGGTATTAGTCAAAATCCAGAAAGCTTTGCGGTATATGGTTATAGAAAATACTTTACAGACAAAGACAAAGGTTCTGTAATGAGATTATCTCAAGACGGACTTACGGAAATATCAAACTATGGAATGTATGATTTCTTTAGAGATAAATTTTTAGATTTAGGTAGTGGCAAAGCTGTTGGCGGATGGGATATACATAATAAATGCTATACATTATCTTTGGTTCCTTCTGCTGTAAACCTAACACCAGAAACATTAAGTTTTGACGAAGGCGTGAAAGGTTGGACAAGTAGATATAGCTACGTACCTAATCAAATTTTTAGTGTACAAAATGCTTTCTTTTCAACAAACAATGGTAATATATACCAACACTATTCTACGAACGTTAAAAGAGCTTATTTTTACGAAATTCAATATGACTCAACCGTGGAAACAGTGTTTAACACAAACCCTTCATTAATTAAAAGTTTTAAAACTATAAATTACGAAGGAAGTAGTAACTGGCAAATGTTAAGTTTAGAAACAAATGGTAGTTCCGCTACAAACAATAACCAGTATACTGATACTGACACAGCGAACCCTATAGGTGTTTTTGAAATGCCAACCACATTATCAGCGTTAGAAAATAGTTTATTTAAAAATCAATTTAAACAAAAAGAAGATAAGTATTTTGCTAATCTTATAAATACTTCAGCGTTTACGCAAGGCGAGGTTGTTTATGGTAAATCTATATCAGGTGTTAAAGGGTTTTTTGCAACAGTTAAAATGAAAGCTACAAACACAGCTACATCAGGTACTAATGAGTTATTTGCAGTATCGCTAGAATACAACGAATCATCATATTAAATTAAATGAAATTAAGAAAATTAACAGATCAAGACTGGGATACGCTATGTAAATGGTGGGAGGCATGGCCTAAGTGGGTTAATCCACCTAAAAGTTTTTTACCAGATAATGGTAAAGGAGGTTTTATGGTAGAAAAAAATAACAAACCTATATGCGCAGGTTTTATATATTTAACTAACTCTGACGCTGTTTTATTAGAATGGATAGTATCAGATCCAGAGTACAGAGAAAATGACAGAAAAGAAGCCTTAGAGCTTTTGATAACAGGAGCAGAAGCTGCCTGTAAAGCTATTGGTAAAAAACACATGTTTAGTATTGGTAGGAATAAACATTTAATTGAAACACACAAAGAATTAGGGTGGGCAGTTGATACTAGCTCTTCTTATGAATTAACAAAAAACATATAAAATGGGAGTAATGACAGCAATCGCTGCAGCTGGTGTAATATCAGGTGCTATAACAGCAGGACAAGCAGGCAAAAGAGCAGATTCGGCACGAGATGCTGCTAATTTAGCCGCGGCTGAAATTAATGCTATAAAATCTAAAAGACAGCCTATAATAAATCCATACGCTGGTGTAGCAAATTTGTCTAACTTAGGTAAGGACTTAAGTGGTATGATGTCAAATCCATTTGCTAATTTAGGCGTGGCTACACAAGCCGCTGAAATGAAAGTTGAACAATCTAACCTAGCGTTATCTAATGCTTTAGAAACTTTAGCAACAACAGGTGCTAGCGCTGGTGGTGCAACAGCTTTAGCTCAAGCAGCTTTAGCAAGTAAAAAAGGAGTATCAGCTAGTATAGAACAACAAGAAGCTCAAAATCAAAAACTAAGAGCTCAAGGAGAACAACAATTAGAGCAAGTAAAAATGAGTGAAGCTCAAAGACTTCAAGGCTTACAGATATCAGAAGGTCAAAGAGTACAAAGCGCTGAAGCAGCTGGTCAACAATATATGATGGGCTTAAGAGAAAACAGAACAAACGCTGATCTTGGTAGGGCAGCTGGTCAAGAGTCTAATGCTCTACAACAACAGTACGCTGCTCAAGCAGCTCAATCACAAGCTTGGGGTGGAGCAATATCTGGAGCTATATCTGGGGTTGCTAGTGTTGGTATAGCCAATATAGGTACTTCTACTCCTGGAAACCCAGTAGATTTCTTCGGCAATTAAAGTAATATAAAATAAACAACAATATGAGTGCATACGATAACCCAAGAATGATAAACGATCCGCGAGCAGCGGCTTCAGCCAACGTAGGTAATATGATAGGCAGTGCTTTAGCTGATATTGGCAAGTCTTATGCTAGTATGAGAGCCACTCAAAAAGCTAAAGTGGAAAGAACCCAAGAGTTAGAGCAAAAAATATTAAACGCAACAACTAACCGAAACAACTCTATGGTGTTAGAAATGGAGGAAAGCCTTAGAAAGTCAAATATACCTCAAGACATGTGGGATGCTGCGATTAAAAATCAACGACTTTTATTTGACGGATTTGGGATGCAAGGAGATAAAGATTTTGTAATGGGTGCTACTCAAGCTCAGTATTTATTAGAGACAGATAAAAATCTTAGCTCAGAAGATAGAGTAAAATACAATGAAATAAAAAACAAAGCAACTAGTAATATACAAAAAGTTCTTGGTAAAACTGGAAAATACGGGGCTGAAGCTATTGAAATTAGAGAGTATATAAAAAATGGAAGTATTGATAAGAGTAAAACACCTCGTGGATATCAACCAGGAGATAACTTAACCACCACCCTCACCATGCAAGTTTTAGTAAACCAAGATTCACCAGGCGTTGAAAGTACTTACGAATTAATAAACGGCGCTGATGTTTTTACCCATAGAGTTCCTAAGAACCATGATCTTATTAATAGTAGCGTAGATATGACTACTAGTGATTTAGATGATGTAACCATAAAAGAAGACGGAGACCACTATGTTTTTACGCAAATTTTAGGATTCGAAGGAAACACTGACCTTCTAGTAAATGTACAACCAGGTAATAATTCAGATGTTTTTGATGAAATTGGTAAAGTATCAAAAGTTTTAAACAATGAAGGTAATTTAGAAAATGATCTTAAAATTGAATTAAAACCAACTATAGAAAGAATACCTGATAGTTCTAGAATAAACACTTCCACTCTTACTTACCTACCTATAGAAAAAGTACAAGAACTAACAAGCAGACAAGTTAATGTTAGAGCAACAAAATTAGTAAACGGTCAGTCAAATCAACAATTAGCATCTTATTTTCAAAACAGATTTAATATAAATGTTTTAGACGAGCACTCAGATTACTTTAGCGGTATGTCAAATGAAGATAAAATTGACTACTTAGCAAAAATAGAAATGGAAGGTTTAGTAAAGGATTTTACTGATGATTTTAAAAAAGGCAAACTTACCGAGTCTCAAATAAATGAAATATTAGTTAAAAAAGCAAAAGGAAATCAATACCTATCAAACGTACCAGATAAAGGTTCTAAAGAATTTGAAGTATGGAAAAACGCTGATCATTATTATTTAGAAACAAAAGGCGCTGAGGTAAATGACCAGAACAAAACCACAACACCACCTAACGAAACTGAATGA
>Ga0210003_1001294_pt1 | contig 22229 bp, 22 predicted proteins | sample LantaG_FD_182804 | JGI IMG/M metagenome (GOLD analysis project Ga0210003, IMG submission 182804) | Deep subsurface microbial communities from Baltic Sea to uncover new lineages of life (NeLLi) - Landsort_02402 metaG (SPAdes) (version 2) | ecosystem: Environmental > Aquatic > Marine > Oceanic >... | reverse complement strand
TGCCGAGGGCCCAGGCCCTCGCTTTCCCCCACTGCCGAGGGCCGAGGCCCTCGCTTGCTCCCCCCACTGCCGAGGGCCGAGGCCCTCGCTTGCTCCCCCCACTGCCGAGGGCCGAGGCCCTCGCTTTCCCCCACTGCCGAGGGCCGAGGCCCTCGGCCTCAAAAATCCGATAAAAAAGCTAGCCTCTTTGGCTTTCTTCAAAAAGTTTTCGAAAAAGACTAAACTCGTCTCCCCTTCTTCTTTCGCGATGCTGCTCTCGGTCACGGCTGCTGCTGCTTCTTCTGCTTCTGCAGCAACACGCGGCACCTCTGCCACGATGGAGTCCTCTCGATGCAGCAGCCCCAGCGGCGCAATTGAGCGACGCGGTTTGCTTTCTTCAACATCATCTGCATCAATTCCTCGTCGCCGCCGTCGTTGTTGCCATCAACATCGTCGTCTCCTCGTCGTCTCTGCTCGCGCCTCCCCTCCAAGCGACTCCAATTCCGACTCAAGCTCCAACTCCAAGCCTGACAGAGAATTCGACGTGGGCCGCCTCTGGAAGGAAGGAGGCGGCGTGGAGCTGACGCCAGAAGAGGCGCAAGTCCTCAGAGAGGCGGCGGCGAAGTTTTCTCGCAACTCGGTTTTTCCGCCGGCGACCCCGCCGCCGCTGCCTCCTCAGCCTTCAACTTCGCCGCCGCCACTGTCACCGCAGCAGCAGCAGAAAAAGCAGCAACAGCACAGCGCCCTGCGGGACCGCGCGCAGTTTGACCGCCTCCACGCCTCGTCCGTCTCCGCGCCCTCCGCGTTCTTCGGAAACCTCGCCAGCGGCTTTGAGTGGCGCAACGCCCCGGCGTTGTCGCACTCGAAGCAGGCTCTGACGAGAAATGGTTCGAGTCCGACGGGGAAGGGTTTCACGCCGCCGCCGCCCTGGTTCGTCGGGGGCAGGCTCAACGTAGCCGTCAACTGCCTCGACAGGCACGTCGCGGCGGGCAGGGGAGCGCAGCCCGCTTTCATCTGGCCTAGTGGCGAAGGAGCAGGAGATGATAAAAAGAAGAGCAGCAGCAAGAGCAACAACAGCACGACGACGGCGTCTCTTTCTTACGAGGACGCGGCGTCGCGGGTCGCGGAGCTCGCCTCGTGGCTCTCGAGGAGCGCCGGCGTGGGCGCGGGGGACTCTGTCGCTCTCATGCTCCCTCCTGGCGCGGTGAAGGCGATAGCAGCTGGAGGTTCGTCCTCTTCTTTTTCTTCTTCTCCGTTGCTCGCGTTGGCCTTTTTGGCGGTCGCGCGCGTCGGAGGCGCTGCTCTGCTGCTCGACCCTTCGGCGCCGCTCGAGGAGAACGGCGCCGCTCTCGCTGCCTCGAGAGCGCGCGTCGCGATCACTTGCTCCGGCGGGGAGCTGGCGCTCCACGGAGGAGGAGGAGGAAGCGGAGGAGCCACGGGAGCAGGAGCAGCGCCGCCTCTCCTCGTCCCTATCAAGGAACGGCTTGACGCGGCCGCGGACGCGTGCTTCGAGGAGCATGGTCACGCCCTCGAGACGGTGCTGTGCTACGAGGTCGAGGGCGCCGCCGTCGCCGAGACGCCCTGGAAGTGCTCGAGGGACGTGTGGAGCGGCGCCGCGATCGGCGGCAGCGGAGAGAGTTCGAATACTACTTCGTCCAACTCTTCTTCTGCCGCAACCACCACCACCACCACCACCACCACCACCACCAGCGTCATTACCGCGTGGCCCGACGCCAACGCGCCCCTGCTCCTGTCGATCGCGCCGGGGACCGCCGGGGCCGTGCTGCTCGCCTACCCGGGGGCGGGGCTGCTCGTCTGCGCCGGCGCGGCGTCGAGGCTCTCGCTCGACGCCTCGTCCGAGGCCAGGGTCGCCGTCGCGTGCTCCGACTTCTGCTCCGAGGCCGCGGTGGTCTTTGGCGTGCTGGGCACGCTGGCGAACGGCGGCTCTGCCGTGGTGCTGGCGCCGCCGAGGGACGCTCCGTCGGCCGGGGCTTGGTGGGGTGAGTTTTTTTTGTTGAGTTCTTTGAGGCCGCTTTCTAGGCCTGCTTCTGCTTCTTGTTGCTGTTGTTCTTCTTCTTCTTCGTCGACGACTTCTTGTCCTCAGAGAGCAGAGCTCTTTGGCGAAGCAGAAGCAGAAACAGCAGAAACAACAGATGCTGCGGGGAAAGGGTCCTCTCCAAAAGAAGAAGAAAGGAAAAAGGCTCACTCTTTTCTCCTCCTCTTTTCTCCGGCTCTCTTTTCTCCGACTCTTTTCTCCGGCTCTCTTTTCTCCGACTCTTTTCTCCGGCTCTCGTCGGGAAAAAAAAAATCACGAAAAAAAATAGCTCTGGCCGACAAAACGAAAACCACGCACGTCGTCGCCGACGCCGCCTGCGCCGCCTTCCTGGCGCGCTCCGCCTCGAGCTCCGGAGGCGCCCCGCCCAGCGTCGAGGTCGCGATGGTCGTGGACACCGAGCCGGCGAGGCCCGTGGTGGAGGCGCTGGCCTCCTCGATCGGCAAAGGAGGAGGAGGAGGAGAGGAGGAGGAAGAAGAGGGAAAAACCGAAAGAGCCCAAAGGCCGGTGGTCGCGGCGTGGATGCCTGCCGGCGCAGGGTGCCCCGTGCTCGCCGCTGCGCCGATCGCGGCAGAGGCGTCGAAACCGGGAGGGATGCTTCCCTGGCTCGGGTGCGCTCCTTTCTTGGTTGACGGCGGTGAAGGCGACGAGAAGAAGAAGCAAACGCCCGCAGCAGCCGCGACCGTCGGCCGCCCGGCGCTGGCCGCGGCGTGGCCGTCGATGGCGAGGACGGCGCTGGGCCCCGACGCGGAGGGGTGGCTGCGCGACAGCGTGCTCTGCGGGCCCAACGGGGAGTTTTCGCCGCCGGCGGCGCTGTTCGAGGTGGAGAACGACGACGGGGGAGAAGAGTGGTATTGGGCCTGAGAGAGAAGCGGAGGAGGTTGGTCTTTTTTTCTCTCTTTTTTCCTCAAATGTTATAAAAAAAGAAGAAGAAGTCAACATTTTTCTCTCTCTCTTTCTCTCAAGGTGGCGGCGCCGGAATCTTTTCTGCACGCTTTTCTGAGGCGATGAGGCGAGCGACAAACAACAACAACATTAAAGCACGGCTTTTGAGGAATGAAAAAGACGACCCCCGCCCCTCTCTGTTCCTCTTTTTCGTTGGGGGGATACTTGGAGGATCCTACGGGGGATACCCTGGAGGCGCGGGAATCCCGTGGGGGTTCGGGACGCGGTTCGCTCAACCACCGGCCTCCCTGACGATGCCAGAGAGGAGCAGGCCAAGAGGCCACTTGTAGAAGAAGAAAAAAAACGAAAAGAACTGGAGAAGAGAAGAGGCGCCGCCACCGCCGTCGCCGCCGCCGTTCGAGGCCTCTCTTCCTTCTTCTCCTTCTTCTTCAGCTTCTCCTTCTTCTTCTTCACTCCCCGCTCTCCGAAACCATCAGAGCGATTCAGCCAGCAAGTCCTTCATAAAAAGTTACAACAGTCGAGAAATCAAAAGCACAAAGAAGCAGCTGCTGCGACAGGGACAAAACAAAGCGAAGCCTTCATTCTTCTTGTTCTTCCTCCTCTCCTTCCTCTTCCTCCTCTTCGTCCCTCCCCACCGTCGGCCGCCTTCTCGGAGGCAAGACCCCGAGCTCCGCCAGGCGCGTCATCAGGCCCACATTTCTGCCGCCCGCGAGGCCCTGCAGCACCTCAAGCCGCCTCGCTGCGTTTGCGGCGGCGGCTGCGGCGCGCTCCTGTTCGTCGGAGTCGCCGTCGCTATCGTCGTCGTCGCTGCTGCTGCTGCTTCCGCTGCTGCTGCTGCTGCTGCTGCTCTCACCACCGCCTTGCTCCATTCCAACATCACCACCACCACCTTCGCCACCACCCCTCCTCCTCTCCTCCCTCCTCTGCCCCCTCCTCCTCTCCCCGACGGGGGCCAGCAGCTTCACGGACTCGTCGATACCGACCGTCGCCAGGTGCAGCGGCGCGGCGGGGCTCTCGCAGAAGGCGTTGCAGGCGTGCCCACCGAAGTCGGTGCGCACGCGCGCGCGGAGGCGCGACGAGGCGTCGAACAGGTAGAGCCTGCCTCCGTCGCCGCCGGCCGCGACGAGCTCGCTCTCGGCGCCGACGAAGCCAGCTGAGGAAGAGGTTTTTTATTTTTTTTTGAAAGGTAAGAGAGAGCAGAAAGAGTCGAGGTCGAGGCGCTCGACGCTTTCAAAAAAAAAGAGTAAAAAGCAACTCCTCACCGGCCTTGATCGTCGCCTCGTTCCTGTAGCCGCTGCCCGAGAACCTGCGGCAGCCGTCTGGGTCGGCTGGTTGTTGTTTGTCGAAAGGTTTTGATTTGAAAAAAAAGAAGGAAAAAATCGAAAGGTGAGTTCTTTTTTTCTTTTTCCATTTCTTCTTCTGAAAGGAAAAAAGAAAAAGAAAGAAAATCAAACCTACCGTGCTCGTTGTCGTCCACGTCCTCGCGGCGGTGGAAGTAAGCGCGCGAGGGGCGCGGCTCCCTAGGCAGCGCCGCCGGACCGGCGCTGCGAGCAGCCCGCTGCTGTTGCTGTTGCTGTTGCTGTCCTCGCTCGTGCCGGCGGCGCTGGCGCCTTTCACGCTCGGTTTCCTCTTCTTCTTCTTCCTCCTCTTCTTCCTCTTCTCCTTCGCTGCTGCTGCTGCTGCTGCTGCTGTCTCCCCACATCTCGTCACTCTCCCCGCCGCCGCCACCACCGACGTCGCTGTCAGCGTCCTCCCCCGCGTCGCCGGCGCAGGCCTCTCCGCGCGCGATCGCCGCCGGCACGAGGTAGACCGCGCTCTCGGCGCCGACCGTGACGAGCAGCGACCCCCGCCCGCGGGGCTCGAACGCGACGCCTGCATTGATTGGTTTTTGTTTTTTATTTCGTTTTTTGCGCGTGTGTGTTGAGGAAAAGAAGAGGGAAAGCTGAAGAGAGAAAAAAAGATGGATCCCTCCCTCCCTTCCTCCCTCCCTCCTTCTCCCCTTCTCACCTGTGACGGAAGCCCCTCGAGCGCGGAACCTCGCGTGGCGGCGAGCCGAGCGGCTCCCCGCGGCGCCTCGGCCTCCGCCGCCGCCGCAGCGGAAGGTGCCCAGGTGCGCTGGCAGGGCCGAGCCCTGGACCACAGCGGCGCACTTGATGGGCAACTTTTTGAGGAGTTTGAGTTTTTTTTAGGGAGAAGAGGAAGAGAGGAAGAAGAAAGTGAGAAAAAGAAAAAAAACTTCAAAAGAAAAAAAGAGAGAGAAAAAGAACTCACCCTCGCGCTGTCGAGCGTGCCCAGCGGCGACCTCCCGGCCCTTCCGGTGGAGTCGAGGAGTTCCCTCAAAAGCGCGCCCCTCGCGAAGATGGTCCCAGCGGCGGGGTCCGGGCCCGTGCCATCGTCGCCGTCGGTGAAGAAGTCGTCTTCGTCGTCTTCGTCTTCGTCTTCGTCTTCGTCGTCGTCGTTATCGTCGTTGTCTTCTCGCGCCCCTCGACCTCGACCTCCTCGACCTCTTCCACCTCTTCCACCTGTTCCACCTCCGCCTCCTCCACCTCCTCCCCCCCTCTGCCTGCGGAAGGCCTCAGACGGCGGGATCGACAGCATCCTCCTGTCGATCACCACGCACGCGGGAACCTCCCCGGAGCCCCCCCTCTCGCTGGCGTCGCCGCCGACGGCGAGCAGCCAGGGCCGAGAGACGTCGAACGAAACAGAGTAGAGGGAGACGTCGACGCCGCTTCCGATTCCGCCGCTTCCGCTTCCTCCGCCGCCAGCCGGTGCCGCGCGGGAGCACGCTCGGTCCGAGGGCGGGAAGCAGGATCCCCCGGGGACGCGAGCCGCCGCCGAGAGGGCCGCCGGGCCCACCGCGGCCGTGAGAGGCGAGGGAGGAGCGGAGGCGGAGTTTGCGCCTCCGCCTCCGCCGCCGCCGCCGCGGCCGCGCTCGCGGAGGTCGAAGGTCGCGACGACGCCGTCCTCCCCGCAGGTCGCGAGCTCGCACGGGGAACCTGGCACCAGCGCCATCTTGTGCGCGCGGCCGCAGTGCCTGAACAGGAGGCGCGACTCCACGGTGGTGGTGGAGGTAGCAGAAGCAGCGGCCGCGTCGTTGTTGTTCGCGCCGCCGCCTCTGCCGCCTTGGCTCGTCGTCGGCGAGAGCAGCAGCCGGTCTCGCTGCGCCCGGGGCACCGACAGGGACCGCACGGCCCCGTCCGCGGCGCACGTCAGCAGCTCGCTGCCCTCGTCCGTGGGGTCGACGAAGAAGGCCTGGAAGACGTTGCTGCGGTGCTGCGTGCGGATGCGGGCGATCTCGTGGCGCGAGGGGAGCGGCGGCGAGAGGCCGCCAAGGCCGCCGCGACCGCCGCTGCCGCCGCTGCCGCCTCCTCCTCCTGCTTCCCAGGCAGAGACGTCCGAGGACCAGATGCGCACGGTCATGTCGTCGCCGCCTGTGATGATATTTGTGATTGATTGATTGATTAGTTGGTGGTTTTTTTCTTCTTCTTCTCTCTCTTCTTCCTCCTTCCACCCTCAACCTCAACAACCTCTCTCGAAAAACACCTTCCCCCTCCCCCACCCCCCCGCTTTCCCTCTCCTGACTCACCCGTCACCAGCCTCTCGGCGCGCTCGCCGGCGAAGCTGACGGCGTTGACGCAACCGTCGTGGCCGTCGCACGTCGCCACCACTCGCAGGCGCGGGGCCAGGTCCGCGGACGCCGCGAGCGACCGCCGCGCCGGCGTCGTCGGCGATGTCGTCGTCGTCGTCATCGTCGTCGTCGTCGGCGAAGTCGCATCAGTGCCTTCGTTCGCAGCGCTCGAGACGCCTTCGCCTGCCGAAACGCGCCTCCCCGTCGCACGGTCTTGAAGGTTCCTCAGCAGCATCGCACTGATGTTCCAAAAAAAAGAAAAAGAAGAGAACAGACCCAAAAGGAGCGCTGGGAGTTTTTTTTTCTTTCGAAATGCTCTTTCTAGCCGAAGTTGGAAAATGGAAAAAACTTTTTTCTGTTCTACAAGCTTTTTTTTCTCTCTCCTTTTCAACTCGACCTCCTCCGTCTCCTCCTCCACCCTTCCGCCAGCTCACCTTCCTCGTCGTCCCCCTCGGGACAGTCCACGACTCCATCGCCCACGAAAGAAGTAGGGATAAGCAGCGCTGGGCCCGCCGCTATCGTTGTTGCACCTGCTGCTGCCGCCGCCGACGCCACCGCGGCTCGACCTTTTCCCCTTCCGCCGCTCCCTTGGCTTTTCCCAACTCGGCACGCGAACCGCGCCCCGGGCAGGGCAGCGCACGCGGCTGTCCCCGGCTCATCCGAGCCGTCCGAGCAATCGCAGTAGTCGTCGTTGACGGCCGAGCAGGGGATCGAGAGGCGCGGCGGGAGAGGGTGGAGGTCGCTTGCGCTCGTCTCGAGGGGCCCCCCTCGTCTCCCGGCGACGACGAGACCCGAAGAGGCTTGATCGTTTCTTGAGCCGCCTTGCCTCCTCTCCCCGCTCCCGCAGACAAACGAGCCGGCGCAGCAAAACCTCCCGATCTCGGCCGGGGGCACCCCGTGGGAGCAGGGGACCTGCTCGTGCGGTGGTGGTGGCGCAGGTGGTGGCAGCAAAGACGACGACGACGAAGAGGTCGAAGGTTGAGGTCGAGAGGTTTTTGATTTCAAAGTCGCTTTCGTCGTCGTCGTCGTCGTCTTCGTCGTTGATCCTTCCAGCGTCGCAGGCAGGAGTTGCTGCTGGTGGTCTCTTTTCGACAGCAGGTGCGCGACGCGGATTCCGCGATGGCTCCGAGAGGCCACGATTACGAGCACGACGACGCACAGCGCCAGGAAGAGCGCCTCCTTGCTCCGGATCGATGGTCGATTCGCGAGTTTCCGTGTTTGTCGTTGTCGTCGTCGCGATAGAACGTGTTCATCTTCCTCGCCGCCGCCGACCATCTTCTTCGGTTGCGACCCGCCCGAGCTCGAAACCCCCCGTGTGCTTATCTTTCGCCGCGGACACTCTGAAGCGGCGGAGAGAAGCAGAAAAAGAGATCGCGAGAGCAGAGGAAACGAAATGAAAAGAAGAAAACAACAGAAAAAAGATTCAGACTTGTTTGAAAATTCTTCATCTCTTTCCTTCTCTTTCACTCTCTGTCTTCTCTTCTCTTTTCCTTCTCCACCTCGCCCTGCTGCCGCCACCACCACCACGGGACCAGCTGTAGCATTACTAGATACTTTTTTGTCTTCTTTAATCGTATACATATTGTTGTTGTTATCAAAATTTCTCTCTCTGTCTCTCTCTCTCGCTCTATCTTAATTATCAGGCGCGACGCGCCGGCCAGCAGAGGGCCAAAGAATCGTTGAAGAACTTAAACCTCCACCTCCTCCACTCACGCCGCGCTTGACCCTCGCCGCCACGCCCGCCGCCGCGGCCGCCGCGGCCTCGAGCGCCGCGGCGACGTCCAGCAGGCAGCTCAGCCCCAGCCCCCGGATCGACGCCGCGGCCGCATCCCTCGAAGTCAGCACCAGGCGCGACGAGGACGACGACAACGACGACGACGAAGAAGAACGAGACGACGAGCCGCCTTTCCTGCCGCCGCCGTCGCCGCCCTCCTCTCCCAAGTCGACCCTCGACAGCGACGGTGCGCGCGCGAGCAGGGCCCTGACGTGCCCGCTGCTCGCGGCGCGCAGGGGCCTGACGACGACCAGCGCCGCGGCGTCGGCCGTGGTCGTCATCGTCGTCGAGAAGCCCGCGGGGTCGTTGCTGGAGCGGCGCAGCAGCGACGAGCGGAAGGGCGACGAAGGGAGAGAGGAGGCGTTTTTGTTGTTGCTCGCTCCGCCTTGTTCGTTCGTCGAGGGGTAAACGACGGTCGCGCCCGCGGCGAGCGCCGCCGCGGCGACAGAGGCCCACGAGTCGTCGATCGTCATCATGCGGTTGGTGCCGTTGTTGTTGTTCGCTGTCGAGGTCGTGTGCCTCTGCGGCGACGACGAGGAAGAGCTTCCTTGCTGCTGCTGCTGCTGCTGCGTCGGCGAGCGGCGCGCCGAAAACGACGACGACGACAACGAAGAGCCGGGAACGGCGCCCCCGTCGCTGCTGCCGCCCGCGGTGCTCCTGCCTCCGCCCTTGCCAAACTCGAGCTCGCGGAGCCTCTCGCAGCGGCGGAGGGCCTTCAAGACGGACCTCGCGTCGAGGGGTCCAGCTGTTTTTTTTTGATTTTTTTTGAGAGAGTTGTGAGACGTCGAGGGAAAAAAAAGAAAAGAGAAAAAGTTCCCTCTCTCTCTCTCTTCTCTCTCTCCCAAAAAACCAAACCCGACTCACCGGCAGACATCACCGCGCCGCTCAGGTCCACGTGAGTCAGGTTGGTCAGGCGGGACAGCGCCGACCGCAGGCCCTCGGGCCCGACGCCGCGGCACCCGCCCGAGTTGAGCGACAGCCGCTCGAGCCGCGGCGCCGCAGAGGCCAGCGCCGCCAGGCCGGCATCGCTGAGGCTGCCCACGCCGGCCCTCTCGTAGCGCGAAGTGGAAGATGAAGCGTTGTTGTTGTCTTTGTTGCTCGAAGAGGTTTCTGCCGTCGTCGTGCTCGAAAAGCTCGCCGAGCTCGGAGAAAAGTTCAGCGCCCTCTGGATCCCGGCGCCGCACCCGCTCCCGTTGGACACGAGGCTGCGCAGGGTCCCCGAGCAGAGGGCCAGGGCCGGGGCGTCCGCGTCGCCAAAGCCCGTGCCGCTGAGGTCGAGGGAGGCGAGCCTCGGGGTCTCGGCGAGGAGCAGCGCGAGCGGCGAAGAAGAAGAGGTCGAGAGAGGAAGAGAAGAAGAGGGAGAAGAAGTTTCTTTTCCGTTTCCTCCTCTCTTCTCTTTTTCTCCTCCTCCAAAGCCGCCACCACAGGCCCCCGTGTGCGAAAGGTTCAAGTGCCTCACGGGAGCTCTGAACTCGGGCTTAGAAGCAAACCCTTCCCCTAGATCAAGCTTCCCTTCCCTCTTGAGCGCCCCGCGCCGGAGGCCCTCAGCCAGCAGCTCGGGCATCGTCATTTTTGCCGTCGTCGCTGTCGCTCTTCCTCCTCCTCCTCCCATCGTGGACTCCGTGACCTCCGGGACGCAGCCAGAGACGTCGAGGCGAGCTAGAGCGGGCAGAGAGCCGATGGCGAGGGAGTCGGCGCACGAGAGGCGCGCGCCGCGGAGCGTGAGCTTTCCCAGCAAGGGAGCGGTGGCGCCGGCTGCCGCCGCTGATGCCGCCGTCGCCGCCGAAGGAGAGGCTGCTCTCGCTCCATTCCCGATCGCCGTCAGCGCCGCGGAGACGGCCAGGGACCCGTCGCCGAGCAGGATGGCGTCCGCGTCGGCAGCGGAGAAGAAGAGCGCGGCCGCGGCCTCGGCCGCGGCCGGGGGGCGGCAGCCGACGGAGAGCTCCCGGAGGAGCGTCGTCGCTCTTGTTTCTATTTTCCTCTGCGTCGTCCTCTTCGCCCCCATCAGCGGCAGCAGCAGCCCGAGGCCGCAGCGCCAGTCTTCGACCGTCGCTCGCTCCAGAGACTCGCAGCCTCGGACGTCGAGCAAGGAAAGGGGCAGCGGCGGAGGAAGAAGTTGCGTTTTCTCGGCTTCGGATTCTTCTTCTTCGTCGTCGTTTTCTTCGTCCTCGTCCTCTCCTCTTCCACTTTCACCACCGAGAGCGCGGAGCTGCTCCCTGCCAAATCCCGTGCAGCCGACCACGTGGAGCTCCCTCAGGGACCCGCTCGCCCTCCTCAGGGCGGCGGCGACCCCGGGCCCTCCCAGAGGCGTCCCGCTCGCCCGCAGCGCCACCAGCCTCGAGCAGGAGAGCGCCTCGAGCGGCGGCGCGCCGACGCCCAGGGAGGAGGCCGCCCCGTCGTCCCCCGCGGCGTTGGGGAACGAGGACGCCGAGGCGAGGGAGGAAGAAGGGGAAGGGGTGCTGACGTCGAGCTCCTCGAGCTCCGGCAGGAGCAGGAAAGAGGGAGAAGAAGGAGCGGATGAGCTCGAGCTCGAGCTCGGACCAGCAGCGACCGCGGCGGCGACGACGGTCTTGCCCCTGCTCCAGTCGACGCCGCGCAGGCTCAGCCTCCTGATCCCTGGGGCGTGGACGGCCACGATGCCCAGGGCGGCGGCGGTGAGCGCGTCGTGGTCGTTGGCAGCCGCGGCGTGGAGGGCGGCGGATTCTTCGTCCCGGCCGCTCGCGTTTTCGGCGGCGGAGGCAGTCGCGGCAGCGTTGTTGTTTCTTGCCGCAGTTCCTCCTCCTCCGGCGCGATGCTGCTGCTGCCTCCTCGTGGCCGCGGAGACGGCCGGAGCCTCGACGAAGAGCAGCTCGAGGGTGGCCCCGGCGCCGACGACGGCGGCGGCGACCCCGGCGTCGCTGGCGGCAGAGTTGAGGAGCGAGGAGCCAGAGTCGAAGGAGCCTCTCTGCGTCGCCGTCGCCGTCGTTGCTCCTCCGCCTCCACCTCCGCTACCACCACCTCCGAGCCAGAGAGCGCGCAGGCAGCGCGCGTTCGCCGCGAGGGCCGCCACCCCGACGGGAGTCAGCCTCGAGTGCCCGCGGAGGTCGACCTCCCGCAGCCTGGGGAGCAGCCTCGCGAGCGACCGCGCGCCAAAGTCGCCGAGGCCGAGGCCGAGGCCGAGGCCGCGCAGAGGGGAGCGAGCAGCAAAAGAAGAAGAAGAAGAGGAGGAGGAGGGAAGCAGCAGCAGCAGCGGGAGGCGCAGCTCCTCGAGTCGGGCTTCGGAAAATCGTCGCTGCTGCTCTCCGTTTTCAAACGCCTCTCCTCCTCCTCCTCCTGTGCTTCCCCCTCCTCCTCTCTCCTCCCCCGCCAGGGCCGTCGCGAGCGTGATCATGCCCGCGTCCGTCACCCTGCTCGCCCCCCTGATTGTCAGGGAGACCAGTCGCGGGAGGCAGAGGGAAGCAGCAGCGGAAGACGAAGACGACGAGGAGGAAGAGGAAGACGAAGATGAGGAAGAGCGAGAGCAAGGGGCGGATTTGAGCAGCGTCGCCGCCATCTTCGCCATCCCGACGTCTGTGAGCCCCGCCGCGGCGGCGACCTCGAGCGAGTGCAGCAGGGGTGGCGCGGCCAGGGCCGCGGCGACGTCGTCCGCCGGGGTCGAGGGCAGGGAGAGGGGGCACGAGGGGTTTCTAGCAGCAGGAGAAGAAGAGGAGGTCGAAAGAGGTGTGGCGTTTTCGTCGGCCGAGCGAGGGCGGGTTTCTTCTCCTTCTTCTTCTTCGTCTGCCGCCGCGGCTGCGGCGGCTGCCTTCTCCGCTGCGATCCTCACGGCCTCCGCGGCTGAGAACACCACGGCGTCGACGACGGACTCCGGGACCGCGGGGAGAGCCGACGCGACCGAGGTCAGCAGGACGCGGCGCGTGTTGTTGGAGTCGGAGGTGGAAGAAGAGTCAAACGGAGGAACGCCGCCGTCGCCGCCGTTGCCGCTCGCGTTCGCGCTCAGGCTCGCGACCTCGGCCGCGGTCGGCGGCCTGGCCCTGCGCAGGTCCAGCGACCGCAGCGCCGGGAAAGTGTCGAGCGCCAGCGCCACGAGCGGCTGCAGCGGCGAGAGGTGCGTGCAGCGCTCGGTGGTGGCCTGGGCCCACGAGCTGTTTGAGAGTTTTATGAAAGGGGAGAAAAAAAGAGTCAGCCTCGTCGGCGGAGAAGAAGGGCGTCGTCGCCGACATCGACCATCGGTTACGCGTGCTCGCGCGCCCTCTTCCGCGCGTTTTCGTCTCCTCCCGTTGTTCTTAGTCGCGTCGTGCGCATATTGCGGTAGATCCACCACAAAAGGAAAGAGCAGACGGCGCCTTGGTGGCAGAAACGAGGGGGGCGCATTTCGAAGCTGCGAGAAAGCATTGGGCTCGCCCGCCATTGTTTTTCTAGACAATTTCGTTTTTCCTCTCTCTCTCTCTCGCGCGCTCGCTCTCGCTCTCTCTCATGCCGGTCAAAACCACGGTACCTGCACGTTGTCCGGAACGCGGCCCTATCCTCGGGGGCGCTCAGCTCCTCGAAGACCAGGTTGGCGAGGTCCGGTGGCAGGTCGCGCCACATTGTTTTTTTTCGATGTTTTCTTTTTTCGGCAAGTGTCGTCGTCGTCGTCGAGCGGCAAAGAAGACAGAAGAAAGTGAGAGAAGAGACAAACCAAGAAGAATAAGAGAGAGTTTTTTTTTCTTTTTGAACTACAGTCCGCCGCGCGGCGAAAGATTGATTTTTCGATCTTCCCCGGCACCCCCCTATAAACTGCAAACGAGCAGAAAAGAAACAAAAGGCAAAAGAACAAACAAACAGAAATAATCAGCAGCAGCAGCAGCAAAAGAAGAAGAAAAAAACTCATCTCTCTCTCCCTTCCTCCACTCACGCCACCGCCACCGCAGCAGCAGGCTGCTGCTCTCCACCGCCGCCGCCCCCGCTGCTCTCCGTCGTCCTGATCGTCTTCAGCACCCTGATACCCTCCCTGTCGACGATCTTGATCACGTAGGCAGGCGGGGCCACCACCAGCCTCTTGAGCACCTCTGCCACTCCTTTTTCCATCATCTCGAGCGCCTCGGGCACGGTCAGCTTGGGCCTCCAGAGCCTGTCGAGCATCGAGAGCACGAAGTAGGAGCCGTAGCCCGTGCCGCCGACGTTCATCTTGTGCATCGTGGCCAGGTAGTCCATCCAGAACAGGGACGCCTCTCCTGTTTTACCTTCTTCTTTACCTCCTTCGCCCTCTTTGCCCTCGTGGTCGTCATAGCCGGCGATGAGCAGGTTGGTTGAGTAGGGCCTCTTGCGAAGCGCCGCGGCCAGCTCCCCGCGCGCGTAGTGCGCCACGGCCGACGTCGACAGCCTGGTCTCGTTCCTCAGGGCCGAGAGCCGCACGTTGGCAGAGACGTACTCGGAGAACTGCACCCTGTCCCCGGGCTCGCCCGAGATCCCCATCAGGATCCTGTCGTCGACCTCGATGAGTTTGTCTTCGTCGTGCTTGATGGTGATGATCTGCTGGGTGGCGGCGGTGTCGGAGCAGAGGAGGACGAAGCCGTCGCCCTTGATGCCGCAGAGGAACTCCATGGCGGATTGGCGTGAGAGCGAGAAGAGCGAGGGTGCGCGATCGTTTTTCGATTTGCCTTTTCGACGACGACGACGACGACGACGAAGCAGGCTCGCTTTTTAGTTCTCTCTTTTTCTTTCTCTGGAGCGTGCAGCTGATCAGTCAGAGCACGCCTGCGGGAGATTTGGGAGGGAGACGACGCGGGTCGGGAGACGGAGACGTGGAAGAAGAAGAAGACTTTTTCTTCGATCGATGGATGATGATGATGCGATGGTCGATTCTTCGACGAAGAAAAAAGCGCGAGGTCGGTCCAAAAGAAAGAGACGGGTGGAAAGCGCGTTTCTCTCTCTGTGGCTTGCGACTGAGTCGAAGGCGGCTCACAAGCGAGCGAGCGAGCGAGAAGAAGAAAAAGAAGTGAGAGAGCGCGTGGGCGAAAGAAAAGGAAAAAAGAGAGTGCTCTGTCGAAAGAGAGAGAGAAAAAAACGAGTGCGGCAATGCCACACTTTTGGCTCGAGCTCCTCTTGCATCCCTTTCTCTTATCCCCACCTCTCACTCTCCCCTAGCCGCTCACATGGCCTCCCTCTCGCGGGCGCACGCCGCGACAAGCGCGATCGCCCCTCGCCGCGGCAGCGGCGTAATCGTTGCGAGCAACTCGGCGCGATCATCATCGTCGTTGACGACGACGATGACGACGCTTTCGAAAAAGCCATCAAGCCGCTCGACCCCCTCGACGACCATCTCCTCGACCTCTTCTCTCCTCCGCCTCCGCACCACCGCTAACTCCAAGCCCTCCCTCCGCTGCTCGGCCGCGGCCAAGCTGGACGTCGACGCCTGGGCCTCGTCCGAGGCCGCCCTCCGCTCCGCGTTCCTCGAGGAGCAGGCCAGGCGCGTCCTCCGCCGCGCCGCCGAGCAGGCGCAGCGCCCGGCGTTCCCGTGCGCGCTCATCGCGGGCGACATCGTGATCCTGTCGCTGCTCGCCTCGGAAAACCTGCTGGGCAAGATCCCGGTCATCTTCATCGACACCTTCCACCTGTTCCCGGAGACGCACGCGCTGCTGTCCCAGCTCGAAGAACTTTACAAGTTCAAGGCCAAGGTCTTCAGGCCAGCGGGGTTTGCGACAAAAGACGAATACGTCAAGAAGCACGGCTCCGACCTTTTTCTGACCGACATCGACGAGTACGACCGCATCTGCAAGGTGGAGCCGTTCGGGAGGTCGCTCAAGGAGCTCAACGTGGACGCGATGATCAACGGGAGGAGGCGCGACCACGGCGCCGAGCGCGCGCACCTGCAGCTGGTCGACGCCCCGGCCCGCCCCGGCGCCGCAGTCAACGTGCAGCCGCTGGCGTGGTGGGAGTTCGAGGACTGCATGCGGTTCCTGGAGGACAACAACGTGCCCAAGCATCCCTTGTTCGACCAGGGGTACCCGAGCGTGGGCGACGTCCACTCGACGCTGCCCGTGCCCAAGGAGAAATGGTTCGAGTACGCCGGCGAGCGCAGCGGGCGGTTTGTCGGTTTGACGAACGCCGATGGGTCGACCAAGACCGAATGCGGTGAGTAGTTTTTTTTTCTTTTTTTCTTTTCCTTTTCTTTCATTCTTTTTTCGAAGAGAAAGCAGCGGAGAGAGAAGACAGAAGCGGAGCGGCGAAAGAGAAGAGAGAAAAAATTTTCTTTCTCATTCTTCCGAAAATTCAAAAACAACAACTTCCAAAACAGGAATCCACGTCGGAGGAGGCAAGGCCTGAGAAGAGAGAGAGAGAGAAAGAGGGAAAGAGAGAGAGAGAGAGAGAGAGAGAGAGAGAGAGAGAGAGAGAGAGAGAGAGAGAGTTCGATAGAGAGAGAGAGAGAGAGAGAGTTTGGGTTCGAATAATAGGTTTCAGTTGAAGAGAAAGAGAGAAAGACGCAGTGGAAAGAGAAAGAGAAAGAAAGAGACGATTTTTTTTCTTCAAAAATTTTCTGTTTTCATTTCTGCAAACAAGACCTCTCTCCGTTTTTCCTTTCTCTTTCTCGCGTTTCTCCATCTCTTTTTCTCTCCTTTTCCAAACAAAGAAACAAAAACAAAACCCCAAAACCCCAAAACCAAAATCAAATAAACTCAATAACTCTTGGCAAAGATCGCGACCTCGACAGCCTCGCCGCCGCTCATCAGGCACTTGCCTCCTCCGCCGCCGTTGACACCGGCCTCCTCCGGCTGCTCGAACGGAAAGCACCGCAGCGTCGCGCCGCCCGTCTCCTCCTTCACCCTCTCCTCGTCGGCGTCGGACCCGGCCCACCACCCTCGGGCCCAGAACCCCTCATCGATCGCCTGCTTCAGCTCTGCGTAGCTCGCCACGTCCCTGATGTTGGCGTCGCGGAACGCCGTCGCCTGCTCGAGCAGCGACGCCTGGATCTCGCCCAGCGTCTCTTTGACTCTTCCCACAAGGGCACCGCTGGGCTCCGTGGGCACGCCCGCCACCTTGCTGCGCTCGTCGGAGCGCGGGAGGTCTCTGCGGGCGAGCACGCAGCACCCTGCAGCGACGTCCCTCGGCCCGACCTCCAGCCTCAAGGGAACGCCCTTCATCTCCCAGTGCGAGAACTTCCACCCGGGGGACTTGCCCTCGGTCGAGTCCACCTTGGCGCGCACCCCGGCGTCGCAGAGCGCGTCGCACAGCTTCTGGGCAGCTTCGTAGATCGGTAGAGGGTCGGTCCCCTTTTTGCCGAGGATGGGGACGATGATGAGCTGCGTCGGTGCGAGCGCGGGGGGGAGGCGCAAGCCCGTGTCGTCGCCGTGCGCCATCACGACGCCGCCGACCATCCTCGTCGACACGCCCCACGAGGTCTGGTGCACAAAGGCGAGGTTGGTGTTCGAAGAGGAAGAAGAGGCGTCGCTGTCGTTGCTTCCACCACTAACACTCCCTCCTTCCTTGGTCGCGAACCGAGTGTTGAAGGCCCTGGCGAAGTTGTCGCCCAGGTCGTGGCTGGTCCCTGCCTGCAGCGCCCTCCTGTCCCCCATCATCGCCTCGATCGTGTACGTCACGTTGGCCCCGGCGAAGGACTCGATCCTCGACTTCCTTCCTGCGACCACGGGAAGCGCCGCGGCCTCGACAGCAAACCGCTCGTAGAGAGCGACAAACTCGCGCGCCGTCTCCCTCGCCTCCTCCGGGGTCGCGTGCGCCGTGTGCCCTTCCTGCCACAGAAACTCCAGCGTGCGCACGAAAGGCCTCGTCCGCATCTCCCACCGGTGGACGTTGGCCCACTGGTTGACCATCAGAGGAAGGTCGCGGTGCGACTGGATCCACTGCGAGAACATGTGGTTGACGATCGTCTCGGAGGTCGGCCTGACGACCAGCGGTTCCTCGAGCTCTTTTCCACCACCGCGGGTGACCAGAGCGAGCTCGGGGGCGAAGCCTTCGACGTGGTCTGCTTCCTTCTGGAGGAAAGAGTAAGGGATCAGCTGCGGGAAGTAGGCGTTTTCGACCCCTTTGTTCTTGAACGCCGAGTCGAGCCAGCGCTGGATGTTTTCCCAGATGCCGTAGCCGTACGGGCGGATGACCATGGTGCCGCGCACGGGGCCGTAGTCCGCCAGCTGGGCCTCGCGGACGACGTCGAGGTACCAGCGGGAAAAGTCCTGGGAGCGAGGGGTGACGGCGAGCTCCGCGGCGGCGCCGGAAGGTTTGGCATTAGCGTTGGCGTTGGCGGGTTTCTTCTTCTGTTGCTGCTTGACCGGGGGGGCGTCTGCCGAAGGGGCGGAAGCAGCCGAGGAGGAAGTCGATGCCAGGCGCGAAGAAGTTGCTCTGCTGCTGCCGAGGAACGCAGGCGCTGCCGGCCGGCAGAGGAGGAGCCTCGCGGCGCGGGAGCTGGTGTGAAGAGAAGCGAAGAAGAGAAAGAGAGAGAGGTTGAGGTTGAGAGGTTCAGCTCGCGTCGGAATTGAAAGAAAAAAAACGCCTTTCCTCTCTTTTCTTCTGCTAGCAGAGCTTCACTCACCCTACGTTCGCCGCGGCCATCCCCGTGTCTGCGACAGGAAAGCACGACGCGCTCCGTGGAGAAGAGGCCGAAGAAGAAGCGAAGCCTGCGGCTCTCATCGACGGAACGAGAGGAGTTGCGGAAGCGACGGAGCGAGAGCGACGGAGGAAGCTTTGGAGCAGAAACAGCGTCGAATTCGCCGTGTTCGCCGTCGTTGCTGGTGTCTTCTTCGCCTCGAGAGGGTGCAGGGAGGGCTCGAGCGCGCAGGAGGCGGCTGTCAGAAAGGCGCTGGGGATCGGAACTCGGAGTCTCGAGAAGGCAAAGGAATTGGAAAAAAAGAGAGAGGGAGAAATGGTCGAGGGAGAAAAGCAAGCCGTCGCTTTTTTTTTTTTTTCCACCCTTCATTTTCTTCTTCTCTATCTCTCTCTTTAAAGAGAGCGATAGAGCTTGCGCCCGAGGGACTTTTTTTCCTGTTCCCTCCGCGCGTGCGATTCTCACTTGCTCTCCCCCGCCCGATGCCAGGCACGGAATCCCCTGCTCCTGCTCTCGCAGCAGCAGCAGTTGGCCCGAGCACCACAGCAGCAGCAGCAGCAGCAGCTCCAAACAACAACAACGGCGACAACACCAATGTCCGATCAGCGAGCGACGAAGCGATGGACGCCGTCGCCGAGGCCCGCGCGGTGTGGCCCGGGGCGCAGACGCTCGTGAGCGTGCAGGAGCTTCTCGACCAGAACAAGTGAGAGATCCGAATTGAGATGGAGAGAGGGTTGGAGTGAGAGAAAGAGGAGAAAGAAGAGAGCAGCATTGCCTCTCGAGATCGCCGCTTCGACCCCCCCCCCTCACTCATGCCTCTCTCTCTTCTTCCAACTTCCTCCAACCTCTCCCAGGGTCCTCCTCCGCGAGATCGACCGCAACCACGACGAGCGCACGCCCGAGGCGCTGAACCGCAACTGCTCGCTGATCCGCGAGGTCAACGCCAACGTGAACAAGGTGGTGACGCTGTACGGGGACATAAGCGCGTCGTTCGAGAGCCTGCTGCGCGGCGGGAGGGGCGGCGGCGACGGCGACGGCGGCGGCGACGGCGGTGGCGGGGAAGGGAGCGGGGCTCCGGCGGGAGGCAGCGGCGCGGCGCCAGGAGGAGCTAGAGGAGGAGGAGCCCGAGGCGCTGCTTCTGCTGGAAACGACAATGGCACGGCAGCTGCTGCTGCTCCTGCCGCAGCAAACGCAAACGCAAACGCGAACGGCGGCGGCAACAACGGCAACAACGGCAACAACAACAACAACAGCGGCCTGCCCTCTTCTTCGGCTGCTGGAGGAATCGGCGGCGGAGGACTTGCGGAGGGTCAAACGCGCCCTTCGGCGGAGACTGCCGTCGGAGGTGGCGACGGCGAAGGTGGATAAGGTTGATGCTTTTCGTCGAAGCTTTTTTGTATAAAAAAAAATACTTTCCAAAACTTTTTCCAAAACCTTTTTAAAACACACAACTCTCAACGTTTTTTTCGTTTATATTCTAACACACAGACCTGCGCGCGTGCATTTGTACATCATCAGAGCCAACGGATAAAAAAAGAAACAAAAAAAAAGGCGCAGAAAGCAAGCAAGCAAGTAAGAGAGTGAGAGAGAAAACAAAATACTCTCGACAACAACAACAACAACAACTACCACTCTACTTCATCATCTCCTTCTCGACCGCGGGTCCGTGCCCGCCGGGCAGCGCGAACGCGGACCACGCGCCGATGCCCGACACCAGGGCCCACGTCCCGATCGCCAGGGGCAGTGCCGTGCCCCCCACGGCGGCGGAAGAGGAGGAGAAGAGCGGGTAGAGAGCCGCCGCGTGCGCTGCGCTGGCGGCTGCGACGGCGGCGGTGAGTCTGCGCGCCGGGGGCGCCCCCGCGGCCACGCCCCCCGACTCGTGGGCCTCCTTGGCCGTCGTCAGGATGGCCGGCAGCACGAGCAGCCCGCCTCCCAGCGCGCGCCAGAGGACGACAGCGGAGGGCGCGGGTCCTGTCGAGAGCGCCGCGGCGCTGGCAGCAGCGGCCGAAGGAGCTCCAGCAACGGCGGGGCCCGAGAGCGAGACCGAAGGGCCCAGGACAGCTGCCAGCGTCGCCGCCGGCGCAGCGATGTAGGCCGCGCCGCCGGCGAGAGCGGCCACGGACAGCGTCATGAGCAGCGCGTTGGGTGGCGACGACGTCATCGAGGTGGAAGAAGAAGAGGAAGAAGAGGCGGCGCGGCGGCGGCGCGCGGCGGCTTCCTCGAGCGCCGCCGCCTGCGGCGAGAGCGCCCCCGGCCAGAAGCGCGCCAGCGCGGCCGCGGTCGACCCGAACGCCGCGACGGCGGCCACGAGCCCCGAACCGGACATCGACTCCGCCCCGACCAGCGCCGACACGGCCCCCGTCGCCGTCGCGGCCCCGAGCCCCAGCGAGAGGCGGCGGTACCCGGGCCTCGCCGCCGCGCCGTCGGCGTGGCCGTCGCGGAGCGCCCAGAGCGCGGTCGCGCCGACGAGCTGGGCAGCGCCGAGCGCGCGGGCTAAGGGCACCATCGCGGCCGCGCCCCCGTCGGAGGGGAAGGCCGCGGCGGCGAAGCCCCAGGAGAGCGTCGCCTCGGGCGCGAGGAGGAGGGCCGCCGCGGTGAGCGCCCAAGCGGAGGATAGCACGCCAAAGGTGGCGGCGGCGGCGTTTTTCTCGTCGGGGTTGATGATGGGGTCGGGCTTTTCCTCCCTCTCGTCGTGGCGCCCCTCCGGCCCGGAGAAGGGGCCCGCGTTGACGGAGGAGGGAGAGGCAGCGAAGCCGCGGCGGTTGGAGTATGAGTAGGAGTCGGAGTCGGAGTTGAAGCGGTGCTGGTTTGAAGACGACGACGAAGAAGAACGGGTCGAAAACGACGACGACGACGAGCTCGAGGAGCGATCGGCGACGAGCGAGCAAGCAAAGCCCGTCGTCTGCTTCTTGCCGAGCGCGAGCGTCGCCGCCGCAGCCGCCGGGGCGGCACGCACGGTCAGGAGGCGCGCTGCTGCGAGCGACGCCATGGCGTGGGGGGGGGTGGAGAAGGAGAGAGAGAGGGCGAGAGAGAAGGGCGCGCACGCGAGCGAGAGCGAGCGAGAAAGAGGGAAACAAAAGTGAGGCGATGAGTTCTTTCGACATCGTGCTATTTTTCTCTTTTTTTCTTTCTTTCTTTCCTTCTCCTCTTCAACCCACTCCCATCTCAATTCCGAAGCCATTTCTCCCCCATCGCATCGCTGCGCTCCCTCTCTCCTCTTTCGAAGACGCGATCCATGAAGAGAGAGGCGAAAAAAAAAGCTTTTTACCTTTTCCCCTCTATTTCTCAGCAGCAGAAACAATCAGCTCCGCAGAGCTCAAACCCGCCTCCTGCTCCTCCTCCTCCGCCTCCGTCGCAGCAGCAGCAGCAGCACGCGTCGATCCCTGCCGCGACACCGCCGCTCCCGTCATCGCAGCCGTCGCACAGAGACGCGAGCCAGGCGTAGAGAAAGGCGACTAGTGGTGGTGGTGGTTGAGGAAGAGAGAGAGAGTGAGAGTTGAGGTCGAAAAAGGAGGTCGAAAAAATGGTTTTGCCTTTCTCGATCGATCTCACAATTCCCTCACCTCCGCAGAGGCCTCCGGCCTCTTCTGCCGCCTCCCGGTCCGCGGAGCGCAGCACAACGTCGGCTGTGGGGTCGCTTAAGGTCAGCGGGGGCTCGGACGCTGCTTCTCGAGAGGGTGGAGGCACGGCCGGTGGAGGTTTCATTTTTTTCTTCGGCGAGGGGCATTTGGACGAGTTATTTTTTTTTTGAGTTGAGCTCTTCGTTTTTTTTCACTTTTTTCACTCGCTCTCTCTCGCTCTCTCTCAATAAGCCCCATCGATTCGAAACCGCAAACCTCGAGTTTGCACCGTCTTGCTCTCTCTTTCTACCGCACGAGACGAAGGAGACTCGCGTCTCGTTCCTGGAGTAGAGAAAGCAGAGAACAAGGCAAGAGAAGACTCCTTTCGACAAGCAAAAAAACCAGCAAGCAAAGAAAACGATGGCCGACGACGGAAACGCCGACGCTCTCGCGCCCGCCGCCGCGGCGCTCGAACCTCGACAACGCCGCCGCCGCTGCTACCGCTGCCGCTACTGCCACCGCCACCGCCCAAGACTTCTTCCCCATAAGCGACCTCGCCCCGGACCTGATCGTGACGATCGTCGCGCTGGCGGCGCAGCAGATGGACAAAGACGAGAGGCGCTCCTGGGCGGAGAGGCCGGATGGGCCCACTTGGACAAGGCACTCTTTTTCCTTTTCGTCTGCAAGCGCTGGAACGCCATCTTCGCCACCCAAGGACGCCAGCCCCTTGCACGAGATGCTCCAGGTCGACTTTTAGAGGGAGACCCTTGCGGCCGAGGCGTCGTCGAGTTCGGCGGCCCGCGGGCGTCGGCAGT
>Ga0210003_1001293_pt1 | contig 22238 bp, 18 predicted proteins | sample LantaG_FD_182804 | JGI IMG/M metagenome (GOLD analysis project Ga0210003, IMG submission 182804) | Deep subsurface microbial communities from Baltic Sea to uncover new lineages of life (NeLLi) - Landsort_02402 metaG (SPAdes) (version 2) | ecosystem: Environmental > Aquatic > Marine > Oceanic >... | reverse complement strand
ATACTCTAGATATCTCCCCTACACTGGACCTGTTTTCTGACCTCCGGGATTTTGTTTGCGAAGAGATTTTGTTTGCGAAGAGATTTTGTTTGCGAAGAGATTTTGTTTGCGAAGAGATTTTGTTTGAAAAAAGATTTTGTTTGAAAAAAGATTTTGTTTGCGAATAAATTGTTTGCGAATAAATAGTTTTCTAATAAATTGTTTGAAAAAAGATTTTGTTTGCGAAGAGAATTCTAGGGGTGGGTGGGTTATTAAAACCAAAGGAAATTGTTAAAAATCTTTGAAAGTTTGGAAATCTCAAAAATATGCTCCTGGTTTTTGGTCTGCAAAATAATATCATAAATTTTGCTGAATTTTTTTCCGAAGTGTGCTAAAGTGCCGTTATGTCTTGTGTAGGGTAACTGATTATGTGCTTTAATAACAAGGTCAAGAAAGCGGGAGCAACTATGAGTGATATTACAAGGATAGAGCGAGAAGATGATCCAGATCGCTGCCAAGGTATGCTTATGGGTAATCAATGCTATAACAAAGCTGTTCCTGGAACACAATATTGCCAGATTCATGGTGGCTTACAGATTAAGCAAGGTCAAGCTAAGCAGGCGTACAAAAACTATAAGCTGCAGAAATGGCAAACTCGGCTTGACCGCATGGCTGATTCTTCTGCTATCAAGAGTCTTAAGGAGGAAGTTGGTATCCTGAGGATGATTCTTGAAGAGCGGTTGAATCAGATTATGGATGAAACTGACTTGCTTCTTAACTCACAGTATATTTCGGACATGGTTATGAAGATTGAGAAGGTGGTAAGCTCTATGACTAAGTTGGATATGCAACTTGGTCAGATGCTTGATAAGCAGGCACTGATGCAGATGGCTGCTGGACTCTCGACAATTATCTCCGATGAGATTGAAGATCAGAACCTGGTGCGGAAAATCATTGACAAGATTGGTGACTTAGTTACCACAACTTTTATGGATAAGAATTTCGACGATGACGACTTCGATCAAGCTTAAAAATGCTTTCTATAAGCAGATGATCTCCTCCTTGAGGAGGGAGTCCATCAGATCATGTTCTGATTGGGCAATGCTTTATCGTGTCATGGGTACTCCTTATCCTGGTAAATGGACTTTCAAGTACCATCCATGGGCGAGGGAGATGCATGATTGTGATGCTGACTTGATCGTTGGGCAGAAGTCAGCTCAGATGGGTTATACAGAAGTGGCGTTGAACAAAACTTTTTACTTTATTGATGTTCTCAAAATTTCTGTACTTTACACTTTGCCTACACAGAAACCAGATGCTACGGACTTCTCTAGTGATAGGTTTGATGCTGCTTTGGAAGCTTCTTTACATCTTAGAAGACTATTTTCTGATGTGTCGAACACAGGTCATAAACGTGCTGGAGGAGTTAATCTGTATATTCGTGGCTCAAGATCACGTTCTCAGATGAAGTCAGTACCAGCAGGTTTATTGGTTCAAGATGAGCTGGATGAGTTTGATCAGGACAATGTAGAATTGGCGGAGGAGAGGAAGTCTGGGCAATTGGTTCAACAAACCATAAAGATTTCTACACCGACATTGGAAAATGTAGGGATCAATAAAGAGTTTAAATCTTCCTCGCAAGAACACTTCATGTTTCCTTGCCCACATTGCAATGTTTTTACCGAACTTACTTTTCCAGAATGTTTAGTTATCACAGCAGATGATCATCAGGATGAGGAAATACTTAACTCGTATCTTATATGTAAAGAGTGCGGTGCGAAACTTGACCATGAAACAAAACCAGATTGGCTTGGTAAAGGTTTCTGGGAAGTAACACAGTTTGGAAAACTTAGTAGAGGTTTTCATGTTAATCAGTTGTATTCTACAACTATGGAACCTTATAAAATTGCACAGAAATATTTGAAGAGTTTTAAAGACCCTGCAGTCGAACAAGAGTTCTGGAATTCAAAACTTGGTTTGCCGCACGCAGTCAAGGGTGCCCAAGTAACGGAAACTGATATTGAAGCTTGTACAAAAGGTCACAAAAAATTTGAACGGTTTTTAGAACCACAAATTATAACAATGGGTGTTGATGTGGGCACATTTTTCCATTATGAGATTGTTCAATGGTTTATTAAAGATGATAGTCTTGCTGACATTAACGCCTCGACTGTTGCGAAGGTTCTTACCCAGGGTAAGGTAATGAATCCAGAAGAGCTTGATGATTTAATGCGTAAATTTCGTGTAGTTTACTGCGTTATTGATGGCAATCCTGAAAGGCGAATTGCTTCAAACTTTGCATCAAGATTTATGGGGCACGTTAAACTTTGCTTCTATGCTAATGGCATAAGTGGTAAAGAATTGAGCGTACCTAAAGAAGATACTGTAAACACAGTTTCTGTTGACCGTACTTCTTGGATGGATGTTAGTTTAGGTCGATTCAAGCACGGGACAATTCGGCTGCCTTATGATATGGATCAGGAGTACAAGGATCAGATCAAAGTTCCGGCGCGCATATATAAGCATGATGCAAACGGTAATCCTGTTGGGAAGTATATTAATAGTGGTAATGATGACCATTATGCACATGCACGTACTTATTCAGAGATTGCTTTAGCTCTGGTTGGGAATGTTACAGGTAACCGAGATATTGAGGAAATTTAATGGATTTTAAAAGCATCGTAACCATTCAGCATCCAGATTTTGCATACATGACTAGCCAGTGGCAGAAATTTCGTGATGTTATGGAAGGTGGTCCAAACTTTATTGATAAGTATCTCGTAAGATTTTCTTTGCGTGAGACTTCAGTTGAATTTGAAGAGCGTAAATCTATATCTTATTGCGCAGCTTACGTTAAGTCTACTTTGTTTAAAATTAAAAATGCAATGTTTCAAAGATTTAGTGATATTGTAAGATCTGGTGGTTCAGAAAGTTACCAGAATGCTGTAAAAGGTTTGAATTACGGTGTTGATGGTGCTGGTCTTTCTATGAATACTTTTGTGGCTAAATATTTGGTTGAAGAGTTACTTGTATTGAAACGTGTCGGCGTTTACATAGATAAGGACCCACTGCATGACTCTAAGACGTTGGCTGAAACTAAAAATACTACTCCGTATTTGTATCCCTATTCAGCAGAGTATATACAGTCTTGGTTGATTAATAGTAAGAATGAGCTGCAAGCTATTCTGTTGGTTGACGCAATAGATGACATTGAAACAGAGTCAGGTCTAGTTAAAGGCACAGTTCAGCAGTTTAGGTATTTAAAATTACTTGATAATAATGAAGGCGTTTCAGTTACTTTGATTAATGAGAATGGTGAGGTCATCGAGGAGACAATTTTAGAGATTCCGAGGATACCTTTTGTATTCTTTGAGATTCCGCAGTCCTTACTTCAAGATGTTGCAGACTACCAAGTTGCACTTACAAATCTTGGATCATCGGATATGTCTTACTCGTTGAAGGCTAATTTCCCATTTTACACTGAACAATTTAATCCAGTAACTCAAATGCCTCACATTAAAGAGGGAGTTGATGCATCAGAAGATGATGCTGGTACATCAGCTGGAGCTAATGCATCTGAAGGGAAACAAATTAAAGTTGGTGTAACTAAGGGTAGGCAGTATGGGAAAGGACTTGACAGGCCAGAATTTATAAACCCATCCTCTGAGCCGCTTGCTATTAGTATGGAAAAGCAGAAAAAGCTCGAGCAAGATATTGAAGTTTTGATGGGCATTAATCTTGCTGCTGTTGGAACCGGTTCTGAAGTACTTTCACCTGAAGCTGGTCTATCTTTTGTCGCGATGATTCTTGAAGCAGGTGAGAATGAGATTGCAAAAATTTGGAATCTTTATGACGGTTCTGCCCAAAAACCAGCTGTTGTAGAGTATCCAGATAGATTCTATTTGATTTCTGATGAAGATCGTAGGAAAGAAGCTGATGAACTTTCGGAATTATTGCCAAGAGTACCATCTATAACTTTCCAAAGGGAGTCTGTAAAGCGTATTGTTGATCTTGTTCTTGGTTCCAAAATAAGTAGTGAAGCTCAGAAGACTATGTTATCTGAGCTAGATTCAGCTGAAGTTGTAGTAATTGATCCAGAAGTTATTACAAAGGATATGCAAAATGGCTTGATTGGAACAGAGTTGGCTAGTTCTGCAAGGGGGTACCCAGATGGAGAAGTTGAGAAGGCTAAGCAGGATAGGGCTGAGCGAGCAGCTGCAGTGGCACTTGCTCAAAGTGAGGCGGGTCAAACTGGTGTTGCCAACATGGAGAATGCGGGAGCACGAGGAGTTACTGACTTATCCGTCGATCCGACTGAGGAGGCTAATAAAGAAAAACAGCTTTCACAAGATTCCTCGCAAAATGTAGCTGGTGTAGGCAAAAAAGTTCGAGGAGATGCTAAGTAATGACAACTGCTTACTTAAATACAACCGAAGCTCAGATTTTCTTCGATGAAGTTTTGCATACTGAAGCCTGGGACTTGGCTACAGAAGCTAATAGACTTAAAGGGTTGAAGACTGCTACAAGGATCATTGATAGACTTCGTTACAAAGGTGCAAAGACTGTAGCTGCCCAAGAAAATGAATTTCCACGTGATGGAGATACTGATGTTCCAGATGATATTAAGTGGGCTTGTTGTTTTATTACAATACCACTACTTGAGGGTAGAAATACTGATTTAGATTTCGAAAACTTGACTGTTGTTAGTCAAGGGTTTTCTAGTGTTCGGTCAACCTATGATAGAGATAATGTCCCTCCTTACACTGCAGCAGGTGTTCCAAGTGCAGAAGCTTGGAAATATTTAAAACCTTATCTGCTGGATGCTTCGGAGATAACTCTACATAGGGCAACTTAAAGGAGTTGTATCATGTTTGAGAAGGCAAATTGGTTCAGGAAAACTTGGAAAACGTATTATGCAGAAGGCGAAGGAACTCCTCTTCCTCCTCCTCCGGTAACTCCACCAGTTACCCCTGAACCTGATGGTAATGCTATTGATGGTGATTTGATGGAAGGCATCAAGCCGATTGATGGAAAATTTTCTCAAGATCATATTAATGCTATCCTTGCAAGAGATCGAAGGAAACATCAAAGTGCTTATGCCAAGGTTATGTCAGAGTTTGAGGCTCTTAAGTCAAAATCAACTTTGACAGCTCAAGAACGTTCAGAATTGGAAGAAAGATTACAAGGTGTTCAGAAAGATCTTTTGACAAAAGAAGAGTTGGCAAAAGATAAAATGACAAAGTTGGAGAAGAAGCATAAAGATGCAGTTGATTCACTTACGAAGGAGCGCGACAGCTGGCAGCACAGATTCACTGAATCTACAATCGCACGATCTTTGTTTGATTCAGCTATTGAAAATAATGCATACTCTCCAGAACAGATTCTTGCTATATTACGCCCTTCAACTCGGTTGGTTGAGGCTCTTGATGATGAAGGCAAACCTACTGGCGAAATGGTTCCCAAAGTAGCTTTTAAGGATATTAAAGACAACAAGCCTATTAATCTTGAGTTGACACCCTCAGAGGCGGTCAAGAAAATGCGTGAAATGGAGAAGTATCTTAATTTGTTTAAGGGTGAAGGTGTTGGTGGTCTTGGTCTCCAAAATCGTGGTGGTGGCAGCGGAACTGGTGTTGACTTAAAGGAGTTAGCTAAAGATCCAGCTGCTTGGGCAAAAGCTCGAAAAGATGGCAAAGTTAAACTTACTTGAAAGGGAATGTAAACATGAATTCTACGAATTACTTTTTTAACAAACCTCGAAAAAGTGTGTATGTGATCAAACCTGCGCACACTAATGAAAATGACTGTCTCGTTCCGGAAATTTGGGTTGCAGAGGCTTTGATGATTCTGCAAAACAACATGATTATGGCTAATTTGGTTCATCGTGACTTTGACGAGGATATCTCCAAGTTTGGTGATACTGTTAATGCGCAGCGTCCCCGTGACTTTGTTATGGGTCGTAAGCATTCTGGAAACGATGTCACTGTTCAGGATGCTGACAGTGATACGGTTCCAGTCGTTCTGAATCAGCTTCCGGATGTCAGCTTCATGATCTATGACGATGAAGCCAGCATGTCTTTGATGAACCTTGTTGAATGGTATCTGACTCCTGCTATGGTTGCAATGGCTCAGGGTGTAGACCGCATTATCATGAGTCAAATTTATCAGTTTTGGGGTGATGGCAAGGCGACTGGCAAGTTGTCAACTGCAATCTCTAATACCACTCCGCTGATTGATTTGAAAGAGCTCATGACGACTAACAAAGTTCCGTCAAATGATCGGCGCCTCATTATACCGCCGAATATGGAAGGTCAACTCCTGAAGGTTGATAACTTTGTGCAGGCTCAGATTACTGATGACATGGGTTTGGCTATGCGTGAAGGTTATCTTGGTCGTAAATTTGGCTTTGATATCTTTACGACGCAGAATGCTCCTTCTATTGCAGAAGGGAATACTACTGAAGCTGGTGCCATAAATAATGGTGCTGGTTATGTGAAGGGTAGTACTGTTTTGACAGTGAAGACTTTCACGAGTCCTATAGCTGACCTTCTCGGTGGTTGGTGTACCATTGCTGGTGATATGACGCCTCAGAAGATTATTGCGGGTAGCGATACGCTTGGTGCGTGTACTCAAGTTACTGTATGGCCTGGTCTTCAAAGTGCAGTTATTGACTCTGCTGATATTACTGCATATGTGCCTGGAGCCATTAATCTTTTGGCAGGGTATGCTGCTAATTGGTCTGAAAATCTTGCCATCGATGGGTTCAGTGTTGCACCCAAAGCTGGTCAACTGATCAGTATTGGAGAAGCGTCTACCGATAAGATTTACGGTGCGCTTGAAACTCCGACAACTACTGAGATGCTACTTGATCGTCCGCTTGAGGCTGCTGTCCTTAATGCTGATCAGGTTGGTCTTGGCCCGAAGGGTGAGTATGGATTTGCTTTCAATAAGAATGCTTTGGCATTCGTTAATAGACCATTGGCTTCTCCGAACCCCGGAACTGGAGTCAGGTCTTATGTAGCAAACTTGAATGGCTTCTCTGTTCGAGTCACTATGTCTTACGATGGTAAGAAACGTGGTACATTGGTGGTTATTGACATGCTTTGCGGTGTCAAAGTCCTCAATGAGAATCTTGGTTGCTTGATGTTTGCTTAATCTCCTATTGGGTGGGCTCGTTTGAGCCCATCCATTATAAAGGATTTAGAAAATGGAAACTTGGGTCAGAATAGCTCAAAATTTTGGAGTACCTGTAGTAATCCTTGCTTTCATATTATGGAAAGATTGGAGAAAAGAGCAACGAGAGCATGAAAAAGAAGATCAATTGCTTAAGCGTGTCGAAAAGTTGGAAGATTTTCAAAGGACTACATTAACTGCGATGGTTGCCGAAACCACAGTAGCTTTAGACAAATCGACAAAAGCTATGGATAGATTAGCAGAAAGTAGTAATAATTTCGCAAGAAAACTTGATGCGCGGCCGTGTTTACGTGGAGAGTGATGATGTTGTTGAATAATAGGTTAAACGAGATCAGTAAAGTTCTTTACCAATTAAATATTGGTTTCGGTGAGCCTGTAACTTTTTATCACTATACAGATCAAGTTGACAATGTTGAGACTGGTGCAGAGTTTGTAGACTTTGACCTTTACTATATGCCTAAAATTATAGTTTTAGAGTCCCGTGATTTAAGGAAATTTAATTACGACCTATCATTCATTGCTACCAATAAGAATTTTACTTATGGTGGGTATTTTGATGAGTCAACAAGGTGGATGATTTTAGAGCATACGAAATTGCCAAGGGATTTTGTAATTACGCAAAACGATCACATCACATTTGCAGGAAATAGGTACGAAGTCAGTGAAGTGCAAAAATACCAAGAGTATAAGTGCACAGTTGTAATTTGTTCAATGATTTCAAATAATGTAGCAAGAGTTAAGGAAATAGATGATTTTATAAAAGTTTCAAGTTTTAGTGCAGAAGAGCATACACTTGCTGCATTAGATAATTTGGGTAGAGTAATTATTAAAGACGTTTTTGATTATAGTGTGCCTGCAAACTTTATGTTATGTACTTTTTGTGGTAGTTTACTTGAGGATGCTTTAAAATGTGTTTGGCACCCTGATGGTCAAGGTACTGCATTAGTTAATTATAATGTTGAAGAATCAGATTATATTGAGATAGGTAAAAGAGGTGGATTACAGTTAAATGGTGTAGATCAATACTTTGATACTGGATTTTCCTTTGATGAAATTGATTTTAAAGACATGCATGTCTCGCTTTATGGAGATGCTTTACAGCAAATTGATCTTGTAACTGGAGATTTTACTGGAGCATCCGATGGTGCAGGTGAAGCATTGCTTTATTTTGATACAGATGAATTTTTGGGTTCTTGTGGGCTTAATACAGATATAGTTTCTAAAATTGACTCAACTGACTTAGGTCAGATTTGCATAAGTGCTGAAGATGATGACAGTTTAAAACTGTACATTAACGGTGCATTAAAGGATACTAATGTAAATGTCAGAAGTCAAATATTACCGAGTTTAACAGCTTTCTTGGGTGCATCAAATATAAATGGAACACCTAGTAATTTTACTAAGTTTAAGGTATTAACTTTAACTCTTGGGCCGAAACTGACGCCAGCTCAGGTTCTGTCCTTGTATGATGCAATCCATGCATTTAACCTGTTTTTAGGGCGAACATTATGAACGCAAACTGGCCAAGATGGATTTTTGCTTCAATCAGTAAACATTTGAAGGCTCTTGAACCTTCAGATTTTAAGCTGTATATTGAAGGCCAGACTCGAAACACGCGAGACTTACAAAATTTCTTTGAGTTTCGCATGGATGGGCCGAAGTATCAACCGATGTCAAAGGGGCACTATGAGGCATACATTGAAGTCAACCTGTTAGTTCAATCTGTGATGGATGATAAGGACTATCACAAAATTCATAGGTATGTTGGATTATGCGCTACGTATTTGGATGGTGCTGATCCGATACCTATCTATAAATTAGGTAACGGTATTGATGATGATCAATCCTTCATAGACTGCTTAAATTTAACTGCAGGTGATGGTGGTGAACGTCTTGTAATAGCCCATTTTGGTATTGTTGATCCAAAAGTTAGATTGGAACAAGCTTCTGTTGAAGCACATTACCGCATAGACCTTTTTGATTAGGAGTAAAATTCATGGCTGTAATTAACATTAATAACTGCCTTTTTAAAATCTCTGATAAGAATGGTGCACATGATATCACTATTAAAATTGGAGAAGGAAACCTAACGTACGGTGAAAGAAAACCTCGAACCTACGTCAAAGATCGTGGAAACCTTGATACTGTTCGCAATGCTGATGCTGAAGTGATGACCGTATCCTTTGGCTTTACGTGGGATTACATTACATCTAAAACCTCAGAATCTGTGCCGACTGTCGAAGAAGCACTGAAGCAAGAAGGTAATGCATCTGATTGGCAGTCTGCTTCAGACGATGACTGCGAACCCTATGCTGTTGACATTAGGATTGAAAATGATCCAAATTGTGGCACAACTGGTGGTGAAATTATTGCGCTTCCAGACTTTCGTTATGAGTCTTTGGATCATGATGTTAGAGCGGGAACTGTTGCCTGTGCGGGCAACTGTAACGTAGAAGATGCTGTTAAGTCCCGTATCTTGACTGATCCTGAAGCAGTGTCTGTTTTGACTCTTACGGATGAAGTTGCACTCGGTTCTGCTAAAGCTGCATGGACTGATCCTGTTGTAACTACTGATGTTGATAGGATTGTAGCTGTTTTGAGTGAAACAGATGAAGGAAGTGCACCAACACTCCCAATTGCGACTGGAACTCAGACAATCGTAGAGATTGCTATTGGTGTTGAGGAATATATATTCACTGGCTTAACAGCTGGTGATTACTATGTCTCTGTTTGGTCAGTTGATACTGTAGGTAGGCATTCGCTTATTACGTCTGACGGCCCAGAAACTGTTACTTAATCTGTTCTCGAACCTGGGATGGTGTGGGAGAACGGTTCTTCCACACCATCTTACAATACCCTAACTTGCAGGGGAAATAGCAAGGTGTTTGAAAGGAATTATCATGAAGTATGCAGGAAAAAAGTTTGAAAGTCGTCCAATTGAGGTGGTAGTAATACCGCGTCAAGGTTTTGATGTTATTTTTAAGGCGCATTCTGTTAAAAATTATGAAAAATTTGATAAACTTTGTCCGGCGCCTCTTCCACCTAAAGTTTTGAAGCCGGGTGGGATAACTGTAAGTAATGTTGAAGATTCAGTATATTTAGAGCAGGTTTCAAAGTGGTCAGAGTATAAGACTACTTGGATGATTTTGGAGTCATTAAAAGCTACTCCAGAAATTGTATGGGAGACTGTTGATTATCTTAAGCCTGAAACTTGGGCTAATTGGGAAGTCGAACTTACAGATGATGGATTTTCGCAAGCTGAAATTGCAAGAATTGTTCAAATTGTTATCGATGCTTGTGGACTGAATCAGGAAAAGATAGATAAGGCTACGAAGGATTTTTTAGCTGGTCAGGGGAAGGAGTCAGACGAATCATCTTTCCCCCGTACAGGAAAAGCCTCTACAGTATCTGGCGAGCGTGTGAAAGATTAGGTATAAAGCCTCCTGAGGTTAAAGATTGTTGGGAAGATTGTGATGTTGAAACTCAAGCACATATTTTGTCCTTTAACTTTGTCAGAGACCATGAGGAAGCTGAGGCATTAAATGGTAGAACAGGGCCAGGGACTTTTTAATATAAAGTTAGGGCGTATTTGGTCACGACCAGAAAGGTATTTTAATGAAAGAATCATGACAAAAGGATTGTTAAATTATTTAAGAATACTTTGGAATAAAGGTATTAGAGCCTGTGGACTGGCAACTTTAGCTAAAGTCCATGTTGATACTGGTATGGCAGCAGCTTCAATGTACAAGATGGCTAAGGATTTTAAATTTTTGATGGCTTTTCGTGTTAAATTAGCTGCCAAAAAACGCGAAACTAGACCAGGGCATACTGGTCTTTATGGTAGATGGTCATCTAATAATATGGCATCTAAAAGCCAAACTGCTGGTGAAATTTTGTCAGAAGATTTTTATACAGTAAGTTATGGAACAGTTAGTAAAGCAGTTTTAAAATTTAAAATGGAGATAAAAATATTACAATGGTGGTTGCATGAAGGTGGTAATTGGTCTGGCGGCCAACATTGGAATGCTATGAAGGCTGGTAAAGCAGCTTTTGAGAAAGCCATACATGCTAATTGGGATGCGAAGAAACTTAAAACAGAGTTTAAAAGCTGGGCGCTAAAAGGTTTGGTAATACCTCATCCAGAGGATGAATAAATGAGTGATAATGTAGAATTTACAGGTAGTGCAAATTCATTAGTTAATGCGATAAATCAAGCTGTTGAAGCTTGGAAAAAATATATCGCAATGGGTTACCAACTTGGAACTGTTACAGCTAAAATAACTGAAGATGGGATTAAAGTATCTACTGGTTTCCAGCAGATGTCAAAAGATGGTACTGTTTTAAAAGGAACTTTAACTGGACTTGTTAATGAAGCTGGTAAATTTAGCACAAGTACTGCTAGTTTAAACACTGGATTAAAGAAAAATATTGCAAGTTTAACTGAAGCAGAAATTGCAGCTCATAAATATTATGACTCTATTGCAGCATTTAAAAGTGCAGGGTTTGGTAAAGGATTACCAACATCTATGCCTGCATACAGTGATTTTGAAAAACAATCAGAAAAGTATTCGCCGTTTATAGCAGAAGACACCTCTAATATCTATAAAACTGGTGAAGCTATTAAGAATTATGTTTTAAAGGTTAATGAGCAACTTGCTAGTAGAAAAAAACAATTAATAGAAGAAGAGCAAACAAAAAGAGCAGAAAGTGCACAAAAACGCATTGCATTAGAGCAAGAGACAACTGAAAAAGAGTTACAAATAGCACGAAGGGAGAATATAAAGCGTCAAGCACTTTTACGTGAACAATTAGTAGATCAAATAAAAATAGATCAACAAAAACTCCAGCAAGCAGAGAAAATTGCTCAACAAGCCCAGCAAACTGCTGCTAACAGAGCTGCAAGAAGGTCAGTTGCAGGTGTAACTGCTGGGCCAGTGGCAGCTATAGGAGGTATTAGTACACCTGATCAATTATTAAGTATTCAAGCTCAAAAACTTGCGTTAGAACAACTTGCTGTGCAAGCTGGTATTGTTGGTGATAAATTTAATACGATGTGGGGCAAAGTTGCACAGGGCAAAGTTGATAGCTATCGAGGAAAGCAATTACAACTTGCTCAAGGTATGCGAGGATTACAAAATTCCCTTACACAAGTTGGTAAAGAGGCTAAAACTTTAGGTCAACATATTGATGGAGTTTTATTTAGTTGGCAATCTATGGTAAGGTTGATGGTATCTCAAGCGATACTTTCACAGTTTTTTAAAGTTTTAAATTATTTAAGAGAAGGTATTCAAACAGCTCAAGAATTTTCAATAAGAATAGGTGAAATTCAAACAATAAGTCAAGATGCAAATTATACATCAGAACAGTGGTCTAAATCTTTAGTAAAATTATCAGACTCTTTTGGTATTCCTGTACTAGACCAAGCTAATGCTGCTTATCAAGCTTTATCAAACCAAGTTGTTAAGGCCGCTGAAGTTACCGAATATTTAACAACCGTAAATAAATTTTCAATAGCAACAGTTTCTACAGCTACTGAAGCGCAAAACCTTATTGGTGCTGCTATAAAGTCTTTCCATCTTGAAGCTTCTGATGCAGAACGGGTTGCAGCTACATTCTTCAAAACAATTGAAGTAGGTCGTGTCAGAGCATCTGATATGGCTGAAAGTTTTGGACGAGTTGCTGTTGTAGCTGCTGAAACAGGCGTAGAACTAGAAGAATTACAGTCTGCACTCTCAGTTTTAACAGTACGTGGTTTAAAATACTCGGATGCTGCAACGCAGTTGCGTGGTATTTTTGTTAAGCTTTTGAAACCAACTAATGAAATGAAAGAACTATTTCGTGAACTTGGTGTCGAAACAGCAAAACAAGGTATTGAATTGTACGGTTTTGGTGGATTTATGGGTTACGTTGAGGAGCGTACTTTAGGTGCTGCCAGTGAAGTTGCAAAATTATTTAGTCGTGTGCGTGGTCTAACTGGTGCTTTAGTTTTAAGCGGCGAAGGTTTAAAGGACTATGATAAAAATTTAGAAAAAATTAGAAACAGTTTCATATCTTATGATAAAGCTGTTACTTTAGTTATGGAGACAGAAGGTTATCAAATTAAGAAAGTATTTAATGAAATTAAGAACTATTTTACAACAGAGATTGGTCAAACTTGGATCAGTATATTAAGCAAATTTAATAAACATGTTTTAAATCTTAATTTAGTTATTCGATCCCTTGTAAGTGGTTTGGGTTATCTTGCAATCCCAATGCTTATAAAATGGATTTACAAGATGCATGTTGGGCATGTTGCTACTGCTAATCAAATTAAGGTAACTGAGCTTTTAGTTTTATCAAAAACTAAAGAGACTGCAGCTATTGCACTTTCAACTCAAGCACAAGCCATCAACACTCAGACTCAAATACTTAACACTAAAGCAAAGGTTGCTAGTGCTGCAGCTGCAGAATTGGTGGCTAAAGCTAATCAAAAATCAGCAGCTTCTGCTGCTACATTAAATAAAATAAATTTGATTCTTCTGGTCGCTTATGGAGCCTATGTTGCTTTAAATTACGTTGTTAAAAGATACTATAAAAGTGCTTTAGACTTAGAGCAAGAGTATATGAAAAGTCAACAACAAGCAGCAAAAAGGGTGAGAGAAAGGTATGATAATGAAGCAAAAGTGCGTGAAAATGCATTACAAAAGATTTTACAAGTTAATGCTAGGCAAACTATTAATATTAGAAAACAATCAGTAGAGCAATTTAATATCTTAGCTGATAATATTAAAGCAACTGGTAAAGATATTGAAGAATTCTTCAAAACTACTGAAAAATCTTTGCAAAAATACTTTAACGACTCCGAAAAAATTAGCAAAAAGCACAAAGATGATATAGTTAAACTTGATGACTATGTTAAAGATAAAACTTTAAGTAATCAGAAGTTTATTTTAAATGAAAGATTAAAAAATGAGGATGATTTACAAAATAAACTTGAATACATAAAGTTGGCTAGGATAAAAATTAACAGTGAAGTTGCAGAAGCTAGAAAAAAGGGTGATGCTGACGCTTTAGTAGAGTTATTCAAAAATAGAGATAAATTATTAACTCAAAGTTTAAGTCTTACTAAAACTGAGAAAGATGAAGAAAAGAAAAAGATTGATGAATTTAATAAGAATGAAGAAGATTACAAGAAAAAGAGATTAGATGCTTTAAAAGAACTTGAAGCAGCTCGTAAAGATAAGGATTTTGAAGCTTTTTATGTAATTAGAGCTAAAATTAAAGCACTTGATGAAGAATACTTGAAAGCAAAAGAGCAAGTTAAGACAGACTTATTAGCTATAAAAGAAAAAAGACAACTTGAAAAGGAATTATTTAAGGTTAAAGCAGGTTATTGGGAACAGGAAAAGCAAGCTATAGAAGAAATAAAAAAGGCAAAGAAAAAAGCTATTGATGAAGAGAGAAATGAGAGATTTAAACTTGAAGCAGATATACTTAAATTTGAGGAATTAAAGAAAGCTACAAACAAAGAAGCAAGAAAAGCAATTTTAGAGTCTACTGATCCTGAAGTTATTACAAAAGGTTCAGATGAACTTGCAGGAAATTATCAAAAATTAATAGATTTAGCTAAACAATATAAGTTGGAAGAGCAAGATATTGCAGATATTCAAAAAACAGCTGCTGATTTTGCACAACAGTCTAGTCTTAAAGTGAAACAAGCTAGCTTATCAATTGCTCAAAAAGAGCAAGAGGAAGCTGCAACGTATCTAAAATTAATTTTAAAGAAATATGAGGAAGAGAAAAAAGGATTAGCAGTAAGTAAAGTCAGTAATTTGGGAAGTATAAAACAAAGATTAATTGATGATGAAATATTGAGTAGAGATTCTAGATTTAGTAAATTCAGTAAAAAAATATTAGAGGATAAAAAAGTTGATTTAGAGGAAGTTAATGAATTATTTTATCAACTTTTTGCACTTAGAAAGAAAATGGAGAAGCTAGATGCTGAAGGTGAAAAAGTTTGGCCAGACTATAAAGAAGCTCTTGAAAATTTTGAAGACATAGTTGCTGAGACTAGAAAACTTACTCGCTTTGAAGAAGAATTAACAAAAAATGTTGAAGGTACATTAAATTTAAGAGAAAAATTGAAAGAAGCTGAAGAAGAGTTGGCAGCAATTAAAAAGGTAGAAGTAAAAAATGAGGCAGATATAGTAAAAGAGAAGTTAAAGGGGCTAGGTATACTTACTACTGAAACAGGTCTTGAGAGAAGTGTTTTAAAAGATATTCTAACATCTGAAGAAGCTATTGCTGAGTTTATTGACTTAGCCGGTGGTTACACAGATAAATTAAATGAAAGATTAGAGAACACTATTAAAGCTGCAGATGCTTTAAAAGAAGTTGTGGATAGTTTTAAAGTACTTCCGCTAGAATCAACAGTTGTTAATGAGCGTCTAGGTGGAGTACCTAAGATGTTTGCTCTTGGCGGGCATGGTTCTGATAGAATACCCGCACTCCTGAGTCAAGGTGAGTTTGTTGTAAATAGAGGTGCAACAGGTGAATTTTATAGCCAACTTATTGCAATGAATAGTGGAGTAAAACGCTTTGAAAGTGGCGGGTCAGTAACTAATGTTGGGGATGTTAATATTTCAGTAGCATCTCATGGAAATGTAGAAGCTGATGTTGTCGCTATTGGTAGAAGAATAAAGGGAGCTATAGACTCCGGAAGGCTCAAATGGTAACTGATTTTATAATTACTATAAAGCCAGGTGCATCAAATTCTTTAAATGTGCCAGGAAATACTGGTGAGTATACGCTTATCAATGCCGCGCTGGACGCTTTCATTGCGCATCTGAGTTTGGGAAGAGATTTGGTATCCCTCAATATTCGGCTTATTCTTGATTGCGAAGCATGGGTTAGCACTGAGAATGTTACCGTTGGTAGTGGCACTCGATATTTTACATCAGATTCAACTAGGTATTTGTGGGTAAGGGCTAAAGTTGGTCATAGATATGATGGTACAGCAGGGTCTTCATTTACGATGGAGCCATCGAGCGGTAAATGTTTCATGTATTGGGCAGTATCTGGTAAATTATGTGACTTTTTGCGAATCGATGGTATTGAGTTCTCTGGTGATGGTGGCGCAAGGGCAGGGTTTGTTTCGTTTGCTGATGCTTATTATGCTAATCCTATTTATGTACAGAATTGTATCTTCCATGATTTGTCAAGTTGGGCTATTGGCTTGGGTACATGTGGCGGTGTTTACGCAGGTACCAACATCGGCGGACAGGCTGTTCGCATAGGCAATTGCCTTGGTTATAATCAAGAAGCTGATGAGTTCTTTTATCAGACACAAAGGCAGCATTGTTATGTAGTTAATTGCACAGGTTTTGGCAGATATAGAACAAATTATACAGCAGTGACTAATAGTCGTTTTATGAATTGCTATGGAAAATATCAGGCTGCTCCTTCATGGAGTGTGCCTGATAAAACCATTGAAACTAACTTCAATATTTCTGGTAAAAATGAGGTAACTACAAATATGTATAGTGCCGGGTCTACGCCTGGCTCAGATCAATGTCATGCGAATAGACCGTATTATATCAATTCTCTTGGTGAGCAACAGGATGGGAGTAAGGCTGATTTCATATTAGGTGATATTGACACGCAACTTAAGGGTGAAGGGTATAATATAAATGATTTAGGTGGTGCTTACCTTTCGACAGTGACTGACGGGTACGGCAACGTCGTTGACATTCTTGGAAATGAATACCCACCTGCGACAAGTCCAACACTGTGGGACGTAGGATCATTTACCACATACCTTCCATCATACACTGTTGAAGTTATTGTCGGTAACCATGGAGCTGTCAGTCCAGATGGGGAATCGATTTACACAAAAGGTAATACAGCTGTTTTTCAGATGACGCCAGAAACTGGTTACAAGGTAGATAAAATATATTTAGATGGTGTTTTACAAACTGTTGCAAATACTTTTTCAATAGTTGATATTGACGCTGATCACAAAATTGTAGTAGTTTTCATTAGAATTACTGGATTCACATTAAGATACCCAATTACAGGTAATCCAACATATGAAGCAGTTTTAAGAAGTCCAGTTAAAGGTGATAACTTAGTAAGAACTACTAATGCTAATTTAGATAGATTGAAGCTTGCTAACTTAAGGGTTATAAGAGATAAGAATTGGCCGATAGTTAAAAGATATACATATAATTTTGAAGCACTTAGTCAAGCAATGGTTGACGATCTTAAAACCTTCATTGATAGTACAACTGGCATTGAAATCCTTTGGATAGATTACATGGATGTTTCTAGATATGGTTATGTAGTTCTTGAGTCCATTGAATATGCTAGGACGAGGGGCGATGCTTGTAGTTTTGATGTTGCACTCATTATTCAAGAGTCTGCGAAGAAGGTAGCGAAGTTCATAACAGAAGGCGGTGAAAACTTTCTTGCTGTTGAGGATGGTGTACAGACTTTTGTTCCCGAATGGACAGAAACATGATAACTTTACAGTGGCCTTATGCTGCCCCAACTTTAACTGTTACATTGCCAAATCCAGTTTTGGGTGATGGAGAAGGTGTAATAAATCCTGTCAATATTAAGTTAGCTCAAGATGGGACTGCATATACTTATCAAAATAAGTCAAAGTATTCCAGGATTGTTTACACTTTCAACAAACTGAAGCAAACTGACTTAGATAATCTTTATACATTTTTAGAAGATGCTTTAGGAGATGTTATAAAGATGACAGATTATGATGCAAATGTTTGGAAAGTTAGATTTGCCAGTGATCCATTAAGTATTGATCATACTTTTGATGGAAATTGTGGTTTTCGAAATCTTGTACTTGAATTTGAAGGAATACAAATTCCATGACTGATTTAAAAAGATTCTCTGAATTAACATACTTAACGGCAGTTAATGCTGCTGATGCTGATATTATTCCGATTGTTGATATCTCGGAGGGTGAGACGGAAGCAGCCAGTAGAGTGATGACAGTGGCTGAACTTTATAAACTACTGGTTCCAGTCACAGTTAAAGCTGTTGACCTGTCCGCAACAACAGATATTGTTTTCACATACGAAACTCGTGTAGATATTACACCAGATAGTTCTGCTAAAGTAGTTACTTCAATTTCAGCTGGTAAATATGGTGGTCAACTACTTGTAATTAGACTTGTAGCAGAAGATAATACAGTTAAAATACCTAACTCCCTGGGTAATGTACAGTTATCTGGTGACTGGTTTGTTCAGCAAATAGGTGCGTGTCTAATCTTAAAGTATAATGCAGCTGGTATGTCTTGGGAGGAAATAGGACGTTTTGATGGTGAGAATGATGGGGCTAGTTTACATTCTTTAGTGACTGGTTATAAAAGTTCTACTACACATGCTTATCAAAAAGCTCATGGGGCTGATGAATTTGCTGCTGATGATCCAGTTGCTGGTGATTTAGTAGGTGTTAGAAATGAAATTGCTTTATACTTCAATAAAACTTCAATTGCTGATCCAGCCCCACCAGAGGATGATTTGGATATTAATTTACCAAGTCAATTCACATTTCCAGATGAGTATTCTTTTGCTTTTGAATTATTGTTACATATTATTCCACAAGGTCATGGGGCTAATACTGTAGTAGCCAAAAGAATGGGGTATATTTATAGGACAGGTGGTGGAGCCCCTGTTTGCAGTAGCCTTCAAACTATTGGAACAGACATTGATAGTGGAGGTTATATTACTGCAATTACTATGGAAGATGACGGGTCAGATAAAATTTGGCCTGTCTTACAATATTCAGCTTTACCAGCTTGCAGAGTTCAGGTTATTGTGAGAGGCTCATTTGTTAAATACGAATAAAGGAGAACAGAGATGTCTAAACATAGAAGTTGGCCACCAGACTACAATCCAATTGGCGGTCCACCAGCGTTTATCGAAACATCTGCTGGTGCAGCAGATGCAGACAAAGGCGTTAAAACCGATGTTACTGGCAAATTAGATATATCAACATTACCAGCGAGCGTAGTTGGGGAGATGACGTATAAAGGATTGTGGGATGCGTCAGGTGGTGGTACACCTGCTGGAACTGATAACGGTGACTTTTATGTTGTATCTGTTGATGGTACTATTGATCCAGCTGCCAGACCTGTTCAAGTTGGTGATACTGTTATCTACAATGATTCATCTTTACAATATGATATTATTGACTCTGGTGGTCTACCAGAGCATCATGCTTCAACTCATGAAGATGGCGGTACTGATGAAGTAGAGATAGCTAACTTAGCTACAACAGAGATGACTTTGTATAAGACTCTTCAACCTAATGGTACTGGTGGTCTAGCGTGGGTTGACTCCAGAGTTATGAGGACTAATCAATGCAGGTATGATCCTAATGCTGTAGTGGATACGGGCGAGATGGGAAATATGGCTAAGCCTTTTGACACCTTAGCTAAAGCAATTGCTGCTGTAAAGATTGCAAGCTTAGTAACAGCAGACAAGTTTGTAATTTGGGCAGATGGCAGTTCGGCTGAGGACATTAATCCAAGCGCATCTGACAGAGGGATTACAATAGCTGGTACTTCACCTATGCGTACGAATATTAAGTTGAGCGGTGATGTTACAATTGATGCTGCATCAAAGGATGTGCATTTTTATAACTTGTGGTATGACCCGGCAAGTGGCAAGGGGATCACCGCTAATGATAAAATCTGTGCTTATAACTGCTCCATTAGCATGGATCAAGCGCAGTGCGTATTTGATGGTGATCTTACACTTTATTTTAGTACACTGTTTGCTAAGAATCTCACCCTCAATGCTGGTAAACGCTTGGATATGTATGCATCACGACTTTTGGAATTAGGGGGAGGAACGCTTACCATTAATGGTGGCGTGTATGCCAATGAAGGTTGTGCTGCTTGGGAACTGAGTACGATTGTTGTTCAAGGGCCGTACTCTGATTTGAAGAATTACGTATTCAAAGGCAATCAGGCACATGGCGTTCAGCAGTTAGTTGACGCTGCGACGATTGCTTGGGATTGTAAACTTGGAGCGTTCGGCCATGTAACTGCGACTGCAAACAGGATCGTTGGGCTTCCAACTAATTTGGTGGAAGGTGAAGAACTTCGTTTCGAGTGGATTCAAGATGGTGTTGGTGGTTGGCTTCCAACTTTCAACGTAGCTTTCAAATTTCCCGGTGGTGTTGTGCCCGCTGTTGACCTCACAGCCGGAGCATCAACCTTATTCTCGTTTGTTTACCGGGCAGCTCTTGGAATAGTGTCAACGGATCAGAGAGTACCTGTTCCATATGATGAGTCGGGTGCTGGCCTTGTAACTTCAAGCGATGGCGATCAAGCAACAGCGATGCTTGTTGGCTTTACTCCAGTGAATGGCGGTTATGTTAAGATCGGGATAAACTTTGACCTTTATGAACCATCCGGAGATAAGCTTGGAGCGTGTTATTTTTCTGATGACGCGGGCGCAACAGCTAAGGCAAGAGATGCAGTTAAAGCAGCAGATGGATTATATTGGAACGGCTCGGTTGCCGGTTTTCAATTAGATAGTAACGACGTCGTAGCATTCGTGTACGACAAGTAAAAGGAGAAGGTCATGCAGAAGCCTGGAAAAATGTTACGAGATGATTCAGTAGATCCAAGGAAACTCAACCAGTGCGTTGACATTCTTGGCCTTGTGGGAAATGCGAGTGTTGCGACAATCAACGGTTTGTCCCCGACGGCCGGTGACGCTTATGTCGTGACCGGAATCGCGGGGACAGTGAATCCTGGTACGGTCAGTGTCGTTGAGGGTGACATGGTTCAGTACGACGGGACGAACTGGTATAAGGTGGTTGCTATGTCCGGTGATGTTCCTCCGGCGGGAACTCGAGTCACGTTGTCTACTCAGACAGCATTGATTGCCCCCTACACGGATGCTACAGACGACGGCAAGGTGATGGAGTTCGACGGTGCGGATCTGGAAGCATTGATAGATACCGGAAATGCTCAGGATGGAAAGGTCATCTTCGCGAAAGCGGAGAACGGCAATTACGAAAATCTGGGATTCATCTTCGACGGTGCAGTCCCGACCGGTGAGTGGAAAACGGCGTCACCCGGAGCGTACGACGCTGGAGCTACTGGTGGTCTGTTGCTGACGGGAAACTCGTTCTCGGTCAAGAAGGACGGGACATCGATTGTTACAGGAGCGTCGGGCTCGAAAGCCGCAATGCCTACGACTGGCGATAAAGAGCTGACTCCTGCAGTCACGGACGGGGATGATTCGGACACCGGACTTGCTATCACTAACACACCGAATGGTGACGGCATGGTATGTGTCTTCGTGAATGGGGGTCTGCAAACCCTGGGCGACGGTGTGAAAACGAAGGACTGTTACTTCACCGATGATGCCGGCGCAACAGCGATGGCTATTGCAGACATCGTCGCGACAAACGAACTGTACTGGAATGGTGCTATCGCGGAGTTCGATTTAGACGCGGATGATCAAGTAGACTTGCTCTACAACTTTACGTCGTAGTCTGAAAAGAAGACCTAGGGAGGGGATTTTAGTATCCCCTCCCATCGCGAAAGCGAAAGGGATTAACATGTTTAAACAGAAAATGATACAAAGATTTATATTTGCTACGGTGGCTGATGCAAAAGCAGCTTCACCCAAGGCAAATGAAACGTGCTTTGTAAAAGCAACAGATACCATGTACTACTATGAGCCCTCTGGATCAGCATATACTGCAAATGACCTTGGAATCCTTATCACTGGCAATGGTGGGAATACACGTTGGCTAGGCATTTCAGGGAAGTATGCTGTTGCTGCACAAGTTTCTCGCGTAACTCAATATGATGATGGGTCATCTGAATACGATCTCACAGCAGCCGAGTCAGGCTCAACTATTAATTACTCAGATGGGAGTAACGCTGGAGTTATTAACCTCCCAAAAGCTGTAACAGGACTGAAGTATAAGTTTATTAATACTGGCGATGGTATGGGGTCATTGCAAGTATTACTTGCTAACGCAACTGATTATTTGGCGATTGAGACTGATAATCAGCATGGTGATAATAATGGGTGGGA
>Ga0210003_1001292_pt1 | contig 22238 bp, 26 predicted proteins | sample LantaG_FD_182804 | JGI IMG/M metagenome (GOLD analysis project Ga0210003, IMG submission 182804) | Deep subsurface microbial communities from Baltic Sea to uncover new lineages of life (NeLLi) - Landsort_02402 metaG (SPAdes) (version 2) | ecosystem: Environmental > Aquatic > Marine > Oceanic >... | reverse complement strand
ATCCGGTCATCTCATCGTGAAGCTGATGAGATGATTGTTCATCGCTATATAATTTTCAATCATCCTGGCGATCCACCAGGCTCGACTAATAGGTTTTCTGTTACTGATCAGAGATCAAGGCGGCGGTGCCCGCCGCGTGGAATCACCCTGTGTTTACATGTACCGTCCTGACGATAACGACAGGCAGAGAACTAACAGAATTATTGATACTTTAAAAGCAGGAGGAACAGCATGTTCGCCTGTCTTTTACCTGGGATACCTCCCATCGTTGAGTAACGCAGTGGATCAACAACAGCGGAGGTATCCCGCTTCGATGATATTAAACCACGATACCAGATGCCGATGCAGCATCTTTGTATACTATCAATTTTTTCAAGACACTAAAATGCTCGCGTCGAGGCCGAAGGAGACGACGCGTGGCAGTACAGCGGTAGGGCGCAAAGGGCCCGGACACTTCACCCCCGTTTGTTCTATTTGCTTACGATGGTGATCGCACCATCATGTACTGTCTTGAGAGATCATCACTGATTATGATTCCGGGTAAGCTTGTCTTCCCGGAAGAAGCGCACAGGATGCTGCAAGCATCCGAGTCAAAACGATGTGCTAATATCATCTCCAGGCGATAGCACCTGGATCAACTGGTGATCTGAATATAATCTTCACTAAATTTAATACGCCTGCGTTTACGAGGCGATATTGAAGGTGAGCTGGCCGCGCCTGGGCGTAGCGAGGCCGGCCAGACTCCGCTTCGTAGCTATACTGTTTGCCACGATCAGGTGATTGCACCTGACTGAACTGAAGATTGAAATCAATACTAAATTTACACGAGGAGGATAAGATCACCTCGTGTTAACCGTCTCGGGCAGCCGCATTCAGCATAAGCGAGGAGCAGTACAGCGCGACTTTAGCGCTGCTGCATTCGGCTGCCAAGCCAGGATTTCGGTTAACCTTTTCAATCCTGCCGATGCAGCAGGCTGGACTATTGATTCTATTACTAAAATTTACCTGATTGCTATCAGGTCAAGTGGGATGCCGCGTGGTGGTCATATCAACACGCTAACTCCTTTCCCTGGTGATGCACCAGGCACGGACTAATAGATAAAAAACAACATATGGTAATTTATTTAAAAAAGTTTGTCACTGAATACCAACCAGGTTTGATCGTCGAACGAGGATCAAATTACCAGGTTGGTTCTGCCCGAGAGGATCCTGAATCAGGATCCCTGAGGCGTCTCTGAGAACGATTTCCCATGTAGTCGATGATCACATCGACGTGAACTGACAAAGCTACTGATATGCGCAGGATAATGCTACGGGGACAGAACGGGCCGTCCCCGTAGTGGGATTCATATCCTGTCTCCTTTGTTTCACCCCGGTGATCCACCAGGAAAGAACTAGCTTTTATTTAATTAAATCCTGTATGCTGTACTTGCTTGGTAGATCCGGCTTGTTCCGGATAAAGTTGTTACGGGCCTCCAAAGCCTCTTCCACGGTGTCGAAGTCGGGGAATTCTACCCGGACCCCTTTGTACTTCAGGCTTGGTCGATACTTGCCGCTTCGTCGAATCAATCTGATTCCGCGGTAGCCTGTGGACTTGTTTACTCTGGTTGATTTCTTAGCCATGGTTTTGTTCTCCTTTTGGTTAAGCTGACAAAACCAGCTCCGGTGTTCCAGAGGAACCAGAAAAAACGAACGACCCGGAGGGGAGTCGTTTTCTCTTTTTTGCCTTAGGGTGTCACGAGAGCTAGGGATGTCAGCGTTAAGGGACTATAGGGATAAGAGAAGAGTCCAGAGAAGAGTGAAGGGCAGGAGGGTAAAGAGGTAAAGGGAAAGAGGTACTGAGGACGTTTCCTTTTACTTTAGCCTCAAAATCACCTTATCTCTCGGACTGCTTAGCCTCAATTCGATTTGGCGTCACAGCTATCTGGACAACGGTCTGCGGGATCTCCCGCTGGGGACTTCTCTGCGAATACGTGTCTATTAAGCGTTGCTGTCTTTCCATATCTGCATCATAGATTTTTCCTGTGGCCTGCATTACCTTTCCGGTATATGCACAGGTTATCATCAGGAATGCGCCTACCCCCATAAGGGTAATGGCTACTATGGCTGCAATGAAAAGGAGTCCATACCATGCAACACCGCAGGATGCGATTATGCCGCAGGCGAACATCAGAAACACTATCACGAGAATGATCTCTATCATCTTTACTCTCCCCGATTAGGGGTGCTACGTGCTGTGTGTCGGCTTTTCGTTTAGTGTCGGGAGAGTTTCAGGGGTTGTCAAAGTATCTCGGCCTAATCATCGCTAGTGTAATCACCCTTGAATAACGCCCTGTGTACGGGCTGATCTACGGGTCTTCTCGCGGTAGCTGGTTCTGGAACCGGCCTCTTCTGGGACTTGAGAGCTTTTGTTTTCATTGAGGCACCATTGTCATACTCTGTAATTGCGAGTTGTTTGGTGCGTAGAAATCGCTCACTGTTCTTTGACATATCGTTATCCTCCTGCCTTGTCATAGGTAAAAAATAACCATAACAAGGATTAGTTGTGTGTATATTCAGGGCTTAAGAAGTGATCTATTACCCATTTCTGTTAGGATAATATACCACTTCACGGTCGATTACTCAACCGGCCCCTGCCTTCTTTGTCCTGTAAAACAGGTCTGTGAAAGCTATGAACATACACAACCTATTATGCCACAAAAAAGGCTAAAATTAAGCAATTTTAGGGGCTTGCATAAACAACATATGGATGTATATTGAGGCTATGAACATGCACACGACCATCCGGGAGCAACTGGAACAATTTGAGAGATTAGCAAAACAGGGCCAGATAGATAATCTAGCCTGTTTCCTGCCGTACCTGAAGATCGATAATAAGCCGATGACGCTCAAAAAACACTTCCAGTTAGCCCCTTTATACAGCCTTGAATTCCCTAAACGATTCCTCCTGAAATGCGGTAGGCAGGTGGGTAAGTCATTCGGTATTGCATCACAGGGTACCATCCAGAGCAGCTTCCTGCCCCGTTTCAAGACCCTGTATATCCAACCACGTTTCGACCAGATCAAATACTTCAGTAATATCGTGATGAAACCCTTTATCACCCAGAGTTTCCTCCGTCATCTGTTCACAGACTCCTCCTGTGAGGACAGTGTGCTGATGAGAACCTTCAGGAATCACTCCAGGGTTCATTATTCCTACTGCTTCCGGGATGCTGACCGTGTTCGTGGTCTATCAGGGATCGACAAACTGGGTATTGATGAGCTGCAGGACATCGACGGGGATTTTATCCCTGTGCTTGGTGAGACAATGTCCGCTTCCGAGGACTATGGGATCTTCCAATACACGGGAACGCCCAAGACTACGGATAATATCCTGAATGTCTCCTGGGAAGACTCCAGCATGGCTGAATGGGTCATCCCCTGTAAGAGCTGCAGGCGCTTAAACATCCCTTCATCCAGTCAGGACCTCCATCAGATGATCGGAAAGAACACAATGGTGTGTGCCAACCCTAAATGCGGTCGTCCTCTGGATGCCCGGGAAGGTTGGTATGAACATGCCCGCCCCGCAGTCCGCCATAAGTTCGCAGGCTACCATATTTCCCAGGTAATTCACCCGCTGCACTACACAAATCCAAGTAAATGGGACGAGCTTCTGCTGAAACAGCGCATGTACTCCAAGGCGAAGTTCGAGAATGAGGTTTTAGGCGAAGCATGCGACGAAGCAAGCAAGCTTTTGACCCCACAGGACATAAAATTAGCCTCCAATAACGACAGACTCAACGATATGAAGGCTGCCATAGCTCTCAGAGGCGGGTATGAGTCCGTTATTCTGGGTGTTGACTGGACCGGAGGCGGTATGCTCGGCCATAGTACCACTGTCTGCGCTATCTGCGGGATCAAACCGGGTACTGATCGGGTGGATGTGCTTTATGTGGAGCGCTTCAACATCAATATGTCGGTGCCTGCAGAGGTTGGACGGGTACTTCACCTGGCGAGTGCCTTCAGGGTAGCGTTTATCGCCCATGATTACACAGGTGCCGGTAATCTTCGTGAAGTTCTGATGGTACAGGCAGGTTTCCCGGAGAATCAGATCCTCGGATACAGCCTGCACACCAGTCTCAACAAAGAAATAGTGACATATAACAAACCTACTGCCGGGCAGAGGGAGTCCTGGACGATAGATAAGCCCCGAAGCCTGCTGATCCTGGCCAACATGATCAAGGGAGGCAAGGTACAGTTCCCTGAGTTTGAATCAAGCTATGATGTCACTTCTGACTTCTGTGCCCTTCAGGAAGAAGTGAAGGATGCCCCCAGGGGTGGTATGATCTATCTCATATCCAAGTCACCTAAGCGGACAGATGACTGCGCCTTCGCTGTTAACTTCGGAGCTGCCAGTATATGGCACATCAGAGGAGAGTACCCGACAGTGGCAGACACTGAGCGGTTCATGATCAAGCAGGACATCATCAACGTTGTGGATCCGTCAGAATTAAATTGGGAAATAGATGGAAAAAATATTTGACTTTTGTACAATATGTTGTATTTTTATTTTAGACACAAGAGGATTAGCCTCAAAAAGGAGACGGAAAAATGAGTAAAGAAATTCCAAAAGAAGTAAGGGAGAGCCAGGAGAAGGCTAAGGAAGCAGGATCCTTCACAGGTGAAGCGCAGCACTTTTCCAACATCAAACGGATCTTCGCTAAGGACGGTTTCGTTTTTATCGAAGTAGAAGCCAAAAATAAACAGGAAGGTATCCACGGTAATGCACTCAAGGACGGGATGCTTACTATCAGAGATGCTGCTTCCCGTGCAACAGCACTCAACGCCATGGCTCACAAGTTCCCCAAGAAGGATCGTGAAGTTGCCATGGAGATTGTAGACAATGTAATCGCAGCCTGCAAGGAAGCACAGATCCAGGCAGAAGCTATCGCGGCCAAGAAGAACCCAGGTGGATTAATTCTTCCTGCAGGACATTAAGGAGCACCATGAAAATTATCGATAAGATACACGAAGTAGCGACCATGCTGGACGAGACTAATAAGAAAGCCGTCGAAGTTCTCAAGGACATTTCTATCCTCCCGGATGAGTGGCCTCCGAAAGCATATAAGCATCTTACCCTCGAAGACTCCAAGAACAAAACATTCACAGTGGACAAGGATACCCAGAAATGGTTCTTTCCTGATGGCGTCCCTGCTGAAGCCTTTGTTACAGTTGGAGAGTACAAGTACATACCTTTGGACTACGCCAGGAAACACGGTTTCCCGACGTTGCGAATAAATACACATCGCCTGCAAGGGGATATTAACGTGCTAATGGCTGAGTCCGAGGATAAATTAGTCAGGACACTATCTACAGCAGTGGGTAGTCTTCCTGTTGAGCTGGCTCGTGACAGTGAAGTAATCAAAGTAGGTAAAAAGATCTACGTATCTGACATCAAAGTGGACACAGAGATCAAAGGTAACATGCTGAACATAGGGTTTGCAGTCCTGGTAGCAGCTGAAGCCACTGATGAATACATTGCTGATGCGATCTCTCACGAGTTTAAGACCCGCATGATGACTATCCAGCAGAACATGATGATCACGCTGCAGAACAACGAAGGCAACAAGATGATCAAAGGTGAAGGCAGGAAGCCTATCCTTAAATGGGAGTTCACTGCGGATGATGCAGAACTTGCTGTGGAAGCACTGAGGGCGGCCAACCCGGACGGAGCAAAAGAAGCGATCAGTAAACCTGAGGATATGATGAAGATGTCCTTCCAGGGAGCTAACGTAGTAAGCGTGACAGCTGACGAGACTAAGCTTAGCGTAGAGTTTGAAGCAGATAAGAAATAGTGTTTAGGGCGTCTCCTCGTAAAAAAGCCCCTCAGGCTGTGCATTCCTGAGGGGCTTTCCCTTTTTGAAGGAAGAGAACTTATTCGCCTGGAGAAGTCTTTCCGATCATACCACCTAAGGATACATCGTTCTGCTGAGCTGCCAGATCCTGTTTGATCTTTTCAGCCTGGGTCTGCAGTTTCATCTTCTCTTTATATAGATCACCGGTGAGCTTCTGCTCTTTCCCGGCATACTTTAATTCATCCACTTCCGCTTTCATCTCATCCAGCTTCTGCTGACGTGCGGCTTCTTCCTGTTCAGCAGCCTGCTCTTCTTCATTGGCTACCATCTCAGGATTAGCAGGGAAACCAGCGCCTTGAGGAGGCATACCTACACCCATGCCTTGACCCGCCATTGGTGGGGGCTGTGGTTGAGGTGCCTGGAGCATTGGTGTATCAGCTGCTTCTTTGTTCATGTATCCCGCAAGATATCCCCGGATCATTATTTCATCGTTTCTCATAGTATTCTCCTGTTATATTTGTTGTTGCTCTGGTTGACCCGATTCTGATATCTTGGCCATTATATCATCCAATAGTTTCTGCACCTGATCTGTCTTGCCATGTTCCAGTTTAAGACTGGCCACCTGACGTAACAGCTGCTGTAGATTGCCTATGGCTTCATCATTTAATTCTTTAAGGACTGTCTGCTGTCTTCCTTGATAAGTCGACGCCATCAACTGATCGGTTGCCAGGAGCGTGTCCTTGTTATCCAGTTCCTCTGAATCGAATTCCGCAAAGGTGAGTATGTCAGGAGCTTTAGTCACGCCTTCCATGCTCAGCTGTGCGGCTGTGTATCTGCGGACGTCGTGGGACCAGTCGGCTTCATCATACTCCTGGCTTCCCAGGAGCAGACGCACTTCCGTACATCCCCACATTATGTCGTCCAGCTCACAGGGAATAAACCTGTCACCGTCAACCGGCCCGAAGTTCAGGGCCTCGCACGTATTATTAAAAGCTTCCAGAGAAACAAAGAACATATCAGATGCCAGGACAGACATAGCTGCCATGATCCTATCCATAGTGGAGGCAGACAGATCTACCTGATAATCATCCAGGATCTCTTTCCGGAGAGCTTCCGGGTCCCACTCAATACATTCGGTGCCGTAAGCATCGATGACTGCTATAAGTAGCGTAGTCCCGAAAGTTCCTTTGTCCCGAAAAACGTCCCTGATAGTCATACTCGTTTCCTATTGGAGGCCTGTGAGTTTCTGCAGAGCAGTCGCTTCCGGTGCCGGGAGAGACTCGATCACTGCAATCTTCTCCTGGACATCATCACCGTAGGGACGTTCCCCATAGTAACTGTCAAAGAACATATCGACTACGCCTTTGTCGTCTTTCAGGATCGCGGTCTTGTGGATCGCATTTCCGTTGGAGAGTATGATCATCTCGTCCTTGAGCAGTGATGCTGTCTTCTCAGTGACGTAGAACAGTTCCTCTTCCGGAGTGTTCAGGCCTCTGCCGTAGTAACGGACGAAGTCGCAGTCACGGTCTACATTATCCAGAACCTCAGCTACCTTGTCCAGGAGCTTAGGGGTAATTTCTTCAGGAAGGCTGGTGCCTATTTCAGTAAGTTTGTCAGCATATGCGGGGCGGTTGGTCAGGAGACATACCCTATTAAGGATGCTCTGGCCCACCTGGCGGCGGGTACACATACCGAAGCCTGCTGCTTTCTCAATATACTCTGACTGATCCTCAGGAATATCTCCACGGAAAGCATCTGGTGCCAGGTATAACCCACGGGCATATTCCCGGCGGTTACGATAAGCAAGCTTGTCGAATGATTTGCACAGGTCTTCAGCAGCTTGTTTGTAATGATCACTGTTTTCGATCCGGACTTTGTGGATCACCTGACCGTTTGATGTAAGAGGAATTTCGTAAGCTTCTTTTTCCTGTACAGGAAGAACCTGGGTTTCATTGATACCCCAGAATTTAGCAGCCTTGTCGATACGGTCGGATACGACTTTGGCGCAGCCTTTATCGTAAGCCTCCTTGTCCATCTCAAAGTACATGCGTGAAAGCCATGTGTTGCTTTTGGTATCCAGGGGATAACGCCTCTGGGCATTATCAGCGAATACATCACTTGCGATCTTGTCAAAATTCTGCTCCTCAGCTGCGGGAGCCTCCTTGACAAAGTCCGGTAGGGCAACTACATTTGAAGCCTGGTAGAGCTTTTTGTAATTGATGTCATTAAATACGTTAGATTTCATAGCAAAGATCTCCTTCAAAATTTTAAATATACTATGATTAAAAATAGCACAAAAATACCCGTTTGTCCAAAATGCGATAAACTAGGCAGTTTAATAAATATACACGACATTACGGACAATACCAAGCGATTCGTCTTACGTACGTTCTGTGCAGGATGCAACGAGTATGCTGTAAGGAACAGTGAATCCGAGATCCGGCATGAGCTGGAACTGGATCCAAAGCTGCGTGCAAAAGCCTCACTACATGCTTACTCCGACGTTTTTGATATCATGGTGCAGACTGGTATACTGTGCACTATGGAATACCCTTATTGGAATGCCGCTTTCTCTTCACGTATCGGTTTGAGTTACTGCAAACGGGAAAGAGATTATCGCATTGAGGTTCCTGTGTACAATAGCTGGAACTGCATTACAGGAACAGTCAAGATAACTAAGAACAGTGTAACATGGCCCAAGAAAAACATAGACATGGTCATGATGATCAGCGACGACTATCGTCCTGAACGTATGATAATAACAGAAGACCCCCTGACAGCTCTTATGTATCGTTACGTAACAGCGCATCTCTACAAAAAGCCAGCCTCCGTGCTGGTCCCTTCTCCCGGAACAGAACCTATCCTTAAGTTCTATGGTCGCGCCACAGAGACAACAGTCCTGTACAAAACTCCCTCTATGAGGGAGTGCTTAAAGCCTCAACTAAAACAATATTTAGTGGAAAACGATGAGCGGAATGCTATATTAACAGAAGAAAGCAGCCGTGTGAGTCCCGGGTGTGCCTCTGCACATTTACGGTCTCAAATATCAATGGGCGAGGTACTAGGTGGTGAAAGACGTCATTCAACTGTCCGTGTCTATAGCGGACCGACTGGTGAGGAACTCGGATTTCTTGAACATGCCGGAAGCGGCAATTCTTAAGATCCCTGTACGAACCAAATGCCCAGGATGTGTGGGCAAAGAACGTCAACGAGCCAGACTGGCAATACCAGGTATCATGGAAAACATTGTTAGATCAGGAAACACGGCTAGATTGTTTTTAATATTGTCAGGTATGTACGGCAAGAAGGAGATCTCCTTCAGACTGCCGGGAACATCTAAGATAGTGTTTAATAAAGAGGGAATACAAAATGTTCGGAGTAGTACTTAAACATAATACGAACCAGGAAGCTGATGGTGAATACCGTCTGCAGATCTGGGTGCATGAACATACGGCGGAAACGGATCCTAATATTTTTGTGTATCAGCATAAGCCTACGCTTCCTGATGATACAAGGAACCCTAACCCATTCTCAAATATAGCATCAGTGGGGGATCTGGAAGAGTACCCGCTGGATGAACCGAACTCTACGCAGAGGCCTTTCTTCAGGAAGACCTTCTGTGATATACTGTTCAGGGATCCTGAGCTGATGTCCAGAGTGTGGGGACAGATAAAGATAGACGTAGTTCAGTTGATGGATAACCTCAATCAACTGGAGACACCTACAGAACAAAGTACTGTGGAGGTATAAAATGTGGTCAGTAGCAACAGAAATGTCAATACCGGTTAATCCTATGTTGGATTATCGGCTGAAGATTACCGTGACCAGGAATGCGGAGGCAGCTCCTCAACCTGAGTATGACACGGCTGACATTCTATTGTGGCAGAAAGATGAGGTTCACCCAGTAGGGACACCTCAGATCGTGGAGTACTTCACGGGCGTGTGCAGTGTTGCGGACTTAACTCTGTACCCTGTCTCGGGCGGTGCTGATCTGTTATACCGTAAAAATGAACTGGACATGGTGTTCCGGAATGAATCTCTTATGATGCAGGCCTTCGAGCTGATCATGAATGACATTAATGAACTGAAACAGAATATACGGAAGGTTGATGCTGTGGTCACGGACGGTGACTTCAATACATCACCATAAGGAAAAGAAATGAGTAACCAGCAACTACATGATCAGGGACGTGGTAATGAGCATCTCACTGAGGTGAATCATCATCACGCGACCCAGGAAGCAACCCGTGAGGAACGCGGGCTGATGCCTCCTGAATTGATTTATGAGGGTTTCTGGTACAAACCACCCGCAATCTACAATGCTCCCGGCCTGCCTGGTATGAAGGCTTTCGATGAGGAGTACGTTTACTTCTGTGTTAGCCCTAACATCTGGAGACGTATTTCCCTGGAGACATGGCGGGTCTAATTTTCCAACGCGTTGGAAAATTCAACAGGAGTAACGAATGCCTCTCTATACATGGAAAGACCCCGATGATCCAGGTGCGGTACGCAAGTTACTGTATAGAGCCCAGTGGGGCGGTCTTGCCGCTCATGTTGACTGTTGCTGCGGGGAGCCTCCCGAACCTGGACCCTGTTACGTCTGCAACATCTGCCTGTCTGTTTACGTCCAGATAACAATCGGATCCCAGCAGCTGGCTGCTGTAGGCGGTCTTATACACGATCACCACAGCTGCTATAATAAAGAAGGCGGCGGTCAGATAACCATGTACCTGGCCACACCGGCATATGGGGCCACAGCTCACTATGTTGTCATCTCCGTGCTCTGGGTTAAAGGTTACTGCTATATCAGAGCCCGGGTGCATAACTCAACCACGGGTGACGATTACTACAGCGCGGGTGCCAAGCAGACCACAGTCCCGGCTACATGTGACATATCTCCAGCGTACAGTCTGATCTGTTATAAGGACGGTGATCCGGGAACATCAGTCACCCTGACGGTCAATCTCCAGAGCGGGAAACCTATATGCAGTCATCTGTCAGGAGCCGGTTACGGCTGGGAATACAAGGTGGAGAGCATACCTCCGATGACCACATGCACAGGACCTACCGAGGCCTACTGCCAGGCTAACGCCGGCAGAACATTATGGAGCGCGGATACAGCCGAGTGGTCGGTGGAGATTCAGCCGTGGCCGGGGGACTGCAAATACAGGGTGGTTGTTCAGTGCAAACTGTCGCTGGAGACTGAGGTCTATTATATGACGCTCCCCAGCTGCGGGGGACCTGAAGGATCTTATGATAATGGTGTGAGTGTAATAGCAACAGGAGCAGAACCCTAATGGCATGTATAATGGAAAACGGATGTGACTGCATCGGCGTTGTCCTGAGCGGCAGTTTCACAGTAGACGGAACCGACTATGAGTTCTTCGCTGATCCTGTGTACAGTAGAGAAGCAGGTGAGGCCAGACTTAATAAATTCGCCGATGACCCTGTCCCTGCTCCTGAGGGCGGACCCAATCACACCTGTTTATGCGGATGGATAGGATTCACCAATGTCCGGGAAGTAGGTACCACAACCACAGAACCTGCTGCCGTCAGAGTGTTTGTTCACTCCAATGATATACTCTATGTGGAAGTCACAATAGGAAACTACAGGTTCTCCAGCGCCGCCGAGCGGGCGGTAATGTGGATACCTAAATACTGGGCACCGGGATCTCCCGGGTGTGTCTGTGATGGACCGCCTGCTGTCTGCGTGCCTCCCATGCCTCTGGCCGGCAGCTTAGCATGGCCCTACACAGCCACACCTATCCTGATCGATCTGATACTCACCGCCGATGACGACATCAACAACACCATGGACTTTAACTTCAGCACTAACCAGGATATCTGTAAGTCCCGCTGCGTAGGCATTCAATGGAACACCGGTGCCCCCAGCTATCACTCATATCCTTTCCCTACCTGCGGCACCTCACCTAATAAAAAGTGTCCCACAGACTGGACGATAGAGGAGTGGCCGTGGCATAGAGAGTTAGCCACAGGTGTATCTGAGACTATTCATAATGACAGCGATGGTAACATCACTCTTTATGGTTACTATACTTACGGTTTCCGTAAACCTTACTTCCCTGCTAAAGACATTTTCAATCAGAACTGTGCATCTGATATCCGGGATCTTGGGAGGGGGTGGAGGCCGGGAAGCACCTTCGATGTCCAGTCATCAAAATGGTGGCAAGTGTCTGCAGGAAGTAGCTGGGGCACAACTGAGCCCACAACACCAGGGACTATATACTGGTCATTCACTCATGATTGTACTACTTATTACAAGGTAGAAACAGTATTCAACACGCCTCCTGATTACCCGAACTTCGCCCTCACGATGCCTTGTGGCGGAATCATTCCGCCCGCTAACGGTACAGAGGGTTGTAATTATATACAGTTCCAGGATTTTTACCAGGGCACCGGAAGTTATACAGTACCGGCTGGGTTTTCCTTCAGCCAGCTTAATGCGCAGGGTGGTGAATACATATATCCATCCTGGCCGTATGTTAAGATATCCGCTGAAAGAAGAGCTCAGTCCACGACGGCTCCCTGTGTTGATGCAGAAGGAACACCAAACTCTCACTGCTATTCGATCGATGGCATAACACTATCCGCCACAGCACCGGCCCCTAGCAGAACCAGACACGAGGTTCCTCCTCAGAACAACTGTATAGCTTTCATGGCCTGGCAACACGATCCAGGAGGATCCGGTTGGTACTCTGTTGATGCAGGCTTCTTTTGTGGTGATGCTGCTGGTGTTAACGAAGGGTGGTCTGACTGCGTAGAAGACGCTGAAGGGTTCTGTTATATGGAAGAGATTAAGATAGGGCCTGTCTGCACAGATGCCTTGGACTGTGTCGCCTGGGACCAAACCCTACAATGGTTCCCACCAGTCCATGACTGTCCTTGTGATGGAGGATGGAATGATTGTGAGTCTACACCTGAGTGTTACCCGCCTGGTGGTGAGGTTTGGACAGATTACACATGCGCTGAGGCAAAGCAAATATTTATTAACCAGTGGGGTACGCCGGATAACTATTGTGATCAGCAGTACGGCATGGTAGCGTGTGGAGATGCCTGCTCAGATCACTCAGGAGCTAATCCTGATTGGTGGTATACTGTGTGCTGTAAACCTGCACCTGTAAAGTGTCGTGCATTTTTTGTAAGTATTTATGATACAGGTACAGGAACCTGGTCAGCACCGGCGTATCAGGGAGGGGCCACATGTGACGAACCCTGTTCCTCTTCGAGCTGGAGTTACTTATGGCATAATTGTTATATTGGAAACATTGCTTATGGTATTTATGTGTGTATAGATGACTGTGTAGATGATCAGGATTGTGTTAATCCTACACCGCCACCGGTTCCTACGTTTACCCCAACCCAATGCGATTAAAAAAAATAAAAGGAGTATGGAATGAAGAAGGTAAAGAAGACCAAAAAAATCAAGTCGTCAATCCTGAACGGAGACATCAAGGTCTGCACAGGATCAGAGCTGATAGCTAAAGAAGAAGACCGCAATAATCCTGAGAAGGTTATAGAGGTTATGGAGAATACAGATTGTATCCTGGGGTTAGCTAACGGAAGGTACTTCCTGGTATCTGTAAAAAGATATGAAAAAGTGTCCAAACAGATAGTTAATCCCATTCAGGAAGCACCGGTGGCTCATAGCAAGCCTACTGCTCAACCCCTTAAGATAGCTAAAGTGGAGACTGTCTGGGAGCATAGAGAAAAGTTTGTAGCGACTTTCCCTTCACTAAGTGCAGACTTTGATGCTTTCAGAAAAGTTATTGGTGACGGAAGCCTTACCTGCTGCACGGCTAATGCAAAGAAAGCGGAGCTGGTAGCCAAGGCTGTTGATATCTATCGTAAATCTGACGGTATAGCGATACCTGATGATCTTAAAAAACTCCTGGATCCCTCCTTCTCACGACAGTTGGCCATGACCATGACACCTAAGCCTCCAGCCGGAGCTATGGCTATAGACAGACAAGGTGCTCTTCTTCCGGCCAGACACTCTCATCAATCAGATGGTTACCGACCTACCTGTCTGGATTGTGTCCGTAAGCATATTGCCCAGGCGATTATCCTCCTACAGGAAGCGGAGATACCTGAATATAAGAATCACTTCTGGTTGGGACTTGGTCATATAGCGGAAGCTGAGTCAGAATCATTGTCTTCTTATCCTGCCTTAGCGAATACACTCAGGGATCACCGTCTAGCTATGATGGCTGACCGTGAATATAAACCTGACCTGACCGATCTGTTTGAAGTAGTGGATACAACGGAGAACTCCAATGGCTAAATATCCGGTAAAGACTGTTACCAAACTTAACAGTCAGGGGCGACCAGCCAATAAGTATCCTGAGCCTACTCTTACGCAGGAGGTTCAGACGATACCTATTGCTGAGATACTCAAGCGTATTCCCCGATCCAAGGTCAAAGCCCCCAGAGATGCCTGCATGGATTGTGTGCGCAAGCACATAGCGCAGGCACTCATCCTGCTGCAGGAAAGTCTTATGGGGTATCCGGAACATAAATGGCTGGCCATAGGACACCTTGCAGAAGCTTCTGAGGAGTGTTTAGGAGAATTCCCGGCTGTGGCTCAGCTTATACGATTGGATAGATTAGCGATCACGGACGACGATGCTCCTGATCTGATGAAGTATCTGCGTGACGACTTCGAGCTTCTTATCCCCCGGTCTCAGGAGGACAATCCGTAACATCTACACAAGGTTCATCAGCAGCAGCTCCGGCTGCCACAACCGTGTTACTTCCAGGCTGTCTTGAAAGGGTTACTTTATTGGCGGTAATACACAGTTCAGTCGCGTTAAGACTCATATAAACAGATGTGACCAATGGATCAGTGGCCGTGAAGCCCGGGTCACCATCGCCGCCACCCGGATCAGTAGGCTGGAAGGATATAAAAGGGATAGGTACATCAAGATAACCAGGGACATATTCGGGAGGCGAACAAACATCTATTACGGCGAAGCATCCATGACTGAAAGCTGATGCAGGCACTCCTAAGTTATCCAGAAAAATCTTATATAGATTTATGTAATTACCATATACAGGGTCAGGGGCGATTCCGGCTGGTATATAAACCAAGCGAAGAGCGTCTTTTACAGCAGCAAGCCCTATATCCTCATACTTAGTGGCAGATGCTGTCTCCCCCTGGAGCCTTCTTGGAAAGTTAAGATACCTGTTCAGATCTTCACCATCATCACAGAGAGGTCCCTCCCCGTTCATAGGAGGATACTCGGGAGCAGTCCATCCTTCACAGTAATAACCGTTAGATACCTCATTATGGGTAGCACCAGGGGACGGTGGTGGTACCACTGGCGGTGTCGGCGGATCATCATAGCCTGTTCTGTATGTGGGTATCCTGCTCATGATACCTCCAGGATAACTTCATTAGTGTCTTCCACAGGAACAACGCTGTCTGATCCTGCTATGCGGACATTACCGAAAAGCCCGTTGATTGTTTTTATGTTCTGCTCTGCTCCTGCAGGCGGACCTACATCCCAGGGAATGGTATCAGGCAGACCTTTACCAGCCCCGGGGATACCTCTGACATATAAGGTCTCTGTATCTTTATCATACTGCAGTGACACGTTATAGCCACTGGCCAGTTTAAGATCTCCTCCTGTTACCGACTTTACCAGCGTAGAAGGCAGGCCGTCAGGATCCCGGTCTTCCGGTTTCCAATTCCTGTAAGCATTTATAAAGTTTATTGATGTCAGTGTATCTGTACGCCAGACGACGGATGCCGGTTCTATTTCAGCATAAGGACTCGTACCCGGGTATTCCTCATATGTGGCGTCATAAAGATTATCTGTATTAGCGATAAGCACAGCATGCAAATCAGTGTTATCACTGATCACCCTAACCAAACCACTGTTTCGAGGTACTGTAAAAGGAACCTCAACGATCCCTCCAGGATACGATGCTTTGAAATCATAAACAACATTAGCTGGGTTGACCGTTACCTTGTAGAGAAACAGGAAATACTTATCAGCCACCTCAGGAACACCTGTCCCTATCGGAGGAACAACCACAAAGCAGTCGTTAATCCCACGCACCAAAGCGCGATGAGTCTCACTGTCAGGAGTGAAAGGATACAGTATATTACTTCTTGCCAGGTCATTGCCCATATGTCAGATCCCTCTTATGTGCTACTTGAATCTCACCTGTCCCGGCAATCACCCTGAGAGCACTGTCAGGATGCGCTGCAAACCAGACATGACCTCCTGGAAACTCCAGGCCGTTAATAGTTAATATAGCATTGGGGTGTACTGTTGACTCCCCATATAAATTGATCTCTACTTCATCATCAGGAGAGATTGTGAACATAGCTCCCTGATCAGCCCAGATATCCACATCACCTGTGTATGTCTTTTCCTTACCTTTAACTGCTGCTATATCGCTGGGGAATATAGCAAAGCATTGACCTACAGCGATGGGTGTCTGCACCTGAGTAAATACTGTTTTAGTCCTGCCCAGTTCTCCCATGAATCTGGTCATCATCTCCGTATCATAGATTATCACCCCCGCCTGGACTGTGCCTCCCTGTTTGATGTAACACATCTCTGCTGTATTATCCAGCCAGGCCGTCCCTACTTCCAGACCATTGAAATCTGATATTGTGAGCAACGCCTGGTTATCCTCACCCTGCAGACCATCGACAGCTGATATATAGAAAGGAGCCTCGAAATCACCCAGAGCATATACCAGGATATCCAGGAAAGCCCTGGGAGGTATAGTTATGATACCATTGGTCAGGGTCGCGTTATCAGTAAAGGGATAAACAGACTTAATAGTCATATCCCTGTATTCTTCATTATTTATGTTATAGGGTAAACTCATATATCACTCATCACATATTGTGCCTGTACAATTTACATAATCTAAAGGTAATGCCCATGTTATTCCATATTCGGTACGGCAGAGGAGAAGCTCATCCAGGCGTTCCTGTTCATTATTGCATTCCTCCACACCGGAGGTCTCGATCAAAAGACCTATCCGCTCACTGTCAGCCACTCTTAATATACCTCGGATCAGAGCGGAGCCCGTAGCAGGGGGCAGCACTGAGACATTAAGAAGGATATTCCCGCTTGAGTCGGGTGATACTCCATTGATGTTTGTCAGAACGTTCTCGTTGTATTCCTGAGAAGTGAACAGTGTTATATTCATGTTGCCGGTAAGCTGATCATCGGCCCGGATCAGTCTGAGGATATCATCAGATTCTTCTGTATCCATGTAATCCAGGGGTTTTATATTTAGAACGGAAGGTCTGGGATAGCTCTTACCGTCCACGATCAGATTGAAAGGATTGGGTATCTCTATCTCAGGCAGGATAACACTGTCGTCCAGTTTTATTCTTGTGTTCTTATACTCACGGGGAAACTCCAGAACGCCCGGCCCGAAGGTAACCCAACCAAAACCATCAGCTGTCATATCCAGCTGAACGATAGAAGATACAGAGGGATATGCCTGCATGATATGACCCACAGCGGATCCGTCCTCTGCTTCCAGAGACAGGAAAACAAATTTCTCGGTGATGATCATATTGGTAAGATAAACAATCGTGCCGTTAGGTACACTGACAGCCATGTCCACTAATATATCATCAGGAACAGGTCCCTCGTGGAAAGGATCCAGAGGAAACTTGATCGTCGTATTATTTGCGTACCATTGATTCATTATGCCACCGTGAATGATCCTGAGGTTTCTGCGTCATAACTGACGTTAGTCCAAATGCCTGTATAATTAACTTCTGTTCCTGGTGCTAAAGGCCCCAGATTTATATCTGTAATCCATTGTGTGTTGGGTTCAAAATCAGCATCGAGTACATAATCTGCACCCACTGCTGTAGGTGTTTCTGTTACACTGACCGTATGATCTTCCGGTCGGAATAAATGAGTGGTTGACACAATAGGGATAGGTAACACAATATCATCATGAATGTCAACGGAAAGGGCACTCCCTGCTGTGGGGTTACCTGAGTTCTGATAGACAAACCTTACTATTGTATTACCTGTAGCATCTTCGTATACACTGGAGCCTGATCCTATGAGCATGACCAGATAGTTCCAGTAAGATACCAATGCGATATATTGATCGAACACACCATAACCATTGACCGCAGCATCGTCAGGCACTGATTCAATATTACTCTTCTGTTCATCTATCTTATCTTTGACGACTTCCATGTGCGCATAGAAGGCTTCGTAGTCTTCACAATCCACATTAGCTACACCCATATCGAAAACGCTCAGAGCATTGGCCCACTCATCCGGGTTGGTAGTAGCATGGACACCTATCTGACTGGTGGCTCCTCCCAGAAGGAAGAGATGCCTGTCTATGCCGGGAGTTCTGTTAACAGAGCTTATCCAGTAAGGGATACCCGTGAAAGGGCCATAAGAGGGAGTGTTTGTTCCTGCAGCGCAACCGGCAACAATGTCTTCATATTTCTGACGGTAGTACGGATCATCGCCCGTAACAAGACCGGCAGCGATCTCAATATCATCAGCGTCATCTACCAGTACAGACATATGACCGCCGCCCTGAAGTTCAACATCTCCTTCGGTGATGAGGGCCTTCTGGACACCGTCCTTGTCCTGTATTTCTATCTGATTCACTATGTTCATATTTACACATCGATATTAGTATTGAGCTGAAGCATGGCCAGCTTGTTCTGCATCGCATTTACATTAGTCCGGACCTCTGTGTAGAAATCAATGATTCGTGCATACCTGGAGTTCAGTTCCGCAAGAGCACTGTAGGCACCATCAAGATAACTCTTATCACAGCAGGGTTTAGAACACGGATTGCTTATTGATACACCACCGGAGATTATATTCATAATTGTGCAGTCCAGACCTACCAGACTGAAATTACCGTCAGCTGCCGGCTGTATTCCATTGATATGTGTCAAAGGGGTTCCGTAAGCTGAAAGCAGAGCATCAAAAATATCTCCGTCATTCTGAAGGGAGACACTGTCTGTGTCCGCTGCTGATATAGTGATAATAGTTTTGTTACCCACCACCTCGGTATCCATAGATACATTGGTTCCTTCTTTCAGAACAATGTTTCCGGAGAAGGTGTCAGCACCTACAGTGACCTGGCGGATACCTACAAGACCTGCATGAACAACACTTATGATCAACTGGCCTGTTACCTCATCGAACGACCAGGACCCGGGGCGTTGTTTAGCGTCAGCCATTATACCAATCGTCACGGACCCGGAGATCGCTTCAAATTCAGTATATGCAGCATCGGTCTGAGGAAGGGCTGAAATGTTATAAGAGGAGTGCACCGGAGCGTCTATCGGAATTTCTGAGAATATACCTATCTCCACTACCCCTGTGGTAGACAGGTAGCTTATTGTTATATCCACAGACATAGCTCTGATCAGAACATTGGATACGAAGAACAGATCCATGTTAACAGGGATAGTGCTATCATAGGTCTCAGGTACGTTGAGTACCATATCAGCCATCAGTGTCTGAGGCAGAGTAATCGTATCCGTGTTATCACGGGCAGACGCGGCATCCGACAGAGGATAATTCCTGTGCTGATTTTCGTTAAGAAACTCCTGAAGAAGAGCCATCTGAGACCTCCTTAATCAGCGACCAGTTCAATACGTACACCGAAGTTATACAGAGATCTGTTAATACTATCGCTGAGCATGGACAGCTCAACGTAGACAGTTCCCGGCGTTTCCACGGAGAGTGCTGCGGTCGCAAGGGTAAAGTACTTCATGCCCTGAACTGTATCCTCTGCAGGAATCGTATCAGTCAGGGTAAGGGCTGTAGAAATGTCGATAGGCACGCCTTCGACTGCTTTTTCCACGTACGTCATATTCACGGTTATAGCCGGGAAACTTATAGGAACACCAACGGTGCCTCCTATGATACCGGCTCTTTCAGCAAAGACAGTGAGCTCATAATGAAACCCTGTGGCTGCTGTGTTTAACTGAGGACAGGGAAGAACACCGGTCATGGATGAGTCTCTGCCTTCGGGGAAGGTTAACAGAACATAAGGTCCGTCGGTGGTCTGCATTGAGTTGTTCATGTTAATGGTGTCAGCGTACCGATCACCCAGGCCACTGGCATCAGAATCGATAACATGTTCACCTGTAGTCGGGTTCTTGTAGATACGAATACCACTGTATTCCTGGGGATACAAAGCACTGACCACCGGTGTGATCTGCTGAGTACGTCCATCAATAGAGGCCACAGCAAAAGCGTTATATTCAGGTGTCTGAGGCAACCAGGGTTTATGATCAATCGTTATAACCCCGTTGACACCGGTAATAGAAAGATCGTCACCGGTTGTCTGGATAGCTCTGACAATGGGCTGGCCGTAGTTATAAGGAACGGACACAAACATATTCAACTCACCCAGTAGATTGGGGTCAGAAGCCTGGGTAAACCACACATTATCTATGTTGGCTACAAACTGATTGCTGATAATACCGTCTACAGTGACAACAAAGTCACCCGGATAGGACATGAATAATTCATCCACGTAAGGATCTGATACTTTATCATAACCCCACATAGCCCCGACAGGAACTTCCATGTTGGCAAAGCGTGGATCAGCTACATCAAACCAGGTTTCTTCCAATATATAATTTTTATGAATGTGGTTGTGTTCTGGCGGAGCCCCTACCATCATCGTGATTCTATTAAGACCTCTGTAGTAAACAACAGGAACAGGTGTGGCGGGTTTAACGTTGACAGCTTTTCCCTGATCCACTGCCGACAGATAATACATACCCGGCGTTGGTGCGGCTACACCAAACAGGTTAAGCATCTGGGTGTCTGTCAGAACCACGCTACCATCCAGAAGAACGTCAGCTATTCCGCCGTTAGGTGCTTCAAGAACAATACCCTGAGCAATACCTTCTTCAGCTATGACCAACTCACCATTCGGTCCATAGGTGCCTGCCCAGACAGCTGTCCCTGGTTTAAAGCGAGCATCTGCTGTATCCCAGTAAACAATCAAACCGGCATCGATGCCGTTCTCGACATCTGCTGATTCTATGATCACAGCATTTTTATCTGCAAGGGCGTTCAGTCTTTCGTATAAAGACTGTGTCCTTTGAGCCAGATCCTTAATAGGTATATTCTGAGGATCCACATCGTATGATGTTTTATCGTCATATAACCTGACTTCCGGTATCCACGGTGTTGTTGACATGATTCACCTCTTATGTAAATTTAAGATCCCACTTAACACCCACCTGGGCATTGGCAATCTTTGGTATGGGAGCAATGGTAACGAGATCCAACTCATAGCTGTTAGCTGCGCTGAACAGGATGTCTTCAGATTTATCAGAAGGGACAGGCATAATGACCAGAGCAGCAGCAAATATATTAGTATCTCCATCCACAATACCGGGACCATTCTCAAAGGTTCCGTTAGTCTGAGCCTGTACTGTAACAGTATTTCCCAGGTACTCCGGATCACTGGAAGCAAACCCCGGAGCTGCTGTAAGAGGAACTCTCATATATCCCCTGGTTCCTGCCAATGCTTCATAGTAAGCAGGAGTCCTGGTCCTGTCTACGACGGGAGCAGTAATAGGAAGCACGTTGTCATATTCCATATACATCCCTGCGATGTGCATCTTAGGTGTCCCTACGCACTGCTTGGCCAGCATATCAGAACCTGAGTACAGTATCATATTTTTAGTTTTTCTAATGAACTCCCATCGTCCGTCCGGGAATACGTAGAAAAAAGAGGGTATGCCTTCAATCCGGTCATTTGCGTTGAATAAAGTTTTCATTATCCTACCTTCTTGTTTACGTTAAGTGTTTCTTCTATATTTGTATAATCATACTCGTCTTCGAGTTCTGCTACTATATACCATGTGACTGTTTCTTCAATCTGAGTTTGGGTATCAAACTCCTCCTCCAGAGTCCCCGAATTCAGGGAGAGCATGAAGGTAGTTCCGGCAGGAACTGTGTTCACCAAATACCTTATGGCCGCGACAACTGCTTTGGTGTCCACCAGATCGTCAGCGTTGATGTTGATAAAAATAATATTGTTTTTAAGCGCGTTCTCCTGGATGTATAAGAACGGGTTGATTGTGAATGGGGGTGCCTGTCCTGCTGTGAGAGCTGCGTAAACATCCGTCTTAGTCGCCCATATATTATTCGCCATAGCCTGGTGCAGTTTATCAATATCTTCCTGGAAGCCTCCTATCTCAAATATAGGAACCATGACCACACCCTGTTCCTGCAGGGCACTTGAGTAGTAACTATCAGGTCCTGTAAGGACAATGTCGTCCCCGTTGTCTGTATGAATCAGCCACTCGCCCGTATCTGTAGTCAACACCTCATAGTCAGGGTTGGTTGAGATAAAAGCAAAATCCAGGGGAACTTCTTTATTGGCAAA
>Ga0210003_1001291_pt1 | contig 22245 bp, 19 predicted proteins | sample LantaG_FD_182804 | JGI IMG/M metagenome (GOLD analysis project Ga0210003, IMG submission 182804) | Deep subsurface microbial communities from Baltic Sea to uncover new lineages of life (NeLLi) - Landsort_02402 metaG (SPAdes) (version 2) | ecosystem: Environmental > Aquatic > Marine > Oceanic >... | reverse complement strand
AGAGAGAGAGAGAGAGAGAGAGAGAGAGAGAGAGGAGAGAGAGAGAGAGAGTTGTCGAAGAGGAAAGAGAAGGCTTGTTGCCTGCCTCGGCCGCGAAATCATTTTCTCTCGCCAGTGCAAACGAAGAAAAAGAAAGAAACTAAATAAAAACAGTCCCTCTCTCTTCGTTCCTTGCCAAATCATGCGCCTCCTGCTCGGTGCGCGTCTCAAGAAGACGAAGAAGATGCGTGGCATAAGCGGCGACCACGACGACGACGACGACGACGATGATTGGAAGAGCGGCGACGGCGAGGTTAGAAGTTTTTTTTCTTTGTTTCTGTGTTTCGACGGGAAGGGAGATCATTCAAGCGAACGTGGCTTGGAGTTCTCGTTCAAAATTCCAATCCAAGGCGCCCGCTTTACCTCTTTTGAATAGCACGGGGTATATTGCTTCTATCTCTCTGTGCTCGTCGATGGATCAGAAATACATTCGAAGCCTCATCTCGCGCTCGCGGAGTCGAAACGCTCGCGTTAAAAAAAGTCAGTCCGAACGAAACATTGGCTCCTTTTTTTTCCCGTTTTTTTCTCTCTCACTCGTTTCAACCTCAACTTCAACCTGAACTACTAAAATCAGATATCCGAGGGCGACGAGCGCGACTCCGGAGCCCTCTCGAGTCTCCAGGGGGCCGCTCGTGCTGCTTCGTCTGCCGCTGCCAAGAGGCGAGGAGACGAAAAGGGCAGCAGCAACAGCGCTCCTCCTCCTCCTCCTCCTCCTCCTCCTGTCCCTCTTCTTCTTCCTCTTTCGCCTCCGCCGCCACCTCCTCCGCTCGAGTCCCTGCCGCTCGCCCCCTGCTCCGCGCCGCGGCTTCCCGGGTCTGCGAGTCTCGGACCTGTCGAATACGATGCTGATGATGGCGATGGTGACGAAATAGAGCACACGTTTTTCGAAGAAGGAAACGCGCCGCCGAGCAGCAGCACGAGGCGGCAGAGCTGCGCCGACGGCAGAGGCAGCAGCAGTGTCTACAAATCGCTCTGGGGGAGGATTCTCTCCCCGCGCCCCGCCCCCGATCAGCAAGAACAAACGAACATGCTCCCTTCTCTTGGCTCTTCCTCTTCAGCTGCTTCAGCGGCGACTTCCTCATCGTCGTCGCCTCGGCAGCGGCGAGGCGGTGCCGCGCTGCTCGCCGCCTCTCTCTTCTCGTCGCCAGCGACTCTGCTGCCCTCCCTGGCGCCGTCGCCGTCGCCCCCGCGCCTGCTCGCCGCTTCTCCGCGGATGCGGATGAGAAGACAGAGAAGCGAGAGAGACGCAGCAGATAATGCTGCTGTTTCTGCTGCTGCTGCCGAGAGAGAGGCTGTTGCGGCTCCTCCCTCTCACGGGAACGACAGCAACAACGGGAACGCTTCCGCTGCTTCCGCTCCCTCTTCCTCTCCGGCGGAAAACAGCAATGTCGCGCCTCTCGTCGACGTCGTGGACGGGGTGCTCGCCGAGTCCGCCATCGTCGCCGAGTTCCTGCTGCTCGAGACCACCGAGAGGAGAGGTGGAGAAGAAGAAGAAGATAAAGAAGAAGGAGCAGCAGGAGCAGCACACGCCGCGTCGAAAGGCTCCTCCCCTCTCTCCGCTTCCACCTCTGCCGCCGCCTCTGCCGCCGCCGCGGCGCAGCAGCTCCGCGCAGAGATCGCGTCTCTGCGGAAGAGGATGGCCGAGCTGTCGACCGGGGAGCTCGCCCGCTTCCTGGACCTCAAGATAGAGCTCTCGAGGGCTGTCGCGGCCTCGGCACCCGGGGCTTCGGCGTCGGCGGCCGCGGAGCCGGCTTCGTCGTCGCCGGCGACGGAAACTCGCCCTCGGAGTCGGAAGAGCGGCAGCGGTGGCGTCGGCGGCGAAGGCAGTGGCGAGAGAGACAGGATAATTTCTTCGGCGTCTTCGAGCGGGACCGCGTTCCGTCCGGCGACCCCCGCGGCCGCTCCTCGCCCATGGAGAGGATGAGTTTGAATTCTCTCTTTTGGTGTTCACGAAAAGTGTTTCAAATTTAAGTAATTTGCATCTGGTTCCTCCCTTCTGATTTCTGTGTCCCCTCTATCCGTTTTCTCTGGCTCTCTCTTCCTCTTTCTCTTCCTCTTTCTCTCATCGCCATTTGCTTGTTCTCATTCAAAGCAGAAGTAGAGAGGGGATGTGTGTGTCTGAGTGTGAGTGGGGTGAAGGGGATAATTCGGGCTTTTCGAAGAAAGCTGCTACTTGCTTATGGAATTCGTTTTCTCTCTCTCTCTCTCTCGACCTCGCCGCTCGTCAGTTTGCTGCAGCGCGGCGGCGGGTGCTCCCACCGCGGGCCGCTGCCGCGGGCGCAGGAACCGCAACCTCGTACTCGTGCTCGACGGTGGCCGAGGCCGAGGCCGTCAGGTTCATCGGCGGCCTCCCCCTCCCCCTCGACGACGACGGGGGAGCCCCTCCCTTGCCCGCCGCCGCCGCCGCCGCCTCCCTGGCCGCCGCCCGCCGCGCCGCCTCGACCCGCTCGCGCTCCGTCAGCCCCTGCTCCCCGTCCCTCGCGAGCACGTCCCCGATCAGGATCAGCAGGGCCTGCGCCGCGGACATGAAACACCACCACGCGGGCCACGTGTTGGCGTAGCCGTTGCCGGCCGGGAACCCCAGCGCCTCCGGGAAGAGCGCCGCCGTCGCCGCGCCGTCGCTGCTGGTCGCGCCGGTCGCCGAGAACACCATCGAGAACAGGGGCCCGATCGCGAACGCGCCGATGGACAGGATTCTCCGGATGACGATCTTCGACCCCGGGGCGAAGACCGCGGGCCCGAAGAAGAGCATGGCGTGCACGAAGCCCGAGGGCAGCAGGTACGTCGCCGGCAGCAGCGGCACCGACCAGGCGAGGTGGCGCACGCCCTGGAAGGTGCAGAGCCTGGCGCCGCAGAGGGCCTCGAAGCCGCAGTGGGCTCCCCCCGCGGCGGAGGCCGCCGGGGGCAGCTCCGGGAAGGCGAAGCCGGGGTGGCTGGGCCCGAAAGGGACGAAGGAGAGGGGAGCAGCGGCAGATGAAGCGTTGGCGGCGGCGGCGAGGGGCAGGGCGGCGGCGGCGCGGTTGAGGTAGGAGCCGAGCGCCATCACCGGGTTCCCCGGGACCGCAAGCCTCGCCGACAGGCCCAGCCCGGCCACGGTGCAGAGCCCCCGGATGAGCCTGGAGACGTCGGGGTGGATGTCGCCCTCGAGGCCCAGAAAGTACTCGTTGACGACCAGGGGCTGCCAGGCGATGTGGAGCCTGGCAGCATTTTTTTGTGTGTGTTTGGTGGAGGCCGGGAGGGATGAGGTACGAGGTTTGAGAGGGAGAGGGAGAGCGGTCGGGAGAGGCTGGAGGAAGGTTTGTCGGCCTCGGATGACCAGTCGACACGGCTTTCGAAAGAGGGGAAAAAACGCAACGCCTCCGCTTCTCTCTTTTCTGTGCGCCTCTCTCGTCGCGCATTGGCCTCCCTTCGCCACTCTGGCAAAGGCGCTATCTCGAGCGTCGTCGCAGCTCGTGGAAAAAACCACCGGCTTTGTCCCGAGAGAGAGAAAAAAACGAGAAAGAGAAAGAGGAAAGAAAGTGTCGGCCGGCGTCGAGAAAAGTCCACCGGCGGCCGAAAAGACCCCCCCTTTCCTCTCTCAAAACGATTCGCTCCCTCACCATGCCAGCGCCGTCATGATCTGGTTGGCCTTGCTCGCGCAGTCGTTCATCACCAGGTAACTCGCGCACTGGAGCGCCTCCATGAGAGCGAAGTACGCGAAGAAGAAGATTTTGCCTCTGATGTCGCCGGCGCGCCAGCGCCAGAAGGCCGTCGCCGCGGCGATCATGCCGAACGTCGCCGACGCCGGGAGGGACCAGCACATGTTGCGAAGGAGTGACCGAAGGGGAGCTAGCGGATCGAACGAATACGCGGGCCTTAAACGCTCTCCCGGAAAGAGACGCGAGGAAGATGAAGCGAATTGTGGTTGCCGCCATCGATCGCTCGAGAAAGCCACCCACCCTTCGGCGAGGCGGGTTTAAATTACAGACCTCCTCCCTCCCCCCTCTCCCGCCTCCCTCTTTCCTCTTCCACCGCCCCTCAACCGTCCACCGCCCCTCAACCGCGACGAGGGACGGCCACAATCAGCCTGTTCTCCCCCGTCACGCCCTCCGGGGCGTACGCCCTCGCCTCGACAACGAGAAGAGAAGAGGAAGAAGAGGAGGAGGAGGAGTCCGGCCTTGCTCCCCCTCCTCCCTTCGTCGCCCCCTCTTCTGGCGCCGGCGCCGCTCGCGAGCGCCGCTCGAGCCACCGCACTCTGCAGCCGTCAAGGAGCCTCTTGGCGGCGTCGCCCGAGGCCCTCCTGTCGAAAATCGGGATCCGGGACTGCCAGCAGCGAGGGGGAGGAGGAGAAGGAGGGGGGGGAGGAGGGGGAGCAGGCCGGTCTGGGTCGAGTCCTTCGGGTCCCTTTTTCTTCCCTCTGCCTCCGTCCGCCTCCTCTCGCCCCTCCTCCTCTTCCTGTTCGCTGCCGCCGCCTTCGTCGTCGCTCTGGCTCTCCTTCTCCTCCTCCTCCTCCTCCTCCTCCTCCTCCTCCTCCTCCTCCCTCTTTCCCTGCCTCCCGTGCCCGCCAGTAGCCCACGCAGAGGCCTGGCTCACGACCTCGAACTCGTCGGCCGTGAACCCCAGGTTCAGAAACTCCGCCTTCCCGCAGAAGTCGCTCCAGCAGCAGCAGTGGTGGCAGCAGGTCGCTATGGCGAGCCCCGAGAGGGAGTGGACCCTTCCCTGCCCTCCGTCCTCCTCTCCCCCCTCCGCGTGCGACAGCCGCAGCTGCGTCACGGCGGCCCGGAGCGCAAAGTCCGTCGCGGGACCGCAGAGGTGCTTCCCGAGAAGGGCCACCTTGGGGAGAGCAGCAGCTGGAGAAGCAGCGGCATCAGCAGCATACGTCAAATGAGAAGTCAAAGGAGACGAGGGCGATGGGTCGACGCCCGGCAGGGACGACAGGAGGGCGTCGGCGAGGTCGACCGTCGCGCGCGAGAGCTCGAAGGGCGGACTCCGCCTCCTCTCTGCCGCCGCCGCCGCCGCCGCTGCTGCTGCGTCTTTGCTGCCGCTGCCGCTACCGACGACGCTGCGGTAGTGCCTCTCGGCCTTGTTCCGGTAGGCCTGGAGTTTGAAAAGAATGAGTGTAAAGGAGAGGGAGTTACTTTCTCTCTCAGCCTCATTCTTTTCGCCCCCCCTCGAAGGTCCCCTTCCCCCCCCCCAAAAAAACGAGACGAAAACGCACCCTTCTGTCGACGAGCGTGAGGGAGCAGCACTTCAGTGGAAGCACGGCCTCATCTTCATCTTTCCTCTTCTCCGCGTAGATCCTCACGAGCGCGTCCGCCGCGGCGGCGCCAAGGTAGCCTCTCCCCGCCCCGAGCTCGACGACGGCGACGGAGGAGGGGGAGGAGCCTTTGGTTTCACCGCCGCCGGCGCCGGCGCTCCTCCTCTCGCGAAAGCCGAACACGCCAGCCTCGAGCGCTATCGAGACGATGCCGTCGTTCTGCGAGTCGTGCTTGACCGAAGTCGGGCGCCCGGCGGCAGCCGCGGCAGCAGAAGGTTTCGTCGTCGCCGGCGTCATTGTCGTCGCCGTCGCTGCCCCGAGTGCAGGCAACACCTCGTCGGCGGCCCTCCTCACCCTCGCCAGGAGCTCCAGCAGACGCTTCTGCCCCATCTCCTCCGCCTTACGCTTCCTCCCGGGGGCGAGCCGCGGCCTCCTCGTCCCGCTGAGGTCCTTGGCCGCCTCCTCCCGCGCAGCCCTCTCGAGCGCCGTCGGCGTCCCGCGCCGCCCGCTGTTGACGCTCTTCAGGAAAAAGGGGCACGCGGCCAGGGCGCGCGCCCGCTTGGTCGCGTTGCATTTCCGTATGTGCTTTTGAAGGCCCTTGGTGGAGACGAAGTGGCGCGGGTCGACCGGGCAGGGGATCCTGTCGGGGCGGTGGTGCTGGTTTTTTTTGTGTGTGCGACGGGGGGCTCGAGGGGGCGGCTTAGGGAAAGGAAGAGAACACGAGCAGAGTTCCTTCTTCTTCTTCTTCCTCTTCTACTTCTGCCATCGAGTTTTCGTCGACTTTCAAAAAGCTTACCGTGCAGTGGTCGACGGAGGCGGAGACGAGGGGCTGCCCGCAGCGCGAGTTGTTGAAGAGAACCTTGGAGCAGGTTGAGGTTTGAGTTCCTTCTTCTACTGCCCCTGCTGCGGCGGCGGCAGCAGCAGAAGTTTCGGCGGTCATCGGAATGTTGTCAACGCCGTTTCCGCCGTTGTATTGAAGTCTCTGTGCCTTTTTTTTGTTCTCCGCGAGTGCAGGATGGTTGATGATAGCCGTAGCTCTCGATTAGCGTTGATATACGATCGATTCAAAACGAACAGCGCGGAGAAGTCAGGCGCGAATCTTCCTCGAGTTTTTTGTTTCCCTCTGAGAGCTCAAGCCGTCGACGAGCGTCGAGCGGAAACATTTTTCTGCTCCGTCCGCCACATCGCGTCACGTTTTCCTTTCTTTCTCGACCAACGAAAACGAAAACAAAAAGATTCGAACCAGTCATGTCGCCGCCCTCGGCCTCCGACGCCGCCGCCGCAGCAGCAGCAGCCAAGGGCAAGAAGCCCAAGCGCCCAGGAGACGAGGTCGCCAAGCAGATCGCCAAGACCAAGAAGAAGCTCAAGAGCACGGACGTGAGTTATGTTGATGATGGCGATTGAGAGGGAAGCATTCCGACCAGCGACCCGGGACCTTCAACCACGCCAGCACGCACTCAACCTCCTCTCTCTCCTCCCCTCTCCCCTCGCGCCTCCCCTCTCTCCACCACACACACGCACAAAAAAAACACTCCCAGGAGATCCTCAGACACGTCCGTGCCCTCGCCGCAGCCGCCAAGAGCGACGCCTCGGGGGGCCCCTCCTCCTCTAACGCGCTCTCGCTCTCGGACCTCGCGCTCCCGTCGGCCTGCCGCGAGGTCGTCGACAAGGACGCCAGGGCCGTGCTCGACGAGGTCGAGGCCGCGGTCTACGCCGCGGCGCGCTCTGTGCTCCGCGGGGCAGGCTTCTCGTTCGACGTGCCCTCCCGCGCCAAGGGAAACCAGCTCTACGTGCCGCAGCTGGACCGCATCGTGCTGAAGGACTCGATGTCGGCGCGGCCGTTTGCGTCGACGGCCACCTGCCGCAAGAGCGTCATCACCGCCCGCATCCTGGGCCTGGTCCACGAGCTCTGCCGCAAGCGCATCCACGTCACCAAGCGGGACCTCTTCTACACCGACGTCAAGCTCTTCGAGGACCAGACGCACTCGGACGCCGTGCTGGACGACGTGGCGTGCATGCTCGGCTGCACGCGCTCGTCGCTGCACGTCGTGGCCTCTGAGAAGGGCGTCGTGGTCGGGAGGCTGCAGTTCCGCGAGGACGGGGACGCGATCGACTGCTCCCGGATGGGCGTGGGGGGGAAGGCGATCCCCCCAAACGTCGACCGTGTGACCGAGATCAGGTCGGACGCGTTATTCATTCTGTTGGTGGAGAAGGACGCGGCGTTCATGCGGTTGGCCGAGGACCGGTTTTACGCGCAGTACCCCTGCATCATCATCACCGCGAAGGGACAGCCCGACGTGGCGTCCAGGCTGTTCCTGAGGAAGCTGCGGGACGAGCTGAAGATCCCGGTGCTGGCGCTGGTGGACTCGGACCCGTACGGGCTGAAGATCCTGTCGGTAAGGGAACGAAAAAGAGCTCGAGGTTTTCCCTCCTTTTCTTCCCTCTTTTTTTTTTCCGGCCTCACCACTCGAAAAAAAAACGTTCAAAAGCGTTAAAAAAAACCCAAATTTCCAAAAACAGGTCTACATGAAGGGCTCGATGAACATGAGCTACGACTCCTCCAACCTCACCACGCCGGACATCAAGTGGCTCGGCGTGAGGCCCTCGGACCTCGACCGCTTCAACATCCCGCAGCAGTGCCGCCTGCCGATGACCGACGACGACGTCAAGACTGGGAAGAGGCTGATGGAGGAGGACTTCATCAAGGCGAACCCGGAATGGGTCAAGGAGCTGGAGATCATGACTTCGACCAAAGTGAAGGCGGAGATCCAGGCGCTGTCGAGCTTCGGGTTCCAGTACCTGAGCCAGGTCTACCTGCCGCTGAAGCTGCAGCAAGGGGGGTGGATTTAGTGAGAGAGGAAGAGAGAGAGTTTTTTTGGGGGGTCCTTTTCTTGCCGTCTTCTGTACTTTCGCTTTTCCCCGTTTTCCGTTTTCGTTCTCGCCTTGTTCTTTTCGTTCTCTGTCAGGTAGCAAAGAAATGCATTTTTCGATCCTGATATATGTATCAGGATCGCTATACAAATTAAAAACGGTCCAAAAAGAAGCGATCCTGATATACAGCTAGAAAGAGAGCGCCGCGGAAGTCGCCGCGAGTGCCACCCCCGCGACGCCGGCCGCCCCCGGCGCCGCCGCCGCCGCCGCGGCTGCGTACGCTCCGGCGGCAGAGACGTTGGAGTTCCCCGCTCCTGCAGTCCCGAACCCCCCGAAATTACCAGCGGCCTGGAACGGAACATGATGCTGCGGGAACCCCCCGTCGAAGCCGAACCCGCCTCCGCTTCCGTTTCCTCCTCCTCCTCCTCCTCCCCCTCCTCCGGGGAACGGCGGCAGCGTAAACGCCATCCCGGCCTCCCTTATCGCCGCCGCGACGGCCAGGTAGAGCCCGTGCCTCGCCCTTCCCATCCGGGGCAGGTCGCCACCCTGGTGGCTGTACTCCCAGAAAACGCACAGCGTGAACTTGAGCGGGTCGTGCGCGAAGTTGGCGACGCAGACGACCTCCCCCGTGAACTCCGAAGGGTAAGACTTGCAGTGTGCGAGCGCCGCCGCGCGGACGAGGTCGTACGGCGACGGCGGCGGCGGCGGCGATGGCGGCGGCGCCGGCGACAGAGGGCTCCCCGCCTTCGCCACAGTCGCCGTCGGAATCGCGTCCACGGCCAGCCTGAGCCCCTCCCACCGCTTCGCCGACCGCGACACGTTCGCCACGGGCTCCGCGGCCAGGCGCGCGTTCGGCCACCACACCCGCACGCCGTCCCACCGCTGCAGCTGCGTGTGCAACAGGCCGATCGCCGCGACCTGGTGCCACGTCGCGACGGGCCCCGTCGCCGAGGGGGTCGAGCCCGTGGCCGCCCCGTCGGCGATCAGCAGGATGTCGCCGACGTCGTAGGCGTGGACGCCGAAGAGGAAGAGCGCGGCCTCGTACATGGCGCGCGCCGAGTTGCCGAAGATGAACGCGGTCGCGAGCAGCGTCGACGAGAGCGTCAGCAGCGCCCTCCCCGCGTCGAAGCCCAGCAGCGCCGCGTGCAGGGGGACGCAGGCGACGTGAACCGCCGCCGAGATCGCGACCTCGAGCGAGCGGCCGGCCGCTCGCGCCCCGGCGAGCGTGGTGGCCAGGTGCACGCGCTGCTCGTGGATCGACGAGACCGCCGCCCGCACGTCGGCCGCCGAGGCGCGGCCGTCGCCGTCGGCGTCGAGGAGCCGCCACGCGAAGTCGGCGCGCGCTCGCTGCGTGGTGAGCGGCGGGCGGGCGGCGGCCTCGGCTGCGGCGCCGGCGGGAGGCGGCGGCGGGGAGGGGGTCATGGAGGAGGATGGGGCGGAGCAAGAAGAAGAGGAGGAGGCGGAGGAGGAGGTCGCTGCTGGAGAGGAGGAAGGAGCTGCAGCGGTCGTCGTCGCCGTCGTCGTCGTTGTCGTCGTCGTCGCCGGAGTCGAAGAAGAAGAAGAGGCGTAAGCGGCAGAGAGCCCCCTCCCCTCGGCGCCTCCTCCTTCTCCCCCCTCGCTCTCGGCGTCCCCCCCAGAGAAGAAGGGCTCCAGGTCGGACCGGACAAGATACGCCCTGTCCGCGCCCGCGGCCCCTCGGACGTGCCAGAACAGGTAGAGCGCCAGCAGCGATGCCTCCTTTGCGTCGCCGACCTCGCCGCTGTTCCCTCCGAGCTGCTGCTGCTGCTGCCGCTGCTGCTGCCGCTGCTGCTGCCGCTGCAGGGGGCCCAGGGCGTCCGCCAGGGGGAGGCGGAGCCTGTGCTCCCTGACGTGACGCTCCAGGGCCGCGAGGGTCGCGCCTCGCTTGCGGCAGGAGGCGGCGGCGGAGGCGGAAGAGGCGGACGTGGGAGGAGGGCCGCCGGGGGAGGAAGAAGAAGAAGAGGTCGCCGCCGCCGCCGTCGGTGTTGTCGTCGCCGTTGCTGCTTCCGCCCCAGCTCCAGCACCAGCTTGCCTCTGCTGAGGAGACCTAAAAAGCCCCTCCTCGGCCGCTGTAGCCTCCGTTACCTGCGAGCTGAGGCGATAGCTGACCGCGGCGATTCCCTCGACCAGCTCCTCTCCGCCGTCGTCGCCTTTGTTGTTGCCGCCGCCGCCGCCTCCTCTTCCTCCTTTCCCTCTCCTCCACCACTTTGTGAAAGCGTTCATAGGAGCAGTCGCGGACTTCGAGAGAGAAGTGGGAGTTGCTGGTGCTGCTGACCTCTTCTCCCTTTCGTCAAAGTAAATGGGCTGCCTCTGCTGCTGCTGCTGATGGGAACGAGAAGAAGAAGAAGTAGAAAAAGAGAGGAGCGGCGTCGAGGGCGCCACGAGAGGCGTCGCGGCCGCCGAGTGCCGCTCCAGGCGCATCTGCACTTGCTGCTGCTGCTGCTGCTGCGAATAGGCGGAGGAGGACGCGAAAGGGTGCGGTTTCGCCTGAGGGGCTGCCCGAGGGCCGGGAGAAGAGACGAACGGAAAAGAGGAAGAGGAGACGCGAGCGCTCGCGCCGCCGGCGCCGGCATAGCTCCCCCCTCCCCCCTGCGGCGCCGCAGCAGCCGGGGCCGGCCTCGGCTGCGACAGCGCGTAGAGGACATACTCCTTGTCCAGCGCGTCCTGGACCCTCGCGGCGTGCGCGCGGATGTAGAACGACGCCGAGATCGCCGAAGCACCGACGCGCGCGACGACCTGCCCCCCGCATGCCAGCGCGGCGCACGCAAGCAGCGCCGCCGCGCCCGTGAGCAGCGGGTGCGCCCCTCCGCCCCTGATCCCGAGTCCGCCTTCTCCTCCGCCTCCACCTACGCCTCGGCTCCCCCCGGTGCCATCCTTGTCGACGTCGCTGGTGGCCAGCCCGAACGCCACGGCGGCCCCGGCGACCCGCAGAAGGCGGACCAGCGGCCTCCGCAGCCCGACGAGGCAGAAGAGCGCCGACTGCGAGGTCACGAGCCGGCCGTCGGCGGCCGCGAGCGCCGCCGAGACCGCCGCCTCGGCCGCGGCCGCGGCCGGCCTCGCCAGCGCCGCCATCAGCAGCCAGCGGTAGACGGGGACCCCCAGCAGCATCGCGCGGTGCGCTCTCGAGTCCCGGGGAGAGAAGAAGAGGGCCGCGGCGGCGGAGAGGCAGGCGAGCAGCGTCAGCACGGCCCGGCGGTGCGCCCTCAGGGAGAGCAGCAGCCAGGCCGCGAGCGCCCAGAGGACGCGGCGGGCGCGGGCGAGGCGAGCGCGGTAGAGGCCGGGGGAGGACGAGGGGGCGGTTGCGTGCGAGGAGGAGGAGGCCGGCGCTGCGGAGGAGCCGGAAGAGGCTGCTGCGGCGGCGGCCCCCTCGGCGATGACGCTCGCGAAGAAGCCCCGGATGCCGGCCGACGCGGCCGCGCCGCCGCCGCCGTCGCTTCGGGCCTCGAGCTCTCTGAGAAGAGCCTCCTCCCAGTTGCTCTTGGTAGAGGAGGCAGCTGCAGCGGCTGCTGCTGCTGCAGCGGCTGCTGCCGCGGCGGCGGCGGCGGCGGCGGCGTCAGCTTCTGCTGACGCGGTTGCGGCAGCCGCAGCGGCAGCCGTGGGCGTTGCCGAAGAATTCGCCGCCGCCGCCGCCGCCGAAGTAACTGCCGCGATGGAAACTGAAGAACCTGAAGGAGAAAAAAACGAAGCGCTCGCCTCCCCGGCTGCCGCCGCTCCCGCAGCCAGAGCAGGCACGTCGTCCGCGGACGCCCTCCTGCTCGGAGACTGCGATGACGAGGGGGCGCCGAAGGCGAGGCGCATGTGGCGGCGGCGGAGGAGAGCCGCCGCGTCTTGGTGCTGCTCGTGGGGCGGCGGCGGCGGGGCCGTCCCCTCTGCCGAGCCCCCACTTCCGCCGCCACCTCCGCTGCCGCTGCCGCTGCTGCTGCTGTCGCTGCTGCTGCTGCTGGAGGTGCCCCCCGAGGCTTCAGAGCCGACGGGAGGGTGGTCCGTGACGAGGCGCTGATACATTGTCGAAAGCGGGAAGAGGCGCGAGGAGGAAAACTGCCGGGACCGAAGAAAAGGTGGGGAGAGAGAGAGAGAGAGGGAGAGAGAAACGGAGAGACTTTTGACGATGGGCGAGAGGTGATGAGAGGGGCGAGAGGACGAAGAGACAGAGGGGAATTTTTTATTTCTTTTTTTTTTACCTTCTTTTTTTTGTTTTGCAGAAAAGAAGGCCCTCACCAAACTCGACCCCTTCTGCCCCGACCTTTTGTTCTCTCCACTCATTTTTGTATGGTATCAAGTTCAGCAGTTTTTCACCCTCCATTTATCTCTCTCTCTCTCTCTCTCTCTCTCTCTCTCTCTCTCTCTCTCTCTCTCTCTCTCTCTCTCACTCACTCACTCACACACAAACCAAAAACATCAAGCTCGAGTCTTGCGCTTGGAGGCAGCGGCAGGAGCAGCGGCAGCAGGAGGCGCCTTCGCCTTTTTTGCCGCCGCCTTTTTCGCCGTCTCAGCCGTTTCCTTCTCGGCCGGGGCAGCAGCTTCGGCAGCAGCCGCAGCAGGAGCAGAAGCAGAAGCAGAAGCAGAGGCAGCCCTGCGAGATGATTCCTTTCGCGGCGGCGGCGCGAGAGAGGGCTCACCAGCGGCGGGAGCAGCGGCAACAGAAGCAGAAGAGAGCTCGTTTGTCGCCGCCGGCGCCGCCGGCAACTCCTCTGCTCCACTCCCTCCGCTTCCTCCTCCCTTCTTCCTCGCCGCCGCCCTCTCCTTCATCGCGGCGCGCTGAGCGTCCCGCACGGACTTCTTGCTCGAGATGGGAGACACCAGCGACAAAGGCAAAGGAGGGGAAGCAGCAGCAGCAGCGAGCGAAGGAGAAGGAGCGGAAGCGGCGGCGGCTGCTGCTGCGGCGGCGGCGGCTCCCAGCGCTTCGGCCGTCGCCTTGGCCGCGGCGGCCTCCGCCGCGGCCCTCGCCTTCTCGCCCTGCGCCAGGAGCGCCGCGGCCTTCTTCTTCTGCGAGCTGCCGTACCCGGGAGGGGCCGCGGGAAGGCCGTTGAGGGCGGCGGGGCGGTAGATTCCGTCGTCGGCCTGCTGGAAAAAGTCGGCCTCTCTCTCTTCGACGTCGTCGTCGTCGTCGAGCGGGGTTTCGCGCTCGGCGCCGTCTTCCTCTTCGCCAGTGGCGGCGGCGGCACCATCGGCAGCGGAGGGGGCTTCTGCCGCAGAGTCTGCGCCTCCCCCCGAGGCCGGAGTTGGCGCCGAAATGGGCCTCTGCCTCCTCGGGGCGACGTTTGAAGGGGTGGCCGCGGCGGCGACGCCCGCCGCCCCTGCTCCTGCCGCGGCCCCCCCCCGCCGCTCCGCCGCCGCCGCGGCGACGCCCGCCGGCTCGGCAACGGGGACCGAAGCGCCCCCGCCGCCGCCGCCGCCCGCCCCCCCTCGCCCGTCGCTCTCGAGCAGCTCGATGATGCCCCTGTACGACGCCAGCGCCCCCCCGCCGGTCGCGGCCTCCTCGAGCGCCGCGTCGACCCTCGCCCCGCCGTCCGCGGCGCGGCACTCGCGGTTGAACTTGTTCTTGAGGCTCCGTCTGGCCCGCCCCGGGAACACGCGCTCCATCAGCGAGAAGTCGGTCCCGAACTGCGCCAGCGCGCGGTAGAACAGCTCGGTGTCCTTGGGCGACCAGCGGTCGTTGGGCAGCCGCGCGGCGTGCGAGGCGGCGTTGAGCACGGGGGCGTCCTCGACGACGCGCGTCAGCGCCGCCGCGGCGAGCGCGGGCTGGGCCTGCACCGTCAGCGACGCCTGCGCGACGCGGATCTGCCCGTCGACGATCTCGACGCGGGGGGCGAGCGAGGGCCCCCCCGCTCCTCCTCCCGCTGCTCCTCCCGCTCCCGCTCCCGCGGCCCCTGCGGCGACCGAGGAGGGCTGCTGGCCGCCGCCTCCCCCGGGGAGCTCGGGGACTGGGGAGCGAGGCAGCGCCGGGGAGCCTGCCGCCGCGGCGCCTCTGACCGCCGCGGCGGCCGAGGTGGCCGCAGCGAGCGCCGCCGCCTCCGAGGCCGCCTGCGCCGCCTCGGCGGCCTTCGCAGTCGCGGCGGCCGCGGCCCTTCCTCGCCCCTTGGGGGCGGCAGCCGAGTCCGAGGGAAGCGCGGCAGCGGCAGCGGCAGCAGCGGGCGGCAGAGGGGGCGGCGAGGCGGCGACGGCCCTTGCCGCCGCGGCGCGCGCCGCCGCCTCCGCCTCCGCCGCCACCTCGCCCTCCTTGCGCGCCCGCTCCTCCGCGGCCCTCGCGCGCTCCCTTGCGTAGGACCAGCGGATGACGTCGCGGAGGGGCATGTCGGGATGGAGCCCGCGCTGCGCGAGCGGGAGCTGCTTCTGAAGCTGCTGCTGCTGCTGCTGCTCAGCTTGCTCCTCCGAGGGAGCGGCCGCCGCCGCCGCCGCCGCCGCAGCAGCAGCAGCGACGGCGATGGTGTGGGCCTCTACTGTCGCTTCATCTTCTGCTTCAGTCGCCGTGGAGTCGGTACCCTTGCGGCGCTTCTTGCTGGCGGCAGCAGCAGCGGGAGCGGGACCAGCTGCAGCGGCTTCGGCCGCGGTCGTCGTCGCGGGAGTCCCTTTGGCTGCTGCAGCCTCCGCTGCGCCCGCGCGCCTCTTCCCGGCCGCCTTCTTGCCAGATGCGGCGACGGCAGCGAGAGAAGCAGAAGCGGCAGATGACGATACGACAGGTACAGGAGGAGCATTCTGCTGCTTCCTGGCCTGCGGCGACGAGGGAAGAGGAGGAGGCGGAGGAGGTTGCGCGGCGGAAACAGCGGCGGCGTTTGCGGCATGCCGCTGCCCCGCCGGCATCGGCGTCGGCGGCACGGCTTCGACCGGCGCAGTAGCGAAAGTCACTCTCCTACCGCCGGCTGATTGCTGCTGCTGCTGTTGCGCACCAGCTGAGGGCTTGGTGGCCTTTATCGCGGAGGAAGGGAGCGAGGGCGCCGAGGGAGGCGATGCCGTCGGCGGTGTCATTTCCGTTGTCGCCGCCCCTGCTTCGCCGCTCGCCGCTGTCCCCACTGCTGCTGCTGCTGCTGCTTCTGCTGAGCCAGTGCCATCTCTCAGCAGGGCGGCCGCGGCATCCTTTGCCGCCTGTTCCGATGGGCGCGCCTTCTTCGTAGATTTCTGTAGAATCGAAGATGTTTGGAGATTGGAGAGGGAATGAGGGTGAAAGAGGGGGGGTGAGCGGATTGCCGCTTTTGCATTGGGGTTCTCTTCGGCCGACGTCGTCGACGCCGCTTGCTCTTGGCGGCGTTGTCGTCCCTTCGTCCCCCTTACTTTGGGCTTGAACCTCGAAGCCTGGAGGCCCGTGCCCGAGGGCAGGGCGTCCAGCTTCGAGACGTCGATGAACGACATCTTGTGGCTGTCTCTCTTGTGAGCAGCAGCAGGCAGAGAGAGGCTGCTGCGAGAGAAAGAGAAAAGAGAGTGAGTGAGAAAAAAAGTGGCTTCTCTCTCTGAAAAAAAAAAACACTTTCAAAACAGGAGGAGCTTCGCGCGCCTCTCTATCATTCTCACTCAATTTATGGATCATGGCGGATGCTATCTATCAAAAAGACCTCCCCGTAGAACCAAAAGCACCGCCGAAAGAGACCCGAACAGCGGTCGCAGTCACCTCGCAAACGATCGATGTGGCTTCGCTCTCGTCGTTTGTCGCCGATGATGCCGCCGGGGCCACCTCCACGTTTGTGGGGACCACGCGCGACACTTTCCAGGGCAAGCGCACGCTCAGGCTCGAGTACGAGGCGTACGCGCCGATGGCCGTGCGGGCGATGCAGGTGACGTGCTTGTTTGTTTGCGGAGGCCTGTACAAGCGACGATTGGCTAGGTGAAGGAAACGAGTGCCTTTTGGCGGGGAAAAAAAACTCACCCTTTTGCTCCTCCTCCCCTTTTCCTCTCCCCTACAGAAAATATGCGACGCCGCCTCGGCGCGCTGGAAGCTCACCGCCATCTCGATCACGCACCGCGTGGGCACCGTTGAGGTCGGCGAGGCTTCCGTCGCCATCGCGGCCAGCTCGGCACACCGCAGGGACGCGCTCGAGGTAAAGAGATATCTGTTTTGTTTTTTCTTCAACTCCCCGAGAGTCGAGGTCCGGGTTTCTTCGCTCTCGGGCGCTCTCTCTCTGTCTCTCTCTCTCTCTCTCTCTCTCTCTCTCTCTCTCTCACGCTATACACGTTGTCTTCTTTGGGGAAATAACAACAAAAAAACGAACCGCGCGCAGGCGGTCTCCTGGGCCATCGACGAGCTGAAGGCCACGGTCCCCATCTGGAAGAAAGAGTTTTTCGTCGGCGGCGGGGTCTGGAAGGAGAACAAGGAAGGGAGGCGGAAGATCGAGGAGGCAAGGCGAAGGAGGAAGAATTGAGAGAGAGAGAGCCGATTTGAAAATAACTTTTGAAAAACTGCAAAGAAATGTGAACTCAAACGAAGAGAACTGAGAGCTACCGGACCAGAGGAGCGCGATGCGGGAGACGAGGAAGAGGGGTCGAGGTCAGAGGCCGAGTTAAAACAAATCGAGCCTGTGGCTAGGCCGCCAGGCCGCGGGGCCTCGACTCGAGGTCACTAGTTTTTTTTCTTTCCTTTCTCTTGTTCGCACCTGCATCCGCCTGTCGCCCTCGCTCCCTCTCTTCTCAAGAAGCGCGATCTCCTGTTCGCCGTGATATTGAGTAAGAGCACCCCCTCCGCTCTCCTCATGCAGCACCGCGGCCGAGGGCGAGGCCGCGGCGGCGGCTTTCGCGGAGGATTCAGGGGCCGCGGCGGCGGCGGCGGCGGTGGCGGTCGCTTTGGCGGCGGTGGCGGCGGCCGTGGAAAAATTTCCAATGCTCCCTTTCGCGGCGGCGGAGGAGGCGGCCGCGGCGCCTACTCGGGACCCACTCTGCCCTTCTCTCTCACCCGGGAGATCGACATGGACGACACCACGAGCGGTGGCGGCGGAGGAGGAAGCAAGCGGCGAGAGAGAGACGATTCGCAATTCGACCGGCGGGGACGGCATGTCGCTCCCGCCGCCGCAGCCGACGACGACGGCAAGAAAAAACGCAAGCGTTCCCGCGCCGCCGCCGGCCGCTCCCCGTCGCCCGACAGCGCCGACGACCGCGCCTTCTTCAACGAGGACGACTCGGACGCGCTGGCCCCCTCGCCGTCGCCTCCTCCTCCCCCCCCTCAACGGGGAACCTCCCCCAAGCCCGGCCCGAGGAGGAGACCGAGCACCAAGTTCGAGGAGCTCCTGCCCGACTCGCGCGGCCCGGGCCGCGGCGGCGACGGGCTCCTCGCGGGGGCCGGCGCCGCGGCGGCGGCGGCCGAGCTTTCGCTGCAGCGCAGGCTCGTCAAGCAGCTCGGGCTGCGCGGAAACGCCAAGAAGCGCGCGCTGGAGCAGCCGGAGGGGCTGCTTGGGGGGGGCTCTGCGAGCGGCGAGGGGGAGGCGAAGAAGAAGAAGAAGAAGAAGAAGAAGAAGGGTACGGTTCCCGGGAGCAGGAGGAGGAAACGAGGGAGCAGCGAAGGAGAGAGCGAGGGAGAGAGTGCGTCTGACGCGCCGCCTCTGAGCGACAGCGACGACGACTGCTTCGGCCTGAACGCTGCTGCCGTCGGGGAAGAAGAGGACGATGCGAGTGACGAGGAGAAAGAAGCCGCCGGCGATGGAGAGGAGGTTTCGTCTTCCTCTTCCGACGATGATGCCGGCGACGACGAAAGCGACTCCGAGAGCGGCGACGACGAAAGCGACTCCGAGAGCGACGACGAGAGCGACTCCGACGCGCCGCCTCTAAGCGACAGCGACGACGACTGCTTCGGCCTCAACGCCAACCTCGAGGACGATGACGACAGCGCCGACGACGAGAGCAGCGGCGAAGAGGAGGAAGATGCCGAGGAGGAGCGAGACGGCGACGCGGACCTTTACTCCTCCTCTTCCGACGCCGCCGATGACGACGACGAAAAGTCCCGCCTCCGAGGAGGCGAAACTCCTCCCGCCGCTGTGCCGCCGCCACGGACCCCGCAGACAGGCGGCCAGTACCTTCCCCCGGCCGCGCGCGCAGCAGCAGCAGCTGCTGCCGCGGAAGCGAGGAAGAAGGGCGGGGAAACCAACGGCAGCGCCGCCGCAGCAGCAGCAGGGAGCGCCGAAGGCGCCGCGGTCCTCCGCCGCGTGCGCGGGCTCCTCAACCGGCTCGCCGAGGTCAACCTCCGCGGCGTCTCCGGCGACGTCGCCTCCTTGTGCGCGTCCAGCGCCCCCGCCCTCGTCCGCGAGGCGCTCTGCGCGGAGCTCGTCGCGGCCGCCGCCAGGGGGCCCCGAGCGTCCGCCGCGCTCGCCTCCGCGGCCGCGGCGCTCGTCGCCGCCGTCGCGGCGAACGTCAGGTCCCCGCGCCTGGCGGCGGAGTTTGCGGCCTCCACGGCCCTCGCCCTGGAGGAGGCGCTGCGAGGAGGAGGGAGAAGGGAGAAGAAAGAGAGGAGGAGCGACGACGACGAGGAGGAGGAGGAGGAGGAGGAGGAGGAGGAGGAGGGCGACCGCGTCGACTCGACGTCGGTCTCCAACCTCGCCTCGCTCGCCTGCGCCCTGCACGCCGTCGGCGTCCTCCGCCCCGCGGCGATGTTCTCTCTGCTCAGAGCGCGCTTCGACCGCTTCGACCGCGACGCCGACGTCGCCGCGGCGGCCGCGGTGCTGCGCGCCTCGGGCGCGAGGCTGCGCGCCGAGGACCCCGCGGCGCTGCGCGAGGCGGTGCTCTCCGCGGCGAGCAGGGCGGCCGAGGCGCGCGCGGCGGGCAGGCTCTCCGCGAGGGGCGAGGCCCTTTTGTCGCTGGTCCTGGACGTGAAGAACAACAGGAGGGGCGGCGGCGGCGGCGGCGGTGGCCTGGACCAGCAGCCGGGGGCGCTGTCGGCGGCGACAATGCGCTGGCTGCGCAGCGGCGCGCCGGGCCCCTCCTTGGCGCCTCGAGCCTCTTCGGCCTCCTCTGCGACCTCGGGGGAGGAGTACTACGCCCTCCACGGCGTGACGTGGGAGACCCTCGTCTCTCCCTCGAAGCGGGGCCAGTGGTGGCTTCCCACCGCCGCCGCCTCGGGGGAGAACAAGTCCAGGGGCAAGGACGCCCTTCCTTCCTCCTCTGCCAGGGGAGTCCGGCTCGCCGAAGACGATGACGACGGCGGCGGCGGCGAGAACGCTTTCGGCGGCGGCCTGGAGACCGAGGACCTCCTGTCCCTCGCCGCCGCGCAGCGGATGGGCTCCACCCCTTCCCGCCGCGCCTGCTTCTGCGCCGCGATGGGCGCGGCCGACGCCGCCGACGGCGCCGAGAGGCTCCTGCGCCTGCCGCTGCGCGGCGCCGCGGCGAGGGACGTTGTCCGCGTGCCACTCGGCTGCGCGCTCCGCGAGGCGTCTTGGAACCCTTACTACGCCGCGCTGCTGTCGAGGCTGGCCCGGGCCAAGAGGGCGCACAGGGCGAGCCTGGTCCTGGCGCTCAGGGACGAGCTGCGGGACGCCGCGGGCGACGGAGGCGGGGGGGGAGGCCGCGGCCCGCGCGCCGCGGCGACGCTCGCGCGGCTCGCCGGCGCGCTCGTCGCTGGCCACGCCGTCCCGCTGTCCCCGCTCCTGCCCCGCGAGGCGGGGGGGGCCGCGCCGGCCGATGCCGCCCCTTCCGCCGCCCGCTGCGGCCTCTCCGCCGGCTCCGACGCCCTCGCGGCCCTGCTGCCCCCGCGGAGGACCGCGCTCTGGAGGGCGCTGCTGCGGCACGCACTCGCGGCGGCGCCGGGCCGCGCCGCGGCGGCCTCGCCCTTCGAGAGGCTCTCCGCCGCCGCGCTCGCCGCCAGCAGGAACGGCGGCGGGGGCAGAGGGGGAGGCGGCCGGCCCTCCGCCGGGGGACGAGGCAGCGACGGCGACGACGGCGACCTCGACGGCTTTGCCGAGGCGCGCCTGGAGAAGAGGAAGAGGAACGGGGATCCCTCTCCTTCCTCGTCTGCGCCACAGGGGGGGTCGGCGTTCCCGCCGCTCGAGGCGTCCGCGGCTTGCGCCTCGCTGCGCTCCTTCATCCGCCGCTTTGTCGTCCCGGGGGTCGACGGAAGCAGCAGCAGCAGCATCGTCTCTTCTTCCGGCGGCTCTGCTGCCATGTTTGGCGGCATCAGCCTGGACGAGCTGACGCTGCGGGCGAGGGGCGCCGAGAGGGCGCTGGCGGCGGGCGCCAAAGCGGGGCAGAGCGTCGTCGCTTGAAATCGGATAGGTTCTTCTTTGGTTGGCGATTGTTTTTGATACATCTGATTACAAAACTCGATACACTTGTAAAAGTCGTGAAATTCTTTTTTAGTTCTCTGAGAACAGAGGGGAAGCAGAATTTTCTGAAGAGAGTGGGGGAAGAAAGTGTTTTTTGGGGTTTTTTTCTGTCTCGACTAGGGGCGAATATCATCTCGGTATTTTTTTTCGTTTCTCTTCCTGCTGTTGTTGTTCGGACAGAAATTCATCACCTCTCTCTTCTAAGCCAGGACGTCCTCGTCCCCGTAGCCCAACACGGCAGCCAGGAACTCGGTACCGAACGCGCGGTCCAGGGCCGCGTCGACGGCCCAGTCGACCGCCGCGGCGGCCTCGGCCTCGTCGGCGTTCTCCCCGTTGAGCTGGGGCATCGCGGCCCACAGCGCCGCCGCCGAGATCGCGCCCAGGGCGCGCTGCGCCCCGGTCAGGGAGACGACGACGGGCTCGAGGAGCGCGTCGCCGGGCCTGGAGCGCACGAGGGCGGCCGCTCCCGTCGCGACGGCGAGGGCCGCGGCGAGGGCGAGCCCGGCGGCGAAGAGCGGCGGCGAGGCGGCGGCCGAGGTGGTGGCGGCGGCGGCGGAAAAGGCCGCGCTCGAAAAGGCGGGGGCTGAGGAGGCTGCTGCCTCTGCGGCCGAGACGAACAGCGGGCGGCCTCCGGCTTCCATCCCCGAGGCGAGCAGGAAGCTGATCATCGCTGCGCGGCCGGCGAGGTTTTCGAAGCGGGCGACGACGGCCTGTTTTGGACAGGGGGGGAGAGAGGGGGAGAGAGAGGGGGAGTGAGAGAGAGGGGGAGAGAGAGTGAGACAAGAGAGGAGCGCCCGCGGGAGTCAGCTTTTCCCGGTTTTGTTTTTCGGAACTCGACTGCCACGCGTCACGCGCAGATGGATTCTCCGACTGTTGGATTCTCCGAACCGTCTCCTACGTCCTCCGCGCCTCTTTCCCGCCTCCAATTTCCATGTTCGCGCATTTGACTCACGTTGATCGCGACGGCCGACGCCAGCTTTTCGAAGACACGGACGCGGGGCGCGACGTTCTGCGTCGAGGAAGAGGGCAGCGACGATGTCGAAGGCAGAAAACGAGCGGTGTCATCGTTCGGCGGCGCCACCAAGGCCTTGATGGTGGAGAGCGTGCGCGGCGTCGCGGCCCCAGCCACGCGAGATGCGGTCCGGTGGGAACGTCGCACATGCCTCGGCAAGGTGGCGGCGGCTTTGCGGGCCGAGAGAGTGCTGAGTTGGGGCATGGGAAAGGACGGAGGAGTTTTGCCCTGGAGATGTCAAGTTTTTGAGTTGTGGCCTGTTTTGAGTTGTGGAGGGCGGGAAAGGGACGAACGGCCGTCCAACTCAGCACACGCTTTTTTGGGCTCTCGAGCCCTCTTTCTTCTTTTGGGCTCAGAAAAGTGGTCTTTGAAGAGAAACTTTCAAACTGAAAACCAGGGTGGATTTCAGTTTTTCAACCTCGACCTCCTCCCGACCTCAAAAATGCATCTTCATCACCCCTCTCTTCCGTGCCTCCGCGATTCCCCCCTCTCCTGCTCTACTTTTCCGAATCACCCCCAGTGGGTTATTGTGCAGTTACAATATCGCCGAAAAGGGAAATGACGAATAAGAAGAGAAGGAAAGAGGAAACAAGCAGTCAAGTTTTTTGTACTGTAGGCCGAACGGGAAAAAATGTTTTTTTTACGCAGCAGTTGTAGAATCGCGGCCAAGTGTTTTTAAAATCAGAGAGATGGTGTTTCTAAAGCAGATCAAGTGTTGACTGTTGTTTTTCGTGCGTTGGGGTTTCGGAGGCGCACTAGGGGAAAGAGAACATGAAAGAAAATTTTCTCTTTCTCTCTCTCTCTCTCTCTCTCTCTCTCTCTCTCTCTCTCTCTCTCTC
>Ga0210003_1001290_pt1 | contig 22251 bp, 10 predicted proteins | sample LantaG_FD_182804 | JGI IMG/M metagenome (GOLD analysis project Ga0210003, IMG submission 182804) | Deep subsurface microbial communities from Baltic Sea to uncover new lineages of life (NeLLi) - Landsort_02402 metaG (SPAdes) (version 2) | ecosystem: Environmental > Aquatic > Marine > Oceanic >... | reverse complement strand
GGGGGGGGGGGGGGAAGGGCGCTGCTCGCACCGCAGGGTCCGCGCCTCGAGGGTCGTCCAGCCTGGGGCGCGGCAGCGCGCCCGAGGCGGTGCGCAAGCTGCGCCTCGAGGGGGTCAAGACTTCTTTAAAGCCGACGGATTCACCTCGAACGACCTGGTCGCGCTCGTCGCCGCCGTCGGGCCGCACTGGGAAGAGATCAAGTTCGAACCTAACTCCGCCTGGAAAGCTCGCCCTTTTCTGGGCCTCGCTGCGCGACTCTGTAGCTCCCGCGGAGTGTTTGTGTTTTTTATTTTCTTTTCACGCAGTGTGGCCGACGCCGGGAGAGAAAGAATTTTTTTGCCTTTCGTTTGGCGCGCGGGGAGTGTAGAAAGAGAGAGAGAGAAAAGAAAGAGAGAGAAGAGTTTTTTCTTTTTTTTCGAGGTCGAGGTCGAAAGCGTTTTCTCTTTCTTTCTCTCTTTGTCTCTGATCTCTCCGCTCTCTCTCTCTCCTCCTCCTCCTTTTCCTCCCTTTCTTCAATTTGTTACAAATGTTACAGAACAACAAAAGAAACACGCAAATCAAACCGAAAACAAAACCACCACAGTCGCTGCAGCCGCAACGACGGCCCCCGCCGGCCCCCGCCGGCGTCGCCCGGTTGCGGCCGTCGAGGTCGAGGTCGAAGAAAAAAGAACTTTCGAGCTCGTCTTTCTTCCATCACTTTTTTTTCAAAAAAAAAAAAACGAAAAACGAGAAAACGCTGCTCAGCGGTGAGTCTTTGCTCTGCTTTGCCTTTTATGGAGGAAAAAGGACGCAGCGCGGCCCTATCTCTCGCACGGGCCACGGGGGAGAGAGAGGAGAGAAGCCAGCGAGAAGAGAGAGCCGAGTGGAGTGGGAGAAGCAAAAGAGAAGCTCTCTCTCTCTCTTGTTCTCGATGGCGGCAAAAGAGCGCCCCTCGACTGAGAGAGAGAGCGAGCGCCGCCTCTCTGCCCTGCTTCGGATCATCATCATCATCTTCATCATGGGCTCGCGCCACGCCGCGGGACACCTCCTTCTGCCCCCCACCACCCCTTTCCCACCCTCGATCTCACGCCCAGCGACCCGTCTCAACCCTTCAACGTCGAAATCAAACAGGAAGCGACCGCGTGGAGAGCTCAAAAAGCCCCCCCCTTCAAGAGAGCTTCGGAGGAGCTCTCGCGATCTCTCGCAACCCTCATCATCGCTGTTTTTTTTTTTTTCGAAAAAAGAGAAAAAGAGAGCCAAGCTTCCTCCTCCCGTTCCTCTTCAAAAGAGCAGGATGGGCCGCTCCGCGCCTTCCAGCGCCAGGCTGGTTCTTCCTCAGCTGGTGGCAGGTGCGTTTGGAGAGGAAGAGAGAAGAAGAGAGATGGGACGGAGAAGAGGAAGAGAGATGGTCGATGGCTCCTTATTCTTCGAGAGCAAGGGGGGCGACGATGCAGAGCGACGCGCCGAGCAAAAAAGCTCTCGCGCTCGACCCGCGCTCGACTGCTGTTGCTGTTTTGCTGGCAGGGGAAAAAAGGGCCTCTCTCTCTCGCTCTCTCTTTCTCTGCTACGGCCTTCCTCGCGATGCCAGAGACGCCGGCGTATCACGGCCAGGGGAGCACCCTCCAATTGGAAAACAGCGAGAGCTCAAAAGAAGAAGCACACTCTCAACTTCAAAGCTCACTTTTCCCAAAAAAAACTCGAAAAAAAAACTCAAAAAACTTTTCCCTTTCTCTCTTTCAGGCCCCGAAGCCATCGGACGCAAGCTCTCCCTGGCCCCGAAGACCGCTGCGCAGAACGACCAGGGCGAGACCTGGCCCGTCGCGACCGTGGTCTCCTTCGACAGGGCCAGCGGGAAGCACGGGCTCAAGTTTGCTCTCGCCTCCTCGGCCTCGACCTTCTTCGCCGCCGAAAACAGCAACGGCAACGGCAACAACCTCGTCGAGGTCCTCCTCTCGTCGTCGCGCTTCAAGTGGCTCTCCGCTCCCCCGGCCTCCTCGCCCGCCAACCCCACGCACTGCCCGCGCTCGCACCCTGCGGGCGCCGACGCCGTGGGCGCGCGCCTCCGCGTGTTCTGGCCGGGGATGGGGAGGTGGTACAGCGCCCGGGTCGTCTCGTTCGACCCGTCGCCGTCGTCGCTGTCGTCGTCATCGTCGGGCAGAAAGGCGGCGGCGGGCCAGCAGCCACAGAGCGGCGGCAACGGCGGAGGGACGCACCGCGTGGCCTACACCGACGGGGACTCGCACGACCTCTGCCTGAAGCACGAGGCCGTGGTGTTCAACGGCGTGGCGCCGCCGAGGACGGCGTGGGCGGAGGGCGAGAAGGGCGACGCGGCGTTTGCCGCGGCGAGCGAGGCGGCCGCCGCGGTGAGCGCGGCGGCGGCAGAGGCTTCCGCTGCTGCTTCCGCTGCTGCCGCCGCCGCTGCTGCAGCCGCTGCTGCTCTTTCTTCTTCTCCTGCGAAAGTGGCGTCCAAGTCCGCCTCTGCTGCCGCGCAAGCAGCAGCGAAGAAGACCTCAACCGCTGCCGCTGCCGGCCCCAGGGGCCGCTCCGCGTCGCTCGCCTCGGCGAAGGAGCCGCGCGAGCGCAGCGAGTCTCCTCGCATCTTGACCTCGGCAAAGGCCACTGCCGCTGCTGCTGCCGCTGCTGCCGCAGCTGCTGCCGCCGCTGATGCTGCTGCTTCCGCGCAAGCAGCTCCTCCGCCGAAGAAGAAGCTCAAGCTCTCGTCAAAAAAGGCGTCCGCTGCTTCCTCGCGCGCGCGCTCCGCTTCGGTCTCGCGTTCGGCTGCGGCGACGCCCGCGGCGGCGCTCAAGGGCGGCAAGAGCACAACCAAGGCCTCTGCTGTCGCCCCGGCTCCCCTTCCTACCGCTCCCCTTCATACCGCCGCCAACTCCTCCGACGACGCGGAGACGGACGTCGACGAAGGGGAGGGGATCAACGGGAAGGGCTTGCACGGCGTGCCCCCCTCGGCGGCGGCCTCCGCGGCGCCCTCGACCTCGACGGCGACGGCGCTCGACGACGCCGACGCCGCCGACGATGCCCTCGCGCTCGCGCTCGACCTCGACGACGACGGCATTTTCGGGAAAGGAGGAGGGGGAGCAGCAGGAGACGTCAAGTTCCTGATCCCCACCTCCCTCCCCGCCACCGCCGTCGTCAAGGCAGAGCAGCTCGTCGTTCCGAAAAAGCCCCCTCGCCCCTCCGCGACGGCCTCCAACAACAACGCGCGCCGCGGCCCCGGGGCGGCGGCGGGCCCGGCCTCGGCCGCGCTCGGCGCGCGCGTCGGCGTCTGGTGCGACGCCGACGGCGCGTTCTACACGGGCTCGCTCCGCGCCTGCGACGCCTACCACAAGCGCGCCAAGGTGCGGTTCGACGGCGGCGCAGACGAGTGGCTGCCGCTGGGGAGAGAGAGGCTCGCGTGGCTGGCCCCGAGGGCGAGGTCGGCGCTGCTTTCGACCGGGGCTGTTGGCGGCGGTGGTTGTGGCGGCGCGAAAGCAGCAGGAGGAAAAAACAACAGCAGCGGCTTTGAAAAAAGATCTTGCCTCTCTCGCAGAGAGCAGCTCCGTTCGGCGATGGCCGCGCTCGGCGCCGCTCCCGCCGGGGACGCCAGGGCCGTCAGCAGCGCTGGCGGCGGCCCTCCCTCACCTCTGACCAAGGGCAACAAGGTCGCCGCCGCCGCTTCGGCGGCCGCCTCCAAGGCCGCTGCCGCCGGCGCGAAAGACGGAGGCGCCGCCGCCGCGGCCGCGGCCGTCGCCGACGCGCTGTCGCTTCCCCCTCCTCCCCCCGCCCCCCCGGCCGCAGGGGCCAGGGCGCCTCGCCTGAGGGCCGGCGCTAGGGTCGGCGTGTGGTTTGACGCCGCGGGCGTGTTCAGTGCCGGGACCGTTATCGACGTTGATGACGACGAAGACGACGGCGGCGAGGAGATGGGAGAAGGTGGAACGCAGAGAGGAGGTGGCCTCCGCCGCGGACGCGCTGCGGCGGTCGCCGCCGCCGCGGATGCCGTCGCCGAGGGCGCCGCGGGCCTCGCTGCGGCTGCTGCTGCTGCCGCGGCTTCCAGTGCCGCTGCCGGAGACCTCGACGCTGCTGCTGCTTCTGCTCCTGGTGGTGGCGCTGCCGCTGCCAGCGATGGAGGAGACGGAGGAGAAGCGGCTGCCGCTGCCGCGGCTCTGAAAAAGGCAAAGAGGGCCTCTGCCGCCGCCGCTGCGGCCGCGGCGGCCGCCGCCGCCGCCGCCGCCGCAGCAGCAGCTCCGCTCCCTCCGCTGCCCCCTCCGCCTCGCCCCTCGGCCTCCTCCCGCGTCGTAAGGATCCTCTACGACGACGGAGAGGACGAGTGGGTCGACCTGAGCTGCGAGGCGGTGCAGTCTCCTCCCCCGCCGCCTCCCAAGTGGTGGCCCGCCGCGGCCAAGGCCGCTGCGGCCGCTGCGGAGGCGGTGGAGAGTGACGACGACGACGACGACGACGACGACGAAGAGGACGAAGACGAAGACGACTTCCCTTCTTCCTCTTCCTCTTCTTCCTCCCGTCGCCGTCGCCACCCGGGCGCCGTCGCCGCCGGGGCCCCCCTGCGCGGCGCCCCTCCCACGGCCGCGGCGGCCGTCGGCTGGCGCGTCGCCGTCTATTGGAGGCAGGACGCGACCTTCTACGGAGGCACCGTCGTCGCCTTTGACGCTTCGACCTCCTCCTCTCCTTCTTCCGGGAACGACGCTTCTGCCGCTGCTCTTCCTTCTTCTTCTTCTCCGCCGCCGCCGGCCTTCCAGCACCGCGTGCTCTACGACGACGGGTCCGTCGGGGGCGTGAGCCTGACCTCGGACGCGATCAAGTGGCTGCTGCCCCCGGGGGCGAGGGTCGGGGCGCCGCCGCAGCCGGCGAGGAGGTCGAGGTCGGGCGCGCGCAAGCGGCGCAAGGCCGACGAGGCGGCGGCGGAGGCGGCCCTGGGCGCCGACGCCAAGGCGGCCGAAGCGGGTCCTGCTTCTGATGCTGCTGCTGCGGTCGCAGGCAACGCTTCCGCTGCTGCTTCTGCTTCTGCCGATGCCGACAAGAAGAAGAAAAAAGGCAAGAAGAACAAGAAGAAAAAGACGATCAAAAAGTCTTCTTCGGGCTCGGACAACGACGACGACAACAACAACGCTTCTTCCTCGGCCTCCGAGGACGAGGAGGAGGACGCCGCCGCGGCCGCGGACGCCGCCGCCCGCGCCCGCACGACGACGTTCGTCACCGCGGCCGACGGCTCCGTCTCCCTGCTTGCCTCCTCGTGCGGCGGGCCCACCGGGACAGGGACCGCCGGAGGGCCCCGGCCCGTCATCGGGCTGCCCGCGCCGTCGACGACTCGAGGAGGCGAGACGGCCCCTGGCCTGGTCGCAGGGGCTGCTCCTCCGGGGGTTTCCCTGCCTGCCGCTGCTGCCGCTGCCGCTGTGGCTGCTGCTGCGGCGCAGACGGGAGGCGGCGGCGTCGCCTCTGCCGCTGCTGCTGCTGCTGCCGCCGCTGTTGCCGCTGCCGCGGGAAAGAGGCGCAAGCTGATGCTTAAAAACGGAGGAGGAGCAGCAGGAGGAGCGGTGACGACGGTGTTTGGCGGGCACAAGCAGGAGCACCAGCAGCAGCAGCCTTCTCTTGTGAAGTCGAAGAAGCTGACGCTCTCTGAGCGCAGGGCGGCCAAGATGGCGAGGCGCTCCGCTGCCTCTGCTGCTGCTGCTCACGGCGCTAACGCCAACGCCGCGGCGGCGACGACGGCGTTCAAGGCGCCCAAGGGCAAGGCGTCGCTCGCCGCTCGCCGCGCGGCGAAAAAGAGAGCCGCCGCCGCTGCCGCCGCTGGCGCCGCCGAGAAGAAGAGCAATAGCAACAACAACAACAACAACCCTGTTGCTGACGCCCGCTCGACGCCCGCGGGCATGCGCCTTCACGCCGCGCCCAAGCCCGGGAGCAAGAGGCTGCTCCCGTTGCCTCCTCCTCCTCCCTCGAGCGATGTCTCTGCCGCGACGACAAACAACATCAACGTCAGCGATGCCGCCGCCGGCGCCAGAGGAGGAGCAGGAGAAGAACAACAGGCCGACGACGACGACGCTCTTTCGCTCGCGCTGGCGCAGTCGCCGCCGCTGCCCGCGCGCGCCCAGCTCCGCTCGGTGCGCCCCGTGCGCGCCGCGGCGCTGGCGTCGCTGATCGGGAGGAAGCTGCTCGCGCAGGCGGTCGGCAAGAGGGGACCCCATGCCTCCTCTCGCCGCGATAAGTTCATTTCGGCTTCTTCGGCTTCCGCGAAAAGCCACGCTTCTTCTTCGTCCGCCGCTGACGGAGGCAAGATGATGGTCAGGCTCCTCTTCTCCGGCCCTGCCCCTCCCCCGGCCTCGGTCGCCGCCCGCAAGGCGGCGGCCAGGGCCGCGGCGGAGGCGGCGGAGGCCGCCGCCACAGTCGCAGCACGGGTGACGCAGGTCGAAGCGGAGGGCCTGCTGCCCCCGGGCCTGCTCCCTCCGGGCGTCGTCGTCGACGTCGACGATGCTATGATGATCGACGGCATGCCGCACCCGTTCGCCTCCGTGATCGGGGGGCACGAGCACGACGACGACGACCTGCTGAACGTGGACTTCCTGCCTTCCGCTGGAGGCGCTGCCGCCGCTGGAGGCGCTGCCGCCGCGGGAGGCGCCAACGGCGGCGGCGTCGGTGCTTCGGTGGTCGCTGGTGGTGCTGCCCCCTCGACGACGACGGGCAGGGACGCCGCCGCGGCGGCCGCGGCCGCGCTCGCCGACGCGCCGCTCTTCGGCAGCAGCAACGGCAACAACAACAACAACGGCATCGTCGGCAACGCCACCACGGCCGCCAACGCGGAGCGCACGCGCTCGCTGACGCCGTCGTTCGCCGCCGCCGTCGCGCAGCACCACCTAGGCCTCGGCCTCAGCGGGGCCTTCATGCCCTCGCCGCTCGGGCCCGCTTCGGCCGCCGCTGCCGATGCTGTCGCCGCTGGCGTGAGCTCCGCCGCTGCTGCCGGGGACGACGAGCCCTTCGCCACGTTCGGCACGATGCCCTCGCCGCTGGGCCCGCCTCCTGCCGCTGATGCCGCTGCTGCGACGACGACCGCAGCGACGACGGCGGCAGCGGCGCCGGCGGGGCATCTCCAGCTCCACCACCACCACCACCAGCTCCAGCACGACGACGGCGTCCTGCTCCCGTCGCTGCGCTCGCTCGCCGGCGGCATGCTCGCTTCCGCCAACGGAGGCAAGGCGTCCCCTCTCGGGCCGCCGCCTCCTCCTGTCGCGACGACGACGACGACGACGGCGACGGCGATAGCGACGACGACGACGAAAAACGCCACCGCCATGCTTCCTCCGTCGCCGGGCGCGCTGCTGCTCCGCCCCCCGACCGCGCCGCCCGTCGCGCCCCTGCAACCCTCTTCGGCGAGGGCTGCAGCGGCCGCGGCGGTGGCGCACAACGGCGGCGGGAGCCTGGCCCCCCAGAACTGGACTTCTGCCCGGTCGCCCCCCTGCGCGCCGAGGAGGGAGGCCGGCGGCGGCAGCGCGCTAGTGCTTGTGGACGAAGCGTCGGCAGCGGCTGCCGCGGTGGCAACTGCGGCCTCTGCTCCCGGAGCCGGGGCTGGTGCCGGAGCGGCGGACGCTATCCGCGTCGTTCAATGAATGTTTTTTTTTCATCATTCATTTGAATATTTCCCCTTTCCGCCCCTTTTTTTTGAAAAGAAAAACAAAACGTCAGCAGCATCAGTATCAGCATAGAGAGAGAGTGAGAGAGCGAGAGTGAGATATAGAGAGAGATGAACAGAAAACACAACACATAAACAAACAAAGAGAGAGAAGAGCGGGGTCGTGTTAGTAAGAAAAGAGAAAAAGCAGGAATTCATTTCTTTTCGTCTTCCAAAGTTATGTTTTTTCCCTCTCTTTCTTACACACACGCGCACACAAACTCAGAGTTCAGAGAGTTTCTTTTTCATTCCAGAAAGCAATCAAATCGTTTTCCTAAAAGCAGCAAGAAAAACGTACAACAAAAAGAAGAAGAAGAAGAGGAAGAAGAAGAAAGAGGCACGGCTCAGAAGAAAAAAAGAAAAGAAACCATCGCTAGTGCTTCCACACGTTGCCGTCGCGCGTCTCCTCCAGGGTGCTCAGCAGTCTCGTGGCGCGCTTGACGGCGGCCGCTGCAGCAGCGGCGGCCTTTTGCTTGAGGGAAGAGGCGGCAGCAGCAGCAGCAGGCGTCGAAGAAGAAGAGGAGCCGGAAGCAGCGGAAGCGGAACTCAAAACCGCCGTCGTCGTCGTCGCCGTTGCCGTCACGCGAGGGAGCCTAAACTGAAAGTCCGCGCTCGCCCTCGGGGACGGCCCCGACAGAGGCGTCGGCGCGGGCGGCGGCACGGAGACCACTTCACCGGCAGCCTGGGTCAGGGACGAAGCAGAATCTGAGCAGCGGAGCAGCCTTACCCTGCGGCCAAAGTCGTCGGGGTCGATCCGGAACTCGAGCCTGGTGAGCAGCGGCGACGACGCCGCCGCGGCAAAGATCGCCGCGTCTTCGTCTTGCTCGTCTTCTTCGTCTTCTCCTTCGTCTTCCGCGCCTTTCTTCTTCTTCTCAGGCTTCAGGATCCGCACGGCGCAGGCACCAGATGCCAGCTCCACGAGGTCGGAGGTCCTCGGCGTCACGTCGTAGCATGGGTCGAGGTCCTCGAGCTCGTTGGCGCCGTCCGCTCCCGCGCCTTCACCCCCGCCGCCTCCCTCCTCGGCCGCGGCCCTACGGCGCTTGCTCGCGACGGCGGCGCTCTCCGGGACCAGCCTCACGGCGGGCGGCAGGCCCACGACCGTGAAGTCGTCCATCGTCAGCCCGAAGCGGCACGCCAGGAAGCGCAGGGCCAGCGCGCGGGAGGCCCGCAGCGGCGTAATGTGCAGGCGCGCGGAGACGGTCGAGGGCCTCTTGGAGAAAGAAGACGAAGAAGTGGTGGCTGCGGCGGCGGCTTTTTCTTTTTCCTCCTCCTCTTTCTCGTCGAGCTTCAAGCTCGCCCTCGGGACCGGCACGGCCTCCAGCGTCATGTGCGCCCTGTACCCGTTGGCGCGCATTCTCCTGCGCAGCCTGTCGACCACGGAGAGTGCGACCTCCTCGGTGGTGGCCTTGGCGGGCATCGAAGAGGCCGAGCTGCCGACGGCGCCGCCGGAGGTCGACGCGGCGGCGGCCGCCGCCGCGCGCGCCGCGGCCGCGACGGCCCTCGAGGTCTCGCGGTCGAGGTCGAGGAGGACGTGGTGAGGGTGCGTGCGCCCCGCCGGGCTCAGGCCGTCGAGCGTGCGCAGCAGGGCCGCCAGGGACGCGTCGTCGACCTCCGCCGCGGCGGCCCCTGCGGCAGCAGCGGCGGCGTGAGGATTGCTGCTGTTTTTGTCGTCGTCGTTTGCTCCGCAGACGCCGTTGCCGCCGCTCGCTCCTCCACCGGCGAGCGCCCCCAAAAGGCCCTTGTCCCCGAGCGACGCCAGGGGGCTGGGCTTGAGCACCTTGACCACCAGCCTGGCGACCGACGCGCGGTCCCAGCCGGCGCCGATGTGCTCCTCCCAGGCGTCATCGGCGGCCCAGCGGTGCGTCGCTCCCGGGGGACACGTGTTGTTCGTCGGCGTCGTCGCCGCCGCCAGTTCAGACCCGCCGCCGCTTCGCTGCGCGTCGCCCTCTGCGTCGAACGGCCCGGCGATCTCGCAGTGCGAGTGCGCGTGCCAGATGTCTGCCCCGGCGTGGCAGACGATCCAGTCGAGGGCGTCTAAGGGCGCGCCGTGCTCCGCCAGGAGGCGGGCGGAGTGGTCGAAGCCCAGGGTCGAGGCGACGCCGAGGCCGGGGAGTGGCGGAAGACGCGAGCGGAGGTCGTCGCTGTCGCCTCCGCCGTCGCCGTCGTCGAAAGCGACGGCCCGGGCTTGCTCTCCGGCCTCGATCGCAGCCGCGAAAGCGACGATCGCCGCTGCCGCTGCCGCCGCGCCGTGCTCTCCGTCGAGGGGAACCACGACGAAGCGCGTGCGGCGGTAGCCCAGAGGGCCCGGGATCGAAGCGCCGCCTGAGGCGCTGTTCCTGCGGCTGCTGTTTGCCGCTCGGTCGTTGGTCCCGGCCGCCGCCGCAGCAAACGCCGTCGCCGAGGCGGCAGCGGAGGCAGCAGCGGCGAGCGCGTCCCCGACGTCGTCCGCCGCCGAGGCCGACGCCAGCAGGCAGTCGTCTGCGGACGCTGCGGCAGCGACGAATGAAGAGGACTTGTGGATCGCCGGCGCCGAGCGGAGTCTCTGTTGCTGTTGTTCTGCGGAAGAAGAGGAAGGTGGAGAAACGATGACAGCGGCGGAGGAGGCAGCAGTAGGAGGAGGAAGCAAGAGCCGCGCCGTCGTCGTCGGCGTCGTCGCGAGGTCTGGCGGCGGCGACGGCGCGCGCTGCGGCGACAGGGGCAGCAAGGCCGACACGCCGCCGCCGCCAAAGCAAGCAAACCCGGCAGAGGTCGGGTCCCCCAGCAGCTCGCCAGCGGAGCCTCGGGGCGAGAGAGCGATCGGAGGAGGAAGAAGAGGCGAGCCGTTTCCGTCTCTCTCTCCGTCGCTGCCGACGCCGACGCCGCCTCCTCCTTCCTCCTCGCCGCCGCCTCGCCTCCTCCTCGCCCTCTGCTGCTGGTGCAGCTCCCCGTCGCTCCCCTCCCCTCCGGCCACGGCCACCCTGTCCAGCAGCTCCTGCGACGCCCCGACCCCGCCCACGGCGCCGAGGCGGCGCCGCTGCCTCCGGTCCCTGGCCCGCAACGACTCCAAATCCCACGTCCCGCTCAGCCGCGACCTCGACGCCGCCGCGGCGCGCGCGCGCGCCTTGACCGCCTCCAGCGCGCGCAGGTACCGGTCGCAGTGCGACGGCCACGAGTACGCCGTCACGTTCTCCCTCCCGTTCCTGGACATCTGGTCCCACAGCGAAGGTGTGGTCAGGATTTTAAGCAAAGCGTCCCCGACGGCCTTGGCGTCGGTGGGCTCGACCAGCAGGCCGTGGTGGAGCGTCGCGAGGATGTCGACGGGCCCTCCGTGCTTGGTCGCCACGCAGGGTACGCCGTGCGCCGCGGCCTCGATGACGGTGAGCCCGAAGGGCTCCTGGAGAGCGACGTTGACGAAAGCGCCGCGCGTGGCACCGGGCAACCGGTAGATGTCCCCCACGTCCGATTGCGCGTGGTGTTTGGGGAACGCGACCGAGCCCCAGAGGCCGTGGTTGTCGACGAGCCTGAACACAGCCTCGACGACCGCGCGCGACCCGGGCGCGAGCGCCTCGAGCGTGTCCCTGTTGCCCATGACCAGCACCAGGTTGGCGAGCTGGCGGAGCGTGCCGTTGGCCGCGAAGGCCTCGACCAGCGTCGTGAGGTTCTTCTTGGCGTCCGGGCGGGACATGGCGAGGATGGCGGGCTTGCGCGGATTTTTGAGGAACGAGAAGATGTCGCCCCAGATCGGGGGGTCCTCCTGCTGCTGCTGCTGGTGAGGGGCCGGTGGCGGCGCGGGACCTTCGTCGTTCTGGCTGTTGGTGGTGTTGTCTCCGTCGGAGGCGCGAGGGGAGACGAGGCCGCGAGGGGTCGCAGCGCCAGAAGCAGCGTTGTTGCCGTTCTCTCCCTCGCCGCCGCTGACGACGCCGCTGCCCTCTCCGGCGCGCGGAGAGAGCAGCGCCTCGACCCCAAACGCCTTGGAAGCTCCCGCGCCCTCGCCGCCGGCACCCTCGCCAGCCCCAGCTCCTCCTGCAGCTCCCGAAGAATAGGAGGAAGAACCACCTCCACCACCTGCAGTACCCCCTCCACCCGCTCTGCCTCCTTTCAGCAAGTCCACCCCCTTCATCGCGGAGAAGTCCAAGCCGGGAGGGATCACCGTCATCGCCGGCATCGACCTCCCGGGTCGGGGCCTCGCCGCGAGCACCGCGGCCAGCTTCTGGTTGTACGCGTGGTACAGGCCCCACTGGTCGTCTACCTCCTGGCGCGTCGAGGTCAGCACCATCACCGCGGACTCGAGCGCGCGCTCCTCGGCCTCGATGCGGCGCGAGATGCGGTAGGAGGCCTCGACCTCGGCGCGCGTCATCGTCCCGGAGGCGAGGAGGTGCTCGAGCTTGTTCCTGCCCAGGGAGTGGCCTGGTGTTGGTTGGTTGGTTGGTGCGTGGTGGTGTTGGTGGAAGAGAGAGAGAGAGAGGGGAAGAGGGTGGTGAGAGTGGGTTGGCTAGCAAGGAAACGAAGAAAGAAAAGAAAGAAAGAAAGAAAGAAAGAAAAAAGTTTGATTTTTTTTCTTCTTTTCCGAAAAAAAAAGCAACCTCTCCTCACCTGTGATCACCATGTCGACGCCCAGCGTCGCGGCCATCAGCGCCGCGGCCTCCCCGGCGTCGGCGTAGTGCCCGTGCACGCAGTACAGCTCGCACGGCGCCCCGGCGTCCGACAGCGCCGCCAGCGTCGAGCGCACGTGGCTGATCGCGCGGTCGGCGAACTCGCGCACGTGCGGCCAGAGCCGCTCCTTGCGCAGGTAGCGCGTCGGGGGCCCCGCGCGGAGGCGGACGATGTAGGCGCCGCCCAGGGCCGCGGCGTTGGCAGCCGCGGCGTCGGGGCCCCCCGCCGCCGTGGGAGTGCTGGCGTTGTTGTTGTTGTTGGTGGTGGTGGAAGAAGACGAAGCAGCGTTTGCGTCAAAGGAGGTCTTGCCCGGCGACGCGGCCCCTCCTCCTCCGCCGCCGGCAGATTGCTGCGTTGGGATCCTCGGCGGCACCAGCACCTCGACGGGCTCGCTGTATTCGGGGTCGACTCTGGGGTCGGCGACCAGCCTCGTCAGCAGGTCGACTCGGTGGACGGCCGGGTGGCGCGAGAGCGCCTTGGCGAGCTCGACGACGTACTTGACTTGGCTGTAGGATTGGAGAGGGGCAGAGAGAGAGAGAAGAAAGAGAGAGTGAGTGAGAATTTTTTTCTTTTGATGTTGGAAGAAAAAAATAGAGAAAAAACTTCTCACCCTCCAGTGTCCGGGTCCCTGCCGAGCTCCATCCGCTCGCCGCGGACCAGGCCGTGCATCGAGGCGAGCACGATGTAGAGCCCGTCGACGCGGTTGGCGAAGGGGTCCTTGGGTTGCTGCTGCGGCTGCTGGCGAGCCGGGGAGGGGGCCTGGAGGCGCACCGTGCGCGCCGCGGTGGAAGCGGAAGCGACGGCAGCGTCGGCGCCGGTCGGGCTGCCGCTGTAGCCCCCTCGCAGCCAAGCCTCCGACGCGCTCATCCCTGCTTGCGCCGCCGCCCCAGCAGCGCGCTCTCCTCCTTCTTCCTGCTCCTCCTCCTCCTCCCCTGGAGCGGCGATGCGCACGCGAGGGAGGCTCCGGTCAGGGAGGCGGAGGTCGGCGAGGGCGGCTGCCGCGGCGGCGACGGTGTTTTGGGTCGTTGTCGTCGCCGTCGTCGCAGCAGGAGCGGCAGCAGCAGCGGCGGCGGAAGACGACGAGCGCGCGTCGGCAGAGGAGCGCGGCGTCGGCCTCCCTGACGACAGCGACGCTCCAGCACCTCCCCGCGCTCCGCCGCTGAGAGGCGTCGCCTGGCCCATCGCCGCGGGCGACAGCAGGTCGTCGTCGTCGAGGTCGGTGTCGGCGAAGTGGCGCGCGGAGGCGGAGGCCGAGAGCGACCGCGGCGAGGGCGCGACGCCGCCGCCGGCGGCGCCCAGCGCGGCAGCCCTCGCCGCGGCCGCGGCGCGGGCCCTGGCCGCGGCCTCCTTCTTGCGCTTCAGGTGCCAGACGCGCCACGAGAGGTGCTCGAGGCGGGCGTCGCGCTCGGATCCCCCGCGGGTGGAGGTGGCCTGGAGGAGTTGTCGAAGAAGAAGAAGAAGAAGAAGTAGATGATGAGAAGAACGAAGAAGAGAAAAAGGAAGAAACAGTTTGGAAAAAGGAAGAAACGAAGACAAATCAAACCATCATCAACACACTCACCCTCGCCCACGCCCCCTTGATCCCTTCCTCTCCAAGCTGCAGGATCTGGTTGACGTAGTACTTGGCGTAGACCGACGCGTCGGCGTCGGCGACGCGGCGGCCGGGCTTGTTCGCCGACGCCGCCGGCGACAGAGCGCCGCCGGCGGCCTTGCCCCCCGAGGAAGCAGCGGAGGACTCTGACGCCGGCGCGCGGCTGTACTCAGAGGACAGGCCCGTGGAGAGCTGTTTTTTTGTTTTTGTTTTGTTTTTTTATGAGGGCGAAGTGGTTTCAGAGGCGCGGAAGAGGGAGGAGGTCGAGGGGGTCTCTCGAGGAAAGAGGAGGTCGAGGTTGTTTCCTCTTTTCTTCTCGACCAGTGCCCTGTCTCTCTCGCGAGATCATCCGCATTCCCCTCTCTCTAATATCTCATCCCCGCTTCTCTCTCCGCTTCACGCCTCTCTCTCCCCATCGAATCCATCAACCCTGCATCCCAAGTCGAGACCCACAATTGCGAGGCCTCAGATCGCGGAGCAAAAGGGAACGGAGCTCCACGGGCAAGGGGCAAGTTGGGAAAGGTGAAGAGAAAGCGCCGGAATCGACAAGACGTTTTGTTCATTTTTTTCTTCTTCTTTGCAAGCTTTTCCACTCACCAGCGCCTCGAGGTAGGAGTCGATCCAGGCGTTGCCGCCGGAGACGGACTCCATCTTGGGCTCTTTGTAGAAACAGGCAGCAGCAGAAGACGAAGAAGACGAAGAAGAAGAAGAAAAGAAGAGAAAGGCCTCTCTGCTCTAGGAAAAGATTGATTGGAGAAAGCAACAAGTTGAAAAGAGGGTTGAACAGGGGCGTTCTTTTTCCTTCCTTTTTCCTCAGCAGGCGCTCTCTCTCGCTCGCTCTCTCTGCAGCCAGGGCAGGGGGGAAGCGACCGCCTCTGTTTCTCAGAAGAAGAAAAAGAAGAAAGCAAGGCAGAGAAAAGAAGAAGAAGAAAGAAGAAACGACTACAGAAGCATTCGATCTCTTCGCTCGTCGTTTTTGTGGTCGACGAGCAAAAGAGAAGCAAAAGCTTTTTTCTCAACCCCGACCTCCTCCTTCCGAGAATATCCTTTCTCTCTATCTTTTTTTTACAGTTTCTCGTACGCCTTCTTCTACTTCTTCCTCCTCTTCTTCCGCGCCGCCTCGTCCTCCTCTCCCAGCCTCTTTTGCTCGCCTTCCAGGGCACGCATCACGAACGAGTGGAGCGCGCCAGAGCCATTGTCGCCCGCCGTTGCTCCTCCTGTTCCTCCTTCCGTTGCCGCTTCGAGCGCGAGCGCGCGAACAAGCGGCGCGAGCCTCTCCCTCTCCTTCCCCTTCTTCTTCGCGTTCTTGCCCTCTCTTTCTCTCATCGCCGCCGCCGCCCTCTTCTTTTTCCTCTTCGCCTTCTTCGTCCCAGCAGCAGCGGCAGCAGCAGCAGCAGCAGAAGCAGCGGCAGCAGCGGCAGCGACGTCCAGAGCGGCAGCCTGCCTGGCCGCGACGGCCGCGGCGACCCGGACGGCGCGCCGCCGGCGCATGCCCCCATCGCCGCCGCTGCCCCCGCCCGCGGCGTCGGCGACGGCGACGGCGAGCGCGGCGACCTCGAGCGAGCGCGGGGCCCAGCCCGCCGCGACGGCCGTCGAGAGAGCCCAGCAGCTCGCGGCTGCTGCGGCAGCGTCGCCGTCGCCGCCGGAAGGACGAAAGGAAGCAGCAGCAGCGCTGTCCCCGCGGGCCGCGGCTCCGTCGAGCGCCGCGAGCAGCAGCGGCGCCAGCGGGATCGCGGCGGCGGCAGTGGAGGGGGAAGAGCGGGAGGCGGAGGCTCCGGAAGCTCCTCCTCCGTCGACGACGGCGCCGGCGATGACGCCGCGCACAAACGGGGAGGCCTCGACGAGCGCCGAGGCCGCGGCCGCCCAGGCGGAGAGCGGCCTGCGGTGCGCCGAGGACGCCGCCGCCGCCTGCGCGGCCGCGGCGGCCGCGGCCGCCGCCACGGCGGTGGCTGCTGCAGCAGAGGCAACAGCAGCAGAGGCTTCGCCGCTGCCACCGCCGAGGTCTTCGCCGTCGGAAGAGAGCAGGCCCGAGAGGAGCAAACCGGCGTTGCTGTTGCTGTTGCTGTTGTTCTTTACTGCTGGAGCTGCGGCAGCGGCAGCAGCAGTAGCAGCGGCAGAGGCAGCGGCAGCAGCGGCGGCCACGGAAGCGGCTGCCGTGGCGGCTGCGCCAGAGGGCGGGGGCCTGACCCTCGGCGCCGGGCCCCACGCGCCCTCGCACCTCGCCGCGAGCGCGTGAGCGACGGAGAGAACGGCCCTCCCACCACCCCCGCTTCTGCTTCCGCTCCCGCTCCTGCTTCCCCGCGCCTTCCACGCCCCGCGAAGCAAGGCCGCGACGCGCCTCTCCAGCGAGACCACGGTCGTGTTCGAGACGACGGCGACGGGCGAGGCGGATAGCGGGAGCAGGACCGCGGCAGGCGGGGGCCTGTCGGCGACGACGCCGGCAGCCGCGGCGTTGGCCGCCGCGGTCGCCTCTGCCGCGGCGACGGCGGCGGACGCGCGGCCTCCGGGCGGGGCGCCGCTGCTCCTGCCGCCGCTGATGCTGCCGTTCCCCGGCCTGAAAGGCGACGGAGAAGAGAGCAGCCCCCAGTCCGTTGCGCGGATAGCGGAGGCGAACGGGAGGGAAGGAGCGCCTTTTCTTCCGCTCATGCCGCCGTCAAACGGCCCTCTGAAGCTGTTGCCGCCGCCGCCGCCGCCCAGCGGTGGCGCGCAGGCGCAGAGCGTCCCGTCTGCCGCGACCACGGCGGAAGGGCACAGCCAGAAGAGCGAGCGAGCGGACGCTGTCGCCGTCGCTGATGAAGTGGTGGTGGTGGTCGAAGAAGAAGAAGAAGAAACACCACCACCTCCAGCTCCGCCTCCGCCGGCGTTGCCAAAGCCTCGAGCGGCAGAGTGTGAGGCGAGCAGCAAGCCGGAGTCCAGCAGAGCTTCCGAGGCCGCCGCGAACGCCTGCGGGCTCGAGGCACACAGCGAGAAGAGCGCCGAGGCAGCGACGGAGGCCGCCTCTGCGAGTGACGGCGACAAAGAAGAAGAAGAAGAGAGAGAGGCTCTTTCTTCCACTTTTCCTTCTTCGCCGTCGCCGTCGCCGTCCTCGTTCGCGGCGACTGAAGCGGCAGCGGCGAAAGCCTCGGCCTCGGCGGCAGCAGCCAGTGCGATCGCCGCGGCCGCGCGCCCCGATTTCCTCGCTGAGACCGCCGACGAGGCAGCAGCAGACAGCACCGCGGCGCGGGAGAGCAGCGAGCAGGCGGCCGCGACGGCGGCGGCGTGCCTCTGCAGGGGCGGCGACGAAAGAGGTGCATCGTTCCCGCTCGATCTGCGCTTCCGCGACAGCGGAGAGGGGTTGAACGACGACGAAGAAGAAGATGGGCGCGCCGCAGCGAGCGCCGCAGCGGCAGAGGGCCAGCCCTGGTCGGCGAGGGCCGAGGCCACCTCGGCGGCGAGCGAGCCCGGAGGAGGAGGAGGAGACGGAAAGGTCGAAGGCGACGAAGGAGAAGACGAGCGAAGCGACGTCATCGTCGTCATCATCATCTCCTCGAGCGCCGCCACGCGCGCCTGGATCCCTTCTGACGACGACGACGAGATCAGCCACGCGCGCCTCGAGGCAGCCCAGGCCCGAAACTCGGGGGCGCGGCCCGCTGCGACGGCTGCTGCGGCTGCTGCTGCTGTCGCTCCAGGGGAACAAGAGGAGCAAAGCGCCTCGAGCACCGCAGCCGTCGGCGACGACGCGTGCCCTCTTCCTCCTCTCGCCTCTCCTCCACCGCTTCCTCCGGGAAGGACCGCGACGGCCGTGGCGAGGGCCAGGGAGCCTCCTCCACTTTCTTCTTCGGCGCCTTTGGACGCCGCGCAGGCGAGCGCAGAGAGCGCCCGCGGCGAGCGCGCGAGCCGCGAGAGGAAGCGCCGAGAAGAAGACGAAGAAGAGGAGGAAGAAAAGGAAGAGGAGGAGGAAGAAGGAAGACCCTCGCTCCCCTTCGTCTTCCTCCCGTCGTCCGCGGCGGCAGAGAGCGCCGGCAGGAGCTTGCCCGAGGCTCGCGAGGTCAGAGCTGCCGCGGCCGTGGTCTCTGCCACCCAGCACAAAAAGGATTCGGCAAGGCTGTTGTTGTTGATGTTGTTTTTGCCGTCGTCGTCGTCGTCGTTTTTCTCGCCCCCGCCTTTTTTCTCGCCTCCGGTTCCGACAGCGCCGATCTCCAGCAGGAGCGCCGTCGCGAGCCCCACCGCCGCCCGCGTCGAGCGGTGCGCCAGGAAGGCCGCGCGGGCCCAGGAGTCGAGGCGGTTGATCGGAGGCGGGGAAGTGGGACGGATTCCGTCTTCCGCTTCTTCTTCCTCTCCCTGTTCCTTTTCGCTCAACAGCCAAGACGCCGGCGGCGGCCGCGCTTCAGAAGAAGAAGAAGAAGAAGGAGACGAAGCAGCAGCGGCAACCAGAGCCTTTCTCACCGCCACGCGCCCTTGGTTGGAAGAGAGCCCCTCAACCACGCCCTTCCAGCACGCCTCGACGGTCCCTCGAGAGCAGGCGGCCGCGACGGCGAGGAGCGTCTCGAAGTGGAGGAGGGGAAGAGGAGGAGGAGTCGTCGTCGTCGTCGTTGCCGCCGTTTCCGCCGCCGTTTCCGTCGTCGTTGCTTCCTTTGCGAAAAAGTCGACGACGAGACCGGCCGCCGTCGCGGAGGCGTCCGCGGCAGCTGCTGCGTCGACGATCGACGCAGCAGAGCGCAGCTCGTGCTCTACAGATCGCTCCGGAGGTTGCCCTTCCGAGCCGCCGCCGCCCCTCCCTCGCAGCGAGGACGAGACCGCCCTCGCCGCGGCCGCGGCGGCCTCTCGCGGCCAACCCTTTGCCAAGGCCGCCAGGGGCCAGCACGGGCTCCTGTTCTCTTCCCTTTCCTCTTCTCCTTCGTCTGTCGAGTTGGGATCAGGGAGCACGGCCCTGTGCGTGGCCCAGTCGAGGCTGGCCTGAAAGTCGGCCGAGCCCAGGAGCGCCGAGGCGAGCGAGCGGAGGGCAGCGGCAGCGGCTTGTTGTCCTGGTCGTCGTTTGACGGCGCCGCCGGCGGCGTCGTTGATGGTGATCTCGCCGGCGTCAGTCGCCATCGCCGTCGCCGTCGCCGTCGCCGTCGCCGTCCCTGCCTCTGCCGGGGCTCGCGTCCGCAGACCAAGAGGCGGGAACAGGGAAGAAGATGCTGCTGATGCTGCTGCTGCGAGCGCGGCGGCGATCAGAGAGCGCTCGTCCGGGGCCGCCGGAGAGGGGCCGGCGGCAGCGGCGAGCGTCATTCTCGCTCGAGGGGAAAAAAAGTGAGGAAAAATCTTCTTCCTTCTCTTGTTTCTTCTTCCTCTTGTCTTCTTCTTTACTGTAAAAATACACCTCCTCCACCTCGCTCCTCCCCCCTCCCCCCCTCCTCCCATCACGGCCACCCCTCCCACCCCTTCGGCGCCTTATCCCTCGCCCTCTCCCCTCCGTCGTCCACGACCTCCGCGTCCGCCCCGGAGGCCAGCAGCAACTCCGCGACTTCCCTGCGGCCGCAGAGGCAGGCGTAGTGCAGCGGCGTCGCGCCGTCGCCGTCGCGGGCGTCGAGGCGCGCCCCGGCGGCGACTAGGGCCCGCGCGGCGGCGACGGAGCCCCTGTCTGCTGCCCAGTGGAGAGGGGTCGTCGTGTTGCTGGCTGTGGCTGTGGCTGTGGCTGTGGCGGCGGTGGTGGTGGCGGTGGTGATGGAAGAGGAGGCCTCTGCCTCTGTTGCTGTTGCTGTTCCCTCTCTCTTCTTCGTCTTCTTCTCCTTGCTGCAATCTCGCGACAGCGGGTCCTCTCCTTTCGACAGCAGCTCGGCGATGGCGTCGACGTCATCCGCTGCGGCCGCGACGGACAGAGCGCACTGTTTTTTTTTTTTCGTTTTTGTTTTGTTCGAGTTGGAATTTGAGACGGGAGAAAAAGACGATTTCTCGCTCTCTTTCTCTTTCTCTCTTTCTCTCTCTTCCTCTTACCATCACCACGCCGTCGTTTTCGTCGTCTTCATCGTCGAATCCGTCGCCGCCGCCTATTCGTTCTTCATCGTCTGCGACGCCTTGGGGGACGCTGAAGACGGGACCGAAGCGAGTAGTGCCTCCTGCTGCTGCTGACTTTGTCACCGTCACCGTCGCCGCCGTCGCCGTCGAGCCCGCTCTTCCTCCAGCTGCTCCTCGCTCTTCTTCTTCTTCCCCAAACAGGCCCTCCACCAGCTCGACGTAGCTCCTCTTGGCCTCTTCTTTGCCCGTGCCCGAGGCCGAGGTCCAGGCGTCCCTGGTAGCGGTATCGGTGTTGGTTTTGTGGGGTGGTGTTGGTGCGGGTGAGAGGGAAGAAGAGGAGGAGAGGTCAAAACGATTTTTCTTTTCCCCTCCTTCAATCACGCCATTGCTCTCTTCCATCCAACCTTCCATCCATCCAACCACCACCAACCGCTCTCACCATTTCGCCCTCCCCTTCCGATCCCAGATCGCAGGCCTCGCCGCCGTGCAATCGCCGTCGAGAGCCTGCTTGTAGAGGCCGTAGAGCCTCAGAGCGTCCGCGTCGGCTAGTTTCGGCGAAGCAGCCGCGGCGGCGATCAAGGCGACTCGGTTCGCGGCTAGATCAAATGCCAGGTCCAGGGCCTTGTCTCTCTGCTGGGATCCAAGCTCGCCCTCGTCCTCAGAGGTGAACGAGGTCGAAGCAGAGGGTGGCTCTGGAGGCTTAGGTATCGTCGTTTGCATTCTTTTTGTGTATGTGTGTGCGTGTGGTTGAACGAAGAGAGATAGAAAAAAACAAAAATTCAAAAAGTGAAAAAAGAAAGGGGGAGAGAAAAAAAATCAAAATTTGAAGGGAAAAATCGTCGGAAATTCCGAATTCCACATCTCTTCCCCTCTTTTTGGCGATCTCAACGCTTCTTCTCTCCACCTGCGCGCGTAAGAATCGAAAGGCTCCCACACGCCGCAAGGCCACGCGTCTCACTCCCGTCCACGATGAGGGCGTGCGCGAGGCAGGCGTGGAGGGGCAGAGACGCCGCGTTTTTTTCCGTCCGTCTGTTTGGCGGCGAATTGCCGTCGTCCTCTTCTTCTTCGTCCTTGCCGTCGTCGTCGCCGGCAGCGGCGGTGGCTCGACCTCCTCTTCCTCGTTCTCCTCTCCCTCGTCCACCAGCCCCCTCTCGCCTCCACCGCCTCGCCCCGCTCGTCGTCCGCGGCGGCAGGAGGCTCAACCCGGACGACCTCTACGGCTCCCGCTCCTCCAAGACTGCGGGCAAAAAGCGGGTCAAGAGGTGGCAGGAGGCCTGCGAGGCCTTCCTCAAGCTCAGCACCAAGGAAGCCAAGAGCGTGCTGTCGGCGTTCCCCTTCCCTCCGGGCGCCGAGGACGCCGCCGCCAGGGCCCGGGCCCTCCCGCGGAGCAACCAGGCCCGGAAGAGGGAGGTGGGCCTGCTGGCCAAGTTTTTGTCCGACGACGACGAGATCGATCCAGATGGGACGAAGGGGGCGGAGGCGTTTGCCGCCGCGGTCGCCGCCGCGGGCTCCGGCCGGCCCGTCGGGGCGGCAGCGACGGCCGCGGGGGCGGCCGCCGACCTCTGGCGGGACTTGCTCCTCGGCGACGTTGCTGTTGTTGCTGGCGCTGGTGCTGCGGACGCCGAGGGTCACGAAAACGACGGTGGTGGTGGTGGTGGTGGTGGTGACGGGCTCAACAACGAGAACGACGACGGCGGCGACGCCGCCTTGCTCGTCGACCCCGTGGCCGCAGCAGACCGCGCGGCTCTCGAGAAGCTCCTGTTTGGTCTCGCCGCGAGGGGCAGCAGCGGAGGCGGTTTCGGCGAAGGAAGAGCAAGAGCATCAGCAGCAGGAGAAGAAGGAGAAGAAGAAGGAGAAGAAGGAGATGGAGGAGAAGAAGGAGAAGAAGACGGCAACTACAGCGACAACAACGACGCTCTGCTTCTTCCGGACGCGCAGCAGCTCCGGCAGATGATCCGAGCCGCTCGCGCCGAGAAATTGGCGGCGCTGAAAGCAGCAGAGGTTGAAAGGGAAGCCGTTGCGGCGGCAGCGGCAGCGGCAGAGGCGAGCGGCGGAACGACAACGACCATCGTCGGGAGCAGGAAGAAAGCTGCTGCAGCAAAGCCCGTGGCCGGTAAAAAGCTGCTCCGCGCCCTGAGGGCGTTTGCCGAGGTCCACTTCAGGGCGCAAGAGGGTGGTGGTGGCGGTGAGAGTGGAGGAGGAGGAGGAGGAGACGACGAAGACGACGACGAAGACGAAGAAGACTAGAGGACTTTTGGTGAAATTTTTTCTAACGAATTGTAAACAGACAACGCGTTTTTTATCCGTCACAATTGAGAGAGAGAGAGAGAGAGAGAGAGAGAGAGAGAGAGAGAGAGAGAGAGAGAGAGAGAGAGAGAGAGAGAGAGAGAGAGAGAGAGAGAG
>Ga0210003_1001288_pt1 | contig 22258 bp, 21 predicted proteins | sample LantaG_FD_182804 | JGI IMG/M metagenome (GOLD analysis project Ga0210003, IMG submission 182804) | Deep subsurface microbial communities from Baltic Sea to uncover new lineages of life (NeLLi) - Landsort_02402 metaG (SPAdes) (version 2) | ecosystem: Environmental > Aquatic > Marine > Oceanic >... | reverse complement strand
ATGGTTCTTTACCCCCCCGGCAAGTCCCTGGAGAACGGCCCAGCTAACTCTCCCCCTCCCCGGCACTGGGTTGTCTAGCCTCGTAATTTTGGAGAAAAACCCCTGGTGGGGGGGTATGTCGGTGGTCATGGCGGCGTGGTGTCTAGCAAACAGCCCGTAATGCGGTGGACCCACCAGACCCTCTTGATGAGACTGCTTTGGCGTGGGGATGGTTTACAGTGTGGTGACCCATGCGACCTGGGGAAACTGCGGGAGAAGGGACGACAGATGGCCTTGGTTGAGAGAAAAATGGGTAGGGAAGCGCGGGATGAGGAAATACTGCGTCTCCGCAGGAAGGGGTACACGTTGACCAGAATTGCGCGGCGTGTGGAGATGTCCCCGAGTGGTGTGAAGCACGCCTTGGGTCGGTTGGAGCGGCGCGGCTGCTGACAGCCGTGCGTGAACGCGCAACAATGAGCCAATGACACGGGCACGGAAAGCATCGCCGGGTAGCAAGCCCAAAGACCCCGATAAGGCGAGGAAGTACCTGACCACGGAGCAGCGTTCCAAGCGGGATGCGCTCATCATGCAGATGTTCCTGAGCGGCTGGTCGTATGCGGATATTGGCCGTCATAGCCACATCAACCTGACGTATGCGCGGGTCCACGCCATTGTGAACAAGGCGTTGGCCGAGACGGCGCAGCGTCACGCGCTGCTACAGGACAAGGCGTTCGCCATCTATGTGGAGCGCATGGAGGCGTTGATGAAGGCGACGTGGCCCCAGGCCATGCAGGGTGACTTGAAGGCGGTGGAGGCGAGTCGCCGGTTGTTGGAGCAGATGAGCCGCCTGTACGACTTGGAGGAAGAAGGCAAGGTGACGGGGGCCGCGCCTATGTCTGATGCGGATTTTGAGGAACCAGAGGGTGATGAGTTGGCCGAATACCGTAGGCGGCACCGGCCTCCCGCTTCGGGTTAGGCGGGGACGATGACCGCCTTGGAGTTACCCACCGAGCAATTACAGACCATTGGTTCGACACGGCCTCGGGTGTTCACGCCGCCGCTTCCTGAGCATTGCGGCCCCACCGGAGAACTGTTACCGGAGTGGTCATGGGGTTATGACTGCATCGACTTCTTGGAGAACATCTGCAAGTGGGACTTGTTGCCGTGGCAGAAGTGGGCGTATATCCACGCTCTTGAGAAGGGTGCGGACGGTACGGGGTTCCGGTTCCAGATCATCGTGGTCATGGTGGCCAGGCAGAACGGAAAGTCACAATGGTTACGCGGTCTAGGTATCTGGCGGCTGTTCTTGGACAAGTTCGGCAGGTCTAGCCCTACTTGCCCTGCTGCGCGTCTGGCGTTGATCGCGGCGCAGAACTTGAGCTATTCGGAGGGCTTGCTGCGCGAGGTTGTGGATGAGGTTCGGGATAACCCGCTGCTGCGGAAGGAGTTGGTGAATCACCGGGAGACGAACGGCCAGCACCGTCTGATCCTGACGAACCGCCGGTATTGGCGTGCTGCTACCGCGTCCCGCAAGGGTGCCCGAAGCCTGTCGGTGGACTTGGCGGAACTGGACGAGCTTCGTGAACACACCACCTGGGACGCGTGGAACGCCATTGTTCCCACTACGACGGCTCGGCCTTATGCACAGGTTGTGTGTGCCAGTAATGCGGGTGACCAGCGCAGCGAGGTCTTGCGGTCGCTGAAGGACAGTTGTACCCGCCGCATCCTGACCAAGGAGACGGAGAAAACGCGCACCGGGTACTACGAGTGGAGCGTCCCACCGGACGTGGACCCGCGCGATGAGAGCTACTGGTACATGGCGAACCCCAGCATGGGCCTGCTGAATGACTTCACCATTGACGACCTGCGCGGCTTCTTGGAGGCGATGGAGTACCGGAACATGGCCGGGTTCCAAACGGAGAACCTGTGCATGTGGGTGGACAGCTTGGAGCCGGGGATCATCCCTGCCGAGCATTGGGAGATGACGCTGGACCCCGATAGCCGCCGCGCGCCGGATGCCCCGGTGTATGCGTTCGTGGACGTAAATTACGACAGGACTCGCGCTTATGTCGCCGTGGCTGCGAAGCGCGCAGATGGGAGGATTCACTTTGAGGTCGTGGCCGCTTCACGTGGGACGGACTGGCTGGCACCGTGGCTGGCGGAACGCAAGGACAAGTTTGTGGCAGTTGGAATACAGAAGGCTGGTGCACCGGCAAGTGTGTTGTGTGCGGAGTTGGAGGCCACGGGCGCGCCGGTAGTCCAGGTTGCTCAGGGTTTGGAGATGCAGAGCATGAGCGGCCAGTTCTATGACCTGATCGTCCAACATGAGGCGATGCACCGGCCTGCGCTGGTGCTGGATCGCGCCGCTGCGTCCACGGTGGGTCGGACGAATGGGGATGCGTTCGTGTTCGACCGCCGTAACAGCCCTGTGGATGCGGCACCGCTGGTGGCTGCCGCTGGGGCCGTCTACCTGTTGCAGAACCCGCCGAAGGTTGTCGTACCCCAAGTCCACCAGTGGCCCGACGAGGAGGAGTTGCGTACATGGGAGACAAAAAAGTGAAAGAGTTTGGTGGTGGTGGAACCCTGTACCAACCGGCGAAAGAGACGCCAAATCCCCCCGCGAAGGTGAAGAAGCCGCCCAGGAATAGGCGGGAATTAGCCAGCACTTCGCTGGAATTGGCGGGGATTGCCAGCTTTTCTGCCGGATTATGGCTGATTGCGCCGTGGTGTGGTCTTATTGGATTGGGTCTTTGTCTCATACTGTTAGGTGTGGCGAACAGCGCGACGTGGGACGGGAAGGCTGAATGAGCATCCTTGCACGTCTGGTGTCACGTTCTCAGGGGGTTGCTGAACGCCGCTACCTCGACGTGAACAGCAGCTTCGTCCCGCCTCCCGGCATGGAGGATGCGTACGCGCCGGTTGGTTCGCAGAAGGCCATGCAGTCGTTGACGGTGTTCGCATGTGTGCGGCTGCTGGCCGATACCATCGCCAGCCTGCCGTGGAAGTGCTACCGGCAGGACTCGGACGGCGTTCCCAATGTGGTGGACCCGCTGCCGCCTGTTCTCAGCAATCCGTGGCCTGCCTTGGATGAGTTTGAGTGGAAGTGGATGACGGTGGCCAGTTTGGCGAGCCGTGGGAACAGCTACCACCTCGTTGTTCAGCGCGATAAGGCGTTCCGGCCCACTGCTTTGATGCCGCTGAGTCCTGACGACGTGTATGTGGAACGCCGCGCGGGGGACGTGGATTGGACGGACCCGCTGTACCGGGTGCGTGGTGTTGAGGTTCCCAGCCAGGACATTGTGCATATCCGCCGGTTCGTCATGCCTGGGGAGCCGATGGGTATGTCCCCAATCCGGCAGGCTGCCGTCGCCATCGGCATGGGCCTGGAAGCGGAGAACTACGGGTACCGCTACTTCCGTGACAGCGCGCAGCCCAGCAGTGTGTTGGAGACGGATCAGCAGTTGGACGATGCGGCGATCCGCCAGCAGCAGCAGAACTGGATTTCCAGTCACGGTGGTCGCCGCCGTCCTGCCGTGTTGTCGGGTGGGTTCAAGTGGCGACCCATCAGTATCTCGCCAGAGGAATCCCAGTTCCTTGAGACGCGTCGTTATCAGAAGGGCGAGATTGCCATGATGTACGGCATACCGCCGCACATGATTGGCGACACAGAAAAGTCCACTAGCTGGGGGACTGGCATTGAGCAGCAGTCCATTGGCTTCGCCATCTACACGCTGCGTCCGTGGCTGTCGTGTGTGGAGAACGCGATGGGTCAACTGCTGCCGCGCGGCCAGTTCGTGCGGTTCGATACCAGCGCACTGCTGCGTGGCGACCTGAAAGCGCGGTATGACGCGTATCGGGTGGCGCGTGAGACGGGCTGGATGAGCGTAAACGAGATTCGGCTCCATGAGGAAATGGAGGCCATCGGACCCGAGGGCGATGTGTACTTGCAGCCCATGAACTACGCGCCGCTGGGGTATGACCCTACGGAGCAGCCTGAGCCGCCAGCACCGGAAGTGGAACCCAGTGAACCGGAGTCCGACCAGGAGCCGCCGATTCGCCTAGCGGCGAACCAGTAGGAGGAATGATGAACAAGCAGAACCGGGTGCGAATCCTCGACGTTCCCGAGCGGCGTGCCCTTGCTGCGCCACTGGGGGTGCGGGATGGCAGTGACGAGATTGTGTTGGAGGGGTATGCCAGCACGTACGAGGAATACGACTGCTACGGCGGAACTGAAAACGGCGGCTGGGTGGAGCAGTTGGACCGCCGCGCGTTCGACACCACGCTGAAAACACGCCCCGATGTTCAGTTGCTCATCAACCATGAAGGTCTGCCGCTGGCCCGTACCACCAGTGGGACTTTGAAGCTGTCTGCCGACGATGGCGGTCTGCGCGTTCGCGCAAGCCTGAACCCCGAGGACAGTGACGTAAAAAGCCTGGTGCCCAAGATGCGGCGCGGGGACGTAAATGAAATGTCGTTCGGGTTTCGCGTGAAGAACCAGAAGTGGAACAGGGACTACAGCCATCGCCTCATCACCGAGGTCAGCCTGCACAAGGGCGATGTGAGCGTGGTGAACTACGGCATGAATCCCACCACGTCGGTGCAGGTCGGTGATGCCGTTGGCATGATCGCGCAGTTGAGCAACGATCAGTTGGCTGAACTGCGGAAACTGGACGAGGGTGTGATCCGCAGGGCTATGGATCACTTGGCGGAAATCACGGGCAAGGTGGCCTTGGAGATAGACGGGGAGTATCTGTTGGTGCGTTCTGCCGATGGCCGTGAGATTGCCGTACCCGTAGGAAAAGCTTCCGCCACGCGGGGCGCACGCAGGGTTTCGCCAAGTGCTGGGGTTACAGTACCGGGCATGGGTGACCAAAGCCGTGCCATGGATGCAGCGGATAAAACTCCCGGCAAGGACGAGGACGAGGAAGAAAAGGGTGCCAACCCGTTCCCGCCTGACGATGAAGAAGGCGACGACGAGGACAAGCCCAAGTCTGAGGAAGATCGCGCCGACGACGACACCGAGCCTGACCCCGAGGACCCCGACGAGGACGACGAGGACGAGGACGAAGCCGCCAAGCGGCAGCGCACCCTTGAGAACTTGAACCCTCCGCGCGCCGGTATCGACATTGCGGATGCCCGTCGCTTGCTGCGTGACGGTGACGACCGCATGGACCTCGACAAGGCACGCGCCCTGTTCGGTTCTTGACTTTGCCTTGACCGGCGAGAACCATGTGACTCACAGTGGCGGCACGCCTCTGAGTCGTTGACCCGGCACGGGTAGCGCGTAAACCGTAATCCCACCCGTGCCTATACGGGTTCACAGAAAGAAATCTCATGGCTAACGACATGGAAGAATTTCTCAACCGGCTCATCAAGCGGCGCAGCGAAGCTGTCGAGGAACGTAACGCCTGCAAGACTCGCGCGGAGGCCGTCCTGCGGCTGGCCGAGGAGCAGAAGCGTTCCAAGCTGAACGACAAAGAGGACGCCGAGTTCCGCAAGTACACCGACGAGATGCGCGTCCTGGGTGCCGAAATCGACGGCCTGGACGAGCGGATCACCGAACTGACCGCCGAAATCGAACGTGGCGGGAAGATCGACAAGAACCTCGCTGCCATCCGGCAGGCCCAGTCCAGCATCGTCTCTGTGCGGGAGCAGGCCACCTACCTCAAAGGCAACAAGCGTTCGTACCTTCAGGACATCGTGAAAATGAACCTGAACATGGATCACGACGGAGGCTGCCGCGAACGCCTGATGCGGCACGCACAGGACGTGGCAACCCAGCCCGAGTACGCGGAGTTCCGCGACCTGGATCGCACGGACGGTACCGGCGGCTACGCTATCCCGCCTGCGTGGCTCATGGATCAGTACATCGAACTGGCCCGTCCCGGTCGTGCGTTCGCCAACCTCGTCCAGAACCAGCCGCTGCCCGGTGGCACCGACAGCATCAACATCCCGAAGGTGCTGACCGGAACCGCCACTGCCGTCCAGGTGACGGACAACAGCAAGGTTCAGGAAACCGACCTGACGGACGGCTTCATCAACGCACCGGTTCGCACCATCGCCGGTCAGCAGGGTCTCGCCTTGCAGTTGATCGACCAGTCGCCCATCGCGTTCGATGAGGTTGTGTTCCGCGATCTGGTTGCGGATCACGCCACCAAGACCGACCTCCAGGTGCTGAACGGCACCGGGCTGAACGGCCAGGTCAAGGGTGTCTCTGCCACTCCCGGCATCATCTCGGTGGCTGCCAGCGCGGTGACCATCCAGGGCGTGTACGCGGCTATCGCGGATGCGATCCAGCGGATTCACAGCCAGCGGTTCATGTCCCCGAACGTGATCGTGATGCACCCGAGAAGGTGGGGTTGGTTCCTGTCGCTGCTGGACACCACCGAGCGTCCGCTGTTCCTGCCTGCCGCCAACAACGGGCAGAACCTGGCAGGTCTGCTCTCGGCGGTGGAGTCGCAGCAGGTCGTGGGCCAGATGCACGGCCTCCCGGTGGTGACCGATCCGAACATCGCCACCACCCTCGGAACGGGTACCAACGAGGACGCGATCTATGTGATGCGCGCGTCCGACGTGGTTCTGTGGGAGTCGGGTATCCGTACCCGCGTCCTGCAAGAGACTCGCGCCGAGAACCTCACCGTTCTGTTGCAGGTCTATTCTTACCTTGCCTTCTCAGCAGAGCGGTTCCCGAAGTCGGTGGCGGAAATCACCGGCCTCACTGCGCCGACCTTCTGATCGGCACACACCAACAGGACCGGCCCTCCCGCAAGGGGGGGCCGGTTTTGTGTGCCTACCACCTAACCCGTCACCAGCGCGGTACTCTGCTGATTACCAGACCAAGGAGGGTGTATGCCTGACCACTACACGCCGGGTGCCGCGCCGGGTACCGTCGCCAACAGCTACAAGTCCCTGTCCGTCGAGTGCCAGGAAGCGGTGGTTGGTCGTTTGACGAACGAGTTGACCGTGAAGGGCGTGAGCAGCGTGGGAACTGACAAGCTGCGGGATGGGGATACGGATCGCGCGGAAGCCATCCTTCACAAGCTGAGGGCTTATTCCGAAGCAAAGGTGACCCCTCCCGCGCATCTTGAGGGACTCGCGCAGGGTCTTGTCCCCAAGCGGACTGGTGGCGCAACGGCCCAGAGCCAGAGTCCTGCCCCCGCCCAGGCGGCGCCTCTCTTTTCCCAAGGGGAAAAGGGCCTTGCGGACGCGGAGCGGATCGCCAACATGCCCAAGGATGAGCTAGTGCAGATTTGCACCGTCTTGGGTTTGAGCACTGAGGGTCACCGGGATGATTTGGCGAACCGCGTTCTCGCGCACAGTGACCTGGGGGCGGTTGCCGCTGCCCTTGGGCCTGTCACGCCCGAACAAGCCAAACAGGCGCTGGGCAGCCTGCTGGTAGCTGCACTTCGCGAGAAGTGCACCAAGCGTGGGCTTCCGGACGACGGGGTGAAAGCGGAACTCATTGACCGTCTGGTTGCAGACGGCTGGCCCAAGGACCACGTTGCAAAGTGAGTTCGCTGGTTGACACCAACGACCCCGACTACATCGCCTATGCGGCGCGTGAGCCGGATTATTTCCTGTCGGCTGCCAGCGCGTATGTCCGGTCGTACTGCGGGTGGGTTATCTCGCCACCAGTCTCGGAAAGCAACGTCAAGCGCAGGATCGGGAGCCACGGGAAGATCATCCTTCCCACGCTGTATCTGACGGCTGTTACCCGGCTGACGGTGGATGGCGAAGTGGTGGACCCCGAGCGTTACCACTGGTGGCCGAACGGCGTGGTGGAGTTGCGGTATGTCTCCTACCGGGACGGGTTCTGCCTGGTCGATTACACGCACGGGTACGACGAAACCCCTGCCGCCGTAAAGAATGTGGTCTTTGAGTTGGCTGGGACGGCGCAGGCGTTGGGCGGCGGTACGGGGGTCAAGGGGGTGTCAACCCCCGGCTATTCGATCACCTACGGGGAATCGGGTGTGGACTTGTCGCCGTCGCAGAAGGACGCCTTGGCTCCGTATCGTTGTGTGATCGGCGGTGCGGTGTGAGCCTGATTCCCGAGCCGTACGTCGTCTGCCATAAAGCACGTCGATTCAGCGGAAATTACGATAGTCACGGCAACGCCAAGCTAGAGACGCTTTCGCCTGTTATTCGGCGTGCCCAGTCACTTCACCAGGGGGCTGCGTACCCACGTTCGGCGCAGGTTGTCTCGGATGAGTACCAGCAGCGAATCAACACGACCATTTTCATGGCCGTGAACGAACCCACCCTGTACGAGCCTGGTGACGAGGTTTTACTGTTTGGCACGGTGGATGCCAACGGGGATTATGTGGGAGGTACGGCGTACCGGGTGGACGGCGTACCCACCGATGACCGCAATGGCCCCTGGAAACAGTTCTATGCGGCGTTTGGCGGGGTAGTGACTCTAGTCCGTGTGACATAGGAGGGGTTATGCCGGTTCGTGGCCTACTGGACGTTCGGACGATCATGGCCGAGGCAGATTCGGCTGGCCAGTTCACCGGCATTGACGGAAACCGTATCCGGCTGGATGAACGGACCAGCTTTGTTCCTGATGGGGAGGGCATTAAGCGGTACATGCGTGTCCCGGCATCCATCCAGGCCATCAAGAAGAAGGCCGAGGAAGTCTCCGCTCTTGCCATGCAGATGAGGACTCGCGGCCACGCCGAGTACGGGGTGATCGTCTACAACAACGGGGATCGCAGCAGGCCGGTCGCCGTGGTGCGCCCCATGAACATCAACGCGATCTACGATGATCTTGTGTTCAGTACGCTGCTCAAAGCGGTAGCAAGTGTCCGGTCCGACGAGATACCCAATCTCTGATGCCGCGTCCGTTCCCGATCCTGCTGCCGCCGCCAACGGAGGCGATGGCCGTCGCGTATTTCGCACCCCTGCTCAATCCCATCCCTGTGGGTACGCGCGTCCCCAAACCGGAGCCACTGCGGGAGATGCTGGACGGCTACCTGCGGGTGGAGGCTGGCGGGGGATACCAGAACGACGACGAAATCATGTGGGACGTTTCCGTGATCCTTCACGCCTACAGCGAGGACGAGGAAACCGCCGAATCCATTATCCAGACTGCTGTCGCCTACGGCGGGGCCGCAGAGGGAGTCCCCATCACGGCGGGTGGCCGGGAGTGGTATGTCTCCTGGGCGCAACCCCGTGCCCTGCCATCCAGGGCCGATGATCCTGACATACCGAATTATCCGCGCTACCGAGCAATGGTGTCGTGGCGTGTCAGGCCGAACGTGCTGTAGTAACCTACGGTCAGGTTTACACCCTCAGAAGGAGTGCTGATGACCCAACCCATCATCGCTGAAGTGCAGCAGATCGCTGCGCCCAGCCCGAAGGTAACCGGGGGCATCTTGCGTGCCCCTATCGCCACCGCCTTGCCGACCTCGGCGACAGGTGCCCTGAATGCCGCGTTCGTCAGTCTCGGTCGCGCCAGCATGGAGGGCGTGGATCGGAACGAGGATCGCGGCAACGTCGAAATCAACGACTGGGGTGGCAACCTCGTCGCGGTGCTGCAAGACAAGTACGGCCTGACCATCCGGTTCAAGCTGTTGCAGGTCATGAACGGCGACGTTCAGAAAGCCGCGCACGGCGATGCCAACGTCACCGTCACCCCGGCCACCCCGACCACCGGCACTGAGATTGCCGCGCAGATGAACGCTGCGCTGCTGGATCAGTCGGCATGGGTCATCGACGGCTTCTTCGATAAGATGTCGATGCGCCTGGTCATCCCCATTGGCCGGATCACCGCGCTGGGGCCGCAGAAGTGGGTTCACCGGGAACTCGTTCAGTACGACATGACGCTCAAGCCGTTCCCCGATGACAAGAACAACCACGCCTATCAGTATTACAACGATGGGGTGTTCTCAATCTGATGACTCAAGCCGCTACGCCTAGGCGCAAGGCTCGGAAAAGCGTCAAGGACCGCTCGGAACGGCCTTTGAATCACCAGACAGAAGCAGCCCTGCCGCCTTCCGAGCAGGCGGCAGGGCCTGAGAGTAAACCTGTCCGTCCCACATACACGTTCCGTCCGGTGAGTGGCGGTGAACCCATCGTGTTCCCCGCCATCTCCACGGTCGAAATCGACGCCAAGTTCCTGTGGGAGATTTACAACCTCAACGAGCTTTACCAGAGCTTTGAGTGGATGAACCGCGCTGGCGTTGATCGCAGCGTGCAGGAGCGCGTCATGGACTTATCCCCCGTGGAGCGCGAGCAGTTCTGGAAAGGCTGGTTCCAGTCCGCTACCAGCCCCGTCGTTGAGCCGAAGGGGAGTGCGCCGCCGGGGGAATCCTGATGCTGACGTACTGCGTCGGCACCCACTGGCTAGCTCTCGTCTCCGACATTGTGGCGACCGGAAGAACGGTTGCCGACATGTTCACCCACCGCCTCCCCCTCCTGGAACTGGTGGCTATGTGCGTGGCCCCACAGCCGCAGAGTGCATTGAAAAACGCGCTCCAGGGCGGCTGGACTCAAACCGATCATCTGCTCGCCAACTTGCAGGAAGGCAACGCCGGTCTAGCGGAATTGCCTGAGCGGTACGACCGCCCCCAGCAGGGTATGAGCGAGCAGCGCGGCACGCCGTCTAACACGCTGTTCCCCGCAGACGTGTATGAGTGGGACGATTTCGATGAGCGGCTGGCGGAACGCTACGCCCAAGCGAAGGAGGCGTAATGACGGCACCTGCAGCGGCAGCGGCTGGCGGCGGTCTGGCCAGGTTCTTCGTCTCGGTTGCGCCGTCGATGGCAGGCGTTGTCGATGGGTTCAAGAAAAACGGTGCCGACTGGGGTATGGCTGCCTCGCAGGGCTTCCTGTCCACCACTGGCCAGTTCGCGCAGATCGCTGCCAGCGTGGGCACCAGGACGGCCAGCGAGTTCTCAGATGCGATGAGCCAGGCGTTGAACCGCATGGCCCCCGACCTGAGTGGCATGTTTACCGGCGCAACCAGTTCGATGCTGGAAGTTACCGAGGGGATTTTCACCTTCGGCGGTGCGCTGGAAAAGCTCCCCGGCAAGATGGGCGAAATTGGTGCCATTTGGGGTGAGACTGTCGGGACGATGGTCGATGTGGCCAAGCCGCTGATTGACATTGGCGGCATGATTATCGACCAGTACGCCGAGGTAGGGGAGCGGTGGCGCGAGATACAGCGCGACTTGCTGGCCAGCACCGCCCAGACGGAGACTGCGCTGGGCGTCTACAAGGACATGGTGCGCGACATTGCCGGAAGCGGCAGGTTCGTAGACATCAACGACATTTCTGCGTCCATCGGCAAGATCGGTGAACGCATGGGGTGGCGGGAGAACGCCGAGCAACTGAAAGAGTTCACCACCCGCTACGGCGAGGCCATCCAGCTTCTCCAATCCCCGCTGGACATTGAGCAGATCACCGGCCTGTTCAAGGGCTTCAACGTCTCTGCCGAAGAAGCGTCGGAGCAGTTCACCCAACTCATCAACCTGATGGCCGAGACGGGTAGGGCACCCACCCAGTTCCTTACCAGCTTGGACCGCCTGCAAGGCTCCGCTCGCCGTATCGGTTTGGAACTGCCGCAGTTGGGCCAAATGCTCAAGGGCTTTTCGGAGTTCGGCATCAACGAGGAGTACATCACCGAGGGTATGAACACCCTGACCGGCAACCTGGCGAAGGTGGCCGAGAAAACCGGCGAGACTGTCGGCCAGGTGTGGGACCGGGTCATTGCCGAGGGCAAGCGGCGGTACCAGGAGCTTTACGACAGGGGCATGGTCGAGGACGCTCAAAAGGCTCTCGTCGCCATGATGACCGACATGACCGGCAGCAGCATGGTCGCCAATGCTCTGTCCGAAGGCATCATGAAGGGCGTTGTTGACGTTCGTGCCGAGATGGAGGGGCTGGGGGACGGCTACAACCGCAGCTTGACGGAGGCCGTCGAGAAGTCGCTCACCATGAGTCAGATCATGGGTGAACTGGGTAACCGCATCCTGGTCAGCTTGGAGCCGGTTGGCGATGCGTTGCTCTCGGAGTTCCAGGGCTTTGGCGAAACGGTGTCCAAGTTCTTTGAGGAAAACAACCTCCAGATTATGGACATGTCATTCAAGGTGTTCGACGTAATCCTGTCCGGTACGCAGACGCTTGTTGAGGTCACCGCCAACGCGCTCAAGGCATCCGCCGGGACCATCGAAGGCATCATCGACATAACCATTGAGGGGATGCAGGCAGTCCTGCTGACTGCCGAGGCGATCACCAAAGTTGGATCGCTCATCCCAGGTCAGGTCGGTAGGGACTTTGCGGATACGAACAAGTCGCTGAACGAACTGCGTACCGGGTTCTTGGAGAACGTCCAACAGTTCGACATAGAGAAATCCTTGAAGGGCTTTGGCGATACCGCGCTGTCGGTGGTTCCCGCCATTGAGCAGTTCAGGGAGCGCGTCGGCAACGCCAGAGAAGGCGTTATGTCCTACGCCAAGATGGCCGATGCCGCCAAGCAAAGCACGATCCACCTTGGCGAGGAAGTCGCTGCCGTCCAGGCGGTGGACGGTACCAAAGAGTTCAAGATCACTGGCGACATTGACACCTTCAAGATCGGCATGGAGCAGGCCGGGATCATCTTTGAGGAAACCCAAGAGGGTGTTGTCACCGGCATTTCCGCAGCTAACGACATTGTGGCTCAAAAGTTTGAGGACTGGTACAAGAAGAACACCGGTCGGGAACTCCAAATGGAGATTGACATTCTCGACCCCAAGAAAAACATTCTGGACGCATTGGGTATCCCGCGCAGCCAGCAGGTCACGGACTCCGAGGGTCGACTTTCCATCTCGCTGGACCTGAGCAGCGGCAGCGGCATGATGGGCCTTCCCGGCATGGTGCCGTTCGGCTCTCCCAGCAGCCTGGGGGCACCGGGCATCCTCAAAGATAATCTGCCTGGCGTTACCACCGGGCCGCAGGGTCAGACGGCGGCAGCGTGGATCGCGCAGATGTTCCCCCGCATCACGGACATCGGCGGCTCGGGTGCGCGCCCCAACGCTCCCGGCACACACGACGCTGGCATGGCCATCGACGTGGTGATGCCGCGAGATTCCAGCGGCCAACTCGACATGCAGTACGGCGATGCCATCAATGCGTGGCTCAAGATGAACGCGCAGCAGTTGGGAATCAAGTACATCATCTGGCGGCAGACCATGCAGAACATGGTGGATGGCTCGTCGTATGTGATGAAGGACCTCGGAAACATCTCCGCGAACCACATGGATCACATTGACATTCAGTTCAATGGGAAGCCCATCCAGGGGCCAGGTCTGGCCCCAACTACCGCTGGCGTTCCCGTCCCAAGTCCCGGCGCAGTACAAGGACTGGGCCAGCAGATCAGCGGCATGCCGTCCTGGATGACACCGGAGATGCAGGCCGCGCTCGCCAAGGCCGGATTCAATAACAACAGTTATGTCCCGCCAGATGTTCTGGCAACGCTGGGTATTGCCCCTCCGTCTGCCCCTGCTCCGTCCCCCGCCCCTGCCCCTACTGCTCCCGCTGCTCCCGCAGCCCCGGCCAAGCCATCACTCCCCGCCAAGAAGCCTGGGTGGAAATACGACGGACAGGGCAAGCCTCTGGCCCCGGCAGATGGTGTGCCCGAGGAGGAGTTTTTTGCCGATGTAGTGCAGTGGTACAAGGCAATGGGTCAGGAAGTGCCGGATGGCTACAAGAAGTGGGACAAGGGCACCACCGCTCCCGCCGCGTCCCCACCCGGCGGCCTGGTTCCCAGTGCGCCTTCGTCGGGTCTGCCGGAATCGCTTACAAGCCATCTTCCCGAGAGGCCCAATCCCTCGCTTCTGCCCACGCCAGCACCTACGGCACCTATGCAACTTTCCGGCGACTACGACGCAGACCGCAGGGCGTTAGAGCTACAGGGCAAGCAAGACCGCATCGCCAACACTGAGGAATCCATCAAGAACCTGGAAGGTGAGATTACAAAGTCTCGCCGCGATTTCGCCGAGGCGCAGGCCACGGTGGCTGAACTGGAAAGGGCCGCTCAGGGCTTGCAGGGCACTGACGTGGATCAGCGTCTGGCCGATGCCCGAGAGCGGGAGTTGAACACCTACTCCACCTTGGAGAACAGGCTCAATGCTTTGCAGAATGCTTACGACGCGCAGGCCAGGGCGCAGACTGAATACGCACTGTCGCTGAGTAAGGCAACCAAGGCCAATGAGGATGCTGCCCTCAAGGCAGACAAGAACGCGGAGGCGTTGGGTAAGGGTCTGGTGTCGGGCATCTTGGAGGGGCTTGGCCTGGACGGCAGCGTGTTCTCCGATCCGACGCAGTGGGGTATCTGGAAGCTGTTCGCTGGCGGGATCAACTATGCGGGTGGTCTGGCCGACAGCATCGGCAAGGGGGGGCAGGGTGCCGCCCAGCCGGGTGGCACGGACATGCTGGGTGGCCTGCTCGGCGGCATGATGCCGGGGGCCAACAATCTGCTCAAGCCGGGTGGCCAGCATTGGACTCCCGGTGGCTCTCCTGGGCCGGGTAACGCGATGGCTCCAACCCAATCGCCGTCCACGCCTGCCAACGCGCTGACGATGCCCAACGTCACGACATTTGAGATCAACTCGCCGCTTACGGACGGCCAGGCAGTGAATGATGTTGTAGAACGGGCACAGATGCAGAACTTCAACGCCAGCCGCGCTCCTGCGCTCACCACCACAACCTCGGGACCGATGCCATGACGCAGCACTTTCTTCCCGGCAGTACGACCACAACGTATCTGCCAAAGGGCACGCTGGAGACGTACAAAGACTTCAACCGGCTTCCTCCCGCCCTGCGTGGCGAGCAGACCCACATTCTCTACATCGCGCCGAATGGGAAGCAGTTCAACCTGGCGGGGCCAGCCAAGGGCAGGCAGGGTGTTCGGCTGGCCAAGTCGGTGTACGGGGATCAGAACTGGCCGTTTGATCTGGTGACCACGGAGTCGGCGTATTCCTGGGGTGCCGAGGTTGATCGCGTGAACGTCCGTGCGCGCAAGTTCAATGTGGGTGTCGTGATCGGCTCACATGCGCCGCAGATGACGGAGTACCAGTACCGCATGGCCGAGCAGAACTGGTGGAGCGGCCAGGACGAGGAAAGAGACGGGTGGTTGGGGTTCTACACCCGTTACACGGGCTGGCGGTGGATACCTGTGCGGCCTGCGCGTACCGTCTCGACCCCGCAGGCAATGGACAGCACCAGCTTCGGTAACAACGCATCGCAATGGGATTTGGAGTGGTTCGCGCAGCGTCCGTACTTCACCAAGCCTGCTCTGTACCGGACGTGGAAGGCCAAGGATTCCGGTGCGCCAGTTGAGCGTCAAGGATTCAAAGACCCCATGCACACCGGGGTTATTGTCCTGGCCAACCGTGGCGACCTGTCCAGCTACGCCTCCTACATCGTGTCCCCCGGCTATGCGGGGTTGCAGGACAACAACAGCGACGTGATTGTCCCAATGCCGTTCACATCTCCACAGGACGGCGAGTACCTGTGTGACACGGAGCCGGGACGCCGTACGCTCACAGCAGCCAAAGACCCTGTGGATAACTTGTTCCTCAAGATCGCCAGGTCGAGCAAGCTGCTGAACTTCTTCCTGCATGACTTGGCCAACCTGGGCCTGCCGCTGCAACTGCGGTTCGACCGCCGGTTCATGTTCAACATTCCGCCACGGACTGTGGTCAAGCTGCGGGTGTACCACTCGTCGAAGAATGGAACTATCACGGCCTTTCTGCCCCAACGCTACAAACGGTCAAGGTAGGGACATGACGATCCTTGAGGAAGCCAAGCGCAACGCTTCGATGCGCTTTACGAACTGGGTGTCCAGCCTGCTCCCGGCTTTTGCCGAGGACGGCAAGCCTGACCCGGTACGGGAACCGATGGCTTCCTACAGGTACCTGTGGAATCGCCGCGAGGCGATCATTGCCGGTGGTCGGCAGCGGCCACTCATACGGATCGGGGACAAGAACCTCGACGTGCTGATGGAGCTAAACCACGAAACCACGCTGTCGTGGGAGGAACTGGCCCACGACACCGGCAGCGCGCGAATCTCCATTCGGTACGACAACCACCTTGTTGACTGGATGGTGCACCAGACCAAGGTTATGGAGGACTTGCATCTCCTGATCGACCCCAACCCGACCAAGCCAGACTGGCGTACCCGGTGGGGCGGCAAGATCACCGAGATACATCTGCTGCGGGACGAGCAGGGTGTCCACACCATTGAGATTTACGCGGTCAGCCACCGCGAACACGCCAAGCGGTTGCTGTTCGCGGCCAACCCCATCTTTGCGCCGGAAGTCCAACTGCCGAAGATGTGGATTCTCCCTGGCCCCACCCGCTCTGTGCTATCTGCCAGCATGTTCATAAATCTTGCCAGGGTCTTTTTCCCGCCACTGTCTGTGATCGGGAACCTGTTCAACCCGGCTGGCTGGATCAACCCGCTGAACACGGGTGGGTTGAGGAACTTCCTGCCGATGAACTGGCCGTTGCAGGTAGCGTTCGTAAACCCGCTGCTAGATCAGTCTCGGTGGACAACACTGGGTGCTACGTGGACAGACTGGCATAGCAGCATGGGGGATATTCTCAAGGATTCCGGCTGCGTGTTCCGCGCCTACACCTGGCTGACCACGGATGAGGACAGCCCCCACACGGAGCTAACCGACCTCATCAAGGCGGGGCCGCAGTTCCTCAAGTTTATGGGTATCGACCTGGACGGACTGGACGGCTCGCGGCTGGCCGCTCTGTCCCGGCCTAACAGAAATTGCGTGGTGTTCGCGGTAGAGGATCACGATGGGATCACCGGGCCTACGGGAACCGTGGTGGATGGGGCACTCAACCTTATTGGCGTGACCCTGGACAATCTCATCACCCCCATTGTCATCAACTTGGACAACGGCGGTGTCATCGACGCAGGTCAGACGCTTCATGGCCAGCCCATTGAGGATGCCAGCGGCTACGACCGCTCCTACCTCATATCGAAGCTGTTGGGTGTGGCACCCGACCCCCCCAAGGTGATCTGGTGGCGCGGGGAGTACGAAGGCGCGTCCAGTACCGACCTGACGTGGCACAAGGGCGGCGTAAAGACCATCATGACTGGTGGCCGCAGCCCAACCATCGTGAACCAGGCCCAGACGTTTGCGATCCGGTACGGCCTGGCCCAATTGAGCCAGGTCATCAACATTTGGCTGGCCAACGTCAGTGGTCAGACGCAGTTACCTGGCTCGCCGGGTCTCGACAACCTCTATCAGGGACAGCTCGACAACGTGCTTTTTGCGTGGCAGCGGTTCACTGATCCGATCCGCGCCAGGCAGTCGGGGGACCTGGCGTGGCAGGAACACTTTGAGCGAGGCGGCGGTACCGCCTATGTGCTGGCCAGCGCGCTCACCCTGCGAATGGGGAACTGGAAAACCAGGCCGTACACGTCGTTCAAGGCAAGGACTGTCAACGGGCACCCGTGGCTGGCTGACGTGGATTTCCGGCTGGGTGACCGGCTGGGGTTTGAGGAAGAACTGGTGATCTACGTAGACCAGTTGAGTGGGATCAAGCGGGAGTACGGCCCTGGTAGGCCGCTGACCATGGCCTTGGCCATTGGTGACGACAGGGATCGTGACGACCCGTTCAATGCGGCGTTCAAGACGATGGCCGCAGTGTGGTCGCTCCTGGGCGCATTTTTGGGAGAAGGCACTATATTTGGCTGAAGGTTAGTGGGGCATGGTACCGTGTTAGTCATGACGGTGTGGAGACCCACTTGTTATGACGGCATCGAGATTTCCGATATGGGAGTCCTCCGGTGGTCTGCCACCAGGGCGGTAATTCGGCCCCACTCCTTCGCCACCAAGAAGCGCGGACCTGTCTATCAAAGGTTCCGCCGCCACTACGTCCACCAGTTAGTCCTAGAGACGTTTGTTGGGCCTCGTCCAGAGGGGCGGCAGTGTCGGCATCTCAATGGGAACTCGCTAGACAACAGGCTGGAAAATCTATCCTGGGGAACGGCCTCGGAGGACAACTATGACCGCGTGCGGCATGGAACTCATCAGCATGCGCGCAAGATCCACTGCAAGAACGGTCATCAGTTCGATGGCCACAACGGCAAGCAGCGCACATGCAGTCAGTGTCAAAAGATGCACAACCGCGCTAAGAAGGATAGGCAGCGCGAAGCAAGGACGCACTGCCCGCAGGGACACCAGTTCGATGGAATCCGTTTCAACGCTGATGGGTCTGTTCGGCAGCGGTACTGCACCGTCTGTGTAGACCGGCAGCTTGCCCAAGGTCGGGACACGCGATACGGCTAGCGCCTGCGCTTTCGTGCAAGCTGTCGTTAGAGTGTGGTGGTGCAGCAAGACAAGCCTCGGTTCTCGTTTGGCCCAGACGGCGAGCTAACCTCGCAGGCCATCAAGGAAGCCAACCTCACTGGCGAGGAAAAGCGGCGTGCCTACCAAATGCTGGAAGTCCAGAAGGCGTACTTGGAGATGCTGGACGACCTCAAGTTCGTGTCGGATGCAGACGGCAACGTCCACGACCTGACCATGATGCCGCTGACCAACCTGGCCATTGCGTACACCCTGACCTTGCACGGCTGGCGGCGAAGCGGCAACAAGTACATCAAGAAGCGGCACGTCCCCAGTGCTGGTTACGAGGATGCTTACACCTGGGTCGATAGCCGCGCACCGGACAATGCGGCGCAGGAGCTTAGGCCCGAACATAGTCCCCACGACATGACGCTGCCGCCGGATACCAGGAAACTTGCCGCCGTACGGGATGGCGAGGTGGCGACTCCACAACCGCCGACGTGGGAAGATGAGCCTGCGCGCATAGTCGAAAAGTACGCACCGCGCCCCGAGGAGGATGAATGACGGTCCCTACTGTTGGGCAGAAGGTTTACCTGGGTAATTACCTCGTAAACACCGCCGTCTACGGGGTGGTGATGCCACCGGACACCCCCGATGCCATGTTCGCGGCCACCTTTGAGATTCAGGGTGACCAGGGCACGCTGATGATGGATGCGCTTGTTGGCGCACCCGGCCCTGCCGGTGACAGCATGTTTGCGCTCCGCTTGCAGAAGTCCATTGTGGACGACCCTGCCGATTTGCCGACCAACCTGACGGACACCACCGCAGACATTGGCAAATACTGGATGATTGACGACCTGGACGGCAATGGCCAGGTCATTGGTTCCAGTGCTTACATCTGGTTTGGTACCGCCTACCGCCGGATGATGATGGGTAGCGCGGGGCCGGTTGGACCCGTGCCGGTCATCACGCCGACCGTGGAACTGCTTGATCCCGACGATCCGCTGCTGACTTCCGAGGTTGTTCCCGGCGGTACTTCGCTAAATCCCAGTTGGCATCTCAAGCTCAAGGCTCCGCGTGGACCGCAGGGGCCAGCGTCCGCCTTGGCGCAGTGTCCTGACGTAGACCTGGCGGTGCCGCCGACTCCCGGTTCCCTGCTGGGCTTTACCGGCGAGTACACGACGGGTGGCCTGCCCAAGTGGAAGGCGGTCAGGCTGGATGAGGTCATTCCGCAGCCGTACTCCGTACCGGAGGCCGCGTTCCAGTCCTTCTCCGGTATCACCAAGCGCGCCACCATCGGCACCTTCGCTGTTCCCCCGCAGACCTTCCCTTGGACGCCAATCGTGTGGGGCCAGGTGAACCCCGTTGGGCTGGAGTTGGACGAAAGCCCCATCCTGATCGGCGCGGAGGTTCGACTTGGCGATCCGGTTACCGGGACGCTAATCGGTCGCGGTTTCGGCAACAGTGGCGGCAACGTGACCATCGTTCCGCATTACAGCAGCGGAACGGCACCCAACACCGCGATCACACCCGAGAACGGCCTGGCCGTCGTACCCCCCGCGCACACCGATCCACTGGGGACGGTTTACGTCAACCTCTACAACGAGGGTCTAGCTGGGGTGTACCAGTTCAACCCCAAGGACGCGCAACTGTTCATCATGGTTCAGCCCGTTTCCGCAGCACCCTAGGAGCTACCAGTGGTTGTGGACTTACGCCGGATTCCGGTAACGCATGATCCAACAAACGAGATTGCGTTAACGCCGTCGCAGTTCATCAGGGATCAGGCTCTCGATATAACCGAGGCCATCCAGGGGCTACTTGATCTGCTGCGCGAGGCCATCGTTGAGGCGATCATCGGCTCGCTGGGTGGCCTTGGTCAACTGGCGCAGTTCTTCGTCAACCTGGACAATTTCTTGGGTATCGACTTCAACGACCCGAACTTTGATCTGGGTACCGCAATCATCGACTTCATCACCAACCGGCTGCTGCCGTCTGGCCTGCTGGACTTTATCGGCCAGTTGGAGCTAACCCAGGCTCTCAACAACCTCACTGACCAGATTGTCTCCACGATCAGCGGCGGCGCGGTCGGTGGCGGTCTTGTCGACTTGGGGGCGTGGTTCCAGACAAACGTCATCAACGCTATCCAGAACATTGACCTGTCTGGCGTTATCGACCAGATCGTAGAAGCGATCACCGGCCAGCAGGGGACGCTGCAAGACCTGACTGCGTGGATTCAGACCAACGTCACGGATTCTGCGGCAGCTTTGTGGGCTGCTATCCAGGACTTGCTGGAAAGCATCGTTGAGGCGATCACCGGGGTGCGTGGGCCGCTGACGGACATTACTGCTTGGCTGAACGTCAACGTGCTGGATCAGATTCTCAGCTTGGGGGTCAACCTAGACAAGCTGCTGGCCGACATTGTGGAAGCCATCACCGGAGGCGTTGGTGGGATCACCGACCTGCGCGACTGGTTCCGCATCAACGTCATCGACGCTATCGCCAACATTGACCTGTCTGGCGTTATCGACCAGATCGTCCAGGCCATCACCGGGAACAGCGGCACACTGCAAGACCTGACAAACTGGATAGCGCAGAACGTCACAAACGCCACACAGGCGTTGTCGGACTTGATCCAACAACTGGTCGATACGATCTTCCAGGGTGCTGGCGGCACAGGAATCGGCCACAGCCTTGCTTCGCTCAAAGCGATGTTGGAGTCCCTGGCCAGCAACGCGAACACGGCACTTGCTGATGCAGCGACAGCCTTGACTGGGCTTGCCAACAAGCTGGGTATTACGGCGTGGAATGACTTCCTCACCGCGATCTTCGGTACCACCACCATCACTGGGGCTACCACTATTGCCCAGGACAAGATCACCGGCCTGGCTGGCGACCTGACCAGCTTGTTCAGCTGGGTTGGCGATACCGACATTGACCTCACCGAACTGTTCGACCGCTGGCAGGCTGCGTTTACGAAGTTCGGTTCGGCTGATGTGACGGCGTGGCTGGACGATCTGTTCAGCACGAAGGGTGTCGCTGCGACGGCGAGCAGCAACGCCAACATTGCCCTGGTTGACGCGCAGCAGGCGTTGGCGAACTTCCAGGCAGCCTTGAACAAGTTCGGTGTCGGGAGCGTTTCGGCGTGGCTGAACGACCTGTTCAGCACGAAGGGCACCGCCGACGCTGCGGTCACCAAGGTCACCTACGATGCGTCTCTTATCGGTGGCATCAACATGGCGACGAACCCATCGTTTGAGGACACTACACAGTGGATGTGGGGCGGCAGCGAGTACTCAACTGACTATGCTCGCACCGGAACCTACTCAGCGAAACTTGTCGCCAACGGTGCTGACAGGTATGTCACGTTCATCAGTACCAATAGTTATCTTGTGTACCCGAATGTCACACCGGGACAGACGTTTTACATCGAATGGTGGCAGTACCAAACCGGCGGCACCACCACCGCTGTCGATGGTTCGACGCAGATGTATGTGCAGTTTTACAACGGGCCGACGTATCATTCTGCATCTTCGTTCAGCATGAACAGTTCGACGGCCCACAATGGTGTGTGGACGAAGGTGGCGGGAATTATCACCGTCCCGGCTAACGATTCAATCACTAGGGCGCGTTTCCTTATTCGGATGCACTCCAACACCAACATTGGCACTGTTCGGTATTACGACGATGTGGTGATGAAGGACATCACCGAGGCGTATGAAGCTCAACTGAACGCGGATGCGGCTACCGCTCAGGCGAACACCGCTTTGGCTGACGCGCAGGCCGCACTCGCCGATGCCGCAGCTATCATCACGAAGCTGTTCGGTGGCTCAGTAATGGGTAGTTCCATCCTTGAGTCCTTGGTTCCCGTCTTGACGACCGGCAAGATTCCAACGCTGGATCAGTCCAAGATCAGCGGTCTTGGTACAGCGTTGACGAACCTTACCAACGACATTGCAGCCCGTCTCACGGCTGCGAACTTCAGCACTTTC
>Ga0210003_1001287_pt1 | contig 22268 bp, 36 predicted proteins | sample LantaG_FD_182804 | JGI IMG/M metagenome (GOLD analysis project Ga0210003, IMG submission 182804) | Deep subsurface microbial communities from Baltic Sea to uncover new lineages of life (NeLLi) - Landsort_02402 metaG (SPAdes) (version 2) | ecosystem: Environmental > Aquatic > Marine > Oceanic >... | reverse complement strand
GAGTTTAGTTTTAGATGTGTTTGATATGGACTTGGAGTCCTTTAATGAAAGATTTACCGATTACGAGTTTTTCCACGATGTTTTTGATCAAACAAAAAATAAACCATTTATGGTTCAGGATCGTTTAAAGGACGTGATTATCATATAAAAAATATCCCCTCTTAACGGAGGGGTTTTTTATTATCTCTCAAAAAATTCTTTGATTATCTTTAATCCGTGTTCTACATCTTCAAAGTCTCTATCGGGGACATATAACCCCGTGTTAGGTTTTTCACTCTCAGGATTTTCAATTAACATAAATGCCGGAACAAAATCGTTTCCTGTGGCTTCTACAAACATATCATACTCCTCTTCATAATCATTGATGTCTCTATCAATGTAGTCAATCTCATCCTTCTCTAACATCTCTTTAAGAATAATACAATGGGGACACCCCTTCATAGTAAAAATAACTGCTATCTTATCCATTTATTAATTCTTTTACCATATCTTTTATGGATGTCTCATTTAACACCCCAACTTTTGTGTCAATAACTGACCCACCATTAAAAACTTTAATTGTGGGAATACTTCTAATACCCAATGACACTCCAACCTTACTATTTAAATCAATGTCCATCGTATACATTTGAACTTCTGATGTATTTTCCTTTGATACTTTTTCAAATATAGGTTTCATAGCTAAGCACGGTTGACACCAAGTGCCCCAAAACTCTACAATTATTTTTTCACCGTTGTTAATTTTTTGTTGTAAATCTACACTATTAATTTCCATTTTATTTTTGTTTTAATCGTTTTAATCCCATTATAAAGAAATTTACTTCATTTAGGTCTGAAGCCTTATAATATATTTTCATCTCATAACTATTAATATTATAATCCTCTCTTGATAAATATAAATAAAAGTTAGAAGTATTTAAAAAAATTGCTTCAGCATGAATTATTTTATCATCATGTGTTATACTATCATAATAGACTGGCTTGAATTTATCCCTTTTAGTTAATTCATCTATCGTTAGAGGATTGTTTGACACCCTAATCTCAGAATATATGATACCTTCCTTATCTATAAGGTTATTCAATATTTTCTTTTCTATTTTAAATAATTTATTTTCCATAACATAAAGGGGATTTTCACCCCGTGTTTTTTATACCAATAATAACTCCGCCGCTTCCCAAAGTTTGGTGTTTAATCTGTTTGACGCTTGAATACTTTTAATCCCACGTAGTTTAGTTATTCTACCTTTTGGTGTTTTATATGAAAATCCACCTCTCATCATTTTCTCTTGGATTACATTAAATACTCTCCATAAGTCACTTCCCTCATCGTCAGGTCTAAATGGTGTTAGGAGGTCGCTCACGTCAATTGATTCGGGAGCATTTCCAACCGCCCAACGGATATTAATCGCCGCCTTAACCAAACGAAGTTTTTCTTTTTCTGACAACTCACGTTCCATCATTTTCTTAACAGATTCTTCAATTTTTGGTAGTTTCTTTGAGAATTCTTCCACTAACCCTTTTATATCACTATAAGAGAAGTGGTTGTGTTTGATCGAGAATCGTTCCACCACCGATGTTGGGACTACCAATCCGTTGCTACATGCTAATCTGTATAATCCGGCTCCCATTGAAAACGCTGCCGTCCCGTCGTGTGAGTTACGGATGATAGCCTCCGCCGCAGTGTCCCCAACATTTGGTAGTTGCCCATTTCTGAACTTTAACTCGTGTACATTGTGAACACCACGTCCTGTTTGTTTGACCGATGTCAATTCCCAACCCTCACGTTCAAAGATGTCTATTACCTCATTGGTAGGGACAAACTCATATTTGTTTGTCATCTTTATAGATGGGGCAGTTGCATATATTGCCGGAGCAATAGATTTAATAAGTTCAGGTGTGTATTTCATAGTTTATTTTTTAGTTTTGGGTTTTGTGTTTTTGTTTGCGAGTATACGCCTTCTTACTTTTTTGTATGATAGGTCTAGTGGCTTGCCATATTTCCTGCATTGTTACCTCTATTGTTTTCATAACTCATATATTTCTTTTTGTTTAACTCTTACAAAGATAACACATATTTCTAATCTACAAAATATTTTATAAAAAAAAACCACGATTTTATTCGTGGGTAGTTCATTAGTTTAAATTTATATCTCCAAACTTTGTTTTAAAGATATGTTTTTCTATTTTTTTTCTATTACTTAATTCAGGAACCTTTAATTCAATAACAATATCTATAATTTGTTGTTTAGTTAAAACACAATCATCACCATCTTCCAAGTTTTTCAAACTTCTTTCTCTAATCTTTTGAAAAAATTCTTCTTTTTGAACATCTCCAACCAAATCCATAAAATCGCCAGGATTGTTCGAAAAAAACGTTATCATCTGACTTATATATATTTCGCAATCTATATTCTTCATATTTCAAATATATACCTTTTATAGTTGTGTATCAAAAAATTAAAGATCTATATCGCTAAAATCAATTCCACTTAAATTATCATCATCTTCATCATCCTCATCTCCCATTGCATCCTTGTACTCTTGTCTTTGTAAATCCCTTGCAATGTCGTTAACCATATCTTGAATAAATTTCTTCCCCTTCGCATCTCCATTTAAGATAAGTTTTGCAACCATCATAAACTCTTTAGCGTCAAGAGCTGAGAATCTCATAAACAAATAATGTTGTATGTGTTTTTTATCTTCATCGTATAACTCCATCGGATATGTCGCTACGAATTTCTCCCAAAATATTGGCCCCAATCTTGAATCCCATATTTCTGCTGGTAACGTATCTTCAGCATTCAATATCATCTCTTGTTGTTTTGGATCGTCAGGCAATCCATGTGTCCCAAATATTTCATAAACACCTTTAACCATTTCGTGAATTAAAAGTGGGAAAGTAACAGCTTTAGCTTTTACTGTTGGTGGATCTGTTTCTTCATCAACTTCTGATTGTCCCATTTGACCACCACCACCACCGGCCATTTTTTCCATGTCAGGAAATATCCAATACGCATGTTCCATCAAAGATTGTGTGACTGCATACAAGTCCATGAGTTGTGGGTTAATATCGTTGAGCTCATTTCTAACCAAGTTAAACATATGACCTCCCTTGAAGGCCGCTCCCTGAATAAGAGAATTAATGAATCTTCTTTTTGCTCTCTCAAGATCAAATTCTTCCATGTCTCCCATGAATTCTTCTATCTCTTCTTCAGATGGTATTTCAGGCTCTTCTTTCATTCCTTCGGCCGCCGCCATTGGTTGTGGCATTAACTCAACTTTAAATTGTAATGAACCTTCTGGAATACCTAATTCTTTTGTTACCAAATCAATCGCAAGATCTTCTAAAACTTTTTTGTTTTGCATTTGAATCATAACGAGTCTTTGCATAGACTGCATTACCGTATTCATCAAACCATTAAGTGGATTTTGTCCTTGTATTACTCTGGTATCTCCCATAGCATTTCTAACTTTATCAACTGAGTCTTTAAATCTTTTAGATGATATTAACTCAATAAAGTCTCTATCCATATTTGGAATTGCAGGAAATCCATGATAAGGAGTCTCTTTACCTGTAATCTTTCGTTCAATTCCGGGTTCCATTCTTTCTGGACCTTCATAATCAATAGGAGCTTCAACAAGACGCAAAAATTCTTTTTTGGTTAAACCTTCTGTGAATAATTTTCTTTTTATATTTCTCATAACTTAATTAATATTAACACCGATAGCATCAAATGATAACCACTCCGGCATTTTGGCTTTAGGAGCTTTTTTAGGTCCAGGTTTAGGTTTGTATGGTGAATCCTTATCGGGTTTGGTTCGTGTTTTTGTACCAGGTTTAACTGGAACCTCTAATTCTCTATTTTCAATTAAATCCCCATCAACTTCCATACCATCTCGATTAGGTTTTACCATACCTAAAAAATTACCATCTGAATCAAAAGAAGGTGCTAAATCTTCACCTGTGTCCATGTGTCTATCACTCATGTTCCTTTCTCTTTCTTCAGGAGTTCTAGTGTCCATATCTATATCTAGCATATCCCTTTCTCTTTCTTCAGGAGTTCTAGTGTCCATATCTACATCATCATATTCTTCATCTAAATCAATTTCTTCAAAACCCACATCTTCGGTTTCAAATTGTTCTTGTTCAGAAATTACTTTACCTGCCTTATATTTGAATAAAAATTTAATACTATTCAATTCTTCATTAATGCTCTTTTTCATAGACTTTTTATATATAAATACTTCATAGTTTAATCTTGTTCCAAATAATATTGATATCCCAAAGAATAATAAAGGAACTGACCTTTATTTTTTAATATATTATTAATCTTTTCTTTCTCACTTACTTTAACACCAACAATTTTTTGATTTTTCTGTATTTTTCTTCCAGGATGCGTATTCAATACGTCTTCTATTGGATCTAAATAATATTTGAGTTTTTTAATTAAAGATTTTTCATCTCCAACAATACTAATTCCGTGTTGTTTACAAAGAATTTTAATTTCGTGTAATTCAAGTTTAGTTAAGTCTTCCATATCACAAAGATACAAAAATTAACTTATCTGTCCAAATTTAATATTTGACAAATAACCATTGTATTTATTTTCAAAGTAATTCCAAGTAGGGCTTCGTCTCATTTCTTTATCGTGATAACCTTTTTCATATGCATTATTCGCAAGTATTTTCTCCTCATCTTTAACTTGATTTTTTAATATAGTCAAAGCCATTATTGTTTCTTCAGAAAGTCCTTCTGTTTTTGATAATTCTATTATTTTTTTTTCAATTGGTCCCATATTAAAAATATATTAATTTTAAAACTTATTATCAAGTTCAATATTAAACGGAGTTCCATATTTTTTTACAAACTTATACCAAAAATATTCATGAGCTTCATCTCGTAAAAATTCCTCAAAATCACTAAGTTCTTGATACTCCAGTTCATTATAAATATCACCTAATTCTAAAACTTCAGTTTCTCCTTCATCCCCATGCTCATCCATTTGAATAAAATCGGCGTGCCCACCTAAAATACTACCTTTAAACTCTAAACTAACCTCAACATATTCATTATATTCATAATTATCATTCGTAATTTCATCTATCCTTACAAACATTGTCAGGTTTTGTTCTCCCTTAATTTTAAACACTTTACCTAATATCTCGTCTTTAATTTTATTTATAACTTTTTCAGATCCACCATTATACTCATACCAAAGTGGTCTAACTAATTTATGGTCCATCTCACTACCATAGTTTATATCTAAAACATCATAAATGATTTCATCCAAATTAGGTTCTTCACCGTTTTCCTGTTGTCTATCCCATAATTTAAATAGGAAATTTTTTATTTTTTCCTGAGTTAAATTATTGTATTGATTTTCTGTTATTATTATTTTCATTACCAATCACTTCTTGGATTTTCGTTTATAACATTAAGTAGTTTCAATTTAAAATTTCCTTTACCCAAATATTCTCTTAAATGATGCTCCAACTCATAAAGATAATCACCAACATCCATTGATGGAAAAATACTATCATAATAAACTATAAGACCCATTTCAATTATATTGTTTGTTTTATATACGGTTACAATTTCAATTCTTTTAATTGATTCCAATTGATCACAAACATCAAAACTTATTATTTCTCCGGCATCAGCGCCAAGATCATTTATCTTATCACATTTTTGTTTAATATCATCAAGTGCCATATCAACGGCATTTTGAAATACTGCGGTTTTAAGTTGATCCTCTGTAATGATTATTTTCATACCATAAATAAATAGTTTGTAAAAAGAAAAACCCACTAAAAGTGGGTTTAATTATGTTTTATTCAAAGATATGGAAATCATCATCAGTATTATCCCGATCATATAAAGCTTGGGGAATAATGTTTTTACCGGAGGCACCAGGAATATTAACAACCATCAAGTTTGGCATATTTGCTAAACACTCTGGTATTTGTTGTAGATTTGGGTTATCAACCAATGACAAATATTGTAACTTTGGTAAATCACATATTGATTCGGGGATAGAAGCAACACAACCAACAAAATTAATTGCGGTTAATTCTTTAAATTTTGAAATATCGTTAGGAACATTCAATGATATTTTATCTTTCCCTGAATTCTTAAACGTAAATCTTTGTATATTTTGAGGTAAAGAGTCAAAGAATTCATCAAACCCATAAAGAGCGATGAACTTAGATGCTGAGTCATTAGGATATTCAACTTGTACTTTTGTCCCCTTTTCACCTGTCAATGATGACATAAACTCAGGTTTAAAGAATTGTTTTAAACCTTCTTCATTTGTATTTAAAAAGTCAATTAAATTGATTTGATGATCCGATGGATCCATGTACTGATTTGACGGGAAATGGAATTGGTAACGAAGTGCTGGAAGACCAGAAACATCACCATATTCTTTACCACCTGAATGAACAGCCCCTTTGTTTGGGATTACAACATACAAAGGTCCGTCTTTAATATAACGATCAAACCAAGTGAGACCAGGAGATGACGTGCACCATCTTGTTTCACCCTTAGATGGTTCTTGGTATGATCCACCATAGAAACAAGCAGCATCCTTACCAATTTGACCTGTGTCCGAAATTTTAACTACAGTCCAATCTTGACCTCGATAAACAACTTTACCACCAGGGTGTTCATATGTTTTAGAAGCCTCTTTTTTCTCGTCTTTAGTTGCTTTAGTTTTTTCCATACTAAAGTCTTTAACTTGATCATATAAAGTTGTTGGCGTTAACTTATTAATATCCCTAAATTCTTGGGGTATTCTGTTTTTGAATCTCTCAAATTTTTCAAGATCTCCAGTTACTTTATATAAATTCTCCAAGAACAAATTTTGGTACTCCTTTAACGCTTGTTTATATTGGCCACTATTAGGATCTAAAACAAGTAATGGATGATTTTCCGGTAAAGTGGGAGTAATAAAGTTTTTCAATATCCACTGAGTATATTTACCAATCTTAACTCGATCCATATCAGTAGGTTTGATAGTATCAATATCCATACCGTCAGGAAATCTAGATGACGGGTCACCGGCAATCATAGCGACTAAAGTTTCAAAAGGAATAATTCCTCTACCCCCTTTTGGTGGTTTTACGAATTTATCGTATAAAACTTGGAACCTTGATTGTTCCATAATTAAATTTTTTAATATGTTTGTAAAACGAATTGACATAATAATATTTCTATATAAATATTAGATTAATTGAAAAAATTAATAATTCATTATTAATAACTCTTCACCCATAGTTTGAGTCTTACCCTTTTTAGCTGCAGCAGCCTTAGCAAATTTCTTTCTAGACCAAATGTATTGGTCTTCAGGAAACCATTCGTGTAATAATTCAAAATCATAATACGATAAACTGAATTTACCTTCCATACTTGTTAAAGATTTTGAAAGTCTTTCGTGGTCTTGACGATCAAAGTCGTGATTGGAGTAATAAGCGCCTTCCCCAACAATATAATATGGTGGATCAACATAAAAATAAGTTGTTGGTGAATCATATTTTTCTATCACTTCTTGGAAGTCCATATTTTCTACTTCACTAATTTTTAAGAAATGTTCAATATAATCGGAGTTACCTAACTTATTTTTGAATGATGTGAATTTAGAATGATATTTACCTTTTAAGTCAATAAATTTTGACTTCTCAGGGTTAGCACCTGAAAATACCTGACTTAACACATAAACATATTTTGCAGCAACTTCATAATCATAATTGTTTACGCTGAAATTTTCGGCAAATATTTCAGCCTGAAACCTGATAAATTGTTCTTCACAAATCGGATTAGTCGGAAATACACCTTTTTGTTGTACTACTAATTTTTCACACTCCTCTAATAATCTCTGTGAGTTTCTAACACATTGGAATAGGTTATAGTTTAGGGGGTTAAAGTCATTATAAACAACTCTCTTTAGGTTGGGGTAATCACGCAAATTCATTTTAAAAAATACCCACATCATTCCCGAAAAACTCTCAACATATGTTTCAATGTCATTTGGGATGAAGGGAATTATGAATGAACTTATTTTAGATTTACCACCAATATATGAGACCACGTATTTTATTTTTTTTGTATTTATTTTTACTTTTGACCATACCTATAACCTCATCAAATATAATAATACTTTTATATAAAATCAACCAATATTTTTTTTAAAATGTTTTGGCAGAACCAAAAACTTTCTTATCTTTGTATTGTTGATGTGGGTAACACTACTGAAAACAAGGATGTCAGTACTCCTAACTAACAATCTGAACGCCTGGTGTTGGGTGTGTCAACGCAGGATGTCAGTACTCCTAACTAACAATCTGAACGCCGGGTGTCGGGTGTGTCGACACGGGTTGATAACCTCAATTGAATAAATGAAATAATCTTGCGAAACCCCTTCATTTATGGAGGGGTTTTATATTTATAGTAATATGAAATTACTTAATACAATAAAAAATATCATCCTTGAGGGAAAACAACTATTGGATAGATATGAAGTTGATGGTCTAAACGTTGACATTTTTTATAATGACCATTCAAATATGGCAATAAGTAATTCATCATATGGTAGACAATCAATTGAGACTATAGAGGAATCAATTGTTGACATTCTAGATATTATTGTTGAGGTATCCATAGACATACTTAATTCTCCAAGTAAAATACAAGATAAAGACCATTCTATTTTAATTAAAGACTATATGATAGGTGTTGATTACCATATTTGGGTTACTCAATCTAAAAATAGTGATTTATTTTTAACCATTAATACATCAATTGGCCACCCAAAGAGTTTACCAAGTAACCAAAACGATAAAACAATTATAGTCACCAAATCAGGTGAAACGGTTATCAGAGAAGATTTTGAAGTTAATAACTTTACTAAAATAATTAAAGGTGATATTATTATCTATATAATTTAAAATCACATTATGGAGAATCAAGAATCAACACAAGTTAAATGTCCAACATGTAAAGATAGCAAACAAGTTAAGAACACACAAACATTTGTTTTAATATTTGGTGGAATTTTTACGTTTTTCGCTATATACGGGTTTATAGTAGCAATTAAAGATTTAATCTCACTTTTTTAATCCCTTTGGAATTTAACAAACTGATTTACAATTAAGTCTCCAACAGTTTCTAATTTAAATCCTTTAGATTTAACCCTTAACGGTCTTGAAGTATCCACCGTTTTTGGTAATTTTAAGTTTAAATCACCATCTGGATGGGGAACCATTAGATTACCATTTTTAAGATCTTCCATATTTAAAAAAGCGTTATAAATTAAATGGTTATCAATTTTATCAAATCCATTTTGTGGTTCAACATTTATTCTAACTATTAAATCACCATATACCCCATTTCTATAGTCACCCATTCCTTGTAGTCTAACAAATTGACCGTTGTCTATACCATATGGTAATTTAATCTCTAAATTCTTAATATCCCCCTTAGTTCCCGCACCCTGACAAAGAAAACATGGTGTTATAATAATTTTACCAGTACCTCGACAACTATCACAAACCATCTGTATTACTTGTACAAACATACCTGAACCAACTTGCCTAACAACATTACCAGATCCACTACAAATATTACACAACTTTTTATCCCCACCTGTTCCACTACAAGGATCACACGGAATTTGTCTCTTATATGTTAAATTTTTCTTATCCGCATTATAAGAATCCAAAACCCCAATGTTTACCGAAATTGTGGTTGTATGGGCTTGTCTTTGTTGGTTTGGTCTTTGTTGGTTAAACATTGAGAACATATCCGACATATTACCAAATGGGTTTTTTCTTTGTTGATCATATTGTTGTCTTTTTTGTTCATCACCTAAGATGTCATAAGCACTTGATATATTTTTAAATTTGTCCTCATTACCGCCAACATCTGGATGATTTTCTTTCGCTAACTTTCTATACGCCTTTTTTAATTCGTCTTGTGTTGTCGTTTCGGGGACTCCCAAAATTTCGTAATAATTTTCAGCGTTCATTTATTTCTATTTTTATTTATATTTCTATTATGAATTATTTAGTGGTATTATTCAAAAATAAGGAAAGAAAAAAAATAATCAATAAATTTGTAACTAAAGAACGAGCACAAGCCTTTTATAGTAAGTTATTAAAGGAGAATGAGTCCGTAGTATTTGATACTCGTGTCGAAAATGCTGAGGATTGTTTTTTTGAATTGGGACTACTGGAGAAGACTAAAACCAATTTTGACCTTTATTTCATAAGGGATAATCTTGGTAGACAGATTAAGGTTGAGTTGGACGACCCAGATTACAAATTAATTCAGGTTTCCAATTATAAACTGCCCGATAAAATCTTTGATGTTAGTGAAAACAAAAAAATAACTTTTGATACGTTCCTAAAAAAATATCTACCAAAAACATATGTTAAATTAATTTCAAGGATAAATAATAAAGTCATTTTACAGAATGACGATAAAATAAATTTATTTTCTTTTAAAAATGAAACTGAGTCTTTGAGGTTTCTATCATCTTTAAGTGAATTTATGTTGGATAATTCAAGGATGGATTCAATAATTGTTAGTGAGACATCTAAACCACAGAAAAAATATCTGTATGATCTATTAGAAAGTAAGGGAATAAAAAAATCCTCACTTTACAGGAGGACCACTACTTTTAGACCCAGAAAATAGATTTTTTAATTTTCCCATAAAAGATATTTTAACTTCTTTTATCAATTCTTTTGGTTCATCAAAACTAATTTGGCCTTCCAAAATAAAAACCAACTCTACACCAGAAATGTCAATTGAGAATTTATTATACCCATGATCAATACCCCTAAAATTTGATTGCACATTTTTGAAGTCTACCTCCGCCAATTCAAAAACCATAATAACTTTCCCATTTGGGAATATTGTTTGTGTTGCGTCAGTCACTATTGCTAATTGTTCTATTACCCCAACAACACTTTCTTTATTCTCATCCATAATGTAAGTTCCTCCTTTGGTCTAACAATTTCTTCTTTTTTGAAATTTTTTAAAGATAGTATTGTCCTTTGTTTTTCTCTTTCAAGTTCTATTTTATCTTTTTCGGTTTCATTTTTAAGCCACTCAATTTGAGTCTCTTCCCGTGTTAATAATTTCTTCTCCATCGTCAATTTTTTCTTCAATTAAATCAAACTTTAAACCTTGTAAACTTTCAATATTTTCAGTTTCAAAAATTCTCTTAAGTTCGTCAATTTTTTGTTTTAATAATTTTTCTTTCATTTCAATCTCTTTGTTGTATGAAATAATATTTTTAATATTACCAACAGTTTCGTTAAGAGTTTTCTCATCAAATTCGCTTACAAATGAAAAAAATCTACAATCGTTATCAATTTTTTCATTCTCAACTATTTTATCTTCATTAACATACTTTTTTGGTATTTTCCATTGTTTTGGGAATTGTATATCAATAGATATATAATTCTTAAGTTTTCTAACTGAAACTAAATAAAGAAAAATATCTTTTAATTCGGTATACATACTCATATTAAATTAATTATTAAATAGGTTATTAAATAAGACATGAAAAAATAATTGGATACCATTTCCCACTTACTATATTGTATTTGTTTTGGTATATGACTCAGGATTGAGGTCACAATTTTAAAAATAACGTTAAATAAAAATATTGTAGACAATACAAATAAATAAAGAAATAAAGTATCCAATTTTAACATAATTATTTTTTTCTTTCTTCTAAGATCTCAGTTCTAAGTTGTTGTATAAGGTTTTTTAAATCTTGTGAGGTTTTTCTAGCCCTTGTTCCAGCACTATTATTTCCTTCGTAGAATTTAGTTACGTCTACACTCAACTGTTCGGTGAGTTCTTTAATTTTCTCTAATGTCTCCATTTCTATTAAAATTATTGTTTATTTGTATTATATTAAATGTGATTACCTATTTTGTAAAGTTTATATGGTAAGATTTTTATCTAAAGTTTTGTAGATGTTAAATATCAAATCTAAATCTATTTGTGTAAATGGTTTGTTCCTATTAAAAAGATCATCAAAAAACACATCTATTGAGTTTTTTATCTTTAACTTATCTTGATTATAAAATATTTCATTAAAGAATGTTTGGAAATAGTCGTAGTGTTCTCCTCTTTCTTCAAATATGACATTTTCTTTACTGAAGTTTTTAAGATTTTTGTCCCAACACCAATCAAAATGTTTTTGGTTATCGGATGATTCCATCTTAACATTTGTCTCTGAACCAACGTCAGAATTACCCATATAAGTAATTGATATTAAAAGATATAAGGAATAAGATAGTTCGTAATACAACTCCATCTTTTCCGGTATAATATTATTAACCCTGAACCAAATATCAACTTGTTCAGGGTCTAAATGTTTTGTTAAGTAGTTTAAAAAATTATCCATAGGTATAACTATGAAAAAATTATAGGTTATGACCTATAATTTGTAAATTATTGGGTCTTATCGGTATAACCCATTAACAACTTCATTCTGTCAAACTCTTCAGTTAATTTTTGAGATTCTTTATCATTAAAACCTTCATCCACTTTATTTAAAACTGATTGTGCCGTTTTTTTACCTCTTTTAGATTTTAAAGATCCTCTTTCTGTTTCTTCACCAGCTTGATCAACAGGTTGTGGTTGTCTCTTATAAGACGCAAATTGTTGTTCTTGTCCGTAAAGGTTGTCTTTGTAGTTCTTATAGAATTTATCACCTGTCTTACTTGGTACAACATTACCTAACGCCTTACCATCTTTATCGACTTGAGCATTTCCAGTTTTAGACGAACCCTTAAGATTGTTCTCAATCCATTCATCGTTAGGTTTAATTTCATTATAAACCAAATTAGTTTGACCCGGATAAGAAAATGCGTCCAAATAATCATCAACCGCCTCGGATGGTGTGTATTTTTTAGCCTTAGCGTTCTTATCTAAAGTATAATTACTTTCAGGAAAATTGGTTGGATTTTCTTTGTATTCACCTTTGGTTGAATCTTTTAAATAATCTTTCATTTTTTTAGCTAAAAGTTTAAAATAATCGTCTTCTTCTTTTTTGTCGGTTCTATGAGCTCTTTCATATTCAGTATACCCTCGAGGTTGTTGCCCAACTTTAAATTTCTTATATTCTTCATTAATAATTCTTTCAACCATCTCAATAACTTCAGATTCTGTAAATAATGCAGATTCTTTAACCATTTTATTTTGGTTGAATTTATTTGGTCTTTCAATTTGTATTTCATACAAAGTTCCTTCCTCTTGCTCACTTTCGTAATCATTAAATTCTTCAATATTTTTTCTTGTTTTTTTATTCCTTAACATTTTAAAGTCTTCAGAATCCAATCTTCCATTTTTATTTCTATCAATTCTACTTTGATTACCATATAGTTTTTCATCTAATTCCATATCATCATAAACAGAATCGTCATCATCACCTAACTCATTTAAATTTCCTTTTCCATACCCTGAACCACATTCTTCACAATTCTCACCTTCGTTCATTTCTCCACCACATGATTCACACATTTTGGAACCTTCCATATGTTCTGTTTCTTGAACATAATCAAATGAACTACCTTCTGGGTTAAAAGGGGCCTCTTCATTATAGTTTAATCTGTTTAAGATATCGTCAGCTTTCTCATTTATGTTTTCTCTCAAGATTTTTTCAAGTCTTGATTGTATGTATTCACGTTTGTTCATCTTTTCTTTTTTTAATAAATATCTTTATTTTTGTCTTTTTCTGATTTTTTGATATACAATTTCAGAAATATATTCTTTATCCAACCCATAACTACTCGAGACACTATCTATCGCGTTTTGCACTGACTCATTTTCAAATATTTTAAGGGCCTTTATATCTCCTTGATTACAGTATGGGAACTTTTTACACTTCTTCTTAATTTGAACAAATTTACCTCCAGGAAGTTGTGTTTTAGAATATCCTCTAAAATTCTTTTTACTCATGGATTTAGCCCACATTGATGGTTGGCTGTATTGCCCTGAAGATGATGAACTTGTAGCTTCTTTAGTTTCTTTTTTAACCATATCATCATTACCTTCTTCAGTTGTTTCACCCATTTCCAATTGTTCTCTAACTGTTTTCACACCTGTAACTATATCACCTTTAGTTGTTGAGAATAGTGGTTGTGAATATCCCCCAGAACTACCAGATCCTGTTGATTCTTTTTCTTCGCTTTTTTTACCTTTGTTAGTGTCTAAAATAGAGTTTAAAAAATCTCTTAAATTTTCAGGATCTTTTAGATATGTTTTTAATCTTTTTCTAATTTCGTTATTAGATAATTTTTTGTTTTTAATTACTGAATATATTTCACCAATATCTTCTTTATTTTTTAAATAATCCAAAAAATTAATAGTTAATTCAAAGTTACTATCATGACCGTTCTCTTCCAAGTTTTGGAATGCCTTAAGGGTATCTCTTCTTGCTTCGGGTTCTCCGGCAAGGTTACTGGTGATACGCTCTTTCATTGTTTTTATTACATCTTCCATTACGCATTTCTGAATTTAGATTCCCAAAAACTTCTTTGTTGATACATCAACGTATAAAATTCTCGGAAAGATTTGATTATGACTTCTTTAATATCTTTTTCCATTTTACCTCTTTGTATGTCTTTCGATATTCTGTCCATTAGTTTGTCCTCAAATTGTTTAACCGTATTTGAACCTAAAAAATCTTTAATTTCTTTTCTAATTAAGATTTCAATTTCTTTTTTTTCTGCTGTTGATAGTGCCATTATTTAAACAATACTAAATAAGTTAATGGGGCAATGATTGCTCCCGAAATTATGGAAAATAAAGTATTTTTGGTTTTTAGTCTTTTATTTTCTTTAGATAAACTTTTATTCTCCTCTTTATATATTTCAAATTTTTCTTCTGTTTTTTTAATGATAATATTATTTGTGGAATCTTTTTCTTCCCATATATTAATTATTTTTTCTTGGTATTGGATCTTACCATTCAACTCCTTAATTTCTTTTTCGTTTAATACTTTAATCTCTTTAATTCTATCATAATCACTCAAATCAATAAGAATTTTTTGCACCACCGAATACGGTATACACATATCTGATGTATCAACAACGTTTTTTTGTGACATCGTTAATAACGATACCATCAAAAAGAAAAATAATATGACTAATTTTTTCATATTAAAATCCATATCTTTTTCGTAATAAACTATCAATCTGTTTATTGTTGGCATTTTTTATTTCTTCTTTTTTCTCAAAATAAAAATTATTAACTTCTTTTTTTTCAATTTTTATGTTAGAAATTTTCTTATCAATCAACCCAATCTTATGTTCGTATGATCGTATCGAATCATTTAAATTTTTTTGTAGTTCCTTTATTTCATTTATATTTTTATCTATTTGTTCTAACTTGTATTTGTTTAAATCTGACACGTCTTTTGGTGGAGTAAAAACCCTAAAAAGTAGATAAATAAGTATTATCCCAAGAAATACAAGGACAATAGTTTTCCAATTTTTACTTAAAAACTCTTTCATTCAGTGTCTGTTGTTTGTCTCGACGCAATTACTTTACTCCATTTGGTTTTAAATTTTTGATAATATGATTGTAATTTCATAACCATATTCATATAGTCTTGATCTATATGTATCATCTGACCATTTATATATAGTCCATCAGACTCGTTAATTGAAAAGAAGAACTCTAAATCAAGCTCTTTAATTTTACCTGTCCACTCAACATTGTCATCAAATACACTTAATTTACCAAAATCAACAATTTCTGCAACCTCCTCCCTAAATTCATCCATACTTTCCGTAAAGGCATTTTTCTCGTCCGTTGTAAGTTGTAAACTGGGTTTGTCTTTCCCATGTAAAACAATGATATCACCCATAACCTTATAAGTTCTTTGTTTATCACTTTTTTTGCCAATATCGTCAGAATCTTTTGGCGCAGTTTCAAACTCATCATCATTAGTTAAATCGCTTTCTTTGTCAATATCAATAGTTTGTTCATTTAAAAACCCATAAGTTTTTCTAATTTCTACCATCTCATTCAACATTCCTTTATTTAAAGCTCTTCTTGAGGCCTCAACTAAAGATTTTATTTCATCATATTTATTCATTTTCCAATAGTTTTATAAATTTTTCAAAATCAAATGCCGGACTTATATCCGTAGCAAACTCATCAAAGTTTGATCTTGTAATTATTCCCACATAAGAATCAACCCCTTTTATTTTTGTGTTGTGCCCTATACATTGTGTTAAAATCTCATGTTTTTTTGAGAGTTCCTTACATAGTTCAGCAGTCTTTTCTAACTGAATTTCAGTGTATGGGTCCCAAAAAAAATAATCTCTCCACTTACGATCAAAAACTTTTTCTCTATAAATACTTCCAATCCAGTTTATGTGATAATTTTTTAGGGGTTGTTTTTCAAGCCAACCTAAATTTTCTAAACAAATGACTATACTTTTATTGTTTACCTTGTCCGTATTGAGGTATTTACCATTTTTATCGTCATCTAATATTTTTAATATTTTACCATCTTTACCTATTAAATAATGGGGTAATTTGATGGGTTTACCACCAAACCTAAGTTTTATTGCTGTCATAAAATCAAATAAATTTCTTGAGGTATGCGTAAGAACTATCTGAGTTTTTTTATTTCCATTTTTAAAATTATTTTCAATTACTTTCTCAATAACCTCCATATATTATTTTTTATACATTAATATTCTTTTTTCAATCTCCTCAATTTTCTTGTTGAATATCACATCATCAACTTGATTTCCTTTATCGTCAAAAACATTCCCGTTGTCATTTACATAATATTTAAAGGGTATTTCAATGATTTTATCCACCTCAACAATTCTATCAATTGGCACTTCAATTCTTCTTTCAATTTCAACAACCCTATCGAATGGCACATTAACAATTTTTTCAATAATTCTATCTACAGGAACCTCAACATATTCAATCTTAACAACCTCAACAATTCTTTCAATAATTTCGGGTTCAACATGTATGGCATCATGTATGGCATCATGTATGGTATGATGTGTTAAATAACTTTCAGGAATCTCAACATCATCTTGGAATGGGTATTCCTCATATTTTGGTTTAACCTCATCTTCATCTTCTTTTCTTCTAATATTTTTAAACGCTTGGTTTGTGGAAATTACCAAAGCAATTGCTAGTGGATCAAAAACAAACACTAAAGTTAATATAAAGAAGTTTGCAGTCTTTTTAACATCCCATCCCGTAATCTCACTCAAATATTTGATTGCCCCCAACTCACTAGATTCAATTTCTTCGGATGTAATGTCCAACACTTCTATATCCAATCGTGTGATACTATCATTAAGTCCTTCAATTTTTTTGGATATAAGGTCTCTATTTTCTTGGGCAACATTCAATTGAGACTCAAACGCCTTTCTATTACCACCATTTGCACGAGTGATAACCTGACCTGTTTTTCTATCGATACTTTGAGTTGTTGTATTATTTGAAAGGGCATTTCTAAGGTTGGTTATATCTTTATCCAACCCTTCTTTCTCTTTTTGGTAGTCACCTTTGATTTCCTCAAATCTTGTTTTCTTAACCTCAATGTTATCAACCAACTTGTTGTTAATCTCAAGCCCTGCAATGTTCTTTTGGAACCCGCTGGATAATAATCCGTAAATACCTATTGATGTTATGAAGGATAATATTACCAACGCAATTGTTAAATAGATTTTCAATAATCTATATGTTTCCTTCCACTTATCGTGAAGGTATGTTGCTATGGCAATTTTTGATATCTCCAAAAATGATCCCATTATAATGACGGGAAGAGCAACTGACGAGAAGATGATTGATAATCCAACAACACTATAATATGCTGCCGTTCCTGATAGTCCTATTGCACAAAACAATAAAAACCAAGGTAAAAATTTTTTATTCATTTAAATTGTTTTATATATAAATAGTGTTAGAAGTATTTAATGATATGAGTCTAATAACAGAAATAGTACGAAAACATTTAATATTAGAAAAGAGAATCGCTCAACTTGTAACAAAAATGGAGGTTATTTTTAATTTTGAATTTCATAAAGATGCCCATGCGGATTCAAGATCAACCAGGCCTGATCAAGGTGAAGAATATAACCAAAGAAAGATAGATAACACCGAATTAAAATACTTTATTGAAAATTTTATTAAAAAAGAAATTGCGGAAAATATTATTTACGGTAACATACAAAATGAAATCCCATTTGTGGTTAAATCGTTAAAGTGGGAACTGTCCTTTCCTATATACCCAACGCATGAGTCGGGTACTTATTGGTCTATGAGGTTGGGTACATTATGGAGGGAAAGTAAAAATAACCCGATGAGGGTTGGTAAAGACCAGTTTGTGATTTGGGTGGATTGAGTAGGACAGAACTTTAGTATCTTAATCGTCTTCCATTTTTCTATCAACCTGAGATTGTTTCGCCTCAGATCACTTCTAACTCAAACCATCACCTTAAATATTATCAGTGATTTTTAACCCTCGTCGTTTGTTATACAAAGATAAACACTTTATTTATATCTACCAAACTTTTTTATAAATAGTCAAATAATTCGGAACAATCATTTCGTAATCTACGAAGTGCTTTCTCTTTAATTTGGCGAACTCTCTCTTTTGTTAGACCAAAATCCGAACCAATATCTTCTAAAGTACGAGGTGTTCCTGTAAGTCCGAAGTAATCACCAACGATAACTTTCTCTCTTTCGTCAAGCACATTCAGTAATGAAAACAACTTATCCTTAAGAATATCCTTTGTGTGAAAACCTGCATCAGGAGCCTCAGCATCTTTATTTTCAATCATATCAATAAGAGTATCTCCTTCTTCATTAATATTCATATCCAAATCAATAATAGATGGTAGATTTGAGAATTTATCGGATAATTTAACACCTGTTTTCTCAACTTCTTTTTTTGCCCTGTGTAAATCCTGAACCACATTAACTGGTAGTCGAATAGTCCTTGAATTATCATTAAGAGATTGAATGACTGATTGTTTAATCCACCAGACAGCGTAAGATATAAATCTTAGGTCTTTGTGCCAATCAAAGTTTTTAATCGCTTTAAGTAACCCTAAATTACCTTCAGCAATAAGATCCGACAAGTCTAATCCTTGATTTTGGTATTGTTTTGCCACAGTAATGACAAAACGAAGATTACCAACAAGTAACTCTTGTTCAATGTCGTGTTTTTCAATTACTGTAAGATCATCAGATTTCATACGTTTCGCTAAATCTCGCTCACGCTCTGCGGTCATTACCTTAATTTTTCTAATATCCTTAAGGTAGTGGTAAATTTCTTCCTGATTGATTGGTGCCCCTGTATTTCTGTCTTTCATATATTTAGTTAAGTGATTTTGAATATTCATCTAATTTATTTCTTTCTTGTTCTGATAACGACCCAATCCCATCTTTACCAATTTTATCCAATAACTCATCCAATGTCATGTTACAAACATTATTCGGTAAAATAAATTTGATCATCTCCGCAATGTCAAAAAATTCAGTGTTAGTAGGATTAAAATCAAACTTGAGTTTTTTTGGTGGAACTGGTGCATTTTTTTTCTTTGTGCTCTTCCTTAACGACAAAAGGTGATTTAAGTTGTCTTCTGGGAAGTTTGAAAAGTTATTTTTTGTTTTTTGTGTTAGGAAAAACTCAAATCCCGTAATTTCATCCGAAACAATATTCATAAATTCTCCCATTTCAGATAAGGATAGGTCTGATGCAAAATGAAAGATCGAATGTCTATCACCAAACATAAATTTAACCTCTTTTGATGTCATCGCTTTGGATATTTGTCCACCAATTTCATCTGTTTTTTCTTCAGGGTTTACTACCGTGTTGTCGTAGTATGTAAAAAGTAAGTAATTCATATGTGTGTTTTTAATTGTTTTACAAATATAGTGTTAAAATTGGGGTTTATATAAATTATCTTGAATTATTTTATATTTAATTTTGAGATGAAATCTGCTACATCAAACCAATAACATCCAACACAAGTTCCTTCATAATTTAACGTACCTTCAGTAACCGCAACATTAAAACCCTTTTTAATAGCATCAAATCTTGCAGATGTTTTTTTACATTTACCACAATCAGACCGTTTTTGTTTATTCAAACTTTCTAATAGTGGTTGGAAATCTTCATTTTTTTGAGTTTCAATATTTAAAACATCTTGAGGATATCTACCATCTTTGTGATCAACTTCAATTTTATGACCATTTGTAAACTTTAATCCAGTCACAACACAAGGTTTATTTCTAATATCATCCCAAATTTCAGGTTTAATAGTTCTTGGTATTTCATTATTAGCCAATCCATTAAATCTCCAACGTATGTTAGAATTTGAGTAGTCAGTTTCAAGTTTGTATTTTTTAACCCCACGATTTCTATACCACATATTTCCATTTGTTGGGTATAAAGATTCAAATTCTCCAACGCATTCGTCTTTTGAAACCCAACGAGAAATACCACATTCATTTGGATTAAAAAGTTTGATTACAAGTTCCGTTCTATTCATATATCTAATATTATAACACAAATATATAAACTTAATTTAGATTCTCAAAATTTTATTATGAATTTACTTTAATTCTTTTATAACTGTGTTCTACTTGTGTTTCACTAATTTCACTACCAATAAAGTTACGACCAATTAACTTACACGCAACTCCAGTAGTTCCAGTACCCATAAATGGATCATAAATAATGTCATACTCTTTAGTGTAAATGTTTAATAACTTTACACATAATTCGGTTGAATATGTTGCCTTATTAACTTCAGTACTCTCATCATTATTTTTTGCCACTATAAAATTATCTACAATTTCGTAATAATTTTGACCCTTTGGGGATGTCTTGACAATTTTTTTATTACAATTAAACGACTTTATTTCTTTTTTTCTAACAATAACAAACACAAATTCAACAATTCTATTAAGTCTATTGTAGGATGCCGGATGAGGTATACTATTTGGTTTTTTCCATACAATTGTGTCGGCAACCGTAAAATTGGTTTGCGATATAATTGACGCAACCATAGTATATGGTAATGACGGATTCTCAATAGAATATGAGAAATTGTAAAGTATAACACCATCCTCAATTAAAACTTTATCTAATTCTTGGAATATATTGACAGTCCATTGATTATATTCCTCTTCTGTTTTCCAATCTTGATATTCATCATATCTATTTTGTTTGTCAGCATACCCACCTTTTCTTTTAGTCATATTGTATGGTGGGGAAGTTAAAACACAATGAACTGAATTTGGTTCCATTTTTTTTATTGTTTCTAAACAATCTTCATTATAAAATCTATTAAGTTGTATCATATAAATAATTATAGTTATTAAAGTTTAATTTACAAAACTTTTGAAATATTATTTTCTTTTTTGATATTAATAATAGTATCCGCCCACTGACTAACCATTGGGTTGTGAGTAATCACGAAAACTTTCTCAAAATATTCTTTAATCTTAATAAAGAACTCAGATACCATTTCCAAATTTTCGTTACTAATCTTACCAAACACCTCATCCATCACAACCAAATTTGGTTTTGGTAATGTGCAAATTTTAGTCATGACCGCCCTTAAACCTAAAGACGCAATTGTCTTCTCATACCCCGAACCTGAAGTCATTAGTTTTTCAACACCGGTACCATTGTCAACCATTATAAACTCAACTTCATTCTTATCGTTGATTCTGATCTCCAATTTGAAGTAACAACTATCTTCCATTAACCTTTGGAGTTCCGAGTTAATAATCGGCATCATAGTTTTCATAATAATTTTGGTAACGCCATTCTTACCATATGCCTCCAAATATATTTTATATATCTTTTCTTTTTCGTCTTCTTCTTTGATTTTAACAATCATCTTTTTGTTGTTATCAATCTTTTCAACCAAGTTTTTAATGTTAAACTCATTTCCGGAAATACTTGTGTTTATCCCTTTCTTTTTTATTTCCAACTCTTCCAATCTAAGATCCGCTTTAATCAACATTGATTCTATTGAGGTATTCTCTTTAATTTTATCCTGAACTTCCTCCCACCTTTTAAGTTTGTCTTTTAACCCACCAATTTTAAGATCACAACTCTCAACACTCAACTCATATTTCTCTTTGATGAGTTTGTTTTTCTCATATTCGTCAAAGTCTTTCTTAAGTTGCACAAATGACTGTTCTTTGCTAGTTAAAACCTGCATTAACCCTTCTTTTTGGTTTT
>Ga0210003_1001286_pt1 | contig 22272 bp, 29 predicted proteins | sample LantaG_FD_182804 | JGI IMG/M metagenome (GOLD analysis project Ga0210003, IMG submission 182804) | Deep subsurface microbial communities from Baltic Sea to uncover new lineages of life (NeLLi) - Landsort_02402 metaG (SPAdes) (version 2) | ecosystem: Environmental > Aquatic > Marine > Oceanic >... | reverse complement strand
AGCGGCGGCCCGTACACTGTCGCACCACACTCCCGGCACCACCACGACGTGTGCCCGCCGCGATGATTGCAGTGCGCAAAACCGACCAGACACTGGCGCGGCCCGAGACTATGGCCTTGGGTTATCTAGCCCCGTCTGTGGCTGACTTGCGAATTTCGCGACTATTCTGTCAGGTCATGTCAGCCCTGGCGGGGAACAAAAGAATGCGGCTGCAACGCTAACGACACCGAGCCGGTCAGCCCGACCCGATCGGCCAGAACCCGCATGCCAGCCATGCCAGCATGAGCGACCACGCCGGTCCCATCGCCAGAAATTCTCAACCCAGCCGACCACGAAGTACCCTTCACCTCCGGAGTGCGTTCCCGCTAAAGAACAGTGGCGATGCGACAATTCCAAGACTCCCTTGCCGGACAGGAACTTCCGAGTATTCACACGTCGACAACCCCCAATGGTCCGTGAACGATCCGGGCTTGTAGCGCGGTGCAATTGTTTGGGCAGCCAGCGAATTAGGGCGGCTTCGCTTGCGCAGGACTTTTGAACGTGTTGTTTGAGGTTGTCTGTGCGGCGGCTCTCACAAAGAGCCGTCATCATCAGCCACTTGTTGCCAGCTGCTCTGCAGAGCCGCCATAGCCCCGGGGCGGTCGCTGTTGGCGCCACCGGCAGTGAGTCGGGTTGCTGCGCGCCGGGCCCGCCGGAGGAACCGCTAGCTTCGCGGTCATCGCTGGCCACTCGCCGGCCTTGCGGTTTACCGAAGGAATGGTCCGCACCGAGATCTGGTCATGGTGGTTACGGATCTGGCCATGGTGGCTACGGCTGATCTTCAGAACGCCGGGGACCCGTTCGGCATCTCTAATTGGAAACGGTTACTATTTCCATTATGACACGTTCCCGCCTGCGAATGACTGGCGTCCCGGCCGTCCTATTCGCGCTCGTCGTATCCTTCGGATTCTCCGCATGCTCGTCGAATGACACCAACGACACGGCAGCGCCTTCTACTTCTGCGGCGAGGGGGGGCTGTCCCGCAACGCCGGTCAACGTGGTGGTCAGCGTGGACCAGTGGGGCGACATCGTCTCTGAGCTGGGTGGTGAATGTGCGGAAGTGACGACTGTGCTGGCCAGCTCGTCGGTCGACCCGCACGATTACGAGCCGTCGCCGGCCGACGCCGCGGCCTTCGCGAACGCACAGCTCGTCGTGGTCAATGGCGCGGACTACGACCCGTGGGCCTCCAGGTTCGCGGCAACCTCGGCACCGGATGCGCCGGTCGTCGACGCGGGCACGGTCACTACGACCGTTGAGGGCACCAATCCGCACCTCTGGTACAGCCCGTCCGCGGTGAACGCGGTCGCCGATGCCGTGACCGCCGAACTTTCCGAGCTTGCGCCCGAGGCCAAGAGTTACTTCGCCGAACAGCGCTCGGCATTCACCACATCCTTGGCGCCGTACGACAAGCTGATCGCCGAGATCAAGGCCGGCGCGGCGGGCAAGACCTACGCCGCCACCGAGAGCGTCTTTGACTACACGGCCGAAGATGTCGGGCTGGTGAACAAGACTCCGCAGGGCTATCAGGCCGCTTCGGCGAACGATTCCGATCCATCACCAGCGGATCTGGAGGCTTTCCGCCGCGCATTGGCGGACCGCCAGATCGATGTGCTGATCTACAACACTCAGACCCAAGGTTCGGTACCGGAGCAGATCCGTGCCGCCGCTGAAGCGGCGGGCGTCCCGGTGGTCGATGTGACAGAGACGGTGCCACCGGGCACGACGTCATTCGAGACGTGGCAGGTCGCCCAATTGACGGCTTTGGCAAAGGCGCTCGGTGTCACCAGGTGAGCCCGACTCCGCCGCTGCCCTAGCGTTCGAGGACGTCAGCGTGGTGCGGGGCGGCAAGCTGATCTGGTCCGAGGGCACCTTCGCAGTGCCTGCCGGCGGCATCGTCGCGATTATCGGATCAAACGGATCGGGCAAGACCAGCCTGCTGAACGTGGTTTTGGGACTCATACCGGCGGCATCCGGTCACGTCCGGGTGCTCGGACAGCCTGCCGGCGAGGTCAACGCGTCCATCGGCTACGTTCCACAGAATTACGCGTCGGCATCCGGGGAAGCGATCCGGGTGTGCGATGCGATCATGCTGGGAATCAACGGAACCCGGTGGGGGTTCAGCCGACCGAGTCATGACGACCGGGCCCGCGTTGTTGAGATCCTGGATGCGGTGGGCGCAGGGCCTTTCGCCCGTAGGCGGCTGTCGGAACTGTCCGGTGGACAGCGCCAACGCGTCGCGATCGCCGAGGCGCTGGTGGCCCGCCCGAAGATCCTCATCCTCGACGAACCGTTGGCGGCATTGGATCTGCGCAATCAGCGAGAGATCGTCGAATTGCTCGACCGTCTGAATAAAGAGTTGGGTGTGACGATCCTTGTCGTTGCACACGACTTGAACCCACTGCTCAGTGTGCTGAGTAGCGCGATCTATCTGTTGGACGGGCATGCGCACTTCGACACCCTCGACGGTGTGGTCGAGGAAACCCTGCTCAGCCATCTGTACGGCACCCCGATCCAAGTTGTCCGAACACCGCAGGGCGAGTTGTACATGAGGAGCACAAGGTGACTGCACAGGTGATGGCCTTTGGCTACCAGGACAATTGGTGGCCGATCCTTACGTCACCGTTCATGGGCAACGCACTGGCCGGCGGGACGATCGTCGCCCTGGCAGCGGGGTTCATCGGCTACTTTGTCATCGTTCGCAACACGGCGTTCGCCGCGCACGCGCTGGCACACATCGGCCTTCCCGGCGCGACGGGCGCGGTTCTGGTCGGGGTTCCCGTCGCGTTCGGCCTCGGCGTCTTCTGCGTCGGCGGGGCGCTGGTCATCGGACTGCTCGGCAAACGTGCGGCAGATCGCGAGATCGCGACGGGCACGGTACTCGCGCTGGCGACCGGCTTCGGGTTGTTCTTCAACTCACTGGCGACCAAGAGTTCGAGCACCATGACCAATGTTCTGTTCGGGAATCTGCTCGCAATCTCCGGCGAACAGTTAGTGACGTTCGCCGTGCTGCTGGTGGTACTGGGCGCCAGCGTTGGCGCCATCTACCGACCGCTGTTGTACTCCTCAGTCAACAGTCAGGTCGCCGAAGCCAAGTCAGTGCGTGTGCGGCTGCTGTCAATGATCTTCATGGTACTGCTCGCGCTGGCCATCACGATGGCCGTGCAGGCGGTCGGAACCCTTCTGCTGTTCGCGCTCATCGTCACACCGGCCGCGACCGCCATCATGCTCACCCCCCGCCCGCCGGCGGCGATAGCCATCTCCACAGCGATCAGCCTGGTCTCGGTATGGGTGGGCATCGCAATGTCCGCGATATTCAACCTGCCGCCGAGCTTCGTCATCGTCACCATCGCCTGCAGTGTGTGGTTGGTCGTATGGATCTTGGTTCGCCAAGTGCGACCATCGTCCACGGCAGCGCGGCGGGCCTCAGCCGAGCTCGTAGCGGATCAAGCGGGAGCTGTTGGCGACCACGGCCACCGATGACGCGTTGTGCAGCACGGCGGCGAGCACCGGGGACAGAGCGCCGCCCGCACCGACGAGCAGTCCGATGGCGTTGACTGCGATCGACATCGCATAGTTCTGCTGAACAACATCGACGGCTCGCCCGCCGAGCGCGCGAACATCGAGCAGACGGCTCAGGTCATCGCTGGCCAGCGCCACGTCGGCGGTCTCGACCGCAACGTCGGTCCCACCCAAGCCCATCGCGATACCGATATCGGCGGCGGCCAATGCGGGAGCGTCGTTAACCCCGTCGCCCACCATCGCCACGGTGTATCCCTGGGCCTGCAGCTCTCGGACCACGTCGAGCTTGTCGTCAGGCAGTACCTCGGCACGCCACTCGGTGATACCGAGTTCGTCGGCGACCGCACGGGCGGTTTCGGGATGGTCGCCGGTCAACATGACCACACGGCGAACACCGCTGGCGCGCAACGTGTTCAACACTGTCAGTGATTCGGGGCGGACCTCGTCGCGCAGGCTGATCAGACCGACCAGTTTGCCGTCCACCGCCAGCAGCAGTGCGGTCTCGGCTTGCCGCTGAAGTTTGTCGACCCAGTCGGATGCCTTCTTACTGACCCTGACCTTTTCGCGCCGAAGCAGAGAGGGGCTACCGAGCAGCAAAGTCCGTCCGTCAGCCACGCTGCGCATGCCCAGGCCGACCAACACCTCACACTCCTCGTGCGGCGGGATAGTGATGTGTCGTTCTTCGGTGGATCGGATCACTGCCTCGGCGAGCGGATGCCGCGAATGGATCTCCGAGCTCGCGGCGTAGGCGAGGACCTCTTCGGGTTCCCAATCTTTGTTGAAAGCAACGATGTTGGTCACGACTGGCCGGCCCACTGTCAGCGTCCCGGTCTTGTCGAACACGATGGCATCAATCCGGCCTGCCGCTTCGAGGTGGGAACCACCTTTGATCAGGATGCCGCGACGAGCTCCGTTACCGATGGCGGCACTGATCGCAGTCGGGGTGGACAGACCGACCGCGCACGGACAAGCGACCAGCAACATGGTCATGGCGCGGCGGACGTCGCGGGTCACGATCAGGGTGATCGCCGAGATCAGGAACGACGCCGGGACGAAGCGGCGAGAGAAGTTGTCGCCCACGGTCTGGATTGGTGCACGGTCCTGCTGTGCCTGCTCGACGCGGGTGATGATCCGTCCGATGGCGGTATCGCTGCCGACCGCATCGGCGCGCACTACCAACCGACCCCGGATCACAACAGACCCGGCGTGCACGTGGGCCCCCGCCGCAATGCTGACCGGCAGGGTCTCGCCGGTGATCGCCGACTGGTCCACGATCGCATCCCCGTCGACCACGTCACCGTCTACCGGTACCGCGACGTGGTCGTGCACGACGACCTCATCACCGATCTGCAGCGAGTCGACGCTGGCCTGTACCTCGGTGCCGTCGGCCAAGCGTATCCAAGCGGTGTCCTGAGTGCCGCGCAACAGATTTCCGATAGCCCGCCGCGTTCGGCGTAGCGTGAGATCTTGCAGATACTCACCGATGTTGAGTAGCCACAACACGGTCAACGCGACGACATTCTCGCGCAGCACCAGGCTCGCGACCGTGGCCGCTGACACCAGTAGGTCCGTTCCGGCGGATTGCCCGCCACGCAGGGAGCGCAACGCACCACGCAGGAACGGGTATCCCGTAGCGATGGTCGCGCCGGTGGCGAACAGCCGACTCGTCGGACCCAGCAGTGGCGGTCGGGAGAAGACATAGCGGCGCATCCCCAGTAGCACCAATGCCACGCCACCGATGGTCATCCGCAGCACGTCGGCGTTGGCTACATCTGCGGAGCGCGGCGCGCGTACCGGCACCAATGCCCGCGATACCGAGGCGGCCGTCGATACCGCTGCCAGCACGGCCGACTTTTCACATCGCGTGGGTGAATACCACACAACCACCGAGGCGGTGCGCGGATACGCGTGAACGGCTCGCACACCGGGGATCGCGTCTACCGCATCTTCTATCGCCACAGCGAGAACGGAGTCACCCCGAAACCAGCTCGCCTGCAACCGCATTCGCCCAGCGGCATCCGACACTACCGCTAGCTGGTGATCGGGTAACTCAGTGCGAATGGTCGTGCCCGCCGCCCGCGACGGCCGGCGGGGGCACTTCTTCACCGATGCGCTCGCGTGCCTCGGCCATCACGTCGGCAACCTGAAGGCGCGCCGATTCCGCGCCTTCCTCGGCTTTGCGGGCACCCCGTAGCCCCCAGGTGGCAGCGGTCACGCTCGCTTCGCGCACCGGCGCCTTAGCCGCCGCCTTGCGCACCAGTTCGTACGCCGTGACACCGACCACGCCGGTGATCACAGTCGACACCGCCTTCGCGAGAAGTCCATGCACAACCATTTGGTGGAACCCCATTTCTTTCTAGTGAGGACGCAGCGACCTCACCGTAGTCAAATAACGACACCTTAAAATCTAGTCGTCTGATATCCAGATGAAAATCGGATAGACAGCACTTGGGTAGCTCAACGGGTTCATGTCTCGGGGCAACGTGATTGATGTCGCTTTGGCGGTCGTGATCCGGGCTAAATTTCCGGGCCAGTTCACGGTGCGTACATCTGCCGGCCGAATTTCGAATGGTGCAAGAGGTCTGTGGGCGACGCACGTCCATTGGTCATTGGCCTGCGAAGGGCAGCAGTGCCATTTCGCGGGCATTCTTGATCGCGATCGCCACCTGGCGCTGCTGTTGAACGGTCAGTCCGGTGACGCTTCTGGACCTGATCTTGCCTCGCTCGGAGATGAACGTCCGCAGCAGCGCGGTGTCTTTGTAATCGACGGTCGTGATGCCCAATGCCTTGAAGGGATTGGCCTTCTTGCGCACCGGTTCGGCGCGGGGAACACGTCGGGTCGTTTTGCTTTTTGCCATCGCCGGTTACCAGCTGGCCTTGCGAACACCCGGCAACTCGCCACGGTGGGCCATTTCCCGGACCCGCACCCGGGACAGACCGAACTTTCGCAGATGACCGCGGGGGCGCCCGTCGGCAACGTCGCGATTGCGCACCCGCACGGGGCTGGCGTCCCGCGGCAATCGCTGGAGCGCCGTCTGTGCGGCCACGCGTTGTGCGGTGGCGCTCGCGGGGTTTCGAATGATTTCTTTGAGTTCCGCGCGGCGTTCGGCGTAGCGCGCCACGATGACCCGGCGCTGATCGTTCTTGACGATCTTGGATTTCTTGGCCATCTCAGCGCTCCTCACGGAAATCGACGTGCCTGCGGATGATGGGGTCGTATTTCTTGAGCACTATCCGGTCGGGATCGTTGCGGCGGTTCTTGCGGGTGACATAGGTGTAGCCGGTGCCGGCAGTGGAGCGGATCTTCACCACGGGCCGAATGTCGGTGCTGGCCATCAGATTTTCTGCCCGGATGCGCGCAGTCGGGCCACCACGGCCTCGATGCCGTCACGGTCGATCACCTTGATGCCCTTGGCGCTGACCCGCAGAGTGACCCGCCTCCCCTGTGACGGCAGGAAGTAGGTCTTGCGCTGAATGTTGGGGTTCCAGCGACGACGGCTGCGCCGGTGCGAATGCGACACCGAATTACCGAAACCCGGCGAACGTCCGGTGACCTGACAATGCGCGGACATCTGACCTCCTCAACCCTGATGGCAATGACAATCGTTTTCGACAAGCACCTTGAGGAACGGTACCGTAGTCGGCGGCTAGATGACAATCATTCTCAATAGAAGGCGGGCAATGCGCACACCAGTAGTCCTCATCGCCGGACAGGGCGACAGCGAAAGGGTGGCCGACACAATGATGGGCGCCCCCGGCACCTTGGTCGTCGGGCACGAGTACGACGGACAGGTCGTGCGGCGCTGGGTCACCATCATGCGCGACGGGAAACGGTCGACTACCGAGCTCCCGCTGGAGTTGTCCAATGGCTGCGTCTGCTGCACCACCCGCAACGACCTCTTGATACTGCTGCGCAGGCTGCACCGACGTGACGACGTGAAACGGATCGTTGTACTGCTGGCCCCGTTGCTGGAACCTGAACCCATCTGCGTTGCCATCAACGAGGTTCGGGTCCGCGTCGGAATCGGATACGTCGATGGCCCGGCGGCGCGTGACGTACGCATCGAAGCGGTGCTTACCACCATCGATACTCGCAACTGGCTGCCCCGTGCACTCGGCGCGGACGAGATCGAGGATGGCCGGACTGTCGCCCAAGTCATTGTGGGTCAGGCCGAGTTCGCCGATCTGTTGGTACTGAGCAACCCAGATCGCAGCACGCTCGCGGTTCTGCGCCGACTCGCACCGCTAGCCCGCATCACCGTCGGCGTCGACCGCCTCGAGCAAGCCCTGGGGCACCTCGAGTCGACCACCCGCCGCGGACGGCAACGCGATCCACACGAACCCCTGCTGAACGGGCAACCACCACTGGACGCCGCCGGGGAGGTCACCCTCGTGGAATTCACCGCGCAGCGGCCGTTTCACCCGCAGCGCCTTCACGCCGCCATCGACATGCTCCTCGACGGCGTTGTTCGGACCCGCGGCCGGGCGTTTGTAGCCAACCGGCTCGACGACGTCATGTCGATCGAGTCAGCCGGCGGCGGTGTTCTGGTACAGCACGCCGGAACATGGCTGGCAGGAATGAATCCCAACGAGTTGGCCGGCACTGCCCCCGAACGACGCGCGCTGGCCGCAATGAATTGGGACGATCGTTTCGGTGACAGGCACACATCCCTGACGGTGCTGGTTTGCGGCGCGCAACCGGCCGACATCGACCACGCCCTGCGGGGTGCGCTACTCACCGATCACGAACTGTCCCGGCCGAGCGAATGGCCGCAATATCCCGACCCGTTCGGCCTGTGGCACACCGACCCCTGCCAGGACCTGCCCGACGCAATCGACGAACTCGCCGCGCGACCCAATCACCAAGGAGAAGAACAACAATGAAAATGGGCATTCACCCCGACTACCATCCCGTCGTATTCCAGGACGCGAGCACGGGCAAGGCATTCCTGACCCGGTCGACGCTCACTAGTTCGCGCACCATCGACTGGGAAACCAAGGACGGTGTCCGGCAATACCCGCTGATCGTGGTCGACGTGACATCGGACTCGCATCCGTTTTGGACCGGAACACATCGCGTGCTCGACTCGGCCGGACAAGTGGAGAAGTTCCGCCGCCGCTACGGGAAACGGTGAGGATGTCGGCACCCTGCGCGCTCGGCACGGCGTTGCTCACCGACACCGAATAGAGGGCAGAGAAACACCACTGGCTCAGTTTCCCGGACGCGCTACCGGCGTGGCGAACCTCTTACGCCCACTGACGTATCAGAGATGAAGAGCCTCGGATTGACTCCGCCGTGACCTGCGGAATAGGGAATTTGATCGGCCGGACGTGTGCGGAGGGGGGCTGCCTGCGGTCATTCTCCGGCCGCGCAGTCAGCGCAGGTACCGAAGATCTCGATCGTGTGGCTGACGTCGGAGAACCCGTTTTCCCGGGCGATTTCGGCGGCCCACGCCTCGACTTTTACGCCCTGCACCTCGACGGTCGCGCCGCAATGTCGGCACACGAGGTGGTGATGGTGCTGCTGGGAGCATCGCCGATAGACCGACTCGCCATTTTCCGTGCGTAACGTATCGACCAGTCCGGCCGCGGCCAACGACTGCAATCTCCGGTACACCGTCGTCAGTCCGATGCCCTCGCCGCGGCGGCGAAGTTCGTCGTGCAATTCCTGCGCGGAGCGGAACTCCTCAAGGTTCTCCAGAAGATCCCAAACGGCGGCACCCTGTCGGGTCGCGCGCATCCCGGGCACGCTCGGCGGGCGGAAGTCGGACCCCGCAGTGTTCACCGGAGCTCCGAAGCATGGGTCACGGCGGCGATCACGATCTCGGCGAGGTGCTGGTCGACCAGCCGGTAGTGCACTTCACGTCCGGCGCGCTCGCCGGCCACCACACCGGCCGCCTTCAGAATCCGCAAGTGTTGACTGACCAGCGGCTGAGGTAGGTCGAGAGAGTCGACGAGTTCGTGGACACACCGCGACGACTCACAGAGCAGCAAGACGATAGCGATCCGTACCGGAGCCGAGAGCGCTCGCAGCAGATCGCCGGCGGTCAGTAGCACCAGCGACGGCGGCAAATCCGGCGGCGGCGTCGCGTGGTGGTGACGGGTGGTGTCCAACGCCGAGAGGTCGGCGACGACGGATTTCATTTCCTGCTCCCAGATCATCATCGAGTGGCGTCGAGATCGAAACCTAAACGGAAATGGTTTCCACTTGCTAGTCGACTGTTTCATGCGCGATGACGCATGTCAACGGACCGCGGGCAACACTGTCACGCCACGTTGACTGGGTGTCGGCCAGAGTTCAGACGCGCGACCGGCCGAACTCATCGTCACCGCCCAGAGTCGTGAAATCGCGAAGATGAGCAGATGAAAGGCCTTCTGAGCGTGCGGAAGCAACCACGCGTTCACTCATTGGCCGGTCGGTTGGCCTCGTGTCCGCCATGGTTACGCAGCAGGGTGCGACGGACGGTGCTCGCTGGTCGCATCCATACGGCGGCAAGGCCGACCTGCGCCACCGCCACCAGGGCGACCACCGGTCCGGTGGGTAACCCAGCGTGGTAACTGATGACCAAGCCGCCGACACCGGAGATGACGCCGGACGCCACGGCGATCGCCATCATCGAGTCCAACGAGCGGCCCAACAAGCGGGCGGTCACCGCGGGCGCGATCACCAACGTAACGGCCATCAGGACGCCTACCGTCACCAATCCGGTGACCATCGTCAACGACAACGTGACCAGCAGCGTCGCATCTATCAATCCGACGCGCATCCCGACAGTGCGGGCGTGCACCGGGTCGAAGGTCGTCGCCAACAGAACCGGCCGCAGCGCGCTGATCACCAGCACGACAGCGACCGCCAGGGCAACGTCGATGGCGACATCGGTTCTGTCGACGGTAAGTGGGTTGCCGAACAGAATGTGTGACAGCGCCTTTGGGTCACTTTGCAGCGATACTCCGAGGACACCGAGGGCGAACAGGCCCTGCCCGACGACACCGATTGCGCCGTCCTCGGGCACCCGTGCGCGGACGACCAACAGTGACACGAACAGTGCCATCGTCACCGCAGCAAGCAGACCGCCGACCAGCAGACTGCCGCCGACGATCGACGCGCCAGCCACTCCGGCCAGGATGCCGTGGCTCATCGCGTCGGTCAGGTAGACCAGCCGACGTGACAGCGACCAGATCCCGCACATCGGCGCCGCCACGCAGAGGGCGAGCGTCGCCAGGAGTGCTCGCTGCATGAATTCGTAGCCGAAAGGCTCTAAAACCCAATTCCACCAGTCGTTCACGTTCGGGCACGCTGGGTGAAGATGTGTTCGACGCCGTCGGAGTCGAGAATCGTTTCGGATGCGCCGTCGGCGACCACCTTGCCGTCGGCTAGGGCTATCGCCCGGGTGAAAGCCGACCGGGCGATGTCGAGTTCGTGCAGTGCACAGCACACCGCCGTACCGGATTCGACCAACCGCGCCAACAGTAAGATCACGGCGTCGACCGTCGCGAGGTCCAGTCCCGCAAACGGCTCGTCCATGATCATCACGTCGGGTTGTTGAATCAGCGCGCGCGCAAGCAGTACTCGTTGTGCTTGACCGCCGGACAGTTCAGTGACCGACCGACTGGCGAGTCCTGTGAGTCCAACTGCGCTCAGTGCCTCGTCGACCGCCGATCGGTCGGCGCTGCCGGGCCTACGCCACCACGCGCGGCGCTGGCCGGTGGCCACCACTTCGCCGACAGAAAACGGTAGCTCCCACCTTGCGCCGGAACGCTGTGGAACATAGGCGATTTCGATGCCGATTCGACGGTGATGACAGCCTTCCGAGTGCAAGACGACCTCGCCGCGTGCAGCGGGTTCCAGCCCGCAGAGTGCTCGCAGCAGCGAGGACTTTCCGCTGCCGTTGCGCCCCACGATCGCTACCGACTCCCCGGCAGTGATGTCGAGGTCGGTTGGATGCAGCGCAGATCGTTGGCCATAGGTCACAGCGAGCGCGCGGGCGGAGATGACCTGCGCGCGTGCCGCCGTCGGCACCGCCCTAGGTCCCATCGACGATGTGCGCCGCTACCGCGAAGTCCGCCCACCCGGCCAGCCGACCTTTGCCGTCCAACTCGACTGCGGTCGCAGCCGAATCCCGGACCACCAGGTCCACCGTCGCCGCCGGACTACCCGGGACCGCGCGGCGCGGCCGCCAGACCGCCACCTGGCTGTCCGCTGCGGCGCCGGCCACCAGGCCCCCACCGGGGGGCCATTCCACCGCTGTCACGGCCTGTTCGTGGGCGCGCGGTATCCTCCCCGCTCCGCTCGACTCGCTACACGGGGCGTAGTCCTGAATCGGTGTGGTCATGCGGACTTCCCTACGACCCAGGGCATCTCAAGCCCTTCTCGATTCGGTCCAGGTTTCCCCTCATGACCGACATGTAGTCCTGGTCTGGGCCGATCGACTCGCGAGGGTCGAATTCCAGAGCCGACAAGAGGCTGATCTGGGCGCCGATCTCATTGGCGATCGTCTTGGACAGATCGCTGGCCACGGAGTCCTCGAAAAACACGGTCGTGACGTTCCCCGCCCTGGCCACCTCAATGATCGACTGCAGTTGCTTGGGATCGGGCTCCGCGTCGGGTGACAGACTGGCGATAATCGGCACCTGCTCTAGTCCGTACTCATCGGCTAGGTAGCCGAACGCGGCATGGCTGGTCACCAACTCGGTTGACTGGCAACCTGTGAGCCCGCGCCGGTAGCTGGTATCGAGATCCTGCAGCTGAGTCTGCAGTGCCGGCAGGGTCTGTGCCACCCGGTCGGCCAGAGCCGGGGCGCCGGTGGTAATTGCCGCTGCAGCAGCATCGGCCATCGCCTGCATCTCGACCGGTGACAACCAGACGTGTGGATCCATGTTGTCCGCCAGGGCTTCCTTCCCGAGGTCACCCGCCGGCAACAGGGTGAGCCCGGGCGCGGTGAGCAGGTCGTCCGTCGTCACGGAAGGGCCGAGCTGGTCGACAGCACGCTGTACGTCGGGCTGAAAGCCCGCGCCGAGGTAGAGCACCACGTTTGCTTTGCTGAGTTCCTTCTGCCCGTTCGCGTCCACTGCGATGTCGTGGGGTTCGGTGCCTTCGGGCGTCAGCGAGATGACTTCGGCGTCATCGCCGACGAGCTGGGACGCCAGCCACTGGATGGGGTAAAAGCTCGTCGCGATGACCGGGCGGCCCGCTTTCGGATCCCGACTGCGTTCGCCGTCTGTGCTGGACGAGCACGCGGCGAGTGATGACGTCGCGATGCCCACCGACAGCAGGGTCGTTCCGAACGCGTAGGCGACCTTCACACTGTTCCTCCCTCGGGTAGCTTGCTCCCCATTGTATGGAAATGATTATCATTTGCAATACGCGCGGTGCGGGTGCCTTGCCCTCGCGCCCCGAACGGAACGGAGCCTTACCGATGAGATTTGCTGACGAAAGCCGCAGGGTGCGAGCGTGAAGTCACCGCACCGCGCCACCACCCGTCCGTTCACCGTCGTCCTGTGTGTTAGTTGCGCGGCTGCGCCGGATGTCGCCGTATTAACGCAACTTCGGAAATCGATCCAGCGGTGCGACCACGGCATGCTGGTCACCACCGGGTGCTTGCGGGGAACGGTCACGTGTGCAGCCCATCCACACGGCGCAGGCGCGGTTGTGGTGATGCAGCCGTGCTCGGTCCGGCGCGTTGCATGCGGTCCGACACGCTGGATCGGGCCGATCCTCGACCGCGATGACCTGCAGGAGGTGTGCGACTGGCTAGAAAGTGGCGAATGGGACCTGAACGCCTTGCCCCCACGGCTTCACACGGAGCTGAACTCGACCCCCGCCGTCAGCCGACGGAACTGAACACGGGCTATCCGCCAGCGAGCTGCCCGAGATAGGCGGGCATCCCACCCGTGATGGCAGTCGCGTAGATGCCCCGATCGCCCGTACTCTCCATCTGCGCGGCGTCCTGACAGCGTCCTGGGCGTTCTTCATGCTGCCGCACTCGACGAGGATCGACGGGAAGGCGGCGAGGTTCAGACCGGCCAGGTCCGGGCGACCGTAGAGCCCATCGGTTCCGAGATACGTCGAGGGCTGAAGTCCCGCCGCCACCAACTGGTTGTGCATCACCTTGGCGAACTGCACCGCCGGACCGGACTGGGCGCCAATCAACGGCGGGGGTTCGGCCGACACAGAGGTTGCCCTGGAGATCGCCGAGGGGCCCCCGCCGGTGGAGGGTCGCTATCTGCGGTAACTCCTAAGCACCGGATCTCGGGCACCGGTGTTCCAGCCCCGAGAATGGCCGAACCAACTACCGCCGCGTTCAGGAGACGGTGATGTGAATGTGGTCGAAGTGGTTGGCGACCCGCCACATCGTGTAGCTAACGCCGAACCGTCCCGACTGACTTTGAATGTCAGCGTTGATAGCATCGCCCAGACTCATGTCTGAGCCGATCATGATGTCGATAGCGTGGCCGCTCGGGTGATCGGGCAGCGGGTCTGGGCGCACGCCACCGATGGATTGGACACCGGGGTAGGTGGCGATGATGTACGCCGCGAGGCCCCTCGCGTTGGGAACCAGACCGCGCATCCCGACGGTGGGGATGGCCGCCCCTGGACCCAACGCTGCCTGCATAGCGGGGGTAAGCGCGGCGTAGCTTGTCTTCACCACAGCGATCTTTGTCTGCAGTTGTGATTGTTTGTTCTGTAGATCTGCTTGCACGGCCGAGGCCGCGTCGGCGGCCGCCTTGGCGTGAGCCGCGGACCTAGCCGAGGCCACCTCGATGGTCTGCGCCTCCTGCTCGACCTGGCGGAGGTTCTGCAGCTGGTCGGACATCGCGGTGGCCATCACGCTTTGGACGGCCAGCTTGTCGATGAAGCTCTTCGGCGAGGTGGCGGTCAGGACCTCATGGAAGCCATCAGCAGTCCCGCCTACGTAGACCGCGGCAGCGAGCTTATCGAAAGCGGCCTGGTGGGGCGCGAGCTGGGCCTTGGCGGCCTCAAGCGCTGCCAGGTCGTCGGCGTGCTTCTTGTCTGCCTCGCTCTGCAGCTGCAGCATCATGTCGCGGTCCAGCTGGGCCGCTTGCACGGTCTCAAGCAGCTGTTCAGCCTGCTGGGATAACTCGTCGAAACTTGCCACGTTGTCCTCGGCCATGTCAGCGTATGCGGCGCCGCCCCACTGCGCGCTAAGAGCCGTGAGTCCGACGATCGCTGCGACCACCGGCTTGTAGACAGCGGATTTCGACACAAATGTGGAATGAAACTTCAACACTGCCCATCCTTTGACTGCTGTCGACTGTCTGCTGTCGAAGTATTCGTCGAACTGCCGTCCATGACACGCGGCTGTCCATAAGTCTCGACCATCAAGGAGGCTACGAAAACAGCCTCGGCCTTGTCCAACCGCGGGCTAGACCTCCGATGCTGCCAACTGTGAAGCACCGACCGGTGTGGCGTGGCGGGCAGGCTGCGATACGGCGCGCGGGACGACTTTGATCGGATCGTAAGTCAGGCCGGACTGCAAAACTCAGTAGGTGTAGGTGTTCGCAGGTGGTTCGATCTGCTGCGCCGACTCGACTCTCATCACGGGGACAGTTCGAAGCGACGAATCATCTTGGCCAACAGGGACTTTCCCTTCGATCCGCACCCAGGCGCCGTCAGGTAGTTGCGTGACTGTGTCGGCGGCCGGGCCCTCCAGTCGGACGCGTGCTAACTGGCCGTCCGCGGCGCAGCACAAGATGACGATCCGGCCCAGGTCCGTGCGGTCCCCGTCTTTGATGGTGAATCCGGTAACGGTGACCAGACGGTCATCCAGCGATCTGTTCGAATCCCGCGCATTGCGGACGAGCAGCTCTGGCAAAGAAATTTCCGGTGCTCGTTCGTCGGGTAATGGTGGATACGGCCGACGCAGCGCGTCGGTCGAGACCTCGGTCACGGCGCGGACCGAGGACTGCGACCCGAGCGCCGGTGGAACCACGAATCCCAACAGCGCAATCGGCACGATAAGCAGCCAGAGCACCCCTGACCGGTGACCGTGGTCGTGCTGGGCACCCTGAGCCTGTCCGCGTCGGATGTCGCGGGCGATCGCTATCAACGCGAGCACGATCAGAACGACGGCGGATACCAACAGCCACGGCTGCAGTGACGGCTTGACATAGCGCGTGTAGGCCCCGGTAACGGTGATGATGATCGTGCAGACTCCGACCAACAACAGCAGAGCGTTCTCGGTTTCGCGGCTCACCGGTTACCCACCAATAGCAGTCCCACACCGGTGGCCACGACAGTCGCGACGAGGAAGGTGATCGGGGCGAACCGGACGGCGAACGCGCGGCCGAACATGCCGACCTGCATGGCGAACAGTTTGATGTCGATGGCGGGGCCGACCACCAGGAACACCAGTCGCGGAACCAGCGGCAGCATCGACAGGCTGGCAGCGACGAATGCGTCGGCCTCCGAGCACAGCGCCAAGATCACAGCGAGCAGTGCCATTACCGCAATACCGAGCAACAGCTGGCCGGCCAGGTGCTCGAACACCCACTGCGGCACGATGATGTGCAGAGCGGCTGCCGCTGCAGCGCCAATAACGAGATAGGAAGAAGCCTGCAAGAAATCGTGCCGCGCCGCCTCGGTGAACACCGTCCAGCGAGAGCCATCATCATCGTGGGACCGCGGGACCTGGCGAGTGATCCACCGGTTCTGGCCGAAGCGCGCCCAGAGGCCGCCCATGACGAGCGCGGTCAGCAGTGACGCCACGCAGCGTGCAACCACCATCATCGGCTCGCCGGGAAAAGCCACCGCAGTGGAGACCAGCACGATGGGATTGATGGCCGGCGCGGCGAGCATAAAGGTCAGAGCCGCTGCGCCAACCGTGCCCGCGCCGAACAACCGGCGGGCGATCGGCACCGAACCGCACTCGCAGCCGGGCAGTGCCGCACCACCAACGCCGGCGGCCAGGATCGCAACTGATGGTCGGCGGGGCAACCAGCGGGCTAACCGGTCTGGTGTCACCAGGGCCGCCACCGCGCCGCTGACCAAAACACCGAGTGCCAGGAACGGCAGCGCCTGCACAAAAATCCCGCAGAACACTGTTGCGGCGGTCGCCACGTCCGGCGTTCCCGCGACCAAGCTGCGCAGCGACCCGCCCGCCAATGCCAACCCGACGATCGCGGCGACGAATACCTGCATTGAGCCGAATCGCCGAGGTCTCGACAGGGTCTCTACGGCCACGGCGGTCATTGTGCCAGCCTCAGAGTCGGGAGCCCCTGTTGCCTCACACCGTGCTCGAAGGGCGCGTCCGGGCTGGTGCGACAAAACCCACATCCATGCCCACAACCTCAAAGACGCGGAGGACCAGGACCTGACCGACGAGCGGATCGCAGAGATGGACCCACAGAACTGGGCTGCGTGGCTCCACAGCCGCGAGGTCTACATCGATGCCGAGACCAGCGAACCAGTCGACGAGGACGGGATCGACTTCGATACCGCGTGATCACCCCAGTTGGGAACCCACCGAGAGCTACCGCCACTTCCGGTCGGTCACCGAAGGCACCACCCGGGAGCCCGCCTTCGACTGCTCCGGCTAATGCTCCGACCCGGCGAGCGCCGGAGCAACCAAGCCGGATTGGCTGGCAAGTCAACACGGCATGAACCTCGACAAGCTCGGCGAAGCCGCCGACAGGGTGCGCAGGGAATGGGTGCGAGACACCCTGCTCTCCGATAAGACGGCCTCGGGGCGCGGCACAGTGCCTGCCGCTGGTGGTGGCGGTGCCACCAAACGCTCTGCGAGCCAGTTTCAATCGCTTTCGGCCAATTCACGCTCCAACCGTGCACCGAGCCCGACGACTAGGTTCTCGCAATCCTGCTCGGCTGCCCCGAGCTGCCCGGCAGTACGATCAGCCCCTTCGTTCCAGAGAAGCCCGCGATCCCGAAGTCCTTGATCGCGACTTGCGCATCGTAGATGTCCTCGGTGGCGGAGATCACTTTGAGCGCCGCTAACGCACCGGGGTGCGCTCGGTTTCGTCAGCACGGCAAGCACATTGGCCTATTTGTAGAAGCCGCTGACCTTGCTGAGCGGACCGGCCCCCTTGCCCATCGCTTTCGACACCAGGCACTGACACAGGACATCACGTCGATACGTACCGGGATGCCTCCTAAACGAGTCGCTACGGCTGATGACGGATAACGACGACAGGTGAGTTGGTACCGGCGGTCAGGCGAGCGATGTCATCGACGTGGGCTTGGCGGGAGGCGGCGAGATCATCCTGAAGAGCCGCGATGTGGCGATCCTGCTCGTCAAGTCGTCGCTGGAGTGCGGCGTTCTTGGCGACCAGGCGATCGTGGTCAAGCTGCAGCTGGGCATGTGTATTTGGGTCGACGGCGGAGGCCATCAATTGAGCGCCGAGGTGAAGTTGCCGTTGTCGTCGCAGTTCCTCGATGGTCGATCGCAGCCCGGCAACTACAGTCTTCTGTCTTGAGATCTCTTGTGCGAAGATCTGATTCTGCGCCTGCAGGCCTCTGATCGTCGTGTCGCCGTGATGCTGTGACACAGGCTTATGCCGGGCCTGGCGCGCGGCCGTCTCGATTAGCTGGCCCAGCTCCGGGTGGGAGTTGATGAATTCGCGGGAGACGCCAGCACGGCGCGCGACGTTTGATTTGTTGATCGGTTGGCGAGGATGCTCGGCAAGTTCGGCGAGCGCAGTCTGCACGTCACGTCTCTTCTGCTCGCTGCGCTCGGCGTTATAGCGCAATAGCGCCGCAGTCGCGGCCTCGTTCTTCATGCCGGGCCGGCTTCCCGCAGATGCGTTCGCAAATCGATGCGGCGCGGTGTGGCGGCGCGTCGCCGGATGTTTGCCATTGATTCGAGGGCGGCCAAAATCGCGGCGCGCTCGACGTCGGGTAGCTGGGCGAGGTAGGCGTCGATGCCGTCAATAATGTTGTTGCAGTGTTGGATTCGGGCGTGGAAGTGGTCGATCATATGTTGGGGCGCGCCGATCACAGTGGCTCGTTCAAGTTGGACCTTCAGGTCGAAGCGTTTGGCGACCATTCCGTCTCGCTCCAGTGGGTCCACTCGGAAGAACGGGCAGGATTCACAGGCATGGCTGAGCATGCATCCGTGGCCGCCCATCGCGACGTTCTGAGGTTCCTCGCAGTGGCCCAGCGATACTGGCACTCTGGTGAAACCGTCACGTTCGCGGTTGATTTCGACCACATTCCCCAGAAAGTCCAACCGGCGTGGAGTGATGCCGGCGAGTGCTTGCTTGCGGCGTTTGGCGCTGACCTCGTAGTAGGTCATCGTGGTCTTGAATTCCTGATGGTCCATTAAGTCCTGCAGGACGTCGGGTGGAGTGGTGCTGCGACCGTCGGAATCGACCGCGTCAGCGTAGCGCTGCGCGAAGGCATGACGCAGCGCGTAGGCGTCGATGTTGCTCATGTCGTAGTGGATGAGGTTGCCGTTCACTCCGGTTACGGCGCCAGCAAGCGGTGCTTGGTCCTGCACGACGACGACTAGTTCGCGGATTCGTGTGATGAGGTACTGGGTTTGGTAGGCCACGTCGCGGCCGCGGTGTGCGAGCGACGGGAACAGCCATTGTGACTTGACGTTGTGATCGCGCTTGATTTGTTGCCACTGGCGAATCAGGCCGTGGGTCTCCTGATGTATTGGGAGACGCTTCCCCGCGCGCCTGGGGGGTTTGATCCGTGCCCATTCCAAGAATGGGTGTCCTTCGCTGTCGTAAGAGATGCAGTCCTCCCGCAAGTGCATCGTTTCAACCGGCCGTCGCCCGCACCGTTCGTGCACATAGATGAGGGCGCGGGCTTCCATGGTCTTGTAGTCATCGCTGCGGATCAGCAGGTGCAGATGATCCATCAGCCAGTCAACGATGGGTTGCGGGATATACCGGTATGGCTCATCCAGATTGGCGCTGGGCCGTGTCGCCGGGTGGGGCAATGGACGGTGCTTTTCCTTGTTTCTTCCGAACCGCGGCGAGACATGCCTCCAGATGTGGGCCAGGTCATCGACTCGGTGACCGTATTCGATAAGCCGCCATAACATTGCCATCCGGCGTTGCTGCTCTTTCCCGACCGGCCAGCGTGCGGTGACAGCTCGCACGATCGCGTCAATATCGTTGGAGCCGAGAAGTTCTGGCGGCTTATTATGGGCTTTGAGCACGTCGTCGGCGACCCGCCACGCGCCCACCATGCGGTTGATCGTCGACGTATTCACGCGGACGTTGCGCAACCAATGGCTCAAGGTCTTGGTTATCCACTGCTGACCGAATCCGCGCAAATCGGCCACCGCATCTGGGCCCGGAAGGCGGTGATCAGTCAACTCAAGCTCGGCGATGTGGATCAGCAGCGGATCACGCATATCGGTGCCGGACCATCGGCGGTGCTCAGCCTCGATCCATCGCATGCAATCCGCGACGAACGCTCGACGTTTGGCGGTGCCCGCGAGATCGACGCTGTTGAGCGCGTCAAAACCAATGAGCGTGTCAAGCCCGAGCCGGCGCACCGACAGATAAAACTGGCGGATAAACTCGGGGTCGAGATCAGCACCGCCGCCCACATCGCGGCGCTGCACAGCCACCAGAAACTCCAGCCCGCTGGTACCTTTCATCAGCCCGAACAGCACGGCACCCAGCGCCGACATCGACTGACCTGTCGCTGGGCCGCGAGGCTCCGCTCGTCGCTCTAGCCACAAGTCGACATCTGCTGTCGGACACAAGCCGCGGCGAGTCCACGTCGTGATCCAAGAAAGGGCGGCACCGTGGTGATTGGTGCACAGCCCTGTTCCATTGAACCGGTCATCGGGACAGTTGGGAACCACGCACTGTGGCAACGGCGGCAGCGCTTGCGGTTGGGCATGTTCTATCCAGACCGCGACGGTGATATCGGCGCCGTGGCGGTGCAGGAAGCTGTTGAAGTTGCGAAAGTGTTTCGTGCACAACCCGTTGGGCGTAACATTGCGGTGGCATCCAATCAGGCAGCCCTTCGGCCGCATTGTGTCGCGCGCTGGCGTCCGCGGCGTGGTGCAGAACGCTTCGAACGACATCGCGACCGCGGTTCGATAGTCAATACTGCAGCCTCGACACAGCCGACTGCGTTGCGATGAGTTCTCACATCCCGCGCGGCGGCATCGGCGCCACCGGGTACGCGGATTGTCGAATGATGGCACTAGCAGCAGCTGAGCGTGGTCGTACTCGCCCGGGCGCCAGTTCGGATCAATGCACTCAAGCAGGTGCTCACGCCAGGTGCGTGCCCTGCCTGCTGGCTGGCCAAGTACAGCCGACGACAACGACGACGACGAGACGGGCATTAGCGGCTTTCCCGCGGAGCTGGCGCAGGTCGCGCGGCGATCGCGATGGTTGCCGCTTTCATCGCCGCCTCAGCATCGTGGGTGTAAACCTGTGTGGAGCTCAGCGCCGCATGACCAAGTAGCGCCTGCACGACGTCAGCCGGGATCGGGTCGCAGTCGATCCCGCGGATCAACCGGGTCGCGAATGTATGGCGCAACATATGTGGACCACTGAGGCCGTAGCCGATTCGCTTGGAGCAGCGAGTCAGTAGGCGTTTGACCGAGCTGTAGGTCATGGCTCGGCCAAGCCATCGGTCCTCGGAGTAGAGGTTTACAAACAGGTGTGGGCTGGCGTCGCGAACCCCCCTCGTCTCAAGGATCTTTCGGCGCTCCAGGGCGTAATCGATGTAGGTCTCGACGACGTCGCGGTGCACGAAGAGTGTCCGCGGGCCACCCTTCGCCCGGGCAGAGTTCTCGACCGGATTGTCTACTCGGACGTGGAAATGCGGATCAGCGTGCCGGCAGCCTAGCTGCTGGGAACCCCCGCCGAAATGAAGATCGGCGGTGAATAGCGATAACGCCTCACCGACGCGGATACCGCTGGTGGTGAGCAGGTCGACCAAGAACCGATCCCTTGCCGGCAAGGTCAGCTCGCCGAGTCGATTCCGAGCTTCGGGGTCGCTGATCCAACGCGGTGGCGGCGCCTCGGCGCGCTTGCTTCGCAGCTCCTCGACCAGCACGCGGCGCATCGCCCCGTTCTCGCCCCCTCCAGCGGTGCCCGGCGCGAAGTACTTCAGTTCGGTCATCCGCGACACGACATCGGTGGCGAGCAGGGAATGCGCGTCCGCCCATTCGTAGAAGGACCGCACCGCGACCATCCATAACCCCACAGTCTTCTCGCTACGAAAACCGCTGTTGCCATTCGTTTTCGACACAGGAGAGGCAGCAACGGTGCGGCGCCACAACGCAAGATGACTCAGCGTGGCTGTACGCCAATCCATCGTCAACGCGCACCAAGACAGATACCACGCGACTCGGCGTCCGTAATCGCGGACGGTGTTCGGCGACCTGCCGACGTCTATTAGGAATTGCAACCACGCCGCCGCCTCACGATGCAAGAGTCCGTCCGTGTCAACGATGACAAACCGCCGTTCACCCGAGTCGGGGCGAATCGCTGTATCCAAGCGATATGAACAGCCATTCAACACGGGTCGGGACGCTACGGCCAACCACTGACAACAAGACCGATAAGTTGTCAGCGCCGGCTTCGGAGCGACCTACCTGACAACGGCTGACGCCCACGAAACGTGGTCACATAGCGTTTGGGCAATGCGTCGGCGGCCGGATAATCCAGTCGCCCTCGGTGGAGCGCACCAGATCGCCAACCGCAGGCATGGTTTCAGCGTAGAACGGCGGTGGGACAGCTCCTTGAGGGTCGTCGAGGCC